>Ga0187894_10005242_pt1 | contig 13383 bp, 9 predicted proteins | sample GBC1701081metaG_FD_136650 | JGI IMG/M metagenome (GOLD analysis project Ga0187894, IMG submission 136650) | White microbial mat communities from a lava cave in the Kipuka Kanohina Cave System on the Island of Hawaii, USA - GBC170108-1 metaG ... | reverse complement strand
GTCCCCCCGTCGCCTCGTCGCCCCGTCGCCCCGTCTGCGGCTCGGGCAAGGCGGCGAACGGGATGAATTGCAGCGCGCCGTGGGCGACGATGACCAGGCGTTTATTGCCCAACCGCGCGGCGACGGGGCCGAGCGTCGTCTGACTCAGGGCGAGCGCGGCCGGGGCATATTGCAAGTCGGCCTGTTCTATGCGCGCGCGCCGCTGCTGCGGAGCTTCGCCTGCGAGGCGTTGATTGCGCGCCGTGAGCAGGCTGTAGACGCGCCGGGCGGCTGCTTCGATTTCAGCTCGTTTGGGCAGGACGTGGCTGGTGAGTTGGGAGGGCGTTAAGGCCCAGAGGTAGCTGCGTTCTTCGCCCAGCGTGTATACGAGCAACAGCGTGTTTTCATCGAGCTGTCGTTGAGTCTCGATCGCGCTGAGCAACGGTGGTTGAGTCAGCGCGGCGTAGCGCGGACTGGCGGCGCGTATTTGCGCTTGCGCCTCGTCGTAAGCCGTGGTCAGAGCGACGATCTCTTTCTCGACGGCGGCGAGTTGTTCCGGCGTGGGCGATCCCTTGCGCAAACGAAGTTCGTGCGCCGCCTTCGCGTTGAGCTGTTGTTGCAGGCTGCGTTCGCGCGCGATGAGTAGTGGATCGGCGCCTTGGCGGATTTCGGCGCGAGCCTCGGCGAGCATTTCGAGCAGGCTGCGCGCCCGCGCCCGTTCGCTTGCGCGCAACGCCTCGGCGTCGAATCCGTTATTCGGGTGGCGCTCGTGCAGCGCCATCAGCAGGTCAACGTAAAACTCGTAGCAATCACGCACGGTGGTGAGATATGACGAGCGCAGTTCCTGGCTGAAGAGGTTGGCGCGGGCGCGTTCGATCAGGGAGAGCGCGGTTTCGATCTGCCGGCGGGCTTCATCCCATTGGCCGCGCGCGCGTTCGATGCGCGCCAGTTGATAGCGGGTATGCGCCTCGCCCGCGCGGTCGCCGACGGCGCGTTGTAACGCCAACGCCCGCTGGCAAAGTTCGATCGCTTGCTCGTGTTCGTCTTGTTTGTGGGCGATGGCGGCGAGCGATGTGAGCGTGTGAGCCTGGCCGCGCCGATCTCCGATGTCGCGCCGCGATTCCAACGCCTGGCGCAAATGGTCCAAGGCTTGGCGCTGCTCGCCCAGCGAAAGATAAGTGTCGCCGATGCCATGCAGTGTGGCGGCTTCGGTGAAGCGATGGCCGAGCGCCCGCCAGATCGCGAGCGCCTGACCGTAATAATCCAGCGCCCGCCGCGCTTCGCCGGCCGTGACGGAGACCTCACCCAGCCGATGCAGCACACGGGCTTCTCCGCGCCGGTCGTTCACGGCGCGCCAGTGGGGCAGCGCCTGTTCGAGATAGTTGCGCGCCTGCCGCGTTTGCCCCAGCGCCGCGTAGACGCCGCCGGTGTTGGTCAGCGCGATACCCTGCCCGCGAATGCCGTCCACATGCGCGCCCATTGACTGATAGACGCGCAGCGACTGGGCGTAATAGTCGAGCGCCTGCTGCCGGTCGCCCAGCGCGTTGTAGGCTGAGCCGATGTTATTGAGCGCCCAGGCTTCTTCGATGCGCAGTCCTTCGGCGCGCCAGAGCGGCAGCGTCTGCCGGTAGATGTCAATCGCTTGCTGGTATTCGCTCAGGTAGTGATACGCCTCGCCTATGAAGAGCAGAGTGTTGCCTTCCCAGACCGCTTCATTTGTCGCCTGCCAGATCGTCAATGCCTGCCGGCCCTGTTCGAGTACGCGCTGGTATTCGCCGAGCGTATTGTCAGTCACGGTCAGATGCCAGAGCATCTTGGCTTCCCAGCGGCGGTCGCCCGCGAGACGCCAGAGTCGCAAAGATTCTTCAAACTTCTCGCGCGCTTGCAGCAAGGCGGCGGCCTGTTCGCGATTGCGCAATTCCTCGCCGGCTTGAAAAGCCTGGCGCGCCGCGATTGGATAATGGTCGGATGGCTGAGCAGGACGTGGCGCGATTATCCTGACCTGATAGCGCCCGGTCGGATTCTGGCGAGGGGACGGCTCGGCTCCTATTTTCAGTTGGTACGCGCCGGCGGTCTCAGCGATCCAATGCGTCGTTTCCGCGCCTTTTTCCCAATCGGAGAAGTACAACAGCCTTTTGCCCGACGGATCGAATAGCATTACAGCCACGTCTATGCCGCGCTGTTCGATCTCGGCGCGCAGGTACTGTCCGGCGCTGAGCGTAAATTGATAGGCGTGGCCCTCGCCAACTGCGATCTCGCTCTCGATTGGTTTACCCGGCTCAAGCGGGAACGAATCCTGGGCGAGATGGATCGCCGAAGTCGTTTGCGCCGCGCACAGAGCCGTGACAGCGGACAGCGCGCTGAGTGACAGGATGAGGCCGAAAATGGCGTGGCCATTCGATGAGCAGTATTGCCAACATTTTCTGGCCATAGGTAAACCTCCGGTTGAGAATGCCGAGGCGTGGCATTCATCCGTTTGCTATCGTAAATGGGTCGGGGCTTTGGCTATCGGAGTAACTGGTCTGAAGCTACTTGGACGCGACTATCATCACGAGGCGATTGGCGAGCGTCACACCCTGACGCGCCAGCCGCAGGTAATAATTTCCCGCGGCCAGCCCGCGCAGATCGAATTCCAGCCTGAGATTGACGCCATCGGCGCTGCTGGCTCTTCGCGCGCGCAATAACCGGCCCGCGGCGTTGACGATGCTGACGTGATAAACACCGGGCCGGCTGTTCTCCGGCAAGGTGAGTTTGAGCAGCGTGCGCTCTGGCCGGAGCGGTTTCGCTTCGGCTTCGACGCCGCTGGCTGTCATACCGCGCATAGGCACAAACTCATCCATATCGTCTTCAACCTCCTGGAGTGGCGCCGGGGCGCGATGCGCGTGCGGAGGCGTTAAAGTCTTACTGCCGGCGCGTCCGATCGGGGTCTCGTTGCGCGAGGGCGATTCTTCAACCGCGGGGCTTGAAATCGTGGCTGACGGTTGCGGCTGAAGCTGGGCCATGCGCGGAGTTGTGGGGATTGCCCCGTCGGGCCAGGCCAGCCAGACGGCGCCGGAAACGGCCAGCAGAATGACAGCCAGAGCAAACGCATGTTTGAGCGCGAAGACGGCGGCCAGCCGTTCGCGCCATTCGCTTCGCCACGAAGCGGCGACTGCGGGCGCAGTGGCTCTGCCGGCTTCCAACGCGGCGCGGTAAGCGCGGAAACATTCCGAGCAACCGAACAGGTGATCGCACAAATCGTCGTCGGGAAGTTCGCCCAAACGCGCCAGCGTTTGCAGCGTCGCTGGAGGAGGGCATCCTACGCGCGCGGGATTCGGAAAATCAGTGGCGAAGTATTCCCGCCCGAAGGTGATCAATCGCTCTATCTCGCGCTCGCTCGAATCGTCATTGTCAGGCGCCGGTTGCCTTCCGGGGGAGCCGTTTCCCGTCGGCCTGAAGTTCATCTTTTTTCCTCCTTCACTAATATGAGTGGATGAGGAGAGTAAAACGAAACCGGCGCCGAAAAAAAATTCGACCTGCGCAAATGGATCAGTACCGCGAGCGGTAGCGAGCGTGGCTCCATCAATGAGCCGGCAATGGGCCGGCTTCGGAAGCCACACTCGATACCGCTCGCGGCGCTGCTCCGGTCAATCAATTTTTCGGGGCGAATTATTTCTTCAGTTTCTTGATCCGATCGTTGAATGTGGTCCGCAACACATCGGGATTCAGGCCGAGTTTTTCGCCTATCTCTGGGAAGGTGAAGCCGTCCAAGCGGTACTGGAAGATCCTTCTGGTTAGTTCATCCGCTCGATTGAGTATCTGTTCGATCCAGATCTCGTAGTCGAGGGCGGTGGCGACTGAGTCTGGCCTTTGCGGCGGCGACTCCGCCATCTCCTCTTCCAACTGCTGATGCCCGTTCTCTTTCTTCCGTTCGTGCAGCAGCAGCCGATTCCAGGTTTTGAAAAGATAGGCCGGGAGGTTTTTGATGACATCGGGATCGTCAGCGCGTATGCGGGTAACCTGAGCGCAGGCTTTCCTCAATAAATCGTGGCCGGCTTGCTCGTCGCCCAGGGTCCTGAGCGCCCGCAGCCTGGCTTGTGGCCAGATTTGTCCGGCGGCGGCGAATACTTCGGGGTCAATCTCCCCGAATTCGTCCGTATAAGATTGCTCAATGGTGGGCCAAGCGTCTATTTTCAACTTGCGCTCCTAATTGGGTAAGCAATGGGAGAGTCATTACGCGCGCAAGACTCGGATGATATTGCTGCGGGGCCGGCGCATATTAGCACGACTCGTCAGAAAACGGCTTCGCATCTTAGGGCGTAGTCGGGTAGAATGCCTGTCGCAACTCAAGATGATTGAGGATCGAGGATCGAGGATTGAGGATCGAGGATCGCATCACGGCCATCAGGCGGTCTTCGATCCACAATCCACAATCCACAATCCACAATCCGCAATCTGAAATCAAAAATCCCATTATGATCACCATCGGAATTCACTATATCGGGACTATCGCCTCGTTGGATATGCGAGGGAAGTTCATCAAAGGGCAGGGCGGCTTCCAATTGCAGATGCTGGTTGACAAAGTTTTGCAGGCGGGCACGAGCAAGATCCTGCTCAATCTGACTGAAGTGCCGATCATCGACAGCATGGGCATCGGCGAAATCGTCCGCGCTTTCAAGAGAGTTCAGGAAGCCGGAGGGACTCTTAAACTCGTCGGAGTGACCGACCGCGTCTACGGCGCGTTGAAGATCACGCAACTGCTCGACTTGATCGAAAGCTTCGACACCGAGGAAGAGGCCGTCGCAAGTTTTGGTAAGGAGAAGAAGGGAAGAGGCAAGAAGAAGAAATCGGGCGACGAGTCTGAAGAATCGAGTGATGATATCAGTGATGACGAAGAGTGAGGTTGGTTGTCAGCCTCGCTCTTCGTCCTGCCTACCGTTCCGTTTTGTTAGTAACCGAGTAATAGCCTTCCTTGTGCTGCACCCTCAAGCTGGAGAGTCCTTTCCGGCCTTTAACGCTGACTTTGATCTTATGCCATTGGCCGTCGCGCTTCACGTTGGTCGGGTCGTAGCCGATGCTGTACTGGTGACGGAGTTCAAGCGCAATGCGGGTCGAAATCTCTTCCAGCTCCGCGGCTGATCGCGGGAAGAATGCTTTGCCGCCCGTAACCTGCGAAATCTCTTCCAGAATCGCCTGTCCCTGCATATCCAACGCGCCGCCCGATCCACCACCCATTTCGACAATCCCGATGCAGTAAATCTGCACGCCGGCTTCCTTGAGCCGCTTACGCAATTCACTATAAGTGTAGCGCGAAGAGTTGTCCTGCCCGTCGGAGATCAAAAGCATCGCGTGGCGGTTGTGGCGTCCCTGTTTGACTTTCTCAACGCCCAGGTACGCGGCGTCGTAGAGCGCCGTCTGACCGCCCGGATCAACCAGCGCGAGTTTGTTGACCAGCGAATCGCCATCGGTGAACTCGGCCAGCGGATTGGCGCGTTGATTGAAACCGACCAGGAAGAAATCGTCGTCGTTGTGGGAGGTTTGGATGAAAGCTTTGAGCGCATCTCTGGCGCGGTCGAGCTTGCCTTTCATGCTTCCCGACACGTCGAAGACGATCCCCAGGCTGATGGGCGCGTCGTCTTCGCTGAAGAAAAGGATGTCCTGCTTGACCTTATCCTCGAAAAGCTCGAAGTGTTGCTTGTCGAGCCCGGTCACCAGGCGGTTGGAAGCGTCAGTCACCGTGACGGTCAGCGAGACCAGATCCGTGATAATTACGGGGATACGGTCCTGTTGAGGAAGAGTGAGGCTGGAAGACGAAGAGTGAGGCTGCTCGGCCCGCCTCACTCTTCGCCTGGATTAGCGTCCGGTTTTGTTAGTAACCGCGTAATAGCCTTCCTTGTGTTGCACCCTCAGATTGGATAATCCTTTCGGGCCTTTAACGCTGACTTTGATCTTGTGCCACTGGCCGTCGCGCTTCACGTTGGTCGGGTCGTAGCCGATGCTGTACTGGTGACGGAGTTCAAGCGCAATGCGAGTCGTGGCGTCTTCCAACTCCGCGGCTGAGCGGGGGAAGAATGCTTTGCCGCCCGTAACCTGCGAAATCTCCTCCAGGATCGCCTGTCCCTGCATATCCAGCGTACCGCCCGCTCCGCCGCCTATTTCGACAATCCCGATACAGTAAATCTGCACGCCGGCCTCCTTGAGCAGCTTGCGCAACTCACCGTAGGTGTAACGCGAGGAATTGTCTTGTCCGTCGGAGATCAAAAGTATCGCGTGGCGGTTGTGGCGTCCCTGTTTGACTTTCTCAATGCCCAGATACGCGGCGTCGTAGAGCGCCGTCTGACCGCCCGGAGCGACCAGCGTGAATTTATTAGCCAGCGCCTCGCCGTCAGTGAATTCGGCCAGCAGGTTGGCGCGTTGATTGAATCCGACCAGGAAGAAATCGTCATCGCTGTGCGAAGTTTGGATGAAAGCTTTGAGCGCCTCTACGGCGCGGTCGAGCTTGCCTTTCATGCTTCCCGACACGTCGAAGACGATTCCCAGGCTGACAGGCGCATCGTCATCGTTGAAAAACATGATGTCCTGCTTGACCTTGTCTTCGAAGATCTCGAAGTGCTGTTTGTCCAACCCGGTCACCAGGCGGTTGTAAGCGTCAGTCACCGTGACGGTCAGCGAAACCAGTTCCGTGGGGATTTTGATCGGGCCGTCCTGCCCTCCTGGCTCGCTCAATTGAGAACGTATCTGTTGTAGCGGAGCTTGTTTCCCCGGCGGCGGCGTTTTCGATTCCTGTTTCTGCTCAGGCGATTGACTGCCAGGTGTTTGAGTATTCGATGTCTTGTTGGCGGATTTACTCGATTGCGGATCCTGCTGCGCGGCCTGCGGGACGCGAACCGCGGCGAAGCACAAGAATAGCGCAAGCGCGGTGACAATTGACTGACTGAAGATTCTGTTCTTACACATCGTGTCCTCCCTCCAAAATATCCCAGTACGCGAGGGGAGTGGAACGATTCGGGAAATCAAGCGCCAGCCTGCCGGTGATAGAGAAATCATCGCTCAATTCCGGTATCTTGAATTCCCGGCGCCAAACCTTGCTGCCAAATTGTTAAAGTCGAAAGGATGGTAACTGGACGACGGGCGCATTTTAACACACCGGGCGCTACGCGCAATCACTTACGCGAATTTTCCACGCTCAGTTCGATTCGGTTATATCCGAAGGCCGCGGACGATTTGGTGAAGGCGGACTGCGATCCCGTTGTAAGGGTAATCAGGGACAGATGGCGCCGCTACCGCGCGTACAAGCAAGCGGTTGGCCACGCGCCGCGCCGCTTGCTTACGCGCGCAGTACTGTTTATTGGTCGTCTTCGCCAGCGATGCGGCGATTCATCGTCGAAATGACGCCACGCCGCGAGCGGCCGGCGGCTATTTGTCTCGCCCAGATCGTAAAGAGAGCTTCCATCTCATCATTTGAGAATTTCGCGTCGCTGCTCTCGCGGGCATTGACGTCCAGCACGACGCGGTTGAAACGCATCTTCGCGCCGGCAATGTCGACATCCATCGGGTTGATTTCCATGTGGATGATCGGCGGAGCGGTTAATTTCTGGAATTGGGCGACCACGTCCTTGCGGGTGATGGACGACGGGACGCTGTTGAGCGGCTTGCCGGTCATCGCCGCGATCTTCTGACGCGCATCGTCGGGGATCGTGTAATTCATCGTGCCCGCGACTGTGTCATCGGAATTGGCGGCGGTGACGGTGAAACTGACCTTGCCGCGCACGTCGTAAACGTCGGTTTCGCCGTTCTTCAGCTTCGCGACGGTGAGCTTCGGCGCCGTGCTGAAAACGACGGGCTTGGGCGTCACAACTTGCGCGGGTTGCGCCTTCTGCGTCTTCTGCGCCTTCTGCGCGCCAGTCTGCCCGTTCTGCGCGCCGTCTTGCCCATTGGCCGCCACGGCGGCGGCGAGCGGGAATATTAAGGTCAAAGCAATTCGTGTAAGTTTGGTGTTCATATTCGGATTTTTTACCTCCAAAAGAATTTGGGTTTCGAATCAAAGGGTTTGGTTAATGATCAATCATTACGGTTCTACGGAGATCAAACGGTTGAGCGAAGCGATGATGCCCCGGCGCTGGCGTTTCGCGTTGATCTGCCGCGTCCAGGCGCAGAAATGTTGCGGAACCTCCTCCGAAGTTTCAATCACGTCAACCACGATACGATTGAAACTCAACTTCACTCCGGCCACGTCCAATTCCGTCGCCCCGATTTCAATGTTGACCACGGGACATGACGCGCCGCTGCGGAAACCGGCGACCAAGTCTTTTTGCGACACGCTTGCCGGGATCGAGCTCAACGGCTTACCTGAGACTTGCGCTATCTTTTGCCGCGCCTCGTCGGGAATGGTGTATACCAGCGTTCCCGCCACGGTGTCATTGTTGTTTGCCGCCGTGAGCGTGAATGTGACTTTGCCACGAACTTCGTGAACATTCGAGGCTCCTGATTTCAGTTTGGCGACGAATGTCTTGGGCGGGGTCCTATAAACCAACTGAGGCGTCTGCCGCGTGTTCGCCGTTTGCGCATTCGCCATCTGTGAGTCTATTGGACGAGCAGTTGACTGCGCGAAGGCTACGGCGCTCGCGGCCAACAACCCGGTGAAAACAGGTATTGCTCCGGATATTCGATTTGATAGTTTCCAGTTCATCCTGCAATGTGAAGTTCGCTCGCGGGTCGAGATGCCGGGATCGGGATGACGAGCGGGGATAGGTTCTTCTGAAAGATTCGGTCTCGTAAGCTCAAACAGGGTTTGCGACAGGGCAGGCGACAGAAATTTACCCGATCTTCTGATTTTTAAGAATTGAACTGAAACGCGCCAAGCTTGTGAAGTTGAGGGGTGGCGCTTCCAATATCACCTAATAAATAATTTGGTAAATCTCCGGGCCGAAGTTCGCAATCTGGCCACATTTTCAATATCCTGCGTGATGCGCTCGCCGAAAATTCCCCAGTGAGTTCAACTTTCGCGTCGAGCGCACCACATAAATTCAAGCGTCCTAAACGCCCGAATCAGAATTTGGTTTCATTATTTCTCAGGAATTTTCCTGACTGTGAGTCCGATGGCAGAATGGCGGCAAAATGGGCAATAGAGACTCAATGAAGAAAAAACATGATAAATTGCGGTCACGCGCTAATTCTCATTTGCGTATTGGAGTAGACACAGGCGGCACATTCACGGATTTCATCGTCGTATTCAAAGATCGCTTCATCGCTTTCAAGGAGCCTTCAACGCCACAATCGCCCGAACAAGCTATTTTGGCCGGTTTGGCGCGCGCGTTTGACGAGCTTTCCGATGGGTTTGATGTATCGCTTAATGTAGCCAAAGCTCATTCCGCGGGCGCTTCATCGAATCCGGCGACTGAGCCAGTGGTCGAAATAGTTCACGGCACGACCGTCGCGACCAACGCGTTGCTGGAACGGAAAGGCGCCCGCGCCGCGCTCGTCACGACCGCTGGTTTTGAAGACGTGATCGAAATCGGGAGGCAGGCGCGGCCTGACCTATATAATCTGTCGGTCACGCGGCCCGCGCCGCTCGTCCCCCGTGAATTGCGGTTCGGATTGAAGGAGCGCGTCGCGCCCGGACAGGACGGCGCCGCCACGGTGGTCGAGCCTTTGACCAGGCGTGAACTCGACGCCTTGGCGCGGCGGCTTCAGCGCGCCGAAGTCGAATCGATCGCGGTCTCGCTGCTTTTCTCATTCGCCAACCCCGCGCACGAGCGGGCCGTCGCGGAGGCGCTCAGTTCCCTGGGCGTTCCAATCTCGATCTCAAGCCAGATTCTTCCCGAATACCGCGAGTACGAGCGGACTTCGACCGTGGTTATTAATGCGTATCTGGCGCCGCGCGTCAGCCGGTATCTGAATGAGCTGGCTGGCGGTCTTTCGCGCAAGCTGGACAGGCGGGGAGCGAATCAGTTGCGGATCATGCAATCGTCGGGAGGCTCGATTTCGGCTGAGACGGCCGCGCGCGAACCCGTGAGGACGATCCTTTCAGGTCCCGCGGGCGGAGTCGTCGCCGCGACTCGCGTCGCGGGGATGGCCGAATTCAGCGACATTATCACTTTCGATATGGGCGGGACTTCGACTGACGTCTCGCTCTGTAAAGGCGCCGCGAGGACGACCAACGAGGCCCAGATCGCAGGGCTCCCCGTCGCGGTTCCCGTGATGGACATTCACACCGTCGGCGCGGGTGGCGGTTCGATCGCTTATGTTGACGCAGGCGGAGCGTTGCGCGTGGGGCCTGAATCGGCTGGCGCTGATCCCGGCCCGGCCTGTTACGGATTCGGAACGCGCCCGACCGTGACCGACGCCAATCTGGTTCTGGGCCGTTTCGCGGGCGCCGGATTGCTGGGCGACGAGATGAAACTGGATGACGCCCGCGCGGCGAAGGTGTTGGATGAGCTTGCTTATGAGATGTCGCAGGCTTCCGCTCGAACCGTGACGCGCGAAGCGGCCGCGCTCGGCGTGATTCGCGTGGCAAACGCGAATATGGAGCAGGCTCTGCGATTGGTCTCGATTGAACGAGGCCACGACCTGCGCCGATTCACGCTGGTCAGTTTCGGCGGCGCTGGCGGGTTGCACGCTGCGGCGCTGGCCGGAAGCTTGAGGATTCCGCGAGTGGTCATTCCGAATTATCCCGGCGCGTTCTCCGCGCTCGGCGTGTTGCTGGCCGACGTGGTGAAAGATTATTCGCGCACGGTGATGACGGCGGTCGAGCCTTCGAAGCGGATTCCGCGCGGGATCGAAAAAGAGTTCATTGCGCTGGAACGGCAGGCGAAGAGCGATCTTCGCGACGAAGGATTCGCGCCCTCCCGGATCGGATTGATCCGCTCGCTGGCGATGCGTTATCGCGGCCAGTCGTTCGAGCTTGAGATCGAAGCGGGCGCCGGGCCAGATGGGCCCGATGGGCCAGATGGATTGGATAGGTTGGATGGCGCCGCCATCGCGAGATTCCATCAGGCGCATCGGGAACGCTACGGCCATGCCGATCAGAACCGCGCGGTCGAGATCGTCAGCGTGCGGCTGCGGGGTGTTGGCCACGTCGAAAAACCCGCGCTCAAACGCGCGGCCAGGCGCGCTCAATACCAGCCGAAACCGCGGCGGACGGCGTTTGTCTGGCTCGGCGAAAGGCGCAAACAGATTCCGGTTCACAACCGCGAGGAGTTGCGGCCGGGAGCGGTGATCAAAGGCCCGGCGATCATAGTTGAATACGGCTCGACCACGCTTGCGCCCGCGGGGTGGAGGGTCAGGGTGGATGGATGGAAAAATCTTGTGCTTGACAGCCAAGCGGCGGCGCCTTAAGTTCACCGCCACTCTGTGGCAGTAGCCCGACCGTGAGATCTCTTCGAGAGGGCAACCCTCACTGTCCCTGATCAATTCCGAATGCGACCGATCTCCATGAGCAAACAGTATGAGCAAAAAGAAAGTTGGCCAGAAGCCTGGCGGTCAAAAGCAAAAGCGAATTGAACCACAGCCGAACGCCGGGCGAAGGAATTTTGTTCTGATCGGAGCCGGAGCGTTGGCTGCAACCGGGTTGGCAGGCGCCTATAAAGCCGGATGGTTTGGGTCGTCGCAACCCTCGCCACAATCATCATCACAATCAGCTCCCGCGGCGCCGGCCGATTATCCAACTCTCAGCGCGGCGGCTCTCAGCGCGGCGGCTCTCAGCGCGGCGGCTCTCAGCGCGGCGGCTCTCGGCGCGGCAAATGAGATGCTGGAACGCCGCGCGCGCGAATTAGGCAGCGCTTCGGTCCTGATTCACGCCGTGCGTGGATTCGGCAAAAACTTTACGCTGGCCGGCGGCGCGAAGGCTGTTGACCACCTCTGCTCGCGCTACGCCGTGGACAAGGAGGTCAACGGCAAACGCTACGTCTACTTCCTGCGCGGCGCCGAAGTCCACGAGAACAGTTTTCTGAAAACCTTCCTCGAAGCCGGGATCAGCCCCGATCAGCCGATCATCGTCAATGATCGCAAATACACATTGCGCGACCTGGCCGAGAGCGGTAAATCTCTGTTCAGGTGCGATCCGAAAGACCTGTTCAAGTATGACGACATTCAGTTTCGCTACGACCCGGCTTTCAAAGAAACCCGGCAGCCCGGCGCCGGGGAGCCCGCGGACGCTCGCGGCGAGCTGGTTCACGAGCACCTGCCCTGGGGCTTGATCGCGTTTTCAACATTGGCGCCAGGCAAATCCCCCTCATCGGACTCATCAGGCCAATCAATCTCATCAGGCCAATCAATATGGACGAACGCTTACGGCGAAACAATCAACCTGGAAACGGTGATTGACCGCGCGATGGAGGAATACGAGAGTTCATGCGCGTTGGGCCAGGAGGGCCTGATGCGCGGCGATCCGGCGCCGAAAAGCTTCCGCGACGAGATCAAGAAATACAGTTGCTTCGGGCTGCACTCGGTCTACGGCTTTCTGGTATGTGTGAAAAACGGTTACACCAACGACAATCTGCCAGACCGTTTGAAGCGGATGATGGACTTGGTGACCTATCGTTTAAAAGGCGACGCGGAGGCGATCGATCAGGAATACGCGCAAGCTGCGGGAGCGACGCCCGCGCATTTGGTCGAAGCGTTCAAGCTGCGCGCGCGCATAAAACTGTTCGGCCACGCCTTCGAAGCGCTCAATTACGCCAGGCTGCACAAACTCGTGACGTTCACACCTGCGCAAGAACGCCGCATTCAGGCCGGCGAACAGGCGTTTTACGACAGCATAGTCAAAATGCGCGCGATGGATTGGGGGGCGCTGCGAAAGAGCCTGGGCGAAAAATTTGTCAGCGACATAGTCATCGCGCTCGGTCACGCCGCGCGCGCGATGAAGTTGCTCACGCCGCAAAACCCGGACACCATCGCTTAAGGGGGAGTGGGGAGTTGGGAGTGGGGAGTGGGGAACAGGGAAGTTCCTTCTCCCACTCCCCACTCCCCACTCCCTACTCCCTACTTTTTATGGATTCTATCAAGCTCGAAATCTACCGTTCGCTTTATACCTCGGTTGCCGAGGAGATGGGCGTGAGCCTGCGCCGGACGGCTTTTTCACCGAACATCAAAGAGCGCCGCGACTACTCCTGCGCGGTATTTGACCGCAGAGGGCGCCTTGTCGCGCAGGGCGATCACATGCCCGTCCATCTGGGTTCGATGCCGATGTCCGTTCGCGCCGCGATCGAGCATTGCGAAATGGGGCCGGGCGACGTCGTGATCCTCAACGACCCATACGCCGGGGGGACCCATCTGCCGGATGTGACGGTGGTCGCCCCCGTTTTTGCGACGGGGCGACGGGGCGACGGGGCGACGGGGCGACGGGGCGACGGAGCGACGGGGCGACGGGGCGACGGGGCGACGGGGCGACGGGGCGACGGGGCGACGGGGCGAGGGGGCGAGGGG
>Ga0187894_10005241_pt1 | contig 13384 bp, 8 predicted proteins | sample GBC1701081metaG_FD_136650 | JGI IMG/M metagenome (GOLD analysis project Ga0187894, IMG submission 136650) | White microbial mat communities from a lava cave in the Kipuka Kanohina Cave System on the Island of Hawaii, USA - GBC170108-1 metaG ... | reverse complement strand
CGCCCCGAGACGGGCTACGGCTACATCCGCCTCGGCGCCGAGGTGGGGCGCACGCATCGAGGCCTGCACCGCGTCGCGCGCTTCGTCGAGAAGCCGGACGCGCGCCGCGCCGCGCGCTTCGTCGCGCGCGGTGATCACCTCTGGAACTCGGGCATGTTCGTGTGGCGCGCGCAGACGCTCCTCGCGGAGCTCGCCGAGCACGCGCCCGAGATCGCGCGCGCGCTCGCGCCCGTCGCCGCGCTCGGCGCGCGGCCTCGCGCGCGCGCGCTCGACGCGGCGATCGCAGCCGCCTACCGCCGCCTCCCGAACGCGCCGATCGACACCGCGCTGCTCGAGCGCAGCGCGAACGTCTGGTGCCTGCCCGTGAAATTTCCGTGGAGCGACGTCGGCACCTGGGCCTCGCTCGCGCAGGAAGTGGGCGTTACTCCTCGTGCCAGTTCGGTGATCTCGGGCACAGCATGGGGGTTCGCAGCCCCGGGAAACTTGATCGCAGCGGGCGATCGACCGATTGTGCTCTTGGGAGTCCAAGGGCTCGCCGTGATCGACGCTGGGGATGCGCTGCTCGTCGCGAACTTGGCGCGCAGCGGAGATGTCCGAAACGTGGTGGCCAGCCTGAGAAAGCGTGGCCGACGCGATCTGCTCTAACAGCTCGAGGGAGAAGAGAGATGGCAGGTACCGACGCACTCGAGGCGCTGCGCTCGATTCCGCTGTTCTCGCACGTGGCGGACGGCGATCTCGAGCAGATCGCCTCGCACCTGATCGAGCGCCGCTATGCGCGCAACACGACGATCATGGAGGAGGGGCTGCCGGGCGACTACATGTACATCATCCGCGAAGGGCGGGTGAAAGTGACGAAGCTCTCCGAGGATGGGCGCGAGAAGATCCTCGCGTTCTTCGAGGCCGGGCACTTCGTCGGCGACATGGCGCTGCTCGATCGCGCGCCGCGCTCGGCCTCGGTGAAGGCGCTGACGCCGGTGCGCGTGCTCGCGCTCTCGCGCGCAGACTTCACAGGGCTGATCCGCAAGAGCCCCGATCTCGCGATCGCGGTGATCCGTGAGCTCTCGGGCCGCCTGCGCGCTGTGAACGACCAAGCGAGCGCGCTCTCGTTCCAGCGCGTCAAGGACCGCACGAAGGGCCTGCTCGTCCGCCTCGCCAAGGACGAGACGCCGGGCGAGGACCAAGTGATGACGCCGGCGCTCACGCACCAACAGATCGCCGACATGATCGGCACGTCGCGCGAGACGGTGACGCGAGTGATCAAGGACCTGAAGGTGACCGGCTGGCTCGGGCAAGAGGGCAAGCGGTACAAGGTCTCCAAGGAAGCCGCCGAAGCGACGGTCGACTGACTTCTCGGCGCTGTTGGGTACGGCGCGCGGCGAGAGGTTCACGCGCTCGCGACGGCGCGCGCGGCGCGCGGTCCGGCGGGGCTCGCGCCGCTCACCCGCGTGGGCGCGATGGATCGTGCTTCGCGCCGTCCGAGGTCGCCCGCGCTGCGCTTTGAGCTTGCGCGCGCCCACGCCTGGGGCTTCGCTCTGCGACCCCGCCTCCCCGCGCGCCGTCGCTCGCGGTCGGTAGTTCACGTCCTCGAGGCGCTTCTAAAAGGGAACGGTGCCGCCAGCGCGCCGTTGAGGCGCGCTGGCGGCACTCTTCCATCTCGCCCTGCGCGAGTTCGGCGCTGTCAGGCGTCCATCCCGCGGTCCCGACAGAGATGTCTTGATGCGGAGCGCCGAGTCGCTCGACCGGCGAGCAGGTCGCAATCCCCGATGCAAAGTGACGCCGGCGCGCCTCAATGGCGCGCCGGCGTCACCATCCAACTAAAGGAAATCGCGCACGAGTGGTGCACCCGGATCCGCGAGCGAGGGCGCGGGCGGGTAGGCGGGGTCGCGGAGCGAAGCCCCAGGCGTGGGCGCGCGCACGATCGAACAGATCGCGAGCGAGCTCGAACAGCGCGCAGCTCGATCCATCGCGCCCACGCGGGTGAGCGCAGCGAGCCCCGCCGGACCGCGCGCGCACTCGCGAGCGCGTGAACCTCTCATCACGCGAACCGCCGTAATGCTCCAGCGACGGTCGAATCACGCCGAAGAGCCGCAGCGTGTTGGTGCACGACCCCGCGTTCGCCCATGCGCTTCTCCTCTCCCTTCGCACCGGCTTGATCGCCGTCGACGGCGACGGCCGCGTCGCGGCCATCTCGGCGGAGGCGGCGCGGCTGCTGAGCGTGCCGTCGCGGCTCGGCGAGCCCGTCGCGAGCGTGCTCGCCGCGCAGCCCGAAGTTCTCGCGCAGCTCGAGGCCGCAAGGCTCGGACGCCCGGCGCCGCGCTCCGAGCTCACGCTGGTCGGGCCGGGCGGGGAGCTCCATACGATCGGCTACACCGCGCTGCCCGTCGCGAACGGCGGCGCCGCGGTGCTGTTTCGCGACCTGACCCCGATCGAGCGAGAGAGCGAGCAGAGCCGGCTGACCGCGCGGCTCGCGGCGCTCGGCCAGATGGCGGCCGGACTCGCGCACGAGATCCGCAACCCGCTCGCGTCGATCGAGCTGCTCTCGGGGCTGATCGCGCGCGAGGCCGGCGGTCCGTCCGGGCTGAAGGACCTCGCCGGCGAGATCTCGCGTGAAGTGCGCGCGATCGAGGCCACCGTCGAGGCTTGTCTCGCGTGGGTGAAGCCCGAGCCGGTGCTGCGCGCGCCGCTCGAGCTCGCGGCGCTCGTCGACGACGCGCTGCGCCGCGCGCTGGGCCGCGCGCCGTTCGCGGCGGACGTCGCGCGCGAGCTCGACCCGCGCGCGAGTGGCAGCGGCGACCACGCGATGCTGCGCGCCGCGCTCGAGAATCTGGTCGTGAACGCAGTGCAGGCGATGAGCGCGCACGAGCGCAGCGGGCCGCACGCGCTCGCGGTGCGCGTCTCGCCGCTCGCCGGCGCGCGCGGCTTCGCGATCTCCGTCGAAGACACCGGCCCCGGCGTCTCCGCCGAGCTGCGCGAGCGGATCTTCTTCCCGTTCTTCACGACGCGCGCGAGCGGCTCGGGCATCGGGCTCGCGTGGGTGCAGAAGGCAGCGGCCGCGCACGGCGGCAGCGTGAGCGTCGCGGACCGGCCCGGCGGCGGCGCGCGCTTCACGCTGTACATCCCCGAGCCGGCGCCGTGAGCCTCGCAGGCGCCGCGCTGCTGGTCGTCGACGACAACGCGACGCTGCGCGGGGCGATCGCGCGGGCGCTCGCGCCGCGCTGCGAACGCGTCGAACAGGCCGCGAGCTGCGCCGAGGCGCGCGAGCGGATCGCCGATGCGAGCGACCCGTTCACCGTCGTGCTCACGGATCTGCGCTTGCCCGACGGCAGCGGGCTCGAGGTGCTGCGCGCGGTGCGCGCGCGCGATGCGCGCAGCGCGGTCGTGATGATGACCGCGCACGGCACGATCGACGGCGCGGTCGAGGCGATGCGCGAGGGCGCGGTCGACTTCCTGCAAAAGCCGTTCGAGCTGGCCGAGCTCGAGGCGCGCGCCGCGCGCGCCGCGTCCCACGCGCGGCTGGTCGGCGAGGTCGCCGAGCTGCGCGCCGAGCGCGGCGCGCGGCGCTCGCGCGGAGCGCTGATCGGCCGGCACTCCGCGCTCACCGCCGCGATCGAGCTCGCCGAGCGCGTCGCGCCGACCCGCTCGACCGTGCTCGTCACCGGCGAGACCGGCACCGGCAAGGAGCTGATCGCCGGGCTCGTGCACGCGGCGTCGCCGCGCGCGGACGGCCCGTTCGTCAAGGTGAACTGCGCGGCGCTGCCCGAGACGCTGCTCGAGTCCGAGCTGTTCGGGCACGAGCGCGGCGCATTCACCTCCGCCGATCGCCAGCGCATCGGCCGCTTCGAGCAGGCGAGCGGCGGCACGCTGTTCCTCGACGAGATCGGCGATCTCTCGCTCGCGACGCAGTCGAAGCTGCTGCGCGTGCTGCAGGACCAGGAATTCCACCGCCTCGGCGGCACGCGCACGCTGCGCACGGACGCGCGCGTCGTGGCCGCCACGAACAAGGACCTGCGCGGCGCGATCGCCGCGGGCGAGTTCCGCGAGGACCTCTGGTTCCGGCTCAACGTGATCGCCATCGAGCTGCCGCCCTTGCGCGAGCGGCGCGAGGACCTGGATCTGCTCGCCCACCACTTCTTGGCCGAGTTCGCGGCCGAGCTCGGCCGGCCACGCTCCGGCCTCAGCGCCGCCGCGCTCGCGCGCATCCGCGCGCACGCTTGGCCCGGAAACGTCCGCGAGCTGCGCAACGCGATCGAGCGCGCGGTGCTGATGGGAAACGGGCCGGCGCTCGAGGCGGCCGACCTGTCGATCGCCGGCACGCCGGCCGCGGGCCGAGGAGGCTGGAGGCCCCAGCTGCCGTCCGCCGGTCTCGCGTTCTCCGACATCGAGCAGGCGGTGGTGCTCGAGGCGCTCGAACGCTGCGGCTGGGTTCAGAAGGAAGCTGCCGCCTGGCTGCGCGTCTCGCGGCGCAAACTCAACTACATGATCCAGCAAATGGGCATCACCCACGCAACCTGGCGCAGGAACCGGGACACAGACTGAGAGCGGCGTTTGCCGCGCGTCCCGTCACTCGCCGCGCTCGCCGCGAATTCGGCGGCGTCGCCCGCTACAACGTGGTCCCCTTCAGGAGCCCTGTATGAAGCCCGTTCGCGTTCTCGCTTGTCTGATCGCGCTCGCCGCCCTCGCGTGCCAGAACGACGCCGAGCGCGCCGCCGAGCACGCGAAGAAGGGCAACGCGCTGCTGGAAGAGAAAAAGTGGGACGAGGCGGTGATCGAGTTCAAGAACGCGACGCAGCTGTTGCCGAACGACGCCGCCGCGCACTACGGGCTCGCGAAGGCCTACCTCGGTCGCAAGGAGCCGCGCAACGCGTACTGGGAGCTCGAGGAAACCGTCCGCCTGAACCCGAACGACGTGCAGGCGCGCATCGACCACGGCGAGTTCCTGCTGTTCGGTCGCAGCGAGGAGCTCGAGAAGGCGGTCGCGAGCGGCGACGCGATCATCGCCGCCGACCCGAAGCGCTGGGAGGGCTACGCGCTGAAGGGTCGCGCGCTCGCCGCGCTCGGCCGGCACGAGGAGGCGGGCGAGGCGTTCGAGGGGGGCGTGAAGATCGCTCCCGACCAGGCGTCGGTCGTGCTGCTCTGGGCGAATCACCTGAAGCAGACGGGCAAGCTCGAGGCGGCGGAGGCCGCGTACAAGCGGCTCGCGGAGCTCGCGCCCGGCTTCGCCACGGCGGCGGCGCTCGGCGGTTTCTACGCATCGTCGCCCGGCCGCGACGCCGACGCGGAGGCGGCCTACCGCAAGGCGCTCGAAGTCGCGAAGCCCGAGGAGATGGTGTTCGCGACCACCGTGCTCGCGAACTTCCTTGCGTCGCGCCAGCGCGGCGCGGAAGCCGAGGACGTGCTGAAGGCGGCGATCGCGGCGAAGCCCGACAGCGTCGACCTGATCTACGCGCTCGCCGCGTTCTACGGGCAGCAGGGCCGCAAGGACGAGGCCGATCGCATGATCGAGCAGGCGACCTCGGCACAGCCCGAGAAGGCCGAGCCGTGGCTCGTGCTCTCGGCGCATCGCGGCAAGGCCGGCGATCTCGACGCTGCGCTCGAGGCGGCCGAGCAGGCCGTGAAGGTCGCGCCGGACAACGATCTCGCGAAGCTGCGCCGAGCCGAAGTGCTCGTCGACATCGGCGCGCGGAAGAACGACAGCGCCGTGCTCGCGCAGGCCGAGGCCGCGGTCGACGCGATCCTCGCGAAGAACGAGGAGCACGCAGAAGCGAACTTCGTGCGCGGCAAGCTCGAGCTCGCGCGCCGCAACTATCCCGCCGCGCTCGCCGCGCTGCGCCGCACGATCGAGCGGCGGCCCGACATGGCGCAGGCGTACTTCCTGTCCGGCTCGGCGAAGTTCCTGACCGGCGACCGCGCCGGCGCTCGCGCCGACGCGCAGGAGGCGCTCGCACGCCAGCCGAACTTCGTCGAGGCGCTCGAGCTGCTCGCGCGCTCTCACGCGGCGCTCGGCGATCACGCGCTCGCGGTCGAAGCGGGCAAGCGTGCGCTCGATCAGGGCGCGGGCCCCGGCATCCACATCGCGATCGCGCAGAGCCTCGTGCAGCTCGGCCAGCGCAAGGACGCGCTCGCGGAGCTCGACAAGATTCCCCCCGACCTGCGCGGCGTCGACGTCGAATATGCGGTCGGGCGCGTGCACCTGATCGAGGCGCTTCAGACCGCGAGCCAGGCGCAAGGTGAGCGCGGTGCGCCCCCGAAGCCGGAGCTCGTTGCGCGCGCGAACGCCGAGCTCACGAGCGCGCGCACGCACCTCGTACGCGCCGCGGAGCTCGCTCCGAATCACGCCGAGGTGCTCGCGTCGCTCGTCACGATCGATCTGCGCCAAGGCCAAGCCCAGCAGTCGCTCGAGCGCGTGCGCGCCGCGAGCAAGGCCGTGCCGAAGGACGCCGGCCTCGCGCGGCTGCAGGGCGACGTCGAGCTCGCCGTCGGACAGCTCGACGCCGCGCAGCGCAGCTACGAGCGCGCGATCGAGATCGATCCGAATCAGCTCGAGAGCTACGGGAAGCTCGCTGGTCTCTACACGCATCAGGGCCGCGCCAGCGAGGTGATCCGCACCTACGAAGCCGCGCTCGAGAAGAACCCGAAGTCGGGCGAGCTGCACCTCGTGCTCGGAATTCTCGAGGAAGCGCAGGGCGGCCGCGGCATCGACGCCGCAATCGCCCACTACAAGAAGGCGATCGAGCTGAACCCCGACCTCGCCGCGGCGAAGAACAACCTCGCGTTCTGGCTCGCGGAGCGCGGCCAGGAGCTCGACTACGCGCTCGATCTCGCGCAGGAGGCGAAGGCCGTGCTCGCGAAGAACCCGCGCACGAACCCGTCCTCCGCCGACACGCTCGGCTGGGTCTTCTACAAGAAGAACCTGCCCGAGGCGGCGGTGAACTATCTGCGCGAGGCGGTCGGCGGTTTCGATCCGTCGATCCCGCAAGATCGGCAGACGCGACCGCTCGTGCGGCACCACCTCGCGCTCGCGCTCGCCGCGCTCGGCGACCAGGCCGAAGCGGCGTCCGAGTGGAAGCTCGCGCTCGCCGAGTACGGCGAGCTGCCGAAAGGGAAGAACCAGGCCGAGCCGACCTGGGTCAAGGAAGCGCGCGACGGCCTCGCGAAGGCGGGGGCCTGAAGGAGCGCTCGCGAGCCTCAATGCTTCTCCCGCGCTTCTCATCGGACCCCGCATTCCTCGATGGCGCTCAGCGCGGGCCGTCCCCACTAACCCGGTAAAGGCGCGCGCTGCGTCAGCCGATGAGCCCGCGAGCCTCGGCTGGGCGTGCGTCGCCCTGCCGACAGGCGACGAATCGCGCGGAGGGACTCATGGGATTCGCAAAGCTCGCGCCGGCGCTCGCGTTTGCGTTCGGCGCCGCGGCGCTCGCGACTGCCGAGGAGACGGCGCCGCCGGCGGCGCCCGCAGCGCAGGCCGAGGCCGTCGCCTCGGTCGCGCCCGCACCGGCCGCTCCGGACGAAACGCTCGGTCCGGTTGGACATGATTCTCAGGGTCGCCCCGGCCGCATCCACGTCGTGAAGTCCGGCGACACGCTCTGGGACATCTCGGACGCCTACCTCGGCACGCCGTGGGTGTGGCCGTCGATCTGGACGGACAACACCGCGGAGGTCGAGAACCCGCACCGCATCTATCCGGGCGAGCGCATCTGGATCAGCCCGCACGAGATGCGCAAAGTGAGCGGGGACGAGGCGGAGCAGCTGCTGGCGAACGAGCCGGCCGAGGCAGCCCCGGAGCCGATGCCGGCGGCGATCGCCGATCCCGACGGCCCGGAGCCGGTGCGGCCGCGCTCGATGTTCCGGTACACGGAGATCCAGACGACCGGCTTCGTCACGATGGAAGAGCTCGAAGGAGCCGCGACGATCATCGCGGGCCCTGCCAACCGCACCATGCTGACGGACCACACGGTGGTGGACATCGGCCTCGGCCGGAGCGAGGTCGCGGTGGGCGACCAGCTCGACGTGTTCCGCGCCGGCGACGTCGTGATCGATCCGAGCACCAGCCGCGAGCTGGGAAGGGTCACGATCCAGCTCGGCTGGCTCGAGATCACGTCGGTCGGAGACGAGAGCGCGATCGGCGTGATTCGGCTCTCGCGCGGCGAGATGCTGCGCGGCGACCACGTGATGCCGCGCCGCACGCGCAGCGCCGAGATTCCGATCATGGACAACCCGAACATCGAGGGCGTGATCGCGTACACGCCCAGCAAGCGCGTGCAGATGGGGTCGGGCGACGTGCTCTACCTGAATCGCGGCACGAGTCAGGGCCTCGTGGTCGGCAGCCCGGTCGAGGTCTACGAGACGCGCGGCAAGGCGTTCGACGAGGTGCGCAAGGAGAGTCGTGCGCTCGCCGATCGCGTGCTGGCGAAGGCGATCGTGGTCGACGCGTACGACGACACGTCGGTTGCGGTCGTCACGCATACGAACACCGAGCTGAATCGCGGGTTCAAGTTCCGCGGGAGTGATTCGATCGCTCCGTAGCGGCTGAGCGGTTCGACGGTCGCGGCGCGCGCTCGCGCCGGCGCGGGCGCGCCGCGCGGTCCGGCGGGGCTCGTTGCGCTCACCCGCGTGAGCGCGATGGATCGAGCCGTGAGTCGTGCGAGGTCGCCCGCGCTGCGCTTCGAGCGCGCGCGCGCTCACGCCTGGGGATTCGCTCCACGACCCCGCCTCCCCGCGCAGCGCGCCCGCGCCGTCGCTCGCGAGGCGGAGATGTGCGGGGTCTCTCGTCGAGTGCCCTGGGAGGAGCGCGGTGGCGGCAGCGCGCCGTCGAGGCGCGCTGGCGGCACTCTTCCGTCTCGCCCTGCGCGAGTTTGGCGCTGTCGCGCGTCCATCCCGCGATCCCGAAGATGTCTTGATGCGGAGCGCCGGGTCGCTCGACCGGCAAGCAGCCCCGCAATCCGCGATGCAGAGTGACGCCGGCGCGCCTCAATGGCGCGCCGGCGTCACCATCCAACTAAAGGAAATCGCGGACGAGCGGTGCACCCGGATCCGCGAGCGAGTGCGCGGGCGGGTAGGCGGGGTCGCGGAGCGAAGCCCCAGGCGTGGGCGCGCGCAAGCTCAAAGCGCAGCGCGAGCGACCTCGGACGGCGCACAGCTCGATTCGTCGCGCCCACGCGGGTGAGCGCAGCGAGCCCCGCCGGACCGCGCGCGCACTCGCTCGCGCGTGAACCTCCGTCGCGCGTAGCGACGCCCAGGTGCCACGCGGCGGTGGGTGAACGGGCGTTCGCGTTGCGCGCGGGCGCGCTCGCGGACACTCTGCGGGCGCTCCGGTCCCGCGGAGTGGCGCGGTGGACGTGCTCGACGCACGTGAGGCGGGCGATCGGCCTGCGCTCTTGCTGTGGCTCGAGGCGCAGCGGCGCTATGCGCTGCATCCGGAGCAGGTGCCGCCGGCGCTGCGGCTCGCGCGCTCTCCGGCGGAGCTGGTGCGCGCGTTCGAGCGCGAACCGGGCGCGGAGCGCCCGGCGGCGCGCGATCTCGAGCGGCTCGCGCACTGCGGCGCGCGGGCGGTGCCGATCTCGTCGGCGCTCTATCCGGAGCGGCTGCGGCGGCTCGTCGACGCGCCGCCGCTGTTGCTCGTGCGCGGGAGTCCGGCGCTGCTGCTGGTGCGCGCGGTGGCGCTGGTCGGCGCGCGCGCGTGCAGCGCGTACGGGCGGATGGTCGCGCGTGAGATCGCGAGCGGCGCGGCGCGCGCGGGGCTGCTCGTCGTTTCGGGGCTCGCGCGCGGGATCGACGGCGCGGCGCACGAGGCCGCGCTCGAAGCGGGCGGCGCGAGCCTCGCGTTTCTGCCGTGCGGGATCGAGCAGGTGTACCCGCCGAGCCATCGCCGGCTCGCGAGCGCGCTCGAAGCGGGCGGTGCACTGGTCAGTGAGTTCCCGCTCGGGACTCCGCCGCGCGGGCCGTACTTCCCGCTGCGCAACCGCCTGATCAGTGCGCTCTCCGAAGTCGTGGTCGTCGTCGAGGGGCGCATCGCGAGCGGCACGCTCGTGACGGCGCGCCACGCGGCGAACCAGGGCGTCGACGTGCTCGCGGTGCCGGGTCCCGTGCACTCGCCGACCAGCGCCGGCCCGCACCAGCTGTTACGGGACGGCGCCGGCATCGTGACGAGCGCCGCCGATCTGTGCGCGCTGCTCGGCCTCGAGGCGAAGCCGGCGCCGCCCGCCGCGCGCGCAGGGAGCGCCGCCGCCGCGAGCGAGCCGTCTGCTCTCGCAGAGCGCGCCCTCGAGCTGCTCCGCCGCGAGCCGCTCGCGCGCGAAGCGCTCGCCGCGAAGCTGGGCGCGCCCGAGGCAGAGCTCTCCGCGGCGCTGCTCGAGCTCGAGCTGCGCGGCGCGGCGTGCGAGGATCGTGACGGACGATGGGTCGTGAGCGCGTGACGAGCGCGGCTGCGCTCGGCGTCCGCTCCCGCTAACCCCCTTCGTCATGCGCGCGATCGTGATCGGGGCGGGGCTCGCGGGCAGTGAGGCGGCGTTTCAGCTCGCCGCCCACGGCGTGCGCGTCGCGCTGTACGAGATGAAGCCGGTGCGGTTCTCGCCGGCGCATCAGAGCGCGGAGCTCGCGGAGCTGGTGTGCAGCAACTCGCTGCGCGGCGCCGCGCTGACGAACGCGGTCGGGCTGCTGAAGGAGGAGATGCGGCGGCTCGGCTCGCTCGTGCTGCGCGTCGCGGACGAGACCGCGGTGCCGGCGGGCCGCGCGCTCGCGGTCGATCGCAGTGAGTTCTCGCGGCGCATCACGGCGCAGCTCGAGTCGCACCCGAACGTCGAGCTGCGGCGAGAGGAGGTGACGCGGCTGCCGGCGGACGAGCTCGTCGTGCTCGCGAGCGGCCCGCTGACGGCGCCCGCGCTCGCAGCCGAGCTCGCGGCGATCGTCGGCGGCGAGTCGCTCTACTTCTACGACGCGATCTCCCCGATCGTCTACGCCGACTCGCTCGAGCTCGCCGCGGGCTTCCGCGCGTCGCGCTGGGAAGACGGCGACGGTGATTATTGGAATCTGCCGCTCGACGCGCCGGCTTATCAGGAATTCGTCGCCGCGCTGCTCGCTGCCGACACGGTGCCGCTCCACGCGTTCGAGCAGGCGCTCTACTTCGAGGGCTGCCTGCCGATCGAGGAGATGGCGCGGCGCGGGCCGGGCACGCTGCGCTTCGGGCCGATGAAGCCGGCGGGCCTGCGCGACCCGATCACGGGGCGCTGGCCGCACGCGGTCGTGCAGCTTCGCCACGAGGACAAGCGCGGCGCGCTGTTCAACCTGGTCGGCTTCCAGACGAAGCTGAAGCAGGCCGACCAGCAGCGCATCTTCCGCACGCTGCCCGGGATGAGCGAGGCGGTGTTCGCGCGCTTCGGCTCGGTGCACCGCAACACGTTCGTGAACGCGCCGCGCGTGCTGAACGCGGACCTCTCGCTGCGCGCGCGCGCGAACGTGCTGCTCGCGGGGCAGATGGCGGGCGTCGAGGGCTACGTCGAGTCGGCCGCGCTCGGCTTCCTCGCGGCGCAGTTCGCGCTGGCGCGGCTGCGCGGCGAGCGCGCGCCCGAGCCGGCTGCGACCACCGCGCACGGCGCGCTGCTCGCGCATCTGCGCGAAGAGCGCCCGCACGGTTTCCAGCCGATGAACGTGAACTTCGGCCTGTTCCCGCCGCTCGATGCCGGCGCAGCGCGGAAGCGCGAGGGGCGCGCGGAGCGAAATCGCCGGCTCGCGGAGCGCGCGCTCGGGGCGCTCGAGAGCTACCGCGCGGCGGCGGCGGTACGCACTTGAAGTGGCCGGACGCGCTGGCCGGCTTCGCGCGCTACTTGCGCAGCGAGCGCGGCTACTCGGAGCACACGCAGCGCGCCTACCTCGCGGATCTCCGCCAGCTGGCAGAGCACGGCGCGCGCTCGCCCGCGCGCGTCGACGCGGACGACGTGCGCGCGTTCCTCGCCGCGCAGCACCGCTCGCGCTCACCGGCGACTCTCGGCCGCAAGCTCGCCGCGCTGCGCACGTTCTTTCGCTGGCTCGTGCGCGAGGGCGCGCGCGAGGCCGATCCGACGCTCGGCCTGCCGGCGCCGCGCGCGCCGCGTGCGCTGCCGCGCCCGATCGCGGTGGACGACGTCAGCGCGCTGCTCGATGCGCCGCCGGCCGCGGGCGCCGCCGCGCGCGGCGCGCTGCGCGATCAGGCGCTGTTCGAGCTGATGTACGGCGCGGGGCTTCGCGTCGGCGAGATCGTCGCGCTCGACGTGCGCGATCTCGACCTGGTGCAAGGCGAGGTGCGCGTCTGGGGCAAGGGCGGCAAGGAGCGCGTCGTGCCGCTGCCGAAGGCCGCGCGCGACGCGCTGCGCGCGTACCTCGACGAGCGCCGCGCGCCGGGCGTGCTCGCGGAGCCGCTGTTCGTCTCGCTGAACGCCACACGCGGAATGAAGCCGCAGCGGCTGGGCGTGCGCGACGCGCGCCGGCGGCTGCGCAAGCGCGCTCTCGAAGCGGGCCTCGCCGGCCGCATTCATCCCCACCGCATGCGCCACAGCTACGCGACGCACCTGCTCGACATGGGCGCCGACTTGCGCGCGATCCAAGAGCTGCTCGGCCACGCGAGCCTCTCGACCACGCAGCGCTACACGGCCGTCTCCGCCGAGCGGCTGGTCGCCGTCTACGACCAGGCGCACCCGCGCGCGAAGCGCGGCCGGAGCAGAGCGCCCAGCGGAGACGCGCCGTGACGGGTCGCGCCGCTCCGGCGCCGTTCGTCGCCCTAACAGGCGCTTTCGCAGCGCCGTCTTGCGCTCGCGCTGCGCCGCCGATCGGGCGATGTCATCATGCGCAGCCGGAGGGGCGAGCTTGAGTCAGCACCGCGTGCTCGTGGTCGACGACGACCGCTTCTATCGAGAGGCGATCGGCGACGTGCTGCGCGGAGCGCAGATCGAGCACGTGACTGCGGCGACCGGCGCCGATGCGCTCGAGCTCGCGGCCGATCCGGAGATCGGCGTCGTGATCCTCGACCTCGAGCTGCCCGACACGCACGGGCTCGAGGTGTTCCGGCAGATCAAACAGCGCTGGCCGGAGCTGCGCGTGGTGATCCTCTCCGGGAGCACGCAGGAGGAGCACGTGCTCGAGGCGCTGCGGCTGGGCGCGTTCGACTATCTCGCGAAGCCGCTGCACGAGGAGGAGCTGCGGCTCTCGGTGCGCCGAGCGCTCGAGACGTTCGGCATCGCGAGCGGCTGGCAGAGCCTGCGCGGACGCGTCGACCGGCTGCAGGCTTCGCTCGCGCAGCTCTGGGCGCAGTCGCGCGCCGACGGCGCGTCGCAGGACGACATCCGCGGGCTCGCGGTGCGCGCTGCGGCGGAAGTGTTAGGGGCTGCGCGCACCTCGCTGATGCTCGTGGACGATTCGG
>Ga0187894_10005240_pt1 | contig 13385 bp, 7 predicted proteins | sample GBC1701081metaG_FD_136650 | JGI IMG/M metagenome (GOLD analysis project Ga0187894, IMG submission 136650) | White microbial mat communities from a lava cave in the Kipuka Kanohina Cave System on the Island of Hawaii, USA - GBC170108-1 metaG ... | reverse complement strand
GCGCCGATTCGTGTTATATTCGGCGCTTGTTTGTCCCTACCTGATTAATGTCTACAAGGAGATGCGCAATGAACCGGCGCTGTTTGTCCCTGCTTTTCGGATTATTGCTTGCCGCTTCGACCTCGACGCCACAAAGCGGCGCTCAAGACGGGATTCAGTTTCAGATGCCGCAAGGCGAGGTTAAGAAAAAAAGCGCGAAACCCGTCGCGCCCAATCCGGCGACAGTTGAAGTATTGAACCGACAGTCGGCCAAAATTGATTCTCTGACCGATGGCGACGCGGTGAAGTTGAAAGTAACGTTGAGTCAGCCTTCCGAATTGGCTCACGTCGCGGCGTTCAAGTTTGCCGACGACGGGCGTCAGATCGGCGGATGCATTATTCCGCTCGGCAAACAGAGTTGCGAAACGAAGGTTGCGCCCGCGTTGGGATGGTATCGGGGCAAAGACGGCGCCCCGCAACTTGAACGCGAGGTCCGCGCCGAATCGGGTGATCCCGGCATATCTGACACGATGAATTTTTCCGGGGCTGCGAAGCTGCGCATCTCTCCGCGTCCGGTTGTGCTTCTTCACGGCCTGGCGTCGAACTTCGCCACGTGGGCCGAGTATACGAAACAGGATGGCTATCTGGCGGCGACAGGCTTGCGCGGCTTCGCCGTCGGCGACGGGCAGACTGAGGGAGAGATGTTTACCGGCGACCCGGCGCAACCGCTCAAGCAGACAAAGACGATCGCGCAGAACGCCGAAGAGCTTGCCCGCTACATCGCCGGAGTCAAACGCGCGACCGGCGCGCAGATGGTTGATCTGGTCGCGCACAGCATGGGAGGGTTGATCTCGCGTTATTACATTGACCGCTTAATGAAAGATCGCGATGTGGCGCAATTGATCATGCTGGGTACGCCGCATGGCGGAACGGCCTGCGCCAGTTTGCCCGCGTCACTCGGATTCTATCTGCCCGCGACGTTGGAACTGCGCCCGTCGTATCTGGCGGAAGTCTTCAACCGCCAGATCACGCGCCGCCACGGCGCGTCATTCTATCTGCTGGCGGGCAATCCGATCGTCGAATCGTTCAAGGCGCCATGCACGGCGACGCCGAGCGACCTGGTTGTGAGCCGCCTGAGCGTCTCCGCGGTCACGGCGCCGGTCTCCGAGGCGCCACTGCTTCACACCGATATGACCGGATCGGAGCGGATATTCAAGGACTTCGTTGCGCCGCATCTGCAAAGACGGGCCGGAGAATTTTCCGCCGAACCCGATCCGCCGCTTCCCGCTTCGACCTCGGCGCCGGAGCAATTCACGAAAGTCTTCACCGGTCACATTGACGCCGGCGGGTCCGCCGACATCGTGGTCAACCTTGACAAATTATCCGTGGCGAGTTTCGCGCTTTACGACACAACTCGCTCGCTGGCGGTCACGGTTCGTGGCGCGAGCGGCAATGTCATCAACCTGACTCCCGGCGCGAACGGTCTCGTTCAGGTCAACCACCCAGGGGCGCTCTTTACGCTCGGTTACGGATTCGATAAGCCGGCGCCGGGGGCGTGGAAGATCTCATTGCAGGCGACCCAGCAGACGCCGGGCAGAGGCGCCGATTACGCGCTTGCGGCGAAAGTCGTCGGAGGCGCGGTGTTGCGGGCGCGGGCTGACCGAATGGTCGCCAAACCCGATGAGCCGATCACGATCTCGGCCTCGTTGGAATTGTCCGGGCGTCCGATGAGCGGCGCGGCGATCCGGGCTCTGATCCGCCGCCCCGGCGGCGGAACCGAAGAGGTCGATCTAGCGGATGGCGGCGATGAAAAGCGCGCCGTGTGGGTCCCGAAAGAGCCGGGCGTCTATGCCGTTGATGTCGTGGCGCAAGGCTCGACGCCGGACGGCCTGCGGGTCGAGCGCGCCGATTTTCTCTCTTTTGAAATCCAGCCCGGCCCCGCGCGAGGACAATTGAGTCTGGCGCTGATGGTCATCGCCGGGATAACATTGATCACGGTGATCATCTTCTGGTTTATGAACCGGCGCGCCCCCAAAGCAAGATGGTCCAGATAAAGACCGCGCTTCCCATATTTTGTCGAATGACGAGGAGTATAAGTATGAAGTTCTTCATTGATAGCGCAAATCTGAAAGAGATTCGTGAAGCGGCGAGTCTGGGCATCCTCGACGGCGTGACGACTAATCCGTCGCTCATCGCCAAGGAGGGCGGCGTGGATTTCAAGGAGCACATTCTGAAAATCTGCGAAATCCTCAACTGGCAGGGAGCTTCGGTGAGCGCCGAAGTCGTCGCCACCGAATACGAGGGCATGATCAACGAAGGCCGCGATCTGGCGAAGATTCATCCGAACGTTTACGTCAAACTGCCGATGACCAAGGCCGGATTGCAAGCCACGCACACGTTGTCGAAAGAAGGCATCCGCATCAACCAGACGCTGATCTTCAACGCCACGCAGGCGCTGATGTCGGCGAAAGCAGGCTCGACCTTCGTCAGCCCATTCATCGGCCGTCTGGACGACATCGGTCACGAAGGCATGGGGCTGGTTGGAGAGATCCGGGAGATCTTTGACAACTACGGCTTCAATACGCAGATCCTGGCGGCCAGCATCCGCCACCCGCTGCACGTGATCGAATCGGCGCGACTCGGCGCCGACATCGCGACGATGCCGCTCAAGGTGATAGAGCAGTTGCTCAAACACCCGCTGACGGATATTGGGCTGGCCAATTTCCTGAAGGATTGGGAGAAGATCAAACAGTAAGGCAAGGACGGGGCGACGGGGCGACGGGGCGACAGGAAGAAGAAACCTGGATTTTCTATTGTCTCTCAGTCGCTCGATTCCCTTGTCGCCCCGTCGCCCCGTCGCCCCGTCGCCCCGTCCCTCCGTCTCTAAATGCCCGCCCTGTTCGGGCGGTTGCGGCGGCGCGCGCTGATTTCTTCTTTTGTGATCACGCCGTCGCTATTGATGTCGAGGCGGTTGAATCTTTTCGCGTCGCCTTTCCATTCGTCGCGGGAAATCTGCCTGTCATTGTTCGTGTCCATTTGATTGAGACGCCCCTTGCCCTGATGGCGGCCCGCGGAGCCGAACTCTTCGCGTGTGAGCGACCCGTCGTTGTTCTTGTCAATCTTGTCGAAGATATCCGATTTGCCTTTCCACTCGTCCCGCGAAATCGCGCCGTCGTTATTGATGTCCATCCGCTTCATCCTGTTTTCCCCGCCAGGGCCGCCGCGCTGACGAGGGCCACGCTGCTTTTGCGGGTCTTGGGGATCCTGCGCGAAGACGGAGGCCGCAAGCAGAAGAGCGCCCACATAGGCTGCGAAGATCGAAAATCTTTTCATCTACATTTCCCTCCAAATTGTTGATGTTTTTACTACATATGAGCGATCGAGGTATCGTCGCGTAGTGATGTTAGAGGGAGGGGGGCGCCTGAAAGCCGAAAAATAATTCGACCTGTCCAAGCCGGAACGCGCGGACGCGGGGCGCTGATTTTAAGATGGCGTCAGCTTTTGAAGTGCGGTAAGCTTTTGGCGCTTCTCCGGCGTTCGATTTTGCCGGCGGAACAGTACAGGGAGCGGTAGCGACCTGGTAGCCCCGGAAGAGGTGGCTTCGGAGACCACCAGGTCGCTACCGCTCCCTGTACTGTTCCGCCGGCGTAGGGATCGAAACCGTGGGAGAGCGAAAAATGAATTCACAGGTTATTCAGCCAATTTGTGAGTTCATTGGCCAAAACTCGCATCGGAGCGGCAGCTACCGTTTCTTCTGAAGGAAGGCCAGGACAATGTCTTATCTGCCCGGATTTGATTGCGACATATTCATCAGCTACGCCCACGCCAACAACGACGACGGATGGGTGACCTATCTTCACAACGAATTGCAGAGGGCGCTCGACGGCTTTATGGAAGGCGTGACGATCTGGCGTGACGAGAAAAAGCTCAACAGCAATACACGCTGATCCGGAGATTGAAAAGCAGATCAAAGGATCGGCCGTCTTCCTCGCTCTCGTCTCCGGCCGTTATCTGGAATCGGATTATTGCGGCAAGGAGTTGCGGCTGTTCCACCGCAAGGCGCAAAACGAAAAGTGGGGATTGAGCGTCGAGAACCAGAGCCGCCTCTTCAATCTGCTGCTCTACGACATTGATTACCGCGAATGGCCTCCCGAATTGGGGGGCGTCACAGGGTTGAAATTCCACGATGATTCAGGCTGGCCGTCCGACCAAAAAGAGAAAGATTTCGAGTTTCAGGTGCGGAAGCTGACGCGGGAGATTGTCGGGCTGCTGAAGACTTTCAAGAAAGCGACCTCCGCCTTAACGGTTCAGCCATCGCGCGCGCCCGCGCCGCTTCCTCCCTCTCCCGGGCCCGGCAATGGCGATTCCGCCGGCGAGGACGCCTTCACCGTATTTCTGGCCGCGTCCTCGGACTCGCTCGAGATTCAGCAGGAGCGCGTGCTCAACGAACTGCGGCGCAACGGCGTCAGGGTGATCACGGACATTCCTCCGCCCGTCGGCGCCACGGAGCACGACGAAAAGGTCAGGGCGGAGTTGGGCCGGGCGGCTCTTTCGGTTCACCTGCTGACCGATTCGCCGGGGCAAAACATTTTCGATCTGAACGAAACAACCAATGGGGACGGCAAGCCGCTCAAGAAGAGCTATTCACAGCGGCAGATCGAGCTTGGGCTGAAGCATGCGCGCCATCAATTGATCTGGCTGCCGCCCGACCTGCTGATCGAATCAGTTGAAAACGAGCGGCACAAACAGTTTCTCGCCGAGTTGGAAGGCGGAGACCATCCGGCCACCTGCCGCATCATCCGCGAGCCGAAAAGCGATATCGCCCGCGTCGCCCTGGACTTCGTCGAGAAGATCAAACAGGAAGTTCCGGCTCCGAAGCCCGTCGCCGCCGCTTTGCTTAACTTCCATATCAAAGATCGCCGCGAGGCCTGGAAACTCTGTGAATTCCTAGACCAAAGAGGCGTCCTGCCGATCACCGAGCCTGAGATGGACGATCCGAAACAGACGCTGCGGATTTTGGAAGAGCGCATCAAGCAGGTCAACCGTCTGATCTTCGTTTTCGGCGCCGTCGAGCGGAGTTGGGTCAAAGAAAGGTTGTGGGAGTTGTTGAAGATGGCCAGCTCTTACAACTGCCTGCCCAAAGCCTGCGGCATCTATTTCGTGCCGCCGCGCAAGAAAGCCACCGATGGGAATTTCGGCCTGCCGATCACCATCCCGATCTGCGAATTCGATGACGCGGACATCGCCAATCCACAGGCGCTAAAACCGCTGCTGGAAATCGTGTAAAAATCGGTGGGACAGGCCGTCTCGCTGATTGTTGGAGGAGCCTTTATGTTGCGTTGCGACGCCCTGAAACGATGAAAATCAACTACGAAGAAACGGATTCGCATCGATTTTTTCTGTTCCTTCTTCGTTTTCTTCGTTTCTTCGTGGTTGATTTTCTGAGGAGGCAAGAGAGATGAACAGAACGATTATCAACACCCGAACCGATTCGACATTCAACGGCAACCCCTTTGTCGGCCTGCGCCCGTTCAATAGCGACGAAGGGCTGCTCTTTTTCGGGCGGCAGGATCAGGCCGCCGAGCTGATGCGGAAATTGCATCTGACGCGCTTCCTGGGCGTCGTCGGCAGTTCGGGCTGCGGCAAATCCTCGCTCATCCGCGCCGGGTTGATTCCCAAACTCAAAGCCGGACTCCTGGTCGGCGACCGCGATCGGTGGTGGATCGCGATCATGAAGCCCGGCGACGCGCCGCTGCGCAATCTGGCCATATCGTTGATTGACGCCGGCGCCGACGTCTTGAACCCCGCCACGACCGCCTTACTCGAAAAGCCCGCGATTGAAGAAATAGACGTCGCCGCGATGGTCAAATCGTTGCGCAGGGCGGGCGCGCAGGCGGCGATTGATTACCTTGCAAAAAACATCTCCGGCTCCAGTCCCAATCTATTGCTGCTGGTTGATCAGTTTGAAGAACTCTTTCACTTCGGCGTCGAGACGGGAGATCCGAAAAAACGCGATGAAGCGGCCGATTTCGTCTCGATCGTGCTGGATTTGGCCGAACAGCGCGCATTGCCGATCTACGTGGTGATAACCATGCGCTCGGATTATCTGGGCGAATGCGACAATTTTTACGGCCTGCCCGAAGCGCTCAACCGCAGCCAATATCTGGTGCCACGCCTGACGCGCCAGCAACGCCAGCAGGCCATCGAGGGACCGATCCGTCTGTTCGGACAGAAGATCACGCCGCGGCTGGTTGACCGTGTGTTGAACGAGGTCGGCGATCAATCGGATCAATTGCCCGTGATGCAACACGTGTTGATGCGGACCTGGGACAACTGGCGGCAGAGCGGCGGCGAGGTGATTGACTCGCCGCATTACGAGGAAGCCGGCACGATCAAACGCGCGCTCTCGGATGACGCCGACAGCGCGCTCATCGGGATGACCGATGAAGAGCGCAAGCTGACCGAGCGGATGTTCCAGGCTCTGACCAATGTTGACAATCGCAACCGCCGCGTCCGCCGCCAAACCCATCTGAGCGAATTGCTGGCGATCACCGGCGCCACACGCGAACAGCTTCTGAAGATCATCAACCGTTTCCGCGGCGAAGGCCGGTCGTTCCTGAACATCGAAGACGACAAGCTGACCGACGACCCGCTCGTTGACATCTCGCACGAAAGCCTCATCCGCCAGTGGAAACAATTGGACAAATGGCTCAACGACGAATCCGACTGGCGCGACATTTACGTCCGATTGGCCGACGACGCCGAGCGGTACAAGAAAGGCCGGGTTGATTTGTGGCGCGATCCGCAACTGCAGATCGCCCTCAACTGGTACGCCGACCGCAAGCCCAATAAAGCCTGGGCCGAGCGTTATCACCCCGGCTTCGACGCCGCCATCGAATTTATGGAGAAGAGCCGCGCCGAACGCGAAGCCGAGGCCGAGCGCGAAGAGGCGCGCCGGAAGAAGGAGCTTGCCGACGCGATGGAGCGTGAAGAGGCGCGCCGCAAACAACTCCGACGCAACAAAATCGTCAGCATTATTCTTTCCCTGTCGCTTCTCAGTTCGCTGATGGCGGGAGGCTACGCGCTGAAACTTAAAGCGCAAACCGATTCGGCCAATGACAATTTGAAGAAGAGCAATACGGCGTTGGACGAAGCCCGCAAGAATGAGGAGGAAAAGAACGAAAGACTTGAGGGGTACGTAAAACGCAACAGCGAGTTGGTGACGAACCTGGAGAGCCAGAAACGCGACCTCGAAGCCGCGAAATTCAGTGTGACAAAAGCTCTGAACGCCGCGGAGAGAAGCGCCGCCAATGCGACGCTAAGCGCCTTCGTGGCGAATGAGCAGGCTACAGAGGCCAGAAAGCAGAGCAGGATTTCGAGTCAGCATCTGGCGCAACTGCTCGGCCTGCATTCCGTGCATCTGGCGCCGGAGGGCGCAAACGACGGCGAGGCGATCGAGAAAAGAGCTTTGCTGGCGGCCCAGGCGCTCAGGATCAAAACCGACAATGGGGAGCCGCTGCCGACGGTCGAAGGCGACCGCGCGGCGCGGGAGATTCTGGCCCTCGCGCCGCGCGTCTTGAAATCGCGGCAGATCGGTGAATACGGCGGCGGCGCGTCGTTCAGCCAGAACGCCGACACAGTAATCGCGCTGACCTCCACCAAAGACGTGCGGTTAATAGACCCCTTCACCGGCAGAATCAAATCCGGACTGGAAAACCTGCGCGGAGGAGCCGATCAGATCGCTCTCAGCGCGGACGGAAAGTACGTGGCGGTGTTGCAAACCGATTCTCCGCCCTCCGACACCGCGAACAGGAGCGCTGGCGCAGGTCAACCCGCCGGGGTTGTCGGGCTGCCCCTGGTTACCAGAGGCTTTGCCAGGATTCAGGTCTTCGAGACCGCGACCGGGCGACCATTCGGCCAGCCAATAGTCACCGGCGCCCCGACGAACGCCATCCTGAAGACGCTTCTCAGTCCTGACGGATCCCGATTGGTCACTTTAACCAATGTCTCTTTAACCAGTACCGTGGCGCAGTTGTGGGAGACGGCGACCGGCAAGGCGGTCGGCAGTCAAAGACCCGATCCCCCCGTGGAGACCACTGAGCAGCAGAGGCGGCCAAATCCGTCGCAGAAGTCGCAGAATTTGTCCAGATCGTTGATCCAGAACTTACCTACTTCATGGTCAAGCAAGGTCATCGCCGCAGCTTTCAGCCCGGACGGAAAAACGCTGGCGACGATTCATACAAATGATCAGTCCTATTCAAGAACGGCGCCGCAAACCATCGGCGCCAGCAGGCTTTACTTTTGGAATACCGAGACCGGAGAGCGGGCCGCCGCCCCGATTGAAGCGGACGCCGAAAAGAAGAGTTTTTTCAACTCTATAGCCTACAGCCCGGACGGAAAATACATGCTGACGATCCGGCGCGGTCTTTCCTCGCCCGCGTTCATCGAGCTGTGGAATTCTCAAACCGGCAAACTGGTCGCGGAGCCTCTGGACAAGCTCAATGGCAAATGGGCCGTCTTTGACAGGAGCGGCAATGAAGTGGCCGTGGTCACCGACGCCAATACGGTCGTCAAGCTGACGATCATAAACGACGGGGGCCGTATCAAACTGGAGAGCGGAAAGCCGATCTATTATGGCTCGGAGCCGCAGGCCGTCGCCTTCAGCGATGACGGCGCTCATCTGATCGTCGTTAGCAATGAGGGAGAGATCACTATCTCCGAAACGAAGGCGGCGCCGGTCGTGGAGAATATTCCCGCCGCCGAAGACGCCGTTATGACCTTCACTCCGAACGGCAGGCTGCACGCCACGGATGATGGAAGAAAGGTCAAGACGTGGGATTCATTGACCGGAAAGTTGTACGAATTCCCCCTGTCTAACGCCGATAACCCGATCGAGCCGCTGGCGCTGGCCTTCAGCAACGGCGGAAGATTCCTGGCGACGGTCAGCGATGTCATTCGGATCTGGGATGGCGTCAGATCCGAGCAGATCAATCGCTCGATCAAAACGCCGGACCGGATCAAACTGGCCGCCTTCAGCCCCACCGGCGATTTCCTGGCGATGGCCGGCGACAATGGCGCCGCCGTAGGGGAGGAAATGCGCGACGCCACATCGCGTCTGAAGCTGCCTGACATCAGCGCCGCGACAACTGTGATCGCCGTCAGCGAAGATGCGAGGCGTGAGGAGAGGTCTGTCAGATACCTGGCGACCACCGACGGCGGCGGAGAGGCGCGCATCAGAGAGCTGATCAAAGATAAAAACGGCGTTTATAAGGCCGGCGCCGTCGTGCGCGTCAATCCGGGCACCGAAATCGCATCCATGACCTTTCTCGAGCGCGAACAGCTTTTGGCGACGGCGAGTGGCGGCTTGGTGAAGATCTGGGACTCGAAAACCGGCAATCAAATCGGCGAGCCGCTTAGACACTCCTCCCGGGTCAACGATCTGTCCGTTCATTTAGGAAGACCCTTTTTGGCTGTCGCGTGTCAGGACGGAAAGATCGTCGTTTGGGAGATAAAGCGCGACCATTCCTGGTCGCAAGAGCAGACCCTGGAATTCACGGAACCGGTCGAGAAAGTGAGCTTCAGCCCCGCCGGCCCGCACCTGGCGGCGGCGGGAGCGGGGAAAGCGCAAGTCTGGCATATTGCGGGTTGGAGGAAGTACGAGGCGGAGATCAATGTCGGCAAAGCCGGCGCCCTCACCGCGCCCCTCGTTGCGCATGGAGCTGGGGGAAACTACTTGTGGGTCGCCGGAGAGGATGGGACATGCCGGATTCGGAGGTTTGAACCGGGGCAGCCCCTCAGCTCCTCGTTCAGATGCGCCGGCCCCAACGACAAGGTTTTTTTCAGCCCGAATGGCAGAAGGCTGGTCACGGGCAGCGTCAGTTTCCCGCGGGTCTGGGACCTGATATACAGATCGTTGGATGGTAGGTGGGTACCGGCTGTGGCGCTGAGTCCGGACGGAAGATATCTGGCCAGCAGTTACGGGCGCGCCATCAGAGTTCATTCGGCGAGCGATCTGCGAGAGCTTTATTCCCGCGTCATCGAGGGAGAGATCACGCTGCTGGCTTTCAATCCCGCCGGAGACCTGATGATAGTGAGCCGCAAAAAAGGAGAGACGGACAACGCGATTGCCGCGACTGGCGAGAGTGAGGATGTTTGGAATATTGAGACCAGAAACGCCGAGACCGGCGATTTGATCGGCAAAACGCCTGGCCTCAAAGAGGGGATCACCGCCCTCGCTTTCAGCCCCGCGGAAGACGTCTTCGCAACCGTAAGCTCTGACCTCAACGACAAGCCGGGCATCGTTCTCTGGAAGAACACGGCGCCGGAGATCAAACGCGCGGAGGGGAAGCCAATCTATCACGGCTCTTCTATCAAGGAACTCGCTTTCAGTCCGGACGGCAAGTTCATTGCGGCGACGGGCGCTGAGGGCGCTCACATCTGGGAAGTGGCGACTCGCCAGGAGGTGGCTGAAATTCCGGAAGCCAGGAATAGTCCCGCCTTCAGCCCCGACGGAAAGTATCTGGCTGTCACTTCGAAAGATGGGATCAAGGTTTTGCACTGGCGCCCGGACGATCTGGCCGAAGATGTTTGCGCCCGTCTGAGGCGTAATTTCACCTATGACGAATGGCAGCAGTACCTCAAAGAGGAGCGGTCGTATGAACGTACTTGCCGAGAATGGGAAGTTCATCAAACCGTGATTGACGAAGCCATCAATCTGGCTAAAGCAGGCAAGAGGGCGGAGGCGGAGGCGTTGTTCAAGGCCATGCGCGACCTGAAAAATTCCCCGGAGGAAGAGGCCGAGTGGCACGAAACGGCGTTGCGCTCGCTCGACCAGATCAACGCGAAGATGTTCTGGCGAGTGTGGGAGGAGGGAAAGAGAAAACAATACCTCGGCGCCGGCGAGAATGAAGCGGAGATAAAGAGCCGGTTGAGAGAGGCGATCCCGCTCCTCGATGACTTCAAAAAGTTTTATCAGAGGCCGCATTCCTTCAATCCGAACCGGGTGAGTGGAGCGAAGAACAGGCAAGCCCGCCTTGAACCGGCGCGCATCCTCAACGGTCTATGCTGGTACGGCAGCCTCTTCGGTTACGTTGACAGGGTGAAAGACGCCTGTCAGATCGCCGTCGAATTCGATCCCAAGTTCACGGATATCACCGACAGCCGTGGACTGGTCAGAGCGCTGACCGGCGATTACAAAGGCGCCATCGCCGATTTCGAGATCTTCAGTAAAACCGGCGAAGACCTGCACGAAAGAGCGCAACGCAGACAATGGGCCGAAGCGCTCAGGAAATGTCTTGAAGATCAAAAGTCCTGCCAGTTCCCATTCACTGAAGAAGGGCTGAAAAAAATCCGTGGACAGTGACGCTCTTTTTACATCGTTGCCGGTTTGTAGTCCCGCCTTTAGGCGGAAGCCGGTTTGTAGTCCCGCCTTTAGGCGGAAGCCGTTGCCGGTTTGTAGTCCCGCCTTTAGGCGGAAGCGTTCGCTACAGATCCATTGCGTGATACCGAACGCTTCCGCCTAAAGGCGGGACTACAAACCTATTTTCCGCGGGAGCAGCCGATCAGAAAGGACAACCCATGACAAAGAGGACCTGCAAACAATGCGGCGCTTTGACAGAAGGAGTAAGGTTTTGCACAAGCTGTGGCGCGCTCATCAGCCGCGCGGAGACCGCCGGTGTAACTACGCCGGAAACCAGACCTTTGTCCGGGGAACAGACGGATCAGACGGCCCCCGGTAACGCTGGGGTCACCGAAGAACTTCCATCAGCGCGAAAGGCGGCGCGAAAGGCAGCGCGAACGACAGCGCGAAAGGCGCCTTCCGATTACGATACGGAAGAGATTCCGCAAACGAGAACCACGGCCCGGGCTGAAGAGAAATCAACCACGTCCGCCTCGGACGCGGCTGTCACAAATCCTCGAATAAAATCGGCGCCGGCCAATCAGCCATCGGGCGTACGGAAGGGATTCTTGCTGGCCGCCGCGCTGGGCGCGGTTGTTTTGTCTGCCGGATTATTTTTCTTCGTCAACTCGCGCAGGTCATCTGAAACGCAAACAGCGAATCAGCCTGCTGATAAAGCCGGCCCGGACGCATCGGCGCAGCCCACTGCCGAGCCATCCGGCCAGTCATCCGCCGCCGCCGCGAACAATCAAGCCCAGCCGCAATCCACACCACAATCCGAGCCACAATCCGCGCCACAATCCACACCACAATCCAGGCTGGCGACCGGCGAGGTCAAATCGCCCGCGGGCCGAAATAACGAGGCCGCTTCAAAACCGGCGCAAGCTCGCGTTGAAGAGAAGCCCACGCCGGCGGCTTCGCAGGAAAAGAAGGACGCCGATGGCACAGGCGCCGCCCAACATAATTTCAACCAGGGGATCGCGTATATGAGCGCCGGACATTACCAGGAGGCGCTGCGGGAGTTCGGGTATGTGAAAAGTCTCGATCCGGGAAACAAGAGCGTCTATTACTTGATCGGGCAGACTTACAACAAGATGGGCCAACCGGAGCGGGCGCTCGAAGCTTACCGCCAGTGCACGTCGGGCGTTTACGCCTCAGTCGCGCAGAATAATGTGAAGCTGCTGGAGAAGAAACTCGGAAAGACGTATTGAGCCGGAGCGCGGGTAGGTCTACATTCAACCGAGGAGGGCGTTATGCCAGGCCGAAGAGAGAACACGGAAAAGACGGAAATAACGGAACAGACGGAAAAAATCAGAAAATCTTCCGTCTGTTCCGTTATTTCCGTCTTTTCCGTGTTCTCTTCTTCTTCATCATCAACTGCGCGCGCGCTTCCGGCGCCGGTCACCTTTCATTGATCTTGTGAGCCGTCAAGCGATTGTCTTTCGCGGCGTAAATCAATCCGGCGATCTCGTCATTCGAGAACCGGTAATCGAGGTCATCCAGCCCGACTGTCCGCTCGGTCTGGCCCGTGTTCAAATTGACGCCCGCCAATCCCCTTCCGCCTTCCGGCTTCAGCTCGGTGTAAAAGTACATAAACTGGCCGCGCAGAGTGGCCAGTTGTTTTCGCCGCCACAGAAAACGCGACAGCTTGTCGAGTTGATGCGCGGGATCGAGCCGATCCATCAACCTTTCTTCGACATCCACATCAATCGAAATTTGCGGCGTGATTGGCCGGGTTCTCGCCGCCCGAACCGCCCGCCGCGCGAAATCAGCGCGCGAGATGACGCCGTAGCTCTTGATTTGCGACGTGACATATTCCCGCGCGGCGCCCGAGGCGTAATCAGTCAGGTTCGGCAGAAGCGTGCGCGACGCCAGCCCCGACCATCTGAGCGCGCTCACGCCGCGCGCGAGTTGAACGCCGCGAAACGCCGTCGTCGCCACTCCCCCGTAACGAAAATAGATCGAGGCGGCGCGCGCCGTGATCGCTCCGATTGTTCTCAGGACGCCG
>Ga0187894_10005239_pt1 | contig 13386 bp, 14 predicted proteins | sample GBC1701081metaG_FD_136650 | JGI IMG/M metagenome (GOLD analysis project Ga0187894, IMG submission 136650) | White microbial mat communities from a lava cave in the Kipuka Kanohina Cave System on the Island of Hawaii, USA - GBC170108-1 metaG ... | reverse complement strand
GCCACCCCGCCTAACGCGCTTGTATTCGGGACTGAGAAGATTCGTCAGCGGACGATGATAAAGGCCGGATTCAAACTGAACATAGTCTGCGGAATAGTGATCACGCTGGCAGGATATTTCTTCTTCAGATGAATCCCACGGTTATTCAACCGCGACGAGCTTCAGACGTCCTCATCGATCTCGGCGAGCTCGATCAGTACCCCGTTCATAGTCTTCGGGTGAATGAACGCCACCCTCGAATGATAAGATCCGGGCCGCGGCGTTTCGTCTATAAGCTTCACGCCTTTCCTTTTAAGCCTTTCGAGAGCGGCATCTAAATCGTCCACTAAAAAACAGATATGGTGTATGCCCTCGCCCCTCTTGTCGAGGAACTTCGAGATCGGGGACTCGCTGCTCAGGGGCTCGAGGAGCTCGAGCGCGGTACCGCCCTTTTCGGGGACGAGCATGGACGTCTTCACCCCCTGATCCTCCACCACTTCCCTGTGCCCGACCCTGAGGCCGAGCGCCGTCTCAAATAATTTCTCGGCTTCATCGATATTCCTGACCGCGACCGCCACGTGAAATAGATTCTCCAGTGTGCCTTTACCCATTAGAACGCTCCCTTTGTCTCTTTGAGTTAATGCGGGGATTCTACTTACGCCGCGAATACTTGAGAACAAGCCGCCTGAAGCCGGATTAAGCGGCAGGGGACTTTTATAAGGACTGAGCCTTTTGTGAGTCGGTCTCGAGTTTCCTTCTGATGCCCCTTTCGAACCTCTCTTCGTTGATTATAAACATATCGTTATAACCCTCGGCTATCTTCTCGATTTCGTCAAAGGCATCGATTTTAAAATAGACCTTGTTGGCCTCTATCCTTTCGATCTCGGCCCTCACGGTTATTGTAGACCCGATCGGGGTTGAGGCTAAATGGCTCATCTCCATCCTGACGCTCACGACCATCTCGGTCGGGTCCAGGAACGGTGCCATGAGGTCGGCGCAAGTGGTCTGCATGAACGTTATGAGGGACGGGCTCGAGAGCACGCGTGGCGAATTTTCGTGGAAACGGGAAGCCGCCATCTCGGGCTTCGTCTCTATCTTTTTTTCCATGAACATTCCTTCCTGAAACGACTTTCTCATTGCAGCACCCGTTATAAGCACCCATCCGACCTGAATTATTTGACCGGGATTTATGACGACCCGTCACAAAATTAAATATACCTGTGTTTTATAAAACTGTGTAACAAATTCATGATTAGCGGAAAACGCCGGAAATCCCGGGACGTACGGACGGATTATTCCGCGTCTCCGGCAGCCGAATCCCGCGGGTGTATGGATAACGTCAGCTCCTGCATGGACTCCGCCCCTTCGGAGTCGGTGACTATTACCGTCACCTTGTAATCGCCTGCGTCCTTTTCGCCGTATTCCCAGATGATGAGCCCCGCCGCGGGCTCGATCATCATGCCCCTGGGGGCGTTCTTGAGTCTGAAATCGATGGGATCCCCGTCCGGATCGCTGGCCTCTACGATGTAGCTGAACCTCCCTTCCTCGAAGGACGTATCCGGCTCCGAGATAATAACAGGGGGTGAATTCGGTATTTTGAAACTCCCCTCGGCAGAAAACGCTCCCTGGCCGAGGTCGCTGTACGGCGTGACGCTGACAGATATCGTATCGCCTTTTTTAAAGTCATCCCTCCATTCGAGCTTCTCTTCACCGGCGCCAGTTATATCGTTCCCGTTCAGCTTCCAATCATAAATAAAACCCATGCTCCCGTCCCCTTCGCCTTCGTATTCCACGTCGGCTTCGAACCCGTCCTTCGGGTCAGCCGAGAGCATCCGAACTTTCACGGATTTTATCTCCGCAAGGGAAGGCAAAGACGGTTGAGAGTATTCGGCGTCGACCGATTCTTCCTCTGAGGCGTCCTCGTTCTCCGTAACGGGCTCCTCAGAAACTTCAGGAGCGGATTGATCCGTTAAGGGTTCATCCCCGTTTTCTCCCTTGCAGCCCGAGAGGAGTATCAGGGCTATTATCAGCATGTATTTAAGGGCACCAGTCATTCGCGAACCTACGAAGCGCTCGATTAAACGCTTGCCTAATAATAATGCCGTATTTGAGAATTGCGATAATCGCAAACCCGGTAAATTTCGCCGCCTGTCAGTCCGCTATGACCTCGAACCTGCCTATGCGCCCCTCGACGGGTTTATATGCGATCTCGACGCCGTGCTCCTTCTCAAGACGCTTAAGGTTTTCGTGCTCGAACTCTTTTAACCTGTGTATGACCTTCGCGCTCGCCTGAACCTCTATCCTCTTTACGAAAGGCTTTACGATCCTGCTCTTTATCTCCCTGATGATTTCGTAACTGATGGTGTCCTTGGATTTGAGATAACCCGAGCCCTCGCAATAGGGACAGGGCTCCGCAAGCTCGGTCAGCAAGCTCTCCCTCACGCGCTGGCGCGTCATCTGAATAACGCCGAAAGGGGACATTTCGAGCACCGCCGACCTCGCCCTGTCCTGCTTTAGGGCTTCGACGAACGCATCGTATATCTGGTCCCGCAGCTGACGGTTTTTGATGTCTATGAAATCGACCACAACTATGCCGACAAGGTTCCTGAGTCTGATCTGCCTCACTATCTCGGCTGAAGCCTCGAGGTTAAGCGTGTATATGGTTTCTTCCTGGCTCTTGCCGCTCTGGTATCTGCCCGTATTCACGTCAACGACGGTGAGCCCCTCGGCCTCTTCGATTATTATATGACCGCCCGATTTAAGCCAAACCTTCTTATTGAATATCTTTCTTATCTCGCTCTCGACGCCGTACCTCGAGAAGAGAGGCTCCGGGTCCTGATAGAGGTCCACGCTTACCGAGGTATCGGGGAAATTGCGCCTCAGGTAAGCCGTGATCTCCTGATATACCGGCTCGGAGTCGACCACGATCCGGTTGTATTCGCTCGAGACGAAATCCCGTACGGCCTTAATATAGAGCCTGGGCTCTTCATAGAGGAGACATGGCGCTTTCTCTGCCTCGCTCCTCTTCTTTATGTCCTCCCAAAGGCGAAGCAGGTCCTTTACATCCTGCTCCAGATCCTCCGCGCTGACCCCCACGCTCGCCGTTCTCGCTATAATCCCTTTACCCTCCGGTTTTATGCTTCTTATAATCCCCGCGAGCCTCTCTCTCTCGGCGGGGTCCTCTATCTTTCTCGATATCCCGACTATATCGGTCGTACCGAGGAGGACGGAATACTTGCCGGGTATCCCGATATTAGACGACAGCTTCGCTCCCTTTCCACCGACTGACTCCTTCAGCACCTGTACTAGGACGTGCTGTCCTTCCCGGAGGATGTCCTGAATCAGCCCCCTGTCGTGTTTTTTCGATTGCTGTGATTCGGCGCCCCCGTCGAGAAAGTATTCGTAGAGGGAGTCCTCATGCACGTCCTCTACGGAAATGAATCCCGACTTTCCGAGACCTATATCGATAAAGGCAGCCTGCATCCCGGGGACTACCTTCCCTACGATGCCCTTGAATATATCCCCGACTATGCGCGGCGCGGACACTCTCTCTATATAAAGCTCCGCGACGACGCCGTTTTCCATGACGGCTACCCTTGTTTCATTGAACGTAATATTTAAAAGTATCCTCTTATCCATGGAACGAGACGTGAACCGAATTAATCCAAACTTTACAAGCGTTCTTAAGTATAGTCTATAAGCTCTCTATATGAAAGCCTAAAAGAATATAATAATACTTTCAATTTATCTCAAAAGGGTGTAGAATTGAAATAACGCATTAGGGGCCTGACCGGGATAGACGGATTTCGGCTCTTAACGGAGGATAGACGGGATGTTTGCAAGAACACTCTTAGCTGTTTTTCTATTGACCGGCATCGCCCTGGCACAGGGCAGCCTGCCGCCCCCCAAGGACGGGACGACAATATATGTAGTGGAGCCGGGGGATTCCCTCTGGAAAATCTCGGGCAGGTTCTTCGGCAACCCGCTCTTCTGGCCGAGGCTATGGGAAATCAATCCGTATATAGACAACCCGAACCGTATTTATCCGGGGGACGTAATAGCGCTTAGACCCGAGCAGCCCGACATCCCGGTAGTAAAGGTAGAGCCCAAGGCGCACAAGGTGTCGTTCGAGGACATAGAACCGCCGCCGCCCGTCTATTATTACTCCCGCGGGGGGACGGAGGGATTTATAACACCCGGAGAATGGGAGCACATGGGCACCATTCTCACGTCGGAGCCGCCGAAGATTCTCCTCGGGACGGGGGATATCGTATTTACTAACGTCGGTTCTAAAAACGGTGCGGGCGTAGGCGACAAGTTTACTATATTCCGCACGTCCAAACCCGTGCTCCACCCCATCACCGGGCAGAGGATCGGGTATAAGGTGCAGATCGAAGGCGAGCTCGAAATTTTAGAAATACTTGGAAAAAGGAAGTCGACCGCCGTTATCACTTCTTCTTACCTCGAGATAACGCGCGGGGCAAAGATAAAGCCCCAGGTGCCGTTCGTAAAAGAGGTGATACTCAGGAAGGGGACCCAGAGGGTGGACGGCTTTATAGTCACGACGAAGAACAACACCGAGCTCAGCGGAAAGGGCGACATCGTTTACATAGACGCGGGTGAAGTGAATAACGTCGTGCCGGGCAATGTGTTTTCAATATACACGCAGCCCCGGAAGGCCCGCGACCCGGACGCACATAAAGATGTAATAATCCCGGGGTCGCTCATCGGGAAGATAGTCGTCCTCGAGGTCAAGGAGGGCTGCTCGACCGGTATTATTACGGAAAGCTCGAGGCAGATAGAGCTCGGAGACTACGTGAGCCTCGATATATAATCTATTTCTTCACCGCGCCGCGACCCGCCGGCGTAACCGTTACGATTCGGACACTCCGGTCATGGGGACGAAGCGGACCGCGGTAATTCTCTTCTTTGTAATTCCGGTATCGGTCTTTTCTATGAGAAGAAGCTCCTGGCTCTCGTCGCCCACGGGAATGACCATTCTCCCGCCTATCTTGAGCTGATCTACGAGCTTTACCGGCACATGGCCCGGGGCCGCCGTCACTATGATCCCGTCAAACGGGGCGTGCTCTTCCCACCCCTGGTAACCGTCCCCAATCTTGTACGTAATGTTGGAATAGCCGAGATTCTCGAGAATGCGCCGCGCCCTCTCGGCTAGGCTCTCCACGATCTCTATCGTGTAGAGATCGCACCCCGTCTCGGCGAGCACCGCGGACTGATAACCGGAGCCCGTGCCCACCTCGAGCATCTTCCCGCCGCGCGCGGGGTTAAGGAGCTCCGTCATTAGCGCCACTATATAGGGCTGTGAAACGGTCTGCCCCAATCCCACGGGTATCGGGTTGTCGTCGTAAGCCTCGCCCCTCGATTCCTCCGGTACGAATTCGTGGCGCGGGACATTGAGCATAGCCTGTATAACCGCGGTGTTCCTTATACCGCGGGCTATGATCTGGCTCTCTACCATTTCCCAGCGCTTTTCGGCATAGCGGTCGCCCGCAGAAGCAATAAGAAAAACAAATAGAAATAGGGACACGGGGACCAGAAACTCTATCATGGTGATTAGGATACCATTCCGCGAAAGGGGATTGTATTAAGAATAAATTTTCCCGGGATGAAAAACAGACGGGTTAACGGGTAATCGGAATTAATACAGGGGTATCAGATGATTTTAGAGATGACGAGCAGGGCGCCTTCGTATGGGTCTATTTCCCCGCTCTTTACGCGGGCGTAAATCTTCTTAATTTCCTTGTCCCCGAGCTTCCCGGCTATCTTCTCATCAAGGAGCTCCCTGATTATATCGGAGAATTCTCCCTCGATCCTCTTTTCCTTTTTATTCCTGAGAATTCCGCTCTCTGTCTGAAAGGACCTATGTTGTTCTACGCCTTCAATGACGTCTCCGATCCCTTCACCCCTGAGCGCGCTCGTCAAAAGTACGGGCGGGGTCCAGCCGCTGCCTGACCTCTTAAGAGACAACACCTGCTTGATCTCAGAAGATATAAGCGCCGCCCCTTCCCTGTCGGCTTTGTTTACGATGAATATGTCGGCTATTTCCATGAGGCCGGCCTTCATGGTCTGGACCGAGTCCCCGGCCTCGGGTACGAGCACCACGAGGACGGTATCGGCCACGCCTACTATGTCGAGCTCGGTCTGTCCGACGCCGACCGTCTCTATGATCGCGTAATCCATGCCGTAAGCCCCGTAGAGCTTGATTATCTCATTCGTCGCTCTCGATAGTCCGCCGTGCGTCCCTCTTGAGCTTATGCTCCTTATGAATACCCCGTCGTCCATGGCGTGGTCGTGCATCCGTATTCTGTCCCCGAGTATGGCCCCGCCGGTGAAGGGGCTCGACGGGTCGACCGCAAGCACGCCTATCTTTTTATCCATACCCCTGTAGGACCGGATCAGCTCGTTCGTAATTGTGCTTTTGCCTGCGCCGGGGGGGCCCGTTATTCCTATTATGTAAGGATCGCGCATGAAGGGGCCGAGACGCCTGAGTATCTCCGGGAGGGACTTGTGCCTGCTCTCGGCGACCGATATCAGGCGGGCGAGAGACGCGCGGTCTCCGGCGAGCATCTTGTCTATGAGTCCGGATTCGTAATCGGAGAGAACCATCGGGAGATACATTAATTCGGAGGGTGGAGATTGTCAAAACAACTATTTCTTCCCGTACCCCAAGCCGAGAATGACGTCATACTCCTCTTTCGTAACGGGCATAACGGAGAGGCGGCCTTGTTTTATGAGGGAAATGTTCCTGAGCCGCTTTTCCTTTTTGATATCGTCGAAGGAGACGGGTCTCTTCAAAGGCTTGACCGGTGCGATGTCGACCGCGACCCATCTTTCGTCGTCCGTGGTCGGGTCCTGATACGACTCTTTCGCGACCTTGGCTACCCCCGCGACTTCAGGCAGAGCCCCGCTGTGATAATAGAGCACGGGGTCGCCCTTCTTCATGGCTCTCAAATTATTCCGCGCCTGATAGTTCCTGACCCCGTCCCAGCGCGTACCGCCGTCTTTAACCAGGTCGTCCCACGAATAGGCTGAAGGCTCCGATTTAACGAGCCAATAGTTCATAGGGTTAATTATGTTCAAAGCCGGGGATAATTCAAATGACAGGACGCGGTCACGCTCAATATGCTTTCACTAATTCCATATTCCTGTATATTTATTACCAGATGAAACCGACACAATATCTGAGTCTCTTCCCCGCGCTTATACTATCATTTGCCGTCTTCTCTAATTCCGGGCTGTTATCCGCCGCACACGCGCAGGATGAGGAGCCCGCGCTACCCTCCACGCGCCTCAGGGACAGGATCAAGTCCCTCGCCCTGATACCGTTCACGTCGAAGCCCCCGCTCTCGGACGGGATGCCCGAAGAAACCATAGAGGAGAAGGAGCGGTATCTGACTATCGCCCTGTACGAAGCCCTCACAGCCGAGCTGCTGAGGATCGAAATTACCCCGCTTCAAAAATCCGAGACGGAATACCTGCGCGTAAAAGCCGAAAAACCGAAATCGTTTTACAGGGAGCAGGCCGCGGCCGCGGGCAAAAGCCTGGGCGCGGATGCAGTAATGATCGGTGTAATCTCCGAATACACGGAGAGAGAAGGGTCGGCCATAGGTGTGGAATCCCCCGCCACAGTCTCATTCAGCGTCGAGGTGCTCGATACGCGGGACGGACATACGCTATGGGAAACGTATTTTAAAGAGACACAGAAGCCGCTCCTCGAGAACGTCTACGAGATCGAGAAGTTCTTCAAGAGGGGAGCGAAATGGATTACTTCAGACGAACTTGCGAAAGAAGGGGCGAGGAAGACCGTACTCGATTTTAACGAGTATCTCCTCGGGAATTAAATGTACATCATACCCGCGATAGACCTCAAGGACGGAAAATGCGTGAGACTCTATAAGGGGGAGGAGGGGACGGAGACCGTGTTTTCCGAGAACCCCGGAGAGATAGCCCGGAGGTGGGAAGAATGCGGGGCCGAATGGATTCACGTCGTCGACCTGGACGGGGCGTTCACGGGCGAGCCCGGGAACATGGAGGTTATTAGAGATATAGCGTCACGGGTCTCCTGCCCGGTGCAGGCCGGTGGAGGCATAAGGAATATTGATACGGTAAGGGAATATTTCGGCCTGGGGGTAAAAAGAGTGATACTGGGGACCGCCGCCTTTTCCGACGACGAATTCTTGAGACGGGCTTGCGGGGAATTCCCGGGAGGGATCGCCGTGGGGATAGACACCAAAAAGGGGAAAATAGCGGTCAAGGGGTGGACGGAGGTCATAGAGGCGGATACCGAAGAAGTGCTCCGGAAGCTCGACCGGGCGGGGGTATCCGTGATACTCAACACGAACGTGGACAGGGACGGTACGATGGAGGGGATAAATATAGACGCGGCCAGGGAATTTATAGGGTCGTCCCCGCTTCCGGTCATCGCGTCCGGGGGTATCGCCACCACTGACGACCTCGACAAATTGAAAACGCTCGAACAAATAGGCCTATACGGCGTGATACTCGGGAAGTCGATCTATACAGGCGCTATTAATCTTAAAGACGCAATAGAAAGGTATTCATAATGCTGTCGAAAAGAATAATCCCATGCCTCGACGTCAAGGACGGGAGGGTCGTGAAGGGGGTCAACTTCGTTAACCTGAGAGACGCGGGGGACCCGGTCGAGATAGCGAAGAAATACAGCGACGAGGGGGCCGACGAAATCTGCTTCCTCGACATAACCGCCTCCCACGAGGAGAGGGAGACGATGATCGACGTCGTGGAAAGGACCGCGGCCGAGGTATTCGTCCCCCTGACTGTCGGAGGGGGGGTGAGGACGATAGAGGACGTGAGGCAGCTGCTCTTGGCGGGGGCCGACAAGGTATCGATAAACACGGCCGCGGTGAAGGACCCGGATTTCGTGAAAAGGGCCTCCGGGAAGTTTGGGAGCCAGTGCATCGTCGTTGCGATAGACGCGAGGCGCGTCTCGGAAGGGAAATGGGAGGTCTACACGCACGGCGGGAGAAACCCTACGGGAATTGACGCTATTGAGTGGGCGAAGAAGATGGAGGAAAACGGCGCGGGGGAGATACTCCTTACGAGCATGGACAAGGACGGGACCAAGTCGGGCTACGATATAGAGCTCACGAGAGCGGTATCGAGAACCGTATCGATACCCGTTATCGCTTCGGGAGGCGCAGGCAGCCTCGACCACCTCTTGGAAGGGGTGAGTGACGGGGAGGCGGACGCGGTGCTCGTCGCATCGATATTCCACTACGGGGAGCATACAATAAGAGACGCGAAGGAGTTTATGAGCTCGAAGGGCATATCGATGAGACTCTGAAGGGCGATGTGCGGCCACGAGGCGGGATGACTGAATGAACATAAGAGAACAGTCGGAAGAAATCGAGAGACAAATCCTTTCGCCCTACGCGGCTCTAAGCTCAGAGACCAAGGGCAGGATGGTACCTGAGGAGCCCTGCTCCATAAGGACGGACTACCAGAGGGACAGGGACAGGATAATACATTCGAAATCGTTTCGGAGGATGAAGCACAAGACGCAGGTCTTTTTATCTCCGACGGACGACCACTACAGGACGAGGCTCACTCATGTAATCGAGGTGTCCCAGATAGCGAGGACGATATCGAAGGCGCTGAGATTAAACGAAGACCTGACGGAGGCTATAGCGCTCGGGCACGACCTCGGACATACCCCCTTCGGGCACGCGGGTGAGGCGGCGCTCAACGAGATATACCCCGGAGGGTTCAAGCACGTGATACACAGCCTGAGGGTCGTGGACGTGCTGGAGAAGGGCGGGAAGGGACTAAACCTCACGTACGAGGTGAGGGACGGTATAGCCAAGCATTCGAAGGGCATGGGAGCGGTCGATAACCCGAAATACCGCCCGGAGACCCTCGAAGGCCAGGTCGTCAGGATATCGGACCTCGTCGCTTACGCGAACCACGACCTCGACGACGCGATAAGGGCGGGGATCATTACCATAGACGACGTACCGAAAGAATGCGTCGACGCCATCGGCAGGACGAATTCCGAAAGGATAAACAGAATGGTCACCGATATAATCACGGAAACGCTTAAGTTCGAAGGCGAGAAGGTGGCGGCGAGCGCGGAAGTAGAGCAGGCGATGGTGGAGCTGAGGGGCTATCTCTTCAATACCGTATATATGAACGAAAAGATAAAGAACAACTTTCTTAAGGCCAATAAGGTAATCAGGGAGTTATACCAGTATTTCTGCGAGAACGAGGCCGAGCTTCGTAAGCATTATAATAAGGGCGTGAGGGAAGGGGAAACCATCGAGCGCACGGTCTGCGATTTCATCGCGGGGATGACCGATTCCTACGCGATAAGCATGTATGAAAGCATATTCCTCCCCAGGAGATGGCAGGGGGATTTGAGCACATTTTAATATTAATCGAATCGGGTAATCTAAATATCCTTAAAAACAGCTTTAACCCTCAATATTAATCCATTGCATGAGACGCGCGTGACATTGTAAAGGTGGAAAGTGATAAAACTTGGCTCGGTATGTTTTATGAATGCAAAACCCCTGACGTTCGCGATCGAGAACGGTCTCGTAGAGCACGGCTTCGATATAACTCTCACGCCCCCTTCCGATCTTTCGCTGATGCTCTCCGGAAAAGCGATAGACCTGGGGCTCATACCCGTCGCGGAATTCCTCAGGAGAAACTCGTACTCCGCAGTCCCCGGCATCTCTATATCGTCTTACGGGAAGGTGGACAGCGTCGTGCTCTTGTCGAAGGGCGGGATCACGGACATTAAGAGGGTCGCCGTCGACAGGAGGTCGCAGAGCTCGACTGCGCTATTGAGGATAATACTCGAAACATTCCATAGCCTTTCGCCGGTCTATCTGCCGAGGACAGCGGACGGCGGTTTCCTTGAAGGTGTGGATGCGGGCATGATCATAGGCGACACCGGCCTCGAGATAACTTATTCGCCTCCCGGGGGCTATCACGTTTATGACCTCGGCGAGATCTGGACCGGGGAGACGGGGCTCCCGTTCGTATACGCCGTCTTCGCCGTAAACGAGGGCGTGGAGCTCGGACGGAACCTTGACGCTCTCTATAAATCCAGGGACTACGGGCTCGGAATAGTGGGTAAAATAGCAAAGCTCGAATCGGCAAGGACGGGAATCGATGAGGGCATATGCTATAAATATTTAACAGAAAGGATAAAGTATGATCTCGGTGAAAAGGAGATCGAAGCGATAAGCAGGTACAGCGAATATCTCTCCCGTCTGGGCGAGGCAGAAAAGAATTCCCGCATAAAACTATATTCACAGTAGCAAATGTAATTGGAGGGATGCAGATTGAGCAAGATAAAGATGAGACTCGGACACAGCCCCGACCCCGACGACGCTTTCATGTTTTACGGCATAGCCTCGGGGAAAGTGACTTCGGACAAAATCGAATTCGAGCACGTCATAGAGGACATCCAAACACTTAACAAGCGCGCGCTCAATAAAGAGCTCGAAACTACCGCGATCTCCGCGCACGGATATCTGAAAGTCGAGGACGATTATAGAATCATGCCCTGCGGCGCGAGCATGGGAGAAGGATACGGCCCTATCGTGGTATCGAGCGTGCCGACCGACGACCTCGATGGGAAGGAGATCGGTGTCCCCGGGAAGCTCACGACTGCGTTTCTGCTTCTGAGCATTTATGCGGACGGATTTATACCGGTCGAAATGCCTTTCGACGAGATCATGCCTGCGGTCGCCAGGGGAGATATAGAGACCGGCCTCATCATCCACGAGGGACAGCTTACCTACAGGGACCATGACCTGGAGCTGGTGCTCGATCTGGGCGAGCTGTGGCAAGTCGACACCACGCTCCCACTGCCTCTCGGGCTGAACGTCGTAAGGCGGGACATGGGAGAGGAGCTTCAGAAAGAGGTACTTAGGGTGCATAAAGAGAGCATCGAGTACGGACTCGCCCACAAGAAAGAAGCGCTCGAATACGCAATGAAATACGGCAGGGGCATCGGTGAGGACGTGGGGGAGAAATTCGTCCTGATGTACGTCAACAAATACACGCTGGACCTCGGCGGGAAAGGAAAGGCCGCGCTCCAGTACCTGTTTAACAGGGCATACGATAAAGGGATCATAAAAGAAGAGCCGAGGCTCGACATACTGGAAATCTAGATTACGGATACGGAATCCCCTCCACATACCAGCCGCCAATAAATATTCTCACCCGAGATAGAGTAAGGTTTCTGTTGGCCTTATAATAATCGATAACACACAACAAAGGACAGGAGAGGTGTGATGTCCAAGGAATATGGATTCCTCGTAAACGGCAAGTGGACTAAGAGTAAAAGGAAAAGAGAAATAAGAAGCCCTTATGACGGAGAGGTCGTGGGAATAGTAAGTGTCCCCGACCGTGACACCGCGATAGGCTCCGTAGGCACGGCCGAGAGCGCGTACGTGAAATGGAGAGAGAGCCCGAGCCACGAGCGGAGCCGTATATTGAGGAAGATCGCAGAGGGGATAGGCGCGAGAAAAGAGGAATTCGCGAGAACTCTCGTGCTTGAAGAGGGAAAGCCTCTGAAAACGGCCAGGGTCGAGGTGGGCCGCGCCGTGACCACGTTCTCGGTCGCTGCCGAGGAGGCAAACAGGTTCTCAGAAGGTGAGCTTATACCCATAGACATCGCGCCCGGGAATGAAGGGATGTTCGGGATTGCGAGACGGTTCCCCTTGGGCGTAGTCGTCGGCATATCCCCCTTCAACTTCCCTCTCAACCTCGTCGCCCATAAAGTCGCGCCGTCGATAGCTTCGGGGAACGCGATGATACTGAAGCCCGCGTCCCAGACCCCTCTCTCAGCGCTTATGCTTGGGGAGGTCGTCTGCGAGGCCGGACTTCCCGACGGGCTGCTGAATATTTTGCCCGTGCCGGGGTCGGAGATAGAGGCAGTGATAGACGACGAGAGGGTGAAGAAGGTCTCGTTCACGGGCAGCGACGCCATAGGGTGGGAGCTTAAAAGGAAGCACCCGAAGAAGAAGGTCACGCTCGAGTTAGGCGGGAACGCGGCGACCATAATCGACGAGGACCCGCCCGACCTCGATTTCGCCGCGAGCAGGAACGCGTGGGGAGCGTTTTATCAGGCCGGTCAGAGCTGCATATCCGTGCAGAGGATGTACGTGCACGAAAAGACGTTCGACAGGTTCATAAGCAGATTCGTCGAAGAGACGAGGAAGCTCAGGCTGGGCGATCCGATGCTCGAAGACACGGACGTGGGCCCGGTCATAGACACTCAGTCGGCGGACAGGATCATGAAATGGATCGAAGACGCGGTGAGCAGAGGTGCGAAGCTATTATCAGGCGGGAACAGGGACGGCTCTCTCATCGAGCCCGCGGTATTGACGGACG
>Ga0187894_10005238_pt1 | contig 13388 bp, 15 predicted proteins | sample GBC1701081metaG_FD_136650 | JGI IMG/M metagenome (GOLD analysis project Ga0187894, IMG submission 136650) | White microbial mat communities from a lava cave in the Kipuka Kanohina Cave System on the Island of Hawaii, USA - GBC170108-1 metaG ... | reverse complement strand
AGCAGGACGCTGGGCCAATCTTCGACGGAGAACGGAATGCCTTTGCTCGGCATGATCTTCTTGGCCATCCGCACCGAGCCGGTTTCCAAACCGATCAGCGGCGAGAGGGCTTTCTTCTGCGGGTGCGTGCTCAGGTACGGCAAATGAATCGGGCTTTTCGGCAGCAGCATCTCCGACATCTTTTTGATCATGACCGGGTCAACCACGGCGGGCGCGATGGTCGCGTGGCTCAGGACGTGCTGTTCGACGCCGGGCGTGTTGATGACCGATGAATAAAGGTCGAGCAGCGCTTCACGGTTTGGGAAGTAGAACGGCGTTTCGGTATGCACCTGTCCCCAGATGAACATGTCTTCGGTGGCCATGCTGATCTGCTTGTTGCCCTCGCGGACATTGGCGCGCACGGCGGCCATAATCTTCTCTTTCGGAAAATCTATCTGCGGGTTCAAATCGGGCACGCAGAATTTGCAGCGGCGTCCACAGCCGGTGGTCATCTCGACCACGCCGAAGGTGGTGCGTTTGTCGGGCACGAGCAGCGCCTCGCGCTCTTTCGGATGGCCGACCTCGATCTCGCGCGGCAGATCTTCGCCGTTGATCGCCTTGCGGAAGATCAACATGGTGTCTTCCGATTCGCTGCGCCCTTCAACCACGCAATCAACACTGAGCTCTTCGAATGAATTTGTCTGCGTGATCTGCCATCCGCCAGAGCCCCCGACGATGACCTTGAAGTTCCGGCGATAGGGGCTGTCTTTGATTTTGGCGAACATCAGCCGCGCGTAATGCGAATTGATCGGCATCTTCGACGAGCCGAAGATCGAAGTATAGACGCCGGCGGCGAAGGTCACGCCGAGCGGGTTGTGGGTCGAGACGGCCACGACGCGCGTGTTGGGGCCGATGAATTTGTCCAGGTCGTCGGGATAACAGCAAACGATGTCTTCCGGATTAAATTCACGCAGCAGCGCGGCCTCGACTAGCCGCACGCCCGCCGGCATGTAGCGCGCCGAGCCGTCCGCGTTGTATTCGACCTCGCGCCATTGCGGATATTTTTTGTTCATCACGCCTTCCATCCAGATCGGCATCGAAGCCATTCCCATCTGGATGAAATAGCCGGCGTGGTCAATCGTTTCGGTCAGCGGCGCGGTCAGCACGATCAATTTGCCACCGTCGGTTTGAGGGAACATAGGGATATCTCCTTAAGGAATCTCAGATCTGAGATTGAGGATTTGAGATTGGATCGGTGTCTGTCCAAACGGCAAATCACGGTTGCCCGCCAGATTGCGTCAGCGATTCACGTTGTTTGTGTTCCGCTTCCAGTCTGGCGGTAAACTCTTCACGCATTTGAACGCTTCATCCTCATTGAGCGCGTATACCTGAAAGGCAAGCTCGATAGCATCTTTCCAAACGGCAAATCTTCAAAACGTTCGTATTTCATTTTGACCTCCTGGGGCAGGGTAAATCTCAAATCTCAAATCCGAGATTTGAGATTTGAGATTTGAGATTGAAATTTTACCTGCCCTTAGTTGGACCGCTCGTTTTCAACAACGCCAGCACTTCATTCCTCACTGCTTCCCACGCGAATGATTTCGGATCAACCACTTCAAAATGACCCGCCTTTTCGATCACGACCAGCTTCGCGTCATCGCCTTTTTTCTTTGCGGCGCCGGCGTAATCTTTCGGCATAGCAAGCGGGATGATGTTGTCGCTGTCGCCTTGCACAATCGCGGATGGAATCCCCAACGGCAGCAATTCAATGGGCGAGGCCTGGTTGTAAATCGCGGGGTTTTCCTGCGCCGATCCGCCCATCAACTGCGGAACATTTTCGTCGCAGGCCGTGCCGGCGCCACGCAAATCGGTGATGCCTGCGAGCGATACCACGCCGCGCAGTGGCAAAGGGTCAGGTGAATAGACGGGGCTGTCTTTCGGCAAATGTTTTCGCGCCGCCAGCCACAACGCCAGATGGCCGCCAGCCGAATGGCCCATGGCGACTACTCGATTGAGGTCGAGCGGATGGCTTTTCGCCAGCGTGCGCAAATGATCGGCTGCGCGCGACGCGTCTTCAAAAGTGCCCGGCCAGCCCCCGCCCTGATTGCCAATGCGGCGGTATTCAATGCTCCAAGTCGCCACCCCAACTTCTGTCAACGCCGCGCTCAGATGGCTCATGTATGAAAGGCCGTACTGCGACATCCAGCACCCGCCGTGAATGACGATGACGACCGGATGCGGCCCTGCGCCTTTGGGCAGACGCAATTCGCCGAATTGAAATTCGTTCGAGCCATACGCGATGCGGTGGTCGGCGGGCGGGGCCTGGCGAATCAAAATACCACGCGAGGATTGATCCTGCCTGACGCGGGCAATGACAAGCAGCGTAATCGCAGCCAGAGTGAGTGAGATGACGATGATTGATCGGGGAGTACGAGTGAACATCAGTTATTCGATCAATTTCAACGCAGGGTTATTTTCCAAAAACCGCTTTCAACTTCGCGCCAAGTCGAGTTGAAAACGCCACGCCGAGCAATCGTAACATCACCCGCTCGGTCTTTGCATTATACGGGTACCAGAACGGATCGCGCTTCATCCCGAACCGATCCGTGACGATGACCTGTTGGTGGCAAAACCGGCGAGTGCCTTCGGCGCCGTGTCGTTTGCCGATGCCGCTCTCTTTCAATCCGCCCGAAGGCGCGTCGGTGACGCCGAACCCCGCGATCACGTCGTTAACGCAGGTGATGCCGGCTTCAACCTGAGCGGCGATCCGTGCGCCTTTGGCCTTGTCGCGGGTGAAGACGCTGGCGTTCAGCCCGTAGCGCGAATCGTTGGCCAGGCGCAAAGCTTCGCCTTCGTCCCTTACGCGCATAATCGGCAAGACCGGGCCAAAAGTCTCTTCGGTCATGACCTTCATCGAGTGATTGACGTCCGAGAGTACTGTCGGCTCGAAGTAACGGCCAGGCAGGTTCGGGTTGCGATGGCCGCCGGCGAGGATTTGCGCTCCGCGCGCGCGCGCGTCGGCGATGTGGTCCTCAACGGTTTCAACCTGTCTCGGAAAAGTCATTGCGCCGATGTCCACGCGGGTCTCGGGTTCATTTACGTCACTGCCTTGGCGCAGCGCCTGCGTCTTTTCGACCACACGGCGAGTGAATTCATCAGCGATTGAGTCTTCGACGTAAACGCGTTCGACCGAGATGCAGACCTGGCCCGAATTGGTGAACGCGCCCCAGACCGCCGCATTGGCCGCGCGTTCGATGTCAGCGTCGCGCAAAACGATCATCGGGTCTTTGCCGCCGAGTTCCAGACTGACGGGAAGGAGGCGTTTCGCCGCGCGTTCGGCGATCATCTTGCCTGTGCGCACGCTGCCGGTGAAGGCGATCATATCGGCTTCGTCCACCAACGCGCCGCCCGTTTCGCCGTAGCCGTTGACGATTTGCAGAATGTCCGCGGGCAGGCCGTGATCGCTGAAAGCCCGCTGCAAAAGCTCGGCGCCGCGCGTCGCGATCAACGGAGTCCATTCCGACGGTTTGATAATCACGGCGGCGCCGGCGGCCAATGCGGGAACCGCTTCGCCAATGGTCAGGATCAGCGGGAAATTCCACGGCGTGATCATTCCGATGACGCCGCGCGGCTGGTAATGCACCGTGACCTTTTTGTTGCGCAGCAGGTGCGGCGTGACGCGATGCGGCTTCAGAAAACGGCGCGCCTGTTTTGAATAAAATGTCAGTACGTCGCAAACGTAGGTGATCTCGACCAGCGCCTCCAGGCGAGGCTTGCCGTTCTCCCGGCAGATCAATTCGATCAGATCTTCGCTGTGAGCGAGCAGGTGGTCGCGAGCGGAGAGCAGAACCTGCGCGCGTGATTTGAAATCCATTCCGCTCCAGACGCGAAAAGCTTCGCGGGCGCGCTGCACGCAGGCGCGCACTTCGAGCGGGGAATTGACTTCAACCTCGCCTATTTTTTCCAGCGTTGCCGGGCTATGAACTTCGATGATCTGATGTGGTTCGATGCTAAATCGTTGAGCCATAGAAAGCCTCTCTTGATTCTCTGTTATGAAGCTTTTGCCACGATATTGAAGTTTATCACCACTTCGTTCTTCACCTTTATCGTACCACCAGCCGCCGAATAAGGCTTGATGCCGTAATCGGTCTGTTTGAGCGTGTATTTGCCGGCGGCGCGAAGCTGTTGCGGCGTGATCGTCGCCGCAACCGGAACCGCGATTCGTTTCGTCACACCGCGCAGTGTCAGATCGCCGTTCACCACAAAGTTATAAGTGTCATCGCCGGTCTGCTTCACATCGCCGACCGAGACCGATTTGAATGTGATCTTCTGATGCTTCGCCGATTCAATCACCTCGTTGTGCATCGAATCGAAAATCTTCTTTTTGTCTTCCTCGCTCGGCTTTTTATCCAACACCACCAGGGATTTCGCGTCAACTTCCATTTCCAGCGATCCGGCGCCGGCCCCTGTTTCGGGAACGACGACGCGCCCGCTGAACGATTTGACGCCGATCTCGTGATCGTGCGCGAGCGCGCTGAAGAGACCTGATTTGCCCACGAAGACCCAGAAATTACTTTCCGCCGGGACGATTGTGTACGTCCGCGTTCGGGATTGTCCGAACACGAAGACGGTCAACAGCAGCAACAGAAAGATTGGGATTGCGTATCGTGTTTTCATCATTGCCCTCCTTAGGACTACGGCGCCTTGGCAACGATTGCAAAGTTGATCTTCACCTCATCGCCGATCTTGATCATTCCCAGCTTGCCAGAATACGGCGTTATTCCAAAATCGGTCTGTTTCAATTTGGCTTCGCCGGTTGCGCGGAGTTGGTCTTTGGCGCCTGTGACGGCAACGGGAAAGGAGACCCGTCGCGTCGCGTCGCGCAAGGTGAGATCACCGTTGAGCGTGAAGCCGCGCGTCTCGCCGGACTTTTGCGCGTCGCTGATCGAAACAGATACGAATTTGATCTTGGGGAATTTGTCGGATTCGAGAACCATGTTGTTCACGACAGCGTGAAACTCTTTGCGCTCGAATTCGGACATGCCCTGATCAACGTTGGTGAGCGATTTCGACTCGGCTTCGATTTCGACGGCGACCTGGGTCTCGTCTTTGTCCGATACTTCGACTTTACCGGTAAAGTTTTTGACTTCGACGCGATGAGCCGGGTACCGCCTGGCGATGAACCCTTCCTGCGTGAGTGTCACGATGACCTGGCTCTGCGCAAGATCAATCGTGTAAGTACGAGTCTTGGGGGATGGCTTCGGGCGTTGGGCTGATGAAATTTGATCGAGCGTGAGAAGGAATAAGCATGCGAGCGGCGCGATGTACCGTAGACTGTACAATCCGCGGCTGCTCCGGCAAACGGCCGTTTGATCTTCCAGTCGCCTGTTTGATGAAGCCATCCGCTGACCTGAAAGTCTACGGTGCATCGGTCGTATCATTTCTCATTCCCCGCGCCGTTGCCTGTTGAAGCTTGCGTGTCTTTCTTCTCGTCTTTCTCCTCGACGCCGAGCACGTATTTCGCAAAGTGCGCATATTCGCGTTTCATCTTGTCCAGTTGATGGCGTGGCTCCTGCAACCCGTGGCCTTCGCGTTGGTTGACGACGACAGGATCAGACAAAAACAGGTTGCGATTGCAAAGGTCAGTTTTTTCATGGCCGTCCTCTCTGAAGGCTTCGGTTCAAGCCGGACGATACGTTGATTGTTCAATCGGCTCGACGATGACCGCCGTGCCGTAAGCCAGCACTTCGGTCACGCCGCTCATTACTTCATTGGCGTCGTACCGCGCGCCGATGATGGCGTTCGCCCCGATCTCGGAAGCGTGCTGGATCATGATTTCAAAAGCCTCGCCGCGCGCCTTCTCGCAGAGCTGTGTGAAAAGCGTGATGTTGCCGCCGACGAGTGTTTGCAGGCTTCCGCCGAGCGTGCCGAAAACCGAGCGCGAACGCACCGTAATTCCACGCACAACACCCAGGTTCCGCACGACGCGGAATCCCGGCAATTCAAACGCGGTCGTGACCATGTGATGCGCGACCGAATAACGCGGCGGGGCGACGGGATAAGGGGTTTGTCTATTGATCTGGTTGTCCATTTTCCTTTCTTTAGGGTGAGCGCCAGCGGGATTCTACCTCAACAGATATTAGCGGGCGGCTCGGCGCGCATACTCATCGGCGGCTTTTTCAAAACGACTATTTTCATAATCCAACCCGTCATAAAACTTATCATTCATATGGTGGAAAGGGTCCCGTTCTTCATGCGTGTCTCCTGGTATTCGGTCCAGAATATCAGCACGCTTTTCTTGATCGCGCGGGTAGTCGTCGCCAAAAAATGACATCGCCTCCTCAAGTATTTCGGCACATTCGTCAAGACCCATTGCGTGAAAACCAGCCACTGCTTCGGGCGCAAGGACGCCGGTTGGATTCCAGAAAAATTGATGTAACCCGCCATTGAGCACTTCTGACTGACACCAAGTAGCGGCGAAAACATGGCCTTGCTCAGGGGGCAATTTCCGAAATTGGTTGAGAAAGACATCCGGGTCTTCGTGGATACCGACTACACCCCAGATTGGTTCGATAAAGCTCCAATACTCTTCGCCAGGTTCTTTTCCAGATGTACCCATAACTTCTATTCTTCAACGGACGTCATACAAGCGAGCCATCGCTCGGCCTCTTTCGGCGAATGCAATCGGATAATTCTCACTCCTCTTTGTTCCAAAGCCGCAAGCAGAGGCGGGTATTCCGCGCGGCGGCGCTTATAAGTCTGCAAAGCCCACAGGATGATCGAATCGCGCGAGAGCGCCTGGCTCAATCTTTCACGATTCCCGTTGCAGCATTCTTCGCCTGTCACGAGTCGGCGAAAAGTGCGACGTAGCAGGCGATTGAGAATCACCGGGAGTGAGAGATCGAGCCAAACGATAGTATCGGCCCGCTCCCAAACCAGGTCGCGGGCCTTATTGCTGTAATTACCGTCAACGATCCAGCGATCAGCGCCGACGGCTTCGCTCACGCGGGAGCGGAAAATATCCGCGGGCGCAGGCTCCCAGTCGGCGCCCCAATGCAGCGCGTCAAGCTCGACGTGCGGGACGCGCAGAACCTCGGCGAGTTTTCCGGCGATTGTCGTCTTGCCAGAACCGCTTGTCCCAACGACCGAAATGCGTTTCATACCGAAGTGTCAGCAAATGTTCGATCGGCGCTCTGGGAAAGCTACGAAAACAGGTCTCCCTGATTTTCATTTCCCTTCCTTGCCTCTTCTTCGTACTCCGGCGGAGCCCACAAATACTTCTCGATCGCGCACCTGCCTTTGTCGTTGAAGACAATTCCTTCGGCTTCGAGCAGCCGTTGTTGCAGGTCGGGCGGCACGGTCACCCCGGCGGTCGAACACCCGCCCTGGGCGTTGATCACTCGGTGCCAGGGGATGTTGCGGTCGTCCTTCGGAGTCGCGTGCATTACGTTGCCTATGGCTCGGGCGTCATACCCTGCGCCGAGCACGCGCGCGACCTGTCCGTAGCTCATCACTCGCCCGGCTGGAATTCGCAAGACGAGTTCGTAGACGCGTTCGCGGAAACTCGGTTCGTCCTGAGGCCGGCCTTTGACGATGTTTGCGATTGGTTTTCGATCTTTTCGTTCCACCATCGTTTTTTGTTTGAATTCAACGGCCATCATCGAATTCTCTCGCCGCCGCGCGGCCACGCAATTGGATCACGCGGCGATACTCGCGTGCGGATCAATGACGTACTTGCGCGCCGCGCCTTTGTCAAAATCGGCGTAGCCCTTCGGCGCATCGTCGAGCGTGATGACTGTGACGTTGACCGCCTTGGCGACCTGAATCTTGTCGTACAGGATCGCGTTCATCAGTTGGCGGTTGTATTTCAGCACCGGCGTCTGGCCGGTAAAGAACGCATGGCTCTTGGCCCAGCCGAGGCCCAGGCGGATGCTCAGGCTGCCGACCTTCGCGTTGTCGTCAATACCGCCCGGATCACCCGTGACGTAAAGACCGGGAATTCCCAGGCTGCCGCCCGCGCGCGTGATCTCCATAATCGAATTGAGCACGGTCGCCGGAGCTTCGGTGTTGGCCATCTCGCCGTGACCGCGAGCTTCGAAGCCTACGGCGTCAACGGCGCAATCAACTTCGGGGACGCCGACGATCTGTTCGATCTGTTCGGCGAGCGTCGCGCTCCGCGACAGGTTGATCGTTTCGCATCCGAATGATTCCGCCTGATCGAGTCGCTCTTCGTTCATATCGCCCACGATCACGCAGGCCGCGCCGAGCAGTTGCGCCGAGGCCGCCGCGGCCAGCCCCACAGGCCCCGCGCCCGCGACGTAAACGATCACGCCGGGGCCGACGCCGGCCGACACGCAGCCGTGATACCCCGTCGGCAGAATGTCCGAAAGGCAGGTCAGATCGCGAATCTTCTCCATCGCCCGCGCCTTATCGGGAAATTTCAGCAGGTTGAAATCGGCGTAAGGAACCAGTACGTATTCGGCTTGCCCGCCAATCCATCCGCCCATGTCAACATACCCGTAAGCCCCGCCCGCCCGCGCCGGATTGACGTTCAGGCAGATGCCGCTCTTCTGCTCCCTACAATTGCGACATCGTCCGCAGGCGACATTGAAAGGCACAGAGCACAGATCGCCGACTTTGACGAACTCGACGTCGCGGCCCGCCTCGATGACCTCACCGGTGATTTCGTGGCCGAGCACGAGTCCGGTGGGCGCGGTGGTGCGGCCTCTGACCATATGCTGGTCGCTGCCGCAGATGTTGGTCGAAACGACTTTCAGGATGACGGCATGTTCGGCCTTGCCGCCGTTGGGATTGACGAGTTTGGGATAGTCAATGCTTTGAACTTCGACCTTCCCCGGACCGAGATAGACCACACCACGATTGCTTGCCATAGTTTTCCCCCTCTAGTTGATGAACATCGTGAGCAGTGTCGCTCAACCCAATTCTCGCAATACGACGCGCGCCGGGCCGCCGTCGCCGTCCTTGATCTTCAGCGGCAGGCAGATCAGTTCGTAATCTCCGGGCGCGATTTCGTTCAGGTCTAATCCTTCGACGATGAAAACATTATTGCCAAGAAGCGTCCAATGCGTCGTCGGTTTATCGAATCCGAACTTCTCGATGGAGAGGTAATCAATGCCGACCAGTTTCACGCCGCGCGCGACCAGCGCCTCCGCCGCGTCGGCCTCCAGGTAGACGAAATCTTTTTGGAATTCGTTCGTCTCGCGCCAGAAACGCGAGTTGCGCGTCTTGAAGATCACGCGCGACGCGCCTTCGAGATCGAATGTCGAAAGCAGCGCGGCGTCAATCGAGGCGGCATCGCCGACGTCAATCACGCGGGCCGGACCAATGAAGACTTCGAGCGGCGCCTGGTCGAGCGGAATACCGTCTTTCATAAAATGGTACGGCGGGTCAATGTGCGTGCCGATGTGTGTGCTAAAACTGAGATGCGAGACGCGCGCGATGTCCCCCTTCTCCAGAGAGAGAACGCGTTCGATATGGATTGGAGGATCGCCGGGATAAACAGGAAGGTCGTTCGAGATCGGAACTGTGATGTCGTAAATTTTCATCGCGCGTCTTCGGGCCTTCAGATTTGGTACGGTACCGGGAGCGGTAGCGACCGGGCGCCTCCGAAAGTGCCTTCTACGCTGGCGCCCGGTCGCTACCGCTCCCGGTACCGTACCGTCGCGTGTCCCAATGTTGTGTGTTTCGATTAGTTTAAAGACGGCGCGAGTATAGGAATCGCTATCAGGGTTGTCAAATTTCGGCCAGCCCGGTGTTTGGTGTAAGCTTGGTCTTAAATCAAACGAAAGAAAGAGAACAAAGGAAGTTATGGAAAAAGAATTGGAAGCCGCCAGGGATCTGGCGCGAGACGCGGGCCGCATCCTGCTTGAGTTTTACGCGAGCGGGACGAAGGTGCAGTGGAAAGGCCACGACGATCCGGTGACTGCCGCCGATCACGCGGCGAATGAAATGCTGGTGCGCGAACTGAATCGCCATTTCCCCTCCGACGCCGTTTTGTCCGAAGAGTTTCCTGACGACCATGCGCGTTTGGAGAAAGACCGAGTCTGGATGGTTGATCCGATGGACGGCACAAAACAATTTATCGAACGCATAGGCGAGTTCGCCGTAATGATCGGGCTGGCGATTGAAGGCGAAGCGAAGCTCGGTGTGGTTTACCACCCGTCGGTGGATCGAATGTATTACGCCGCGCCCGGCATTGGGGCGTTCGTCGAGGAGAAGTGGTCAACAAAACGGTTGCGCGTCGCGCCCGTCAGTGATCCGTCGCAGATGATTATGGCGATGAGCCGCTCGCACCACAGCCCGAAAGTTGACCGCGTCTGCGAAAAGTTGGGCGTGACCAAACGCATTCAACACGGCAGCGTAGGGTTGAAATTCGGCCTGATCGCCGAGGGCCGCGCCCATCTTTACGTCCATACCAGCGCGCGCACCAACCAGTGGGACACTTGCGGTCCCGAAGCGATTTTGCGCGAAGCCGGAGGCGTAATCACCGACCTGGGTGGCGAGCCTTTGAGATACAACAGACCTCAGATTCGCAATCTGCACGGCATCGTAGCGACCAACGGGACGATCCACGAACGCGTGCTTGAAGCGACTTCGGAAGCGCTTGCCGAGTACAAGCAAAAATGACTGATATACCCGAAAACGTTTTACGCCATCTGCCTTCAATTGACCAATTGTTGCGCCGCGACGGTTTGCAGGAGTTGATCGCCACAGCCGGGCGAGAGACGGTGCGCGACCGCTTGCGCGAAGTAATCGCCGATCTCAGGCAGGAGATTGTCAACAAACCGAGGATCGAGGATCGAAGATCGAGGATCGAAGATCGCCTTACGCACGGTGACGCGATCTTCAATCTTCAATCCTCGATTCTCGGTCTTTCTGAGGAGGAACTCGCCAGTGAGATAGAGCGGCGTTTGAACGAGCAATTCGATTTGCGGCGGCAATCGCGGACACAACGAGTGATCAACGCGACAGGTGTTGTGTTGCACACGAACCTGGGCCGCGCTCCCTTGAGCCGCCGCTCCCTTGAAGCCATCAACGAAGTCGCCGCCGGTTACTGCAACCTCGAATACGATTTGGAGACGGGGCAGCGAGGAAAACGCGGATCGGGGCTTGAGGCGATGCTGCGCGAGCTTACCGGTTGCGAGGCCGCCGCCGTGGTCAACAACTGCGCGGCGGCGGTGTTGATCACGCTCAACACATTTGCCGAAGGCGGCGAGGTTCTGGTCTCTCGCGGTGAATTAATTGAAATCGGCGGTTCGTTCCGTATACCCGACGTGATCGCGAAATCAGGCGCGCGCATTCGCGAAGTCGGCACAACCAACCGCACTCGGCTCGGCGATTACGAGCGCGCGATCAATGAATACACCCGCGTCATCCTGCGCGCGCACCCGTCGAATTACCGCATCATCGGCTTCACCGAAAAGCCGGCGCTCGAAGACCTCGCGAACCTTGCGCGCGAGCGCAATCTTCCACTGTTTGAAGACCTGGGAAGCGGGTGCATGGTTGATCTAAACCCGATCGGCGTTCGCGATGAGCCGACAGTCGCGCATTCGATCAAGGCCGGATGTAAAGCTGGATGCTCGGTGGTGAGTTTCAGTGGCGATAAATTGTTGGGAGGCCCGCAAGCCGGAATTATTTTGGGAGAAGCCGAGGCGATCAAACGCATTAAGTCCAATCCGCTGATGCGCGCGCTGCGTGTAGACAAGCTGACTTATGCCGCGCTCGAAGCGACAATGGGCTCTTACCTCAGCGGGCGCGCAATCGAGGAGATACCGGCTCTCGCCGCGCTCCACATGCCCAAAGAGACAATCGCTCGCCGCGCCCGCGCCTTTATTCGCCGCGCCCGCTCGATCGGCGCCCTGCGTTTCAAACTCATAGACGGTTATTCGGTCGTAGGCGGCGGCTCGGCGCCTGAAACGCAACTGCCGACCACGCTGATCAGCGTCACGAACGAGCGGATGGGCGCGGATGAGATTGAAGGAAGACTTCGCCGCAGCTCACCGCCCATCATCGTTCGCATTGTTGAAGATCAAATCATTCTGGATTTACGAACTGTCACGCCGGGCGCGGAGAAAGATATGATGGAAGCGCTGCGCGGCCTAACAGTACCGCGCGCGTAAGCAAGCGGTTGCGCCCAGAGTCAACCGCTTGCTTACGCGCGCAATACTGTTGGCCAATCACTGGTCGTATAGCCTCAGCCGTCTCTGTTCAACCAGGTCGGCAAGCTCTTCGATTGTGTGAAGTCCGGGCTGCGCGCCCTTCGCCGCCATCGTTTCGACAATGTTAAATAGAGTGGAATTGTAGGGGGTCGGGATGTTGTATTTTTCCCCCAACAGGATGATCTCGCCATTGAAATACCCCGTCTCGGTCTCGCCGCGTTTCAGTTTCAGGTCCATCCACGTCGAAGGATAAGTGCGGAACTCCACCGGCGAATTGGTCTCCTCATAAATCTTTTCGGGGTCTTCAACCACTCCGCGCAAATCGGCCAGATGTTTCTTCGGATCGTAGGGATTGTTAGGATCTTCGAGCGAAATGCCCGCCACATCCAGCGCGTGCAGCCCCTCTTCCTGAACGTCGGCCATAAAATTGCTGATTGCGGGTGTGACCAGACCGAGTTGCAGGTGTTTATCAATAATGGCGAACGTGGCGTTGTTCAGATTCGTAATCAGCTTGCTCCATTTGACGGCCATGATTGATTCGTGGGTCGTCGTGTTGAATCCCGCCTTTTCAAACTGCCCGGCGATTTGCAACCCCAAGGCGTCGCAACCCAGCGGGTAATTGCCGATTGAAAGCAGGGCGCCGCGAGTGTGAGCAATCACACCGGGTTCCAGAAACGTCGCGCTGATTCCGAGCATCCCGCCGTAAACGCGTAGAAATCGCCCCGCCGCCACCTCTTCGTTGCGTACGCCGTTCTGCATGCAAACGACCGGGGTGTCTTCGGGGAATACTTCGCGCAGCGCTTGAACCGACGCCGCGGTTTGCGCCGATTTGACCGTGACGATGATAACATCGCCGATACGGGGGGAAATGTCATGGGGGTGGGCGCCGGCGCTCAGGTTTTTGACCACTCGGTCGCCGTCGCGCGATTTGATGAGAAGCCCGCTTCGATTGATCGCCGCGGTGTGAGCGCCTCTGGCGATTAAAACGACCTCCGCGCCGTTTTCGGCCAAACGGCCGCCGATAAGGCTGCCGACAGCTCCTGCTCCGTGGATGATGAATCTCATCAAATACCTTCAGGGATAGATCGTTGATCGTGTTTTTCGTGATTGCGAATTGAAGAGGCGATAAAGCAGAACGGGCATCATCGTGATGCCCGGCGCCGCTCGTTTTCCGATACTCCCGGCAGGACTCGAACCTGCGACCCCCTGCTTAGCCTACCACTCCAGGTT
>Ga0187894_10005237_pt1 | contig 13391 bp, 10 predicted proteins | sample GBC1701081metaG_FD_136650 | JGI IMG/M metagenome (GOLD analysis project Ga0187894, IMG submission 136650) | White microbial mat communities from a lava cave in the Kipuka Kanohina Cave System on the Island of Hawaii, USA - GBC170108-1 metaG ... | reverse complement strand
GGCGGCGTCCTTCGCGAGCGACGCCTCCGTTGCGGCGAGCCGCGCCTCGAAGTACGTGGCCCAGTCGCGCGCGTCCGACCGGTTCGCGAGAAGGCGCAGGATGTCGCGCATGCGCGGCACGTCCACGAGGTCGGCGTGGAAATAGGAACGCTCGCCGTCGAGATTGTGCCCGAGCACGGCGAGGAGGTCGTCCGTCGTCCACGCCGCGTCGACGGCCTCCGGCGTCGGCATCCTCACGTCCGCGCCCCAGCGCAGCACGCGCACCCCGGGCATCCGCGAGAACAGCGCGTCGAGCACCGCCTTGTGCCCGGCGCCAATCACCACGACGAGGCGCTTGCCCGCGTGCGACGCCATCGCCTCCGCGCACCGCGCCGCGATCTCCCGGTTCCGCCGCCCGCCGAACCCCGGCGCCGCGGTGTCCTCGCCCGCGAGGGCCCTCGCGCGGGCGTCCCCGTTCACGAGGTCGAAGTCGAACTCGGGACTCCGGAAGATCTCCCTGGTCTCCCGCAGCTGGGGGTCCGCGAGCTCGCCGTACATCCCGAGCGGCAGCGCCTGGCCCGCGGAGAGTTGCGCGCGGATCCCGGCAACGCGCTGCGCCTCCATGGCCGCCTCCTTCCGCTCCCGCGCCGGCAAGTCCTGCCAGTCGATCCCCACGACCGGGATCCTTCGCGCGCGCGCGAACGGCACGGCGATCGCCTGCGCCTCGTACGTGACGGCGTGGTACTTGCCGGCCGAGAACCACTCGGGCGGGCTCTCCACGCCGACGACATCCGGGTTCGCGGCCTCGAGAGCGGCACGCACGTGCGCGGGCGTGAAGCGCGCGCTGCGGAACTGCCACGGCGCATGGATCGTCGCGAGGACGAGGACTTCGAACTTCGGCCCGGCTGCCGCGGGCGGATCCTCCGCCCGTACGACGCCGACGCAGAGGAGCGCGACGCGGAGCGCGCGCAACGTCAATCGCCCTTCCGGACGCCCTGCACGTCCTTCCCGTCGTTGCGCTGCCGCTGGAAACCCAGGACGCGCCCCCTGTCGTCCCGCTCGAGGTGGAAGAGCGTCCCGAACTCCTCGGTGTAGAGCGCGAGCCCGAGCGACTCGGTCAGCGGCAGGATCTCCTGCTCGGGCGGCCAGCTTTCCTTCATGAGGAGGTTCACGCGCCCGTCCTTCTCGACGATCTGCGTCGGGCCGTCGGGGTCGACCGCGTACGCCCCGGCTGCGGCACGCCACGCGTCGAGCGGTGGCTCGGCGCGTTCCATTTCCGTGGGCCCGCAACGAACGCGCGCCGGCCGGCCATCCGCCGCGGCCGTGAAGCTCAGATCCTCGCCTCCCCACGGAAGCGCGAACACGTCGTCCGCGACCGGGAGCAGGAGGTCGCCGCCGCAGCGCTCGACGCCCTTGCGCGCATCGAAGCAGAGGAGGACGTCGCCGGACCGGCGGATGAGCATCACGCGGCCCGCCTCGTCGACCGGGCGGTAGATGCCGGCCCAACCGTCGAGGGTTGCCCGCGCGACCTTCCGTGCGGGCTTCGCGCCGTTCCCGAAGAGGAGCCCGGCGAGGTCCTGGCTGATCCGGCCGGCCGGCGCGAACGCGAAGTTGCTGAGCACCACCACGCAGGCGTCGTCGTCGGGAAAGCGCAGGAGATCCGCGACGTACCCGTTCGCGCCGCCCGAGTGGTGGACGCAGGTGCGCCCCTGGACCTGAGACACGATCCAGCCGCACGCGTAGCCGCCCCCGGCTCGCGTGGACGTGAGCATCCGCTTCCGGGTCTCGGCGCGAAGCAGCGCGTCGGCGCGCAACGCGCGGTCGAGCCGGTAGAGGTCCCCGACGGTCGAGTAGAACCCGCCCGCGCCGAGGATCATCGACATGTCTTGCACGCTGGACGCGGGCGCGCCTTCCTTGCCCCGGAAGTACCCGACGGAGAGTCCCTGGCGCCTCTCGCCATCGTCAATGCCGGTCCGCTCCATCCCCGCTGGGCCGAGCACCTCCGTGTGGAGGACGGCCGCATACGGGCGGCCCGCGACGGCCTCGAGGATGAGGCCGAGCACCACGTAGTTGAAGTTGCTGTAGGCCTTCCGGCTCCCCGCCGCCATGTCGAGGGGCCGGCCCGCGAGCTTCGGCGCGAGCTGCTCCCAGACGCGCAGGCCGCGCTCACCGCTCTCCCGCGCCGCCGCCGCCCACTCCTGCTCGAGGTTCCGGATCCCCGACGTGTGGTCGAGCAGCTGGTGGACCGTGACGTCGCGCCAGGCCTCGGGCCACGCGCGCAGGTGCTTCCCGACCGGGTCCTCGAGCTCAAGCTTCCCCGCCTGGACGAGGCGCATCACCGCGACGGCCGTGATCGACTTGCTGACCGACATCAGCTTGAACCGGGTCGAGAGCTCGTTGGGCGTGCCCGCTTCGAAGTCGGCCTTGCCGTAGGCCGCCTCGACGACCCTTCCGTCCCTTGCGACGAGCACGGCGCCGCTGAACACTCCCATCTCGACGAGCGGCTTCAGGTAGGCGTCGATCTGCGCCTTCAGCTCAGGGGGGGCTGCGGGGGCGGCGTCCCCTGCGTGCGCCACGGCGGCGGCGACGAGCAGCAACGTCGATCGGATGCGCATGGGTTCCTCCGTTCCGGCGGTCAGCGTCCGTCGGCCTTCACGATCGCCTCGCGGGCGAGGTCGGCGGCCTTGCGCGCCGCGACGTCCTCCGACTTCCCGAACTGCTCGACGACGGTCCTGTACTCCGCAAGGGCGCGCGTGACGTCGCCCGCGGTGTCGAAGTGCGAGGCCGCGTAGACGCGGCCCCACGCGCGCTGCTGCTCCGTCGCGCCGTCGTCGTTCGCGATCAGCAGGAACGTCTCGGCGGCGGCGCGTGGGTCGCCACGCCGCGACACCGTCCAGGCGACCTGGAGGTTCGCCCACCGCCCCTCGCGCGTCCGCGCGTCCACGAGCGATGCCGCGTCGCGGCATGCCGCCTCGGCGGCGGCGAAGTCCATGAGCACGCGATACCCGATTCCCTTGTAGGTGAGCGCCTCGGAGCGCTTCGGCGCGTCGAGCGGCCGCGAGAGGAGGACCTGGCACGCGTCGAGGACCGCCGTGCCGTTCACGGGAACGCCGCGCATGTCCGTGCTGATCAGCACCTTCACCCAGTCGAGAAGCTCGTCGTCCGGCATGGCCTCGAGGCGCTTCCGCTCGCTCTCGGGGTCGCCCGTGCCCGCGCCGCGGCCGCTCGCCCCCGTGGCCGCCGCGAGAGCGGCCTCGAGCGCCTCGATGCGGCCTCCGAGGTTCACCTCGACGGCCGCGAGCTTGCTTTCCTGCTCGGTCGGCTGCGTCGCCTCGAGCGCGCGGACGCGCTGCCGGAGATCGGCGATCTCCGAGCGCTGCGCCACCGGCGGAGTCGGCTCCCGCACGTACATGCCGCCGGCGAACGCGATGCCGACCGCGAGTCCCGCCGCCGCGAAGCTGGCCTTCGTGCCCATCATCGTGCCCCCCAGCCCCCCTCCTATCTTTGCCGCCGTTGCGCCCGCCGACACGGCGCCGTGCTTCAAGCCCGTGAGCGGCGCCAGCGCGAGGATGCATCCCGCCCTTCCTCCTCCGTGACCGCTTCCGAGCCGGTCGCGGAGCGTCTCGTAGGCGCGGCGCAACCGGGTCCGCACCGTCTCGACCGGCACGTTCATGCGCTGCGCGACCGCGCGCGGCTGGAGGTCCTCGAACCAGCGCAGGAGGACCGTCGAGCGGTAGGGCTCGTCGAGGGCGAGGACCGCGAGCACGAGACGCTTGTGGCTCTCGGCCTCGGCGACGACCTCCGCGGGCGAGCGGGCCGCGCCCGGGCGCGCGGCCGCGTTCTCGTGCGCGTCGCGGCGTCGCTCCGCGCGGTGCGCGTTGAACACCTGGTTGCGAACGACGCGGGCGAGCCATGCGCGCACCGACGAGCCCGCGCGGGGCGGGCTCTGCATGGCCGCGAGCCACGTCTGCTGCTCCACGTCGTCCGCGGCCTGGTCGTCGCGGACGAGCGACCACGCGAGGCGTCGCACCCACGCCCGGTGCGTGAGCAGGGTCTCCATCGGAACCGGCCCGTCCGCAAGGCTCATGGCACAATTCATACACCGGCCGGGTCCGAACCGGTTCAAGGTCCCTGACAGGCGGACAGAGCCGCGTCCTTCCGCGAGGCGCACGCGCGCGGCGTGGTCCACCGGGACGAGCGGCCGGCGGACATGGCCGCGCTGGCCGCCGAGCTCGAGACGATCCTCGCGGAGCTTCCGAAGGACGGCTAGGACCCGGCCGCCCGCCGCGCGTGGTGGGCGACGATCCTGAGCCGCTTCGATGAGCCCGACGCCGAGCCGGAGGGGTCCGTCCGGCTGAGCGCGGAGCGCACGGACTGAGGTCGCCGCACGGTGCGTGCGAAGGGAGGGGGCTCGGGGGACCGGCCCGCCCACGACTCCCGCGACGCCGCGCCTCGACCGTCAGGAACTCAGTCCAGCGGCCGTCGGCGCCGAGTCCCTTTCACCGCCTGCGGCGCCGAGCTGTGCCCTTGTTCTCAGCGCTCTCCGTCGCGAGCTTCAGCTCGACCTCAGTGATCGCGCCATCCTTCACGTCCACGTCGGCGGCGTAGGTCGAGCCCCCCACGTCCGCGACGATGCGCCACTTGCCCGGCGCGATGCGGATCTCGAAGGCGCCCTTCCCGTCGTCGCCGCACGACGTCCACCAGACGGTGTCGTCCGGGCGGGCCGGATCGACGACGAGGATCCACACGCCGGTCGGGCACGAGACGCCCGAGGGGAGCGCGCCGCGGACGAGCCCTCCCCTCGCGAGGCGCACGCTGACGGGCGGCGTGTCCGGGCCGAAGCGCTCGACGACGAGAACCTTGGCGTACCCGTCGGCCTCCACGCGCAGAGTCGCCTCGCCCAGGGGCAGCCCATCGAAGCGGAACGCCCCGTCCTCGCCCGTGATCGTGAGCGGAACGCGGATCTCACCGACGGAGGGGAACACGATCGCCTTCGCCACGGCCCTGCCGTCGACGTCGACGACTCGGCCCTCGAGCACGCGCGCGGCGACGAGCTGCGCCTCGCCGAGGTCCCGGGTCGATCCGACGTCCGCCTCGTAGGTGCTCTGCCACGTCACGCAGCCTGGCACGTACACGGCGACATCGTGTCGGCCCGGCGGCGCGCTGAGCGTCACCCGGTCGCGCTCGACGAAGCTCTTGACGATCCGTCCGTCGACCCACGCGGTCAGGTTCGGCGGCAGGGCGTCCTTCGGCAGGACGACCCGGAGGCGGAGGTGCGCGTTCGGCTTCGCCTCGGCCTCCGTCTCGGGCGGCGACTTCCCCATCGGCACCACGACCTCGGGCGAGCCGCCGCTCACGCACTCGACGTCGGCCTCGGCGGTCGCGGTGAACTCGTCCGCGCGGGCGCGGACCGTCGAGTCCGGCGCGGGCTCCGGCTCGAGAACCGACACGGGAGCCGAGGGGGCGGCCGGCGGCGCGTCGCGATCGCAGGCGCACAGGCCCGCAGCCAAGGCGAGGGCGATGCTCAGGACGCTGCGCATGCGGGAGATCCCGGACCCGTCCCCATGTTGGAGGCAGATGGCGGCAGGAGGCTCCGAGAACACACAGGAGATTGTAACGAGGACGCGGCTCGGGAGTCCCGGGGGGACGGCGAAGGATCCCGGGGTCGCCAAGGGCGAGGGGAGGGGTCGCGGCGGGCGATGCGGCCTTCTCCGTGTCCGGGTCCGTGATCGCCGCGACGGTCCGCATCCCGACGCCGCACCTCGGGCAAGATCCTCCGCAGCAGCCGCGCCCACGACCGGTGGCGCCCTCTTGCTCCTCGTCGCGCGCGTCCTCCCTCCCCCCGCGCCCCCCTTCCTCCTTGGGCAGGGCCCGTGCGCAGGCCACGAGGGAGCCGATTTGCCCCGGACTCGCACAAGAGCCCATGCGTCCAGGACCCGGGCCGCGGGCCGCCCTCGTCTCGAATCGACGCGGTACATGCCGCTTGCCTTCTGGGCGCCGCGTTCCCGTCGCAGACCGACACAGGATCGTTCCTTGGGTTCCTGCGACCAATGCGACCAAGTCGGCACCGAAGAAATCTGCCGCGGGATTTTGCGTGCGCGCTTGCTGCACTACGCTCCGGGTACGCACATGCAACCGCACGGAAACCCCCGATCCCCCGGATGCGCCGGCTTCACCTTCGTGGAGGTCGTCGCGGCCGGGTTCGTCTTCACGGTGATGGCGCTCGGCTTGTCCGCGAGCCTTGCGACCAGCGCCCAAGGTTCCGAAATGGCGCGGCAGGAGTTCGCCGCACGCGCCGCCATCAGCTCCCTCGTCGCGGAGATGCAGTCCGTCCCGCTCGGCGAGGTGAACACGAAGTACGCCGGCCGCGCGTTCGAAGTGGCCGGACTGGAAGCCCCCCCCGGCGAGGACAAGCCCGGCGCGGTCACGATCGCCGCAGGGCCGAGCGACTGCTCGGACCTCCTCCGGGTCACCCTCCGTGTGCGGTGGCACCAGGGGAAGCGAGTGCGCGAGATCGAGAGCACACACCTGCTGACCGAGCTCCACGGATGAACACCATGATGCCTCGAGAGGAGTCTGACCCCATGCGTCCCACGTGCAGCCGCGGTGCGCCTTCCGGCGAGCGCGGCATCGTCCTGGTCGTCACGCTGATGTTCGCGTTGTGCGTGCTCGGCCTCGCCGTCGCCCTCACGTACACCACAAAGTCGAGTCTCGACCAGCAGAGGCGGTTCACGGCGAAGTCGCGCGCGGTGCAAGCCGCGGAGTCCGGCATGAGCCATGTCGTCGCGGCGCTCAACGGAACAGCGTGCTCGAACGTGCTCGCGGCCGGCGGGCTCTCCGACACGCTCGCCGGCGACGCCGACAGTCGCCGAAAGGTCCGCTACGAGGTCCGCCTCGCCGAAGCCGGTGTCGACCAGTTCGACAACGATTTTGACGACTTCATCGACGAGGGGGACGAGCAGACGATGTACGAGGCCGTCTCGGTCGGCTACTGCGACGACACGTTCGTCGCCCTCGGGGCGACCATTCGCCTCGAGTCCCCGGCCACCATCGCGTCGGCGACCTACCTCGCCGACCCGCTCGCCGAGGTCAAGCTGAGCGGGAACTCGTTCCGGATCTCGGGGTACGACGTCGACGGGAGCCGCGTGGCCACGGGCCTCTCGGTGCCCGGGATCGGTGTGGCCGGGGATCCGCTTCTGGTGCGCAGCCAGATCCGCAGCCAGGTCGTGGACAACGTCGAGGGTTCCGGAGCGCACCCCTCCGTCCAGCAGGTCCCGCAGCTCGACCTCGACGAGCTGGTCGCGTCCGGGGCGCTCCAGGCGAACGTCGTACTCTCCGCGGGTTCGGCGACCCGCCCCGCCTCTCCGGGTGCGTGGGGAACCGTCGAGTCGCCCGCGATCGTCTACGGTCAAGGCGACATCCACGTCTCCGGCGGCGCGTCGGGCGCAGGGCTCCTTGTCGTCGATGGTGCCCTCACGGTCTCAGGCTCCTTCGAATGGTGGGGGCTCGTCATTGTCCGCGGCAACGCGACCTTCGTCGGCGGGGGCAATGGCCAGAGGCTCACCGGCGCGCTCGTCGTCGAGAAACCCACCGGCGTGGACGCGGGCGTGATCGAGTTCCCCGTGGGCGGCACGGTGGATGTCCTGTTCTCGACGGAGATGATCGCGCTGGCGATGAAACCCGTCTCCAGGTACACGATCTTCAACTGGCGCGAGGCTCCGGTGCCTCCCTCGGTCCCGAAGGCCTGGCTCGCGGCCGGCCTGGTCTCGGACCTCAGCTTGACCGTGGAAATCGCGCCGATCTCCCTGGAAATCCTGCCCATTACCCTGGAGCTCCCGCCGGTGGAGGTCGCTCTTGAGCTCCCGCCGCTGGCGATCCCGCTGCTCCCGCTGGCCCCCCCGCCGGTGCAGATCACGGTCCCGTCTCTCCCGAAGCTCCCTTCCTTGAAGAAGTGAACCCATGAAACAGAACGGATTTACCCTCCTTGAGCTGGCCATCTCCGGCGCGCTGTTCGCTCTCCTCTTCGGGGGCGTGGCCGCCGTGATGGTCGAAGACACGATCACGGAGCGGACGGTAGCCGCCCAGGTCGGGCCGGAACTGAAGGCCCGCCACGCCCTCGACCAGATCGTCCGGGAACTCCGGAACACGGGCGTCCGCGGCGAGGACCGCAACGCCGACGGGCAGCTGGACCCGAACGAGGACGTGGACGCGGACTACGCGTTCGACTCGGACTGGAACCTGCTGGACGGCGTGATGGACCTCGCGAACGTGTCCTTCAGCCTGCGGCTCGGATCGAAGGACACGGCGGAGGACCTCGTCGCAGGCACGCTGTTCTCGCAGGGCATCAGCTATCGCCTGGAGCTGGATCGCCTCGTCCGCCTCGTGCGGCGCGTGGACCCGGCATCGGGCGCGACGGTCTCCCGGACCGAGGTGGTCGCGGAGGGCGTTCATGGCCTCCGGTTCAGCCGGAACGGGTTCCTGATCACCGTCTCGCTCGACGTGGCGCTGCCGAACGGCGCGTATCGCCAGACCTATCGGACGCTCACCGAGACGGTGCTGATCCGCAACTGACCGGGCGATCACTCGGACTTGCGCGCGTAGGCCTCCTCGATCGTGGAGCCCGGCCCGGCGAACAGGGGTGCCGGGGCATGTCCCCGGATCGCGCGCACGACGGCATCGACGGCCCGGTCCTCGCGGTAGCCGCGCAGCGCGTCCTCGTCCGCGACGTCCCACACCGCTTCGGGAGCGTGCCAGAGCACGGACGCCGCGCGTCCGTCGAGCAGCGTGTGGACGATCAGGACGTCCGGCTCGGCCTCCGCGACACGGAGCCGGCCAGCCGGGTCCAGCGGCAGGTTCGGGGCGACGCGGTCCCGCAACTGCGCGAAGACGCTTCCGGCGACGCGGTAACGCGGCGCCGTGGCGGGATCCTCGCGAAGCTCGTGCAGCTCTTGGGACCCGAAGATCGCGAAGCAGCCATCCGGGGTTCGCGCGAGCATCAAGGCCTCATAGTGCGCGTCGTCGAGGCCAAAGACCTCGACGCCGTAGAGCTCGAGCAGGCCGCTCTTCTCGAGCCTCGCCAACTCCGCCCAGACCGCCTGCCCGGCGTCGTCGCTCCAGCGGTCGCGGATCGCCTGGCTGGCCCGTGTCCGGGTCGCGTCGCCGTCGCGCGGCTCGGCGACGGCTTTCACGAGCGCCTCGGGGTCGGGACGGGGGAAGGGAACGGCGCGTTCGACCTTGGCGTCGGGGGAACCGCCGCAGCCGGCGAGCACGCAGCAGGCCAAGCGGACAAGACGCCAGCTCGCGTTCACGCCGGAGATGGTATCGCGCGGGAGAAACAGGGGGCCCGGGGGGAGGACCGGGGGCCGTTCGAGGCCCCCCACGCCCCTCAAGTTCCGTCGCCGAGGGAGCCACCGCCCCACTTCGTGCGACAGCCTCTCCGCGAACTCCCTCAAGAGCCTCTCCGCCTTCACGAGCGCCGCGATCGCGGGTGCCGCCCTCCCCGAGGGGCCCCCTCCGCCTCGGCGATGGGGCCTGTCACACGGGGCGGCGCTGCGGCAACATGGGGGCGTGCGATGGAAGGAGATCCGGCCCCACCTCGGGTTCCTCTACGATCTCGCGAGGCGGGAGACCGGCTCCGCCCAGGACGCCGAGGACGTCGTCCAGGAGGTCGCGGCGAGCGCGCTCCGGGCGAGGGCGGAGATGCCGCGGGCCTACCTCGCGGGTGCCGTCCTCCTGCGCGCGCGACAGCTCCGGCGCGGCGAGACGCGGCGCCGCGCGCGCGAGGCAGTGCCCGCGGCCCCCCGGCCCCCCCTGCCTCCCGACCGGGCGGCGCTCGTCCGCGACGAGGTCGAGCGCGCGCTCTCCTCGCTCGCGCCGGACGACCGCCGCGCCGTCGTCCTCCGCCACCTCCACGACCTCGGCTACGACGAGATCGGCGCGGCGCTCGGGATCTCCCCCGCGGCCGCGCGGCAGCGGGTCCACCGCGCGCTCTCGCGGCTGCGCGAGCGGTTCGGCGCGGACGGCGAGGCCGCGCTCGCGCTCCTGCCGCTCTTCGTCACGCCGCGCGCGCTCGCCGGAAAGCCCTTTCTCGGAGCCCTCCTCATGAAGACGACGACCAAGGCCGCGGTCGCGATCCTGGCGCTTGCCGCCGGCGTCGCCGTCGGGGCCGCGACCTCCCGACCGCCCGCCGACGCCCCGGCCCCGCCCCCGACGCCGCCGCCCGCCGTCGCGCGGCCGCAGGAGGACGTCGGAGCGCTGCGCGCGGCACTCGCGAGCTACCCGCCGCTCGACGACGCGGACCTCGTCGTCTACGCGGACACCTCGCTCCGCGGCAAGCTCCTGTCGATCGACGGGCTCCCCGACGAGAAGCGCGCCGAGGCCCTGCGGCGGATCGGCGAGCGGATCCAGAAGAGCGGGACGGGCGTGGACGAGGCGCTTGCGCTGCTCCGCGACGAGGTTGATCCGCGCGTCCTCTTCTGGCTCAAGGACGTCCTCCGGTCCCTCTCGTACGCGCGCGTGGCCATCCCCGAGGAGGTCCGCGCCTCGTTCGCGAGGGTCGCGGTGGCGGGACAACCCGCCGAGCGCCGGAGGGCGGCGCTCGCGCTCGCGGTCGGGCAGCTCTACCAGAAGGCGACGCCGGAGTGGGAGGGCGCGCTCGTCCATGTCCTCGAGCGCGAGCCGGAGCCCTCGGTCATCATCGAGGCCGTCCGCTCGCTCATCTTCACGTGGATCGACCGTCCGGGCGAGCGGATGCTCAAGGCGTACGACCGGATGCCGCCCGGCCCGGAGCGCCGGGAGCTCGCGATCGAGTACCGCCGGCCGGGCGTCGAGTTCGAGGACATCGTCGCGAGGTACGACGCGGCGCGCGACGCGAGCGAGCGGGACGACTGGGCGTGCGTGATCGCCTACGCCATGGGGGAGGCGGGGCAGAAGGACCCGAAGGCGGCGCAGGAGACGTTCCTCCGCGTCTACGCGGAGACGCCCCTGCCGGGGCGGCGGGCCTGGCTCGCGAGGTCGTGGCTCCTCAACGGGCAGGACCTCGCACGGCTCGTCCCGCTCGAGCCCGACCCGGAGCTCCGCGCGCTGCTCGAGCGGGCGGCACCCAGTCCGCAGACGGAGGCGCGCGGCCTCCTCAAGGAATACGCGGACCGGTGAGGGCGCTCCTGCTCTCCGCCCTTGCGTTCGCGGCGGGCTTCCTCGGCTGGCGCGTCGCGGCGCCCGCGCCTCCACTGTCGCGCGCGGCGGCGCCGGTGGCCGCTTCGGCCCCCGAAGCCCCCCCTCTTCCGGAGGCCGCCGAGGCGCGCGAGCTGAGGAGGAGGCTCGCCCTGCTCGAGACCGTGCCCCTCCGGGATCTCGTCCGCTACGGGAACGAGCCGCTCGGGGACCGGATGCGGCGCGCGCGCGGGCTCGCGGAGTCCGAGCGCCGGGAGACGCTACGCGACTGGGCGCGGTTCGCCGTCTACGACCGCGCGAGGTCGCAGGAGATGCTCGCGCTCGTGCGGGTGGAGGAGGACCCGGAGATCCTCTCCTGGCTCGCTGAGATGATCGACCTCGCGTGCCTCATGAAGATGAACCTCGACGCGACGTACACGGACGAGGAGAAGCGCGGGGTGTTCCCGCTTGCGCTCTCTGGCGAGCCCCCCGAGCGGCGGGTCGCGGCGCTGCGCGTCATCGGCGGCGACCGTTCGGAGGGGCTCCCTTCCGAAGTGCAGGCGCTCCTCTCCGACGTGCTGCGGGGGGACCCGGAGCCCGCGGTCGTCGCGGTCGCGGCCGAGGAGATCGAGCAGCGGTACGCCCCGGACACGGTCGAGGCGCTCCTCGACGCGTGGCGGAGGCTCCCCTCCGGCGAGCCGCGGCAGAGGGTCGCGCGGGCGTACGCGAAGTGGGTCAAATGGGCGGACCTGAAGCAGCGCTTCGCCGAAGCGCGCGGGCCCTTGGAGCACGACGAGTGGGCGCGCGCGTGGGCGGCCCACCTCTCCTTCTTCGAGGAGGGGTGGGACAAGGATCTCCCCTCGATCTACGGCGGGACCGGAGACCGCGACGTGCGCCGGAGCCTTTTTCTCGCGCTCACGAACGTGCATCCTTGGCGTCGCGACCTGATGCGCGAGGTCGCGGGTCTCGAGGCGGACGCAGACCTCAAGGACCGGTACCAGAGAGTGCTCGCCTCCGAGCCGACGAAGATCGACGCCTACGCGACCCTCTACAAGTAGCGGCCTCTCGCGACGGGACGCCCGCCAGGTGTCGCGGCCGTCCGACACCCGCCTCGGCCCGCGGGGCGTCTACGGCGAGCCGAGCTTCAGCCGCGACTCGCACCACTGCCGGCGGTCGAGCAGCTCCTGGAACTCCTCGTCGGACTTCGGGTGGCGGAGCGCCTCGAGCGTCTCGTCGAGCTCCTTCTTCGCCGCCGCGGAGTCGGCCTCCGCCTCGGCGACCGCGCTGTCCACGAGGATCGTGACCCTCTGGCCGCCCACCTTCAGGAAGCCGCCGCGGACCGCGAACCGGGCGACCTTCCCGCCCTCCTGGCCGATGCGGAGGAGCCCGCTGCCGAGCGCGGCGACGAGCGCGGTGTGACCGGGCCAGATCCCGAGCTGGCCGTCCCACGCCGCGACCGTCACCCACTTCGCGTGGCCCCGAAAGATCGGGCGCGCGGGGCTCACGACCACGACTTCGAGGACGCCGGGCGGACGCGCCAGCTCGTCGGCGATGTTGCCGGTCCGGAGCGCGCCCTTCGGGTGCTCGGCCTGCGCCATCAGACGTCCTCCCGGTCCCCCATGGCCCCCTTCATCCCTCTAGACCTTCGCGCCCATCTGCCCGGCAGTCTCGACCACCTCGTCGATGTCGCCCTTCATGTAGAACGCCTGCTCCGGCAGGTGGTCGTGCTGGCCCGACAGGACCGCCTTGAACGAGCGGATCGTGTCCGCGAGCTTCACGAAGCGCCCCTTGATGCCCGTGAACTGCTCCGCCACGAAGAACGGCTGCGAGAGGAACTTCTGGATCTTGCGCGCGCGCTGGACGAGGACCTTGTCGTCCTCGCCGAGCTCGTCCATGCCGAGGATCGCGATGATGTCCTGGAGGTCCTTGTACCGCTGGAGGACGCGCTGCACCTCGCGCGCGACGGCGTAGTGCTCCTCGCCCACGTACTGCGGTGCGAGGACGCGCGAGCTCGAGTCGAGCGGGTCCACCGCGGGGTAGATGCCGAGCTCGGCGATCTGGCGCGAGAGCACCGTCTTCGCGTCGAGGTGGGTGAAGGCCGCGGCCGGCGCGGGGTCGGTCAGGTCGTCGGCGGGGACGTAGATCGCCTGCACCGACGTCACCGAGCCGCGGTCGGTCGAGGTGATGCGCTCCTGGAGCGCGCCCATCTCGCTCGCGAGCGTCGGCTGGTAGCCGACGGCCGACGGCATGCGGCCGAGGAG
>Ga0187894_10005236_pt1 | contig 13392 bp, 7 predicted proteins | sample GBC1701081metaG_FD_136650 | JGI IMG/M metagenome (GOLD analysis project Ga0187894, IMG submission 136650) | White microbial mat communities from a lava cave in the Kipuka Kanohina Cave System on the Island of Hawaii, USA - GBC170108-1 metaG ... | reverse complement strand
GCTCATCAGCAACTGGCCGATCATTCCGTCCTCGATGGCCTTGCGGGCTTTCCACCACTGATCGCTGGAAGTCGTCTGGGAACCGATCTGTACGACGCGGTTCGTAGCCTTGGCCGCATCGTAAAACCTCTTGGCCTCCTCGACGGTGCGCGTCATTGGCTTTTCGCAGTAAACATCCTTGCCCGCCTTCATCGCCTCGATGGCGATCGGCGCGTGCCAGTGATCGGGCGTGGCGATGATCACCGCGTCGATGTCTTTGCGGGCGATCACCTCGCGGTAATCCAACGTGGCGAATTCGGCCTGACTTAACTCTTTGGCCTTGTTCATTCGCTTGCGGTAAACGTCGCAGACGGCGACCACCTGCGCGGGGCGCGAGGTTTTACCGACCTCCATCGCCCACCTCATCACGCCAGAGCCGCGCCCGCCGAGGCCGATGCAGCCGATATTGATGCGGTCGTTCGCGCCCAGAATCCGCGCGTGGACGTTTGTGTGATAGATTGCAGTAGCGCCCGCGGCGGCTACACCGGTCTTGACGAAGTCTCTGCGTGTGGTCTTGTCAGCCATACAAATCTCCTAAGCTTGATATTGAAGCTCAATGCCTGTTGTGGTTTTCAGTTCGATTGTTACGCAATGAATGCAGCGATGGCGGGATATTACAATCCCCGGTGATTCAGATCAATGGTTTAACCAAATTCCCCAAGGCTTTTACGAGGTTATTTATCAAATAGGGGAGAGACCGTTTGTAGTACCGGCTTTAGCCGGAAGCGTTCATCATCGAAGCCTTCCGGCTAAAGCCGGTACTACAAACGGTCTCTCCCGATTGCTCTCACCTGCTCAACAGGCTCACGTTGCCTGAAGTTGACGAAAGTCTCAGGTTGCGCGAACCACCGCCGACGCGTCCGGCGGCGCGACGAACTGGGCCCCGCTCCGGCTCTTCAATCTGGAGCGGGAAATCGGTCTTCAATCCTCCACTATGCGTGGACATCCTCACATCGGCGTCCAGGTTGGACGGGAGCTTGACGCGCACGTTGCCGCTGACCGAAGCGAATTCCATGTCGCCCGCGCCGCCGAGTTGCACGATCTCGACTTCGACGTTGCCGCTGGTCGATTTGCCGCTCACAGCGCCGTTGTTTTCGCCCACATGAACATTTCCGCTCACCGAACTGGCGTTGACCGCGCCTGCTATGCCGCTGACCGTGACATTGCCGCTGGTCGATTTCGCGCGCAGGTCGCCGCTGACGCCCGTCACTTCGACATCGCCGCTGACGCTCGAAATCGCGTCGAATTTGTAGGAGCCGCCGCGCGGGACTCTGACTTCAAACATGATGCTCGCGTCACAATCGCAATTTTGGGGATAACGCACACGGACATCCACATTGTTCCCGCCGCTGCTGTCTTCGACCCAGATGCGCTCGCGGTCGCGGCCCTCTTTGAATCCCAGTACCAGCACCGTCTCGCCTTCATATCCCCTGACCACCACGTTGCCTGAGATGTTGCGAACGTTGATTGAACCGCCCTGGCCGACTTCGTAACTTTTGCGAAAATCCTGCGCCGCCACATTCAATGACAACAGCAGGCAGACCAGCGCGGAGAAGATCGCCAAACGAACTTGTATTTGTTTCATCGTGTCATCCTTCCATTTTGAGGTTGAATATCCGTTCCGCTCACGTGAGTGACGAGGCAAAATAAAAGGTTTCAACGCCGATCTGTAAAAATTACTTGTGGCCCGTGAACGCCCGCCGCCGATCCGAAACGAGGAACCAATGAGTTCATACGGCCTGCGCGCGGCCGTATGAAATATCTTCCCGCGCGAAGGTGTAAGAATTACTCTGAACGCAAGATTTGGCTGGTCGTGAGGATGTTAGGAACGCGCAAAATAGCCCATTTTTATTGGGGTTTTCGCGCTTCGTTGGCGAGCGGGACTTCGTGGCGCCGTGGTTGCAATAGTCCAGGTGGGGCAACGAGATACCAGGTGGTTAACTCCACTGACGGTGTCAGCGGTTACCAGGGTGAGGAAGGTAGCCGCACATTTCAGGGCGCTGCAGACATCCCACGGCTGCAGCGCCTCTTTTATTTTGCTCGTCCGCCATTCCCCTGATCGCATAAACGCTCAGCTAAAACTTCATGCCGTCCTGATAAATCACTTTTCCATCGAAGACGGTCAGAGCCACGCGGGTTTCGTGAATCCGCATCGGATCGATCTTGAACAGGTCCTGTGAGAAGACCACGATGTCGGCGAGCATCCCCGGCGCGATACGGCCCTTGATCGCCTCTTCAAATGACGAATAAGCGCCGGCATGAGTGTAAGCGCGCAACGCGTCGCTGATACTGACGCGTTGTTCCGCCGCCCATCCTCGCGGCCAACCTCCTGGAGGCTGGCCAGCAACCGTGCGGCGATTGACGGCGGCGTGAAGCCCGCGAATCGGATCAACGCTGATCGCCGAGGGCCAGTCGCTGCTGTAAACCAGCATGACGCCGCTCTTGAGCAACGACTGCCACGCGAACGCGTATCTCATCCTCTCAACTCCGACTGCGCGCGACCAGACCTCGGCCGCGCCCGGATCGGCGTGGATCGGTTGCATCGAGGCCGTCACCCCAAGAGCGCCGAATCGCGGGATGTCTTCGGGCGAGACCGTTTCGATGTGCTCAATGCGGTGGCGGGCGTTCGACCGCTTGTTGACCTCCAACGCGTCTTCGTAAGCTTTGAGGGCCTCACGCGCCGCGCGGTCGCCAATGGCGTGCGTGTAGATTTGAAAGCCCGCCTTGTCCAGCCTCGCAACCAGATCGCGATAGATCTCCACGGGGATGGCCAGTTCGCCGTAAGGGGCGCCGTGATTCGGCGGCAGATCGCTGTAACGTTCGATCATCGCCGCCGTGTGCGATTCGATCACGCCGTCGAGCACAAACTTCACCGAACCTGCCCGGAGCGTTATTTGAGTTTGGGGGTTGAGATCGGACTGCTTCTTCAGCGCGATGAAACGATCGATCTCTTGCGGCGTTGTCCTGGCGCCGGCCGAGAAGGCCACCGAAACGCGCATCGTCAATTCGCCGCGCTTCAACAGCTCTTCATAAAGCGAAAGCTCTTCGGGCGAGCCGCCGGCGTTTTGAATGCTGGTGATCCCCAAGGACGCGGCCAGCTTCATTCCCTGCCGCAACGCCTCCAGCTTCCGCTCGCGCGCCGGTTCGGGGATCAGGCGGCTGACCAATCGCTGGGCCTCTTCTTTCAAAGCTCCGGTCGGTTCGCCCGAAGCGTCGCGCACGATCTCGCCGTAGCCGTCGAATATCGTGTTGCGCGTGATTCCGGCAAGCTGCAACGCCTTTGAATTGGCCCATCCGCTATGCCCGTCATAAGCCTGTAAAAAGACCGGGCGATCTTTGATCAACGCGTCGAGATAGGCCTTCGTCGGCAATCCGCCCGGAAAGGGCGCGTATGCCCATCCGCGGCCTGTTATCCATTGCTTGCCGGGATTCCCGCGGGCGTACGCCGCGATGCGTTCGATCATCTCAGCGACATTCCCGGACCCGGTCAGATCAATTTCGCCGAGCCCCAGAGCGCCGCTCAGGAAATGAATGTGCGCGTCGTTGAACCCCGGCGCCGCCAGCTTGCCCCCGAGGTCAATCACCCGCGTGCGCTCGTCAACCAGTCGTTTGATCTCCGCGGCGGAGCCGGCGCGAACGATTTGATTCCCTCGAATCGCCACGGCCTCGGCAAACGATGGAGGATCACCGCCGAGCCACACTCGGCCGTTGGTTAAAACCAGATCGGCCCGCGCGCCGGTTGGTGAATTGACTGACGAGTTGGCTGATCGCTGAGCCGCGGCCTTTGATCCGGAAGAAAAGGCTAAAAGGCAAAACAGCGCGACCGCAAGAAAGAGTCGGGGTTTCGTCTTCATAATCAATCAGGGGAAATTCCGCCCGGACTTATTTTCCATATATCATTTTCCGTTTGTCATTTGTCATTGCTCAAACGATGAACAGCGCGATGACAAATAACAAACGGAGAATGATATATGGAAAATGAAGAGAATGATTCATTTCAACGGATATTCGTCGCGCTGTCGGTATCTGTAACGCTGTAAAACCTTGTGAACCTGGCGTCCGCTGATCCCGCCGATCTGATTCGCGATTGTGGAATGCAATCCGTGCTCGGGTGGTTGCGGAGCAGCCAAATATTGCCTGTACGCTTCCAGAATTTGCTGTTCGACCTCCGGCGGCGCATCGGCGATATTGTCGAACCTGCTCTGGTCATCGTGCAAAGTGTCGAGCCAGCGCGAGATTTGATAGATGGTGACGTAGCCGAGCCGCTCGGCTATCTTTGCGGGCAGTTCGCGGTATGGATAACGTTTTCTGCCCAACTCGTCCCAATAAGCTTTCTCGACCTCGAATCGCTGTTCGCGCGAAAGCTCCGGCGTGGGCGATTGGACGTATTGCGATTGCGACCATTCGTAGACGATGTTCCTCACTTGACGGAGCGGAACGCCTACCGCCTCGGCGATTGTGCGCCGCCGCCCTCCGTCCGGACGCTCGGATCGTTCGACGTACCCTTTGTACGTTTCGATGATCCGCTCTTTCAATTCAGGAGTGATTGGCACATCGGGATTAACGACTTTATTGACGATCTGGCCGACGAGTTTGCGCCGCAACCAGAGTTTGTCCGAAATCCGCGCGATGATTTCACTCGGCGGCGCCGCGGACCCGGCGGACTGTTCCTGGTAAAGTTGGGTCACCTGTTCACGCAATTCGGGAGTCAATTCGGCGGCTTTCGGCCGCCGCGGCGCCGGCTCTCCGCGAGGCTTCGACTCTTTGTCCGATGCGCGGTTTGGCTTGGGGCCGAGACGAGTGGCAAGCGGTTTGGCGCTTTGGGGCTTTGTTTCGACGGCCCCTTTCTTCAACAAGCGCTTCTTGACGCACTTCGGACAATGCCGCGCCTTGCGGTCAGGCGCGAAAAAAGTCGCGCCGCATCCTGCGCACTGAATACGAAATTTCATTCCACTCATAACGTTGTGACCTCACATGACCGGCCAGGCGGTCGGCTCGCCGGATAGTTAGATGATTGGCTTGATGACCGCGCAACTCTCGGCCTCGAACGCCTGTTTCAATCGCGCGAACATGGCCTCGTCTTTATACGCGCCGATGATCGAGCCGCCCGATCCGGCGAATTTTGCCGAAGCGCCGATTTCACGCGCCAGCTCGACCATCCTGATGTGTCTCGGATTGAGGTTGTAAATGCTGCGGCGCGTGTCGAAGTTCTTGTTCATCAACCGCGCCAGCGTTTCGTAATCGCGCGCCAACAGGCACTGGCGCGCCTGCCGGGCAAGATCGGCGATGGCGTGTATCGCGTCAATCACGGCGCTCTCCCCACTATCGTATCGTTTGCGGATGTCGTTGTGAAAGATCTCGGAGGATTCAGCCAACTCGGTTTGATAGGCGATGTAAACCGGCGGCAGAAACTGTGCATCGAGCGGTTCGTAATGCCCGTGCCCATGCTCATTCATGAAGCCCTCGTCGAAATCCATGTAGGTCAGGCCTTCGTAAACCTGCGCCACCCGATCCTGCAGTCCCGCGCCGATGCCCAGCTCGTCTTTTTCGACCGACAGGATCAGGCTCGGCAGAATCTCTTTCGGGATCGTCACGTCATAGAACATGCACAAGGCGCGCATCGTCGCCGTGACAATCGCGCTCGAACCGGCAAGCCCGACCTGCCTGGGAATGTTCGAAGAGTACCGCAGCGAAAAATTTTCCCGCGGCAGTCCGATCCCGTTCTTCTCGCAATATTCCGCAAAGAGTTTGATTGAGGCCTTGATCAGGCGCAGGCCTCCATAATACCCGTTGAGCCGCTGGTCGCGCAGGAAATCCGCCAGACTGTCGAACCGGCAATGATCCTGCCGCGTCGGGATGATCTCCATCTCCGGCCATTCGTAGATTACCACGCCGGCGCGGAAATTTTTGACGATCAGGCTGATCGTCTTACCGTGGTAACCGTCCGACGGATTGCCGATCAATCCGGCTCGCGCGTAGGCTTTTGTCTCGAAGATTCTCACTTCAACAACTCCTTGACGCTCTGGCGCAGCCGCGGGCCGAATTCGGGATCGGTCAGCGCGAATTCGACGAAAGTCTCGAAGTAGCTCTCGAAATTGCCGATGTCGTATCGCTTTTCTTCGCGCGGCAGCCTGACGCCGACGACGCGGTTGCCTTCGCGCAGCATCAGCCTGATCGCGTCGGTCAATTGCAATTCTCCGCGATGATCGAAATCCGTCCGTTTGATCGCCGAGAAGAGGCTCGGCGCAAAGACGTATCTTCCGGCGATGGCCCAATTGCTCGGCGCCTCTTCGCGTTTCGGCTTTTCGACCAGGTCGGTGATCTCGAAGACCTCGGCGCCGGAGGCCGGTTTGACCACGCCGTACATCGAGACCTGATCCATCGGGACTTCCTCGACGGCGATTGCGCAGGCGGCCTCGTGCGCTTCGAACGCGGCGATCAACCGCTCGACGATCAGCGAGGGTTTATGGCGTCCGATGATCGAATCGCCCAGCGCGACGACGAACGGCTCGGCGCCCGCGAAATGCTCGGCGCACAGCACCGCGTCGCCCAAGCCCCGCTGGCGCCGTTGCCGCGTGTAGAGAAAATGGACGCCCATCCGCTCGTACTGCAATTCTTCAAGCAAGTCTTCCTTGCCCGTTTCGCGCAGCGTACGGATCAGATCGGGATCGTCGTCGAAATGGTCTTCGATGGAGCTTTTGCCGCGCCCGGTGACGAACAGCGCGCGCTCGATGCCGCACAGGTGCAGTTCCTCGACGATATACTGCACGATCGGCTTTTTGCCCACCGGCAGCATCTCTTTCGGTTGTGATTTCGTGGCCGGAAGCAAACGAGTTCCCAAACCGGCCACTGGAATGACAGCGTTACGAATTGGCACAATTACTCCTGAACGAGATTGATTGTTTGACGGAGCCAGCAGTTTTCGTCGCGGTTGCGGTAATATAAGCCACGCCCCGATGATAACCAAGCCCTGGGAACGGACTTGCAATGGCATTACTGACCGCCGCATTGAAAGGTTAACCGAGAGGCGCATCGCCGAATCAGTACCGCGAGCGGTAGCGAGCGTGGTTTCCACAGAGGGCTATTTACGGGAGCCACGCTCGCTACCGCTCGCGGTACTGATTCGGCGCGAGCTAACTTTTCAATGCAATGATCTGTAAGCCGGCAAATTGAGAGCGCCAGGAGAGAATACGGAAAAGATGGAAATAACCGCAACAGGCGGAAGATTTTTCAAGATGAAGAAAAAGCCGAGGAATCCCTCCCCTAACCAAAAACGGCAATGACTGCAGAAGCGATCAAACATTACCACTCCCTTCTTGATGGCCCGCTCGCCGAAGACGCAATCGCAAAACTCAGCGAGGGAACCGTCAAAAACAATCTGCGCTTCGGCGACCGCCCGATCTGCACGGTTCTGCGCCCGATGCTGATCACCGAGCGGCGATACGAACAGGTCAGGCGCGATTCGAGACTGGCGCTTTCAGCGATTGAAAGGCTCTACCGCGCGCTGATGGCTGATGACAAATTGCGCGCCGAGCTGGACCTGACGCCGGACGAAGAGCGGCTGATCTCCATTGACCCCGGATTCGGCGCCCCCGACGCGAGCGGGCGGCTGGACGCCTTCTTCGATTCTCACGGCGAGTTCTATTTCATCGAATACAACGCCGACTCTCCCGGCGGGCTGCTTTACGGCGACGCTCTAAGCGAAATTTTCACGGAGATGGATGTCGTGCGCGAATTCGCCGGAAAGTATCCTTTGCGCCGCGTCGAGATCAGGCCTCACATTCTAGAGGCGCTGCTCTCCTGTTACCACGAATGGGGCGCCCGCGACCGCCCGCGCATAGCGATCGTTGATTGGGACGAGGTCAAGACGCGGGCCGAGTTCGACATCTGCCGCGAATACTTCGATTCGCGCGGTTACCCGGCTGTCATCGCTGATCCGAACGAGCTTGAATACCGCGGCGGGTGGCTGCGCGTTGGGGACTCCCAGATCAATCTCATCTACAAACGCGTAGTGACGGGCGAGCTGCTGGCCAGGGGCGGGCTGAATCACCCTCTGATCCGCGCCACGCGAGACCGCGCAGTCTGCGTGGTCAATTCTTTCCGCGTGCAGATGCTCATGAAAAAAGCTCTCTTCGCGCTGCTCGACGATCCTCAATACGACCACCTCTTCCCTGAAGATGAAAGGGATGCGTTGCGGCGGCGAATTCCGTGGACTCGCGCCCTGCGCGAAGGATTCACGACCTATCGCGGCAGGCGCGTTGACCTGGTTGATTTCGTCATCAGACGGCGTGAAGCGCTGGTTCTGAAACCGAATGGCGATTACGGCGGGCGCGGCGTGGTATTGGGCTGGCAATGCGGCGATGACGACTGGGCGCGCGCGATCAAGGATGCGACGGGAGCGTCCTTCGTCGTGCAGGAGCGCGTGGAAGTGTTGCAGGAAGCGTTTCCAACGCTGGCCAACGGGCAAATCGCATTCGAAAACCGCTACGTCGATTTCGACCCTTACACCTGGCTCGGCGATGATGTCGAAGGCGCGGGCGTACGGCTTTCTTCGTCGGCGTTGCTAAATGTGACGGCGGGCGGAGGATCGGCGACGCCGATGTTGGTTTTGAAAGATTGAATGGCCGGCTAATTATTCAACGCATATCAGCCGTGGAAGCATTCATGGGAGAAAGCATGAAGAGAGAGTACGGAAAAGACGGAAATAACGGAACAAACGGAAATCTTCAAACCGTTTTTGGTTCTTCTTCCGTTTGTTCCGTTATTTCCGTCTTTTCCGTACTCTCTCTTCCGCGTTTACCTTCTCGTAGATCTCATCTTGACCGGAAAATTCAATTCACCCAGTTCAAGCTGATAGAACGACGCGAAGCCGTTGTAGCGGGCCATGCCGCCCAGTTCCTCTTCGATCCGCAGCAACTGGTTGTATTTCGCGATGCGGTCGGTGCGTGAAGCCGATCCGGTCTTGATCTGTCCGGCGTTGGTCGCCACGGCCAGGTCGGCGATGAAAGAGTCTTCGGTCTCGCCCGAACGGTGAGAGATGATCGCGGTGTAATTGTTGGTCTTCGCCAGCTCGATGGCCTCAAGCGTCTCGGTCAAGGTTCCGATCTGGTTGACTTTGATCAGAATCGAATTGCCCACGATCTCTTCGATGCCGCGTTCGAGGTACCGCGTGTTGGTTACAAACAGGTCGTCGCCCACGAGCTGAACCGTGTCTCCCAACTCTTCCGTCAGCGTGGCCCATCCGTTCCAATCGTTCTCGGCCAGGCCGTCTTCGATTGAAATAATCGGATACTGCCTCACCCAGTTCATCCAGTACTGGACCATCTCCTCCGAGCTGAGTCTGCGGCCGTCCGATTTTTTGAAGACATAATAGCCTTCATCGAAAAACTCCGAACTGGCCGGGTCGAGCGCGATGGCGATCTGTTCGCCCGGCGTGTATCCGGCGGCGTTGATCGCCTCCAGGATCGCATCAATCGCCTCTTCGTTCGATTTCAGGCTCGGAGCGAATCCTCCTTCGTCGCCGACGGAGGTCGAATAGCCGCGTTTTTTCAACACGCCTTTCAGCGTGTGGAAGACCTCGGCGCCCCAGCGCAGCGCCTCGGCGAAACTCGGCGCGCCCGCCGGGACGATCATGAACTCCTGAAAATCGACGTTGTTGTCGGCGTGCGCCCCGCCGTTGATGATATTCATCAGCGGCACGGGCAGCGTTCGCGCGTTCGTACCGCCGATATAGCGATAGAGCGGGACCTCAAGCTCCGTCGCCGCGGCGCGCGCCGTCGCCAGCGAAACGGCCAGCAGCGCGTTCGCGCCGAGTTTCGATTTGTTCGGCGTGTCATCCAGATCGATCATCGTCTGATCGATCTCGACCTGATCGAACGCGTCTTTGCCGACGATGGCGTTGGCGATCGTCTTGTTGACGTTCTCGACGGCCAGCCGGACGCCTTTCCCCAAATAGCGGAACTTGTCTCCGTCGCGCAGTTCGACAGCTTCGTTTTCGCCGGTCGAGGCGCCCGAGGGCACGGCGGCGCGCGCCATCGCGCTGCTCTCCAGCACGACCTCGGCCTCGACAGTCGGGTTGCCGCGCGAATCCAAAATTTCACGGGCGTGAACCTGTGCGATGATACTCATAAATAATGACCTTCTCCTTGGTTGGTGGTTGGTGGTTGGTGGTTGGTGGTTGGTGGTTGGCCAACCACCAACCACCAACCACCAACCACCAACCACCTTAAAACACATACTTCAAAGCAAACTGTATCTGGCGCGGGTTGAGCAGCGTGTCAACCGAACTGCCGAAGCTCGGCGATTCCAGAACTCTTACAGGGATCGCGAAATGGGTTCGATTGAAAAGGTTGAACGCTTCGAAACGGAACAGGACGAACTGCCCTTCACGCACGTTGAAATTTTTGACCACCGCGAAATCGGTCTTCGCCACTCCGCTGGCGCGGAAGGCATTGCGCCCGACGCGCCCGTTGGCGCCCAACGCCGCGAGCAGCGTGGTGGGATGCGCGGTCAATTGCAGCTTCTGTTGGCGGCTGTCGATGAGCGCCAGCCCGTTCAGCGTGTTAATCCGGTCGGTCAAGTTGCCGTCCATATTGACATCGTAACTGGTGTTGACCGTGAACGGCTGCCCGGTCTGATAGGTCATCAACGTGGCGTACTGCCACCCGCCCAACAAGAACCCGGCGGCGCCTTTGTCGTCGTTGTAGCGATGCAGGAAAGGCAGGTTGCCCGTCGAGCTTAAAGCGAGGCGATGGCGAACGTCGAAGTTTGCGTCGCCTCGCTCCAGGTTGAGCGCGCGGTCGTCCTGCGCCAGCGCGAACGCGCCCGCCACGTCGAACACATCCGACACATCGTCAATCGCATGCGACCACGTGTAGGCCACGCTGAACTGATGCCCTTGCGAGAACCGCTTCGTCGCGGTCGCCTGGAACGAGTGATAGGTCGAGGCCGCCGACGAATCGAAGATCGTGAAAGCGCCGAGCAACGGGTTCGGACGCGAAAGCTTGTTGGCGTTGAGGTCCGAAAGCGGCGGCAGGGCGATGGCGAGGATCGGGTTTGCGGTCAACCCCAGCGGGTCGATCGGCAACGTCACCGAATTCGGCCCACCGTTCGGAGTGCGGAACCGCGTCAGCTTGACGCCGCGCGTTCCCACATAAGCCAGGTTGATCAGGAGATCGCTATACAACTCGCGCTCTAATTGCAGGTTGTAATGCAGCGCGTAAGGCGCGCGCAGATTGTTGTCGGGCAGAGTGAAAGCCAGTCCGCCGCCCGAAGGCAACGCCGGCCTTCCCGAAGGCAATGTGCCCGCGGCCGCCGGGTTGAAGAGCAGTCCGAGCACCTGCGACAACACGCCCGACGGCAACCCGATCGCGTTCACCTTATTCGGCGCGATCAAATTGAGGGTCGTGGATTGGTTGTTGCGGGCGACGTCAAACTGCGCGAAGAGCGGATTGAAGAGAGCCCGAACACCTGTTAGACCGGGCTCAAAGTATCGGGTCTGGGCATAGGCGAAAGTATTGACATCGACGTTCAGCGGCAGGAAGGTCGGAAACACATTCCGCGACTGGCTGACGACGCTTCCCAGCGTCAGATCGTAATACGCGCCGACGCCTCCGCGGATCGCCGTCTTCCCGGCCTGGTTCGTGTTGGCCGCGAACGGATCCCAGGCGAATCCGAAATGCCCGCCGAAGTTGTTCCTGTCGTTGTCGAATATCTTGTCGCGTCCGCCCAGCGCGCCGCGCAACGCGCCCAAGGTCGCGTTAAACGAATTGAGCAAATTTTGGCTGTTGAAAACGACCCGGCCATCGGTGAACGGCGCGGTAACGCTGAACGCCGGATCGTTTGCGGGCGTCCCGCTCACCGAGAAAGTATTTTCGATTCGTGAATTGACTTCGCGCGGCACAGTGTTCAATTCGTAACGCAACCCGTAATCGAGCGTCAGGCCTCGGCGCGGGCGCCAATTGTCGTTGGCGAAGAAGTTGATCTGCCAGAAGCGCAGACCGATGGTCGAATCGGGCGTTCCAATGGCGAGCGACTGAAAGATCCCCGTCGGAATGCCAAGGGAAGCGAGGTCGGCGCCGCTGAAGAATCCGGGCGTCGGGCCAAACTGGCTGACGTTCTGAATCGGCGCCTGCGGGAAAAGCCCCGTCAGATCGGGCGATCCGCCGAAGACCACTTGCGGGCGAAAGTTGCGATTCAAAAAACTGTTGAGCTGCGTGCGGCGGACATCGAAACCGAATTTGAAAGCATGGTCCGTACGAAAGTAACTGAAGGTGTCGGCCACCTGAATCGTGTTGTTCGCGCGCGCCTGGGGGAAAAGATAAACGTCGAGCCCAACCGGGCTGAACGGATAGACCAGTAATTGTCCGATTGGTCCCAGATTGCTTTCGGCGTCGAAACTCTCGGTGCTGCGGCGGTAATCAACGAATGGGGACCGGGGATTCGGCACGGAGAGATTGATCAGCCGATTCCTGTTGAGCAGGAAAGATTCGTTCGGCAGGAACTGCGATTTTTTCAGCAGGCTGTCGCGCAATTCGTCGAAGGTCAACCGGGTTCGCCCGTAACTGGCGCGCAACTGGTTGGCCATCGTCGGCGCCAACTGGCTGTTCAGGAACAGCGACAGGTTTTGCGTCCGCACTTTCGGAACGACTCCCGAAAAGATCGCCCCGCCAACCACAGGCGCCTGGCGTTCGTCGTCCGTGAAGTTGTAGCGCGCGGTGAAAGCATGCGTGACTTCCGGGCCGAAGAGTCTGAAATTGTGATCGAGTTTCAGCGAATAGATCGTCCCGTGCGCGTCGGCGGGCAGAACCTGCGTGAAAGTGTTTTCGCCGTAAGGCCCGACCGGGTTGTTCGCGAACGGATAGAGCGAGAACAATGAATCGCCCGCGATGAAAGTCGGCGCGAAAGCCTGCTCGACGCCCGAACGATCGGTCGATGTGAATCCAGTCGCGCCGAAACCCAGAAAGCCGCGCTGCGTGACGGTCGGCACGGCGAAGTGGGTCTCCTGCTTTGCCTTGATGTCCTGCCGTTCAAACGACCCGAAGAAGAACGTCTTGTTGCGAATGATTGGGAACCCCAACGCGGCGCCACCCTGATTGCGCTGATACCGATCTTTGCCCTGCGAGGGATTCGGCTGCAGGACCTCCTGATCGTCAATGCGGACGGGCGTCACGCGCGCATCGACCGGCTGGCCGCCGACGAAGCGGCGAATGGCCAATGCGGTCAGCCTGTTGTCCGGAGCGTTTTTCGCCGAATAGTCGAAGAAGTTGCGGGCGTTGAGCGCCGAGTGATTGAAGAAATCATAAAGCTGGCCGTGAAAGAAATTGGTTCCCGATTTCGACACGGCGTTGACCT
>Ga0187894_10005235_pt1 | contig 13394 bp, 9 predicted proteins | sample GBC1701081metaG_FD_136650 | JGI IMG/M metagenome (GOLD analysis project Ga0187894, IMG submission 136650) | White microbial mat communities from a lava cave in the Kipuka Kanohina Cave System on the Island of Hawaii, USA - GBC170108-1 metaG ... | reverse complement strand
GGCGAGGAGAATATCGCGGAAGTTGAACTCATCGGAAAGAGCGAAGGCGATTTCTCGCTGAGCGCCCGGCTGATGCCCATGCCCGCCGGAGCGCCCAACGTGGAAGCGTCGCGCCAAAGACTCATCGCGGCGCGGCGCGCCGCCACGGGCGCGTGGTCCCGCCGCCTGGATGACATCATCACTCGCATGGAACAGCACCCGGAACAGGCCCTGAAATTCCGCGATGAACTCGAAAAAATGCTGGCCATGCCGCCTCCGCTGGAAGTCGCAAAACTCATCGAACAGGCCTGGCTCATCCTGATCAAGAAGTAGCGCGGTGCAACATCCTTGCAGAGTGCGGTGCGGCCCGGTCCGGCGTGCTACTATCATTGCAGCCTGCCGGAAGGAAGAAACTCATGGGAGCGATGGAAGGGGCAATGGGCGCCGTCGTGCTTTTGGCTGCGTGCTTTGTTGCGTGGCTGCTGGCCGCCGCACGCACGCGTGAGCGCGTGCGCAACGACTACGAGCCGCGCCTCCACGAGCAGAATTCGCAGCGAGCCGCCGCCGAACGCGCCGCGCAGGAGCTGGCCTCGCAACTCGCCGCGGCCAGGCGTGAAACGGCGGAGGAACGCGCTGCGAAAGAGAACGAGCAGAAGTTGCGCGTCGCGGCAGAGACATCGCTGAAGGAAGCCGAAAAGAGCGTGGCCGAGCAGCGGCGCGTGCTGGAAGAAGCCACCGCGCGCCTGAAGGACACCTTCAAGTCCCTGGCCGCGGACACGCTCACCGATGCGCAGAACCAGTTCCTGAGCCTGGCCAAAACCAGCTTCACCAAGCTGCAGGCCGAAGCCTCCGGCGATCTCGGCAAGCGCGAAGAGGCCATCCGCGGCGTCGTGGATCCGCTGGCCAAAGCCGTCGGCACGCTGCATCAGGAAGTGGCTCGCGTCGAAGAGTCGCGGCAGAAGGCCTACGGCGAGCTGACCGCACAGGTCGAGTCGCTGCAGAAATCGAGCGAGTTGCTGCGCGCGGAGACCGGCAGCCTGGTCACCAGCCTGCGCCAGCCGCAAATCAAGGGCAAATGGGGCGAGCTCACCCTGCGCCGCGCCGTGGAACTGGCCGGCATGGCCGCGCATGTGGATTTCACCGAACAGGAATCCATCGAAACCGATGACGGCTCGCGCATTCGTCCGGACATGACCGTTCACCTGCCCGGCGGCGCCACCGTTGTGGTGGATGCCAAGGCGCCGCTGCACGCCTACGTCGAAGCGACACGGCCCGGCACCACGCAGCCCAGCTATCACGCCGCGATGGAAAATCACGCGCGGCTGGTGCGCACGCATATCGCGCTGCTTTCCAGCAAGGCGTATTGGAGCCAGTTTGCCGCTGCTCCCGATTTTGTGGTGCTGTTCCTGCCCGGTGAGTCTTTTTTCAGCGCGGCGCTGGAAAAAGATCCGACGTTGATTGAAGAGGCCATGGCCAAGAAGGTGGTGCTGGCCAGTCCGACCACGCTGATTACCCTGCTGCGTTCGGTGGCTCAAGTGTGGCGGCAGGAGCAGATTGCGGAGAACGCCACGCAAATCGCGCAGCTCGGCAAGGAACTCTACGAGCGGCTGCGCACCTTCAGCGAACATCTTTCCAAGGTGGGCCGCGGTCTGGACCTGGCCAGCCGCGCCTACGAATCCGCGGTGGGGTCCTTCGAAACGCGCCTGCTGCCCAAGGCAGAGCAGCTCAAGGAGCGCGGCGTGCAGGCGCCCTTCGAGCTCGAGCCTCCGGGGCGCATCAGCACCGCGGTGCGTCAACTGGCCTCGGAGGAAGCCGGGGAATCCGAGGAATCCAACGAACAAAGCATGGCGGGCTAAGGCGCGGAGTCATCCATCCGGAAACAACAACGGCCTCTCCAGCAGGAGAGGCCGTTTTGGTTTCAAGCCGCCGAGGTTGGCTGCCTGGAAGGGCTCACTACCAGCTCAGCTTCAGCGCGAACTGGAACTGGCGCGGATCCTGCGCGGCCGTGGCTTCGCCGGCGCGGCAGGTGGCCAGCGGGTTGCACAGCGGGTTCACGTCGGCCACGTTGTAGTTGTTGGTGGAGTTGAACATGTCCATGATGAATTCCAGGTTCCAGCGCTCGCCGAAGTAGAACTTGCGGGAGATGCGCAGGTCCAGGCTGAAGAAGGTGGGCCGGTTGAACGTGTTGCGGCCCAGGTCGCCGGTGCAGCCGAAGAACGTGGCCGCAAAGCCCGCCGGGAAAATCGTGTTGGTCGCGTTGCCGGTGAGCGGGTCGCGCGGGCAGCGCGTGGGCGGGATGAACGTGTTCGCCGTGGGCAGGAACAGCGACGGCAGGCCGCCGGTGGGCGCCTGCGACGGGCGGTCGGTGTTCGAGCCGAAGTCCAGGTTGAAGTCCGTGCCGGTGAGCGCGGTGAAGGGCCTGCCGGCGGAGAATTCCATGATGGGCGCGAACATCCAGTCCGCGGCGATCTTGTTCCACACGCCGGGGTCTTTGCGGTTCACCGGGCTTTCAAAGATGGCGCTGGTCACCCAGCGGTGGCGCTGATCGAAGGTGGAGTTTGACCGCTCCAGGTCGGGCCGGTTGTTGTCCTGCGGCGCGAGCAGGGTCTGCAGGTCGGTGGAGTCGTCAATGGCGTGTGACCACGTCCAGCCGCTCAGGAACTCGAAATGACGCGAGAACCGCTTCGAGAAGGTCAGCGTAAATCCGTGATACACGGAGTTGCCGCTGGATTCCTGCTGCAGCACGTCGCTGAAGGCCACCGGCACGCCCGGCGTTCCGGTCGGGTATCCCGCCAGGTTGGCGAAGAACACCTCGCTGGCCGGCGTGGTGGTGGAGCCGTATCCGCCCGGGAACAGCGCGGCAAACGAGGGGTTCGGCCCGGTCGGACGGAAGAAATTGAACACCGCCGCAGTCGCCAGGAACTGGCCGTTCAGCCCCGCGTTCGGCCCCGCTGCCGGACAACCGGACAGCGCGCCGAGCACGCCCGGAACAACAGGCGTGTAGGCGCAGGTGGCCGCCGTGGCGGCGATGGCCACGGCTGGCGCGGACGCGGTGACCGGATTTCCAGGCGCGGTACCCGCCGGCAGATTCACCGCGAAGAAGTTCCGCCAGTTGCGGACCAGGCGGCCCTGATTGGGCGGGGTGATGTTGCGCGGCCGGTTCAGTTTCACGCCATGCGTGTACGTGTAGCTGGCGCTCACTTTGTAGTCGTTGCCCAGCTTGCGCTCGATGCCGAAGTTGGCCTGCTGCGCGTAGGCGTAACGGAAGTTGCCGTCCACGTGCAGCGTGAAGGGCAGCAGCGGAATCGGCACACCCTGCGCCAGGAAGTTCTGGTTTACGAAGATGGAATTCGTCAGGTGCGCGTCGAAACGCTGTTGCGCGGCCAGGTATCCGAAATTCGAGGGCGCGTTGAGCACGCCCTGAAAAATCGTCGCGCCGTTGAGCACGGAGGCCGACGTGGCCGGCGTGACCGCGGTGCGCGACGGCGAGCCTCCGGCGGAAAGCAGTTGCGTGGAGCGCGCGCCGTCCGCGGTCACGCTGTTGAAGGCGATGGCCAGCAACGGGTGATCGAAGAACACGCCGTACGCGCCGCGAACCACGGTGTTGCCGTTGCCCCACGGGTCCCACGCAAAACCTACGCGCGGCGACCAGTTGTTCTTGTCCTGCGGGATGCCCAGCACAATTCCCAGCGACTGTTCGGCGGCGGCGTTGAGCGGCGTGGAAGAAGAGAACGTCGGGGTCCACTCCACGTCGTAGCGGACGCCGATGTTCAGCGTGAACCGCGGATGGACGCGGAAGCTGTCCTGGGCGAAGAGCCCGAGCGTCTTGTTGTCAAACGGGATGTCCGATTGCCCGATGCCCTGAATGAATACGGCCGGCAGGCCAAAGCCGTAGGCCTGCACGGCGGTAAACGCCGGCGTGCCGGCCACCACGGTTGGCGCGCCTACCAGGCTGCTGACAATCGGACTGAGAATCGCCGGCGAATCCACCGACCCGAAATTGTAGAGTCCGCCGAAGTTCAGCTCGAAAATCTGCGGCTTCTTCGAGCGGAGCTGAATCAGGTTGAAGTCGCCGCCGAACTTCATGGCGTGACGTCCCTTGTTCCAGCTCACGCTGTCCGTCCATTGCCAGCGGCGCTCGATGCGGTCCACGGTGGAAAACGGCTCGCGTCCGAAGAACGCGTATCCGGTGATGTTCACGCCCACGTCGCCGCCGCCGGGAAACTCGGAAAAGCCGTAATGCAGCCCGCGCCGGGCAAACTGAAAGCGCGCCTCGTTGAAAAGGTTGCCGGTGAAGCTGGTGACGTGCTGGACCACCACGGCCAGGTCGCGCGTCTGGTTGAGCGATGTGCGCGTGCCCGCGTTCTGGCCGAAGTTCTGGTTTTGCGCGTTCACCTGGATGCCGGTGATCTTCGAGGGCGAAACGCTGACGCGCACGAAGGAGTTGTTGCGGTCGTTCCACGCATGGTCCAGGCGCGCCGACCACAAGTCGGTGCCCTCGGAAATCGGATAGTTGCCGCGCAGGCCGTTCAGCGCCTTGTACGACGCGGGCGTGCACTGCGGGATGCCGCTGACCGGCAGCGGGAAGACGTGCTGGGTCTGCCCCGCTCCGCAGAAGCTGGCCGGGATGCCGATGGCGCCCGCCAGCACCGGGTTGATGGCGTTGTTCAGGGCCAGCTCTGACGCCGCGCCGGCAAAAAGCGCGAACGCGCGCGCCGTGGCAATCTGCACCGCCGTCGAAGTGGCGTTGGTCAGAACCCCGTTCACGAACGCGCCCTGCGAAGCGGTCAGCAGCACCGGCGGCAAGCCGGCAAAGTTGAAGGTCTGCAAATCAAAATTGTTGGAGCCGATGTTGGTGAATCCGGATTCCTGCCGCCGCGTGGTCTCGTAAGAAAAAAAGTAGAACGTCTTGTCTTTCTTAATCGGGCCGCCGATGGTGACTCCGGCCTGCACGCGGGTGTAACCCTGCTTCACGGCCACCGGCTGATTGGTCACCGGATCAATCTCCACGGAAAAGGGGTTGCGCGCCTGGATATCCTTGTGGCGGAAGTAACCGAAGGCGTTGCCGTGCATCTGGTTGCCGCCGCCCTTGGTGACGATGTTCACCACGCCGCCCGTAGCGCGGCCAAACTCCGGCATGTAGTTGCTGACGATGAGTTGAAACTCCTGCACGGCCTCCTGGGAGACCGTGGCGCGCACGCCGTTCACGGAGTTATCCGTGGCATCGGCGCCGTCCACGCTGACCTGATTCGAGCGCGCGCGCTGCCCGCCGAAGTTGAGGCCGCTGGTGGGCGCAGCGCCGATGCTGGGCGCGCTGTCGCGCTGCACCTGGGAGTCGGTCAGGGTGAAATTGATGTAATTGCGGCCATTGATGGGCAGATTGGCAATGCGGCGCTGGTCAATCGTGGTGGTAACAGCGGTGCGCCGGGTTTCAATCAGTTCGGTCGCTTCGGTGACGGTCACCACTTCGCTGCCCGACTTGATCTTCATGCGGGCGTTGAACTCCGCGGCTTGTCCGATAGTCAGCACCAGGTCCGGGTTCACCAGTTTGTTGAAGCCCTGCATCTCTACGGTGATTTCGTAACGTCCCGGGGGCAATCCCACGAAGTGCGCGGTGCCGTTGTCATCGGAGGGCTTGCTGCGGACGGCGCTGGTCGCCAGGTTTTTCACGTTAACAGTGGCGCCGATGATGGCCGCTTCCGTCTGGTCCCACACCTTCACGACCAGGTCCGCCGTGTTCACCTGCGCCACGGCACGGTTGCCGGACATCGGCGTCATGCCGGCGAGGCACAGCAGCGCCACAGCCGCACACACCCATACGCGAAATCGCATGTAGATTCTCCTTTGGGCTCGAACCGCTCGCCGCATGGCTCAGAGCGCTCGCTCAACGGAAGGACTTGGCACGCAACAACACCCCTGTTTGTTGCTGATGCGTTCTACTCCAGTGGTTTGCCGGATTCAACAGGTTTTTTGCTGGGCTTGCCAAGGCCGCCAGCGCCGCCGCACGGGCACGCCAGCCGTCAAACGCTTTTTCCCCCTCGCTGCGCTCACCAGCGCAATCGCAATGGGCTTAAAAACCAAAGGGCAAGGTGGTGGGGCTGGGGAGAGTCGAACTCCCGGCACGCAGTTTAGGAAACTGCTGCTCTATCCATCTGAGCTACAGCCCCACGAGGCTCACACCATGATACTACGAGGGCGATTGGTGCTTCATCAGCGTATCTGCCGGCGCGGCGCAGAAATGGAACGCTGCTGACATGCCGCCCTGCGCGGCGTATCGTAGCCGCCTGGCGTTACGGAGAGCTGCTGCCATGGCCGCGAAGCTCAAACCGCTATGGAAGTGTCCGCGATGCGGCGAACGATTCGTCGGCCGCAACATGTGGCACTCCTGCGGGCGCTTCTCACTGCGGAGCTTGTTCGCGCGCAGCGATCCCAAGGTTGCGAAGCTCTTCCGGAAGTTTGCGCGCATGGTGCGGAGCTGCGGGCCGGTGCATATGATTCCGCAGAAATCGCGTGTGGCGTTTCAGGTGCGCGTCCGTTTTGCAGGAGCGATTCCCCACAAAAGCTGGCTACAGGTGGGCTTCTGGTTCACGCATCGCTACGAAGACCCGCGTTTCTACAAAATCGAGAAGATTCCGCCGCACTACTACGTCTATTCCATGCGCATCGAGTCGGAAGCCGATCTCGATGCCCATCTGCAGCGCTGGCTGCGGCGGGCCTATCTGGTGGGACAGCAGAAGCACCTGGAACGCGGCGACCTGTGACCTGCACCGCCGGTCTTCCTTCGGACTTGCGTATCGCCATGCCGCCGCGCCCCCCCGAGCGCTGCATTTCTGGCGCGACGCTTCTGTGCTAGAGTCGCCGCGGCTTGAACGAATCCACGGAAAAGCAAGGCGGTGACGCGCCGCAACTGGCTCGGCGGCTGGGGCTCTTTGACGCCACGATGATCGTTATGGGCGGCATCGTCGGCTCCGGCATTTTCATTAACCCGTACGTGGTGGCCAGGCAAGTCCACACGCCATTCCTGATCCTAGGTGTGTGGGCCGCGGGCGGGGTCATCGCGCTGGGCGGCGCGTTCATCTGGGCGGAGCTGGCGGCGCGGCGTCCGCATGTGGGCGGGCAGTACGCATACATTCGGGAAGCGTTTCATCCGGCGGTGGCTTTCGTCTATGGCTGGGGACTGCTGCTGGTGACGCAGACCGGCGGCATGGCGGCGGTGGCCGTGACGTTTGCGCGCTACTTCATTGAACTGACGCGCACCTCTCTGCCGGACTGGGCCATCGCCGTGCCCATGCTGGCCGCGCTGACCATCATCAATTGCCTGGGCGTGCGCGCCGGCAGCTCCACGCAAAATCTGCTGATGGTGCTGAAGATTGCCGCGATTGCCGCGCTGCTCTTCTGCGGAGCTTTCCTGGCGGCGCCGGCCGGTGGCCCAGCCGACGGCGCGCTGCTGGACCGCCCGGTTTCGTTCGGCCTCTTCTCGGCGATTGGAGCGGCGATGGTGCCGGTGCTTTTCGCCTTCGGCGGGTGGCAGACGTCGAGCTTCGTTGCCGGGGAGATGCGCAACCCGCAGCGTGACCTGCCGCGCGGCCTGTTCATCGGCGTGGCCGGCGTGATTGTGCTGTATCTCTCCGTGAATTTCGTCTGCGTGCGCGTGCTGGGAACGGAAGGGCTGGCGGCCACCACGACTCCGGCATCGGACGTGATGCGCGCCGCGCTGGGCAATCGCGGCGCACAACTCATTGCGGCGGGCATCGCCATTTCCACGCTGGGATTTTTGAGCCAGGGCATGCTGACCGCGCCGCGTGTCTATTTTGCGATGGCGCAGGATGGGCTCTTCTTCCAAAGCGTGGCGCGGCTGCATCCGCGGACGCGCGTGCCGGCGCTGGCCATTGCGTTGCAGGGCGTGTGGGCCATGGTGATTGCCCTTTCCGGACGTTACGAGCAGATACTGAATTACGTGGTGTCCGTGGACTTCATGTTCTTCGGGATGACCGCGGCCGCGCTGATCGTGCTGCGCCGGCGCGACTCCGGCGTGGCGGCGAATTACTGCGTGCCCGGGCATCCGTGGACCACCGGGATGTTCGTGGTCATCTGCGCGATCATCGTGCTCAATACCATCGTCAAGTATCCGGAGAATACGCTGATTGGAGTGGGCATCCTGCTGGCAGGAATCCCGGCGTATCTCTTCTGGAAGCGAGCCAGGTAGAGGCTGCCGAGGCTCAGCCGGCGAGCGAGGTTCAGGAGAGAATGTTGGAAGCCATGAAGAAAAGTGAACGCTCCATCGGCTCGGAGTACATCGAGTGGGCCAAGCTCCACAGCGCCGCGCCGTTCAACCTGGCCGCGAGCGATTTGCTGAAGCTGCCGCTGGCGGAGCTGGGCGCTTCCCTCGATGACGTGGAGCTTTCCGGGCCCTCCGCCTACGGTTACGAGCCGCTCCAGAACGCGCTGGCCGCGCACTGCAGGGTGAAGCCGGAGAACGTCGTGGCGGCGATGGGCACGTCGTTCGCGAATCATCTGGCCATGGCCGCGCTGGTCGAACCGGGAGATGAAGTCGTGGTCGAGCAGCCCGCCTACGATACGCTGCCCGCGCTGGCTTCCTATCTGGGCGCTACGGTCGGCCGATTTGCGCGCCGCGTGGAGAACGAATTCAGGATTGATCCCGCCGATGTGAGCCGGGCGCTCACGCCACGCACGCGGCTTGTGGTGCTGACCAACCTGCACAACCCCAGCGGCGCGCTCGTCGCCAATGAGGCGCTGCGCGAAATCGGCGCCATAGCGCTGCGCGCCGGCGCGCGCGTGCTGGTGGACGAGGTGTACCTGGAGGCGATGTTTGACGGATTTCCCGGCTCGTCATTTCTGCTGGGGCCGCAGTTCGTGGCCACCAGCAGCCTGACCAAGGCCTACGGGCTTTCTGGACTGCGCTGTGGCTGGATTCTGGCGGAGCCGGAACTCGCCCGGCGGATGTGGCGGCTGAACGACCTGTTCGGCAATATCCCCGCCCATCCAGCCGAACGCCTGAGCGTCGTCGCGCTGCGGCAATTGCCGGGCATCACCGCGCGGGCCAGTGCGCTGCTCGCAAAAAACCGGGCGTTGGTAGATGCGTTCCTCGATGCACGGGACGACCTGCACGCCATCCGTCCGCCGGCGGGAACCATCCTGGTGGCGCGTCCGCGGCGCGCATCGGCGGAAAGCGTGTGCGCGTTGCTGCGGGAAAAGTACGAGACCAGCGTTGTGCCCGGCCGCTTTTTCGAGCTGCCGGATTACATCCGCATCGGATTTGGCGGCCCGGCGGAAATTGTGGCTGCCGGGCTGGAACGGCTGGGCCGCGCGCTGGATGAACTGCACGGCGGATGAGTGAGATGGAGGTCGGCGAAAGCCGGCGGTCATGCCGGCGCTGGCCTGCTGGTGCCGGCAAGCGAGGGGCCTGCTTTTTCCGCTGGGGATGCAAAGAAGTCGGAAGCGGCAAAAAGTAAGGCCCTGCGCCGCCGTCCGGAGCAGGGCCCGATTCAATTGTACCGTGCTGAGGGCTAGGCGCCGCGAGTTACATTTTCCGCCTGGAAGCCCTTCGGCCCCTGGCGTACTTCGAACTCGACGGATTGACCCTCCGTCAGTGTCTTGTACCCGTCCATCTGAATGGCGGAGAAGTGGACAAAGACGTCTTCACCCGACTGGCGCTGGATGAAGCCGTATCCCTTCGCCGAATTGAACCACTTCACTACACCCTGTTCTCTGCTCAACTTCGTGACTCCTGTTCTCAGATGATGTTGCACTTGGCGCCTGTAACACCGGCTGGAAGTGTACGGAATTTCGCCGTGCGGGATTTCGCAGTGCGGGAAGCTGGCTCAACGAGGAGTTCCCTGTTGCTACTTTCGTCCCACTTTGCAATTCTCGACCACCCACGGAATTACAAGAACCACCAACGCGGGCGCATTTTGCCCCAATTACCGCGGGGCTGTCCACAGTTTTTGCGCGCCACCGTCTTTCCCTAGTAACGCCGCAGGGGTTAGCGGAAGAATTAACGCCGGCGCCGCCCGTGGCCGACCACGACATGCGGTTGCCGTTGTTCGCCCCCAGCAGTGCGACAGGGCGTTTCTGACTACACCCCTGGGGGCATCTCCGGCTACTGTCAAAAATTACAGGAATCGCCCGGGGCGGATGAAACTGTGCCAGGCGCAGGCACCCAAGCGCGTGATGCCTACTTGAAGCTGCTGAGGGCTCCGGATTCTTCGTTGTGCACGTCGAAGACCGTGTAGAGTTTGGTGATCTGCAGCAGGTCGTGGACTTTCTTGGTGAGGTTCAGGAGTTTCAGTTCGCCGCCATGATTCTTCACGGTGGTGAAGCCGGAGACCAGCTCGCCGATGCCGGAGCTGTCAATGTACGTCACATCGGCCAGGTTCAGCAGGATTCTGTTCTGGCCCTTGTTCAGGAGATCGCGCACCGTTTCGCGCAGTAAGGCGCTGCCTTCGCCCAGCGTGATGCGTCCGCTGACGTCCAGAATGACGATGCCACCGGTCTCCCGGGCTGTGGTTCGAAACGACATGGAACTTCCTCCGAAAATCAGAAGGCAGAAATCAGAATTCAGAAATCAAAAGCAAGCCGGCGCTGCCGCCACTCCACCCGGCAGCAGATCCCGCATCCGTAACGGACCCGGATGACCGCCTGCGCAGCTCACGCCCGCACCTGCTCCGGCATGCGCTTGGACATCACCACTTCGGCGCCGCCGGTCCGGCCGCGCACCACGGCAAACTCATCCATGAACGAGCGCATCAGAAGAATGCCCCGGCCGGAGTTCTTGAGCAAGTTCTCCTCGGCGGTCGGGTCGGGCACGGCATTGATGTCAAAGCCCATTCCTTCATCCAGGATGTGAATCACGAACTTTTCCGGTGCGAGCTCCAGCGTCAGGTGCACTTTCTTGCCGCGCTTTTCGCCGTTGCCATAAACAATGGCGTTGATTAGCCCTTCGCGGACGGCAATGCCGATGCGGTACCGGTCTTCCTCGCCGAAGCCGGCCGCTTCTGCCACGCGCACGGTAATATTTTCGCCGAGGTCAACGCTTTCCAGAAGCGTTTCAAGCGTCACCTCAACTTGCCTGGTTGGAGAGGTCATCCAGCGGCCCAAGAAACCGGCAACTTGTTGCAAAAAGCGACGGATACGAGTAACACACTCCCTCGCATCCCGTCAACGAAAAGCGCCCACGGTGACTCCCGCGCCAAGAGAAAAAGAAAGCAGGGGCACCGCCTGCCGCGCCCCTGCCGTCCGAACCGCCCGAATGCCCATCAGCGCTTCTGGGTAATCGTCACCGGCGAGCGCAGCGTGAAGGTGAGCGCGGTCTCCGCCGGAATCACCGCGGGATCGCCGCGCGTGGCCATCACCACGCCGGTTCCCGCCGCGCCGCCCGCACCGGCGCCAATCGCCGCTCCCTTGCCGCCTCCGGCAATCGCGCCGATGGCCGCGCCAACGCCGGCGCCGATACCAATTTTTGCGGCGTCCTTTTTCTTGGTGGCCTTGGCTTCAATCGTTTTTCCGCTGGTGGTCAGGTCAACGCGCTGGCCATCGGCGGTGGTCAGGCTGGTAAGCGCGACGGTCATCGAGGCCACGCCCTTCACGCGCCCGCCGGGATCCGAAGTGGTGATCTTGCCGGTGACGGTGGCGCCGCGGTCAGCGATCATCCAGTTGCCCTCGGTAATCGGCGCATCCAGCACGGCGGTAAATTCCTCTCCGGTCTTGTTGGTCTTGGTGGAGAGCGTTGAAGTGGTGCGTACGCTGAGCGTTGTGCCCGCAGCCAGCGTCGCGGTTTTCAGAGCGGGAGGCTCCGGCTTGGGTGCAGGCGCCGGAGCGGCCGCGCCGCCCGCAGGCGTGCTGCCAGAGGGCGCTTGCGCAACTTCCGGCTGGTTGCTGCACGCTGAAACCATGAGCATCCACGCAAACACTGCAATCCCGATCGGACGTATCTGCCGCATCGTTACCTCCTCGCTTGATTTTCCCCCGATAGGTTCAGTGTAGCGCAGTCGTTCGCCGAAAGAAACTGGCCGGAGGGACAGCCGCGCCGGGCCGCGCCGGGATGGACACAAACGAAGCGCTTAAACGGCGAAGCCCAGCTTGCGCTGGACGGCCTGAAAGCGCGGCTCGTCGCGCATGGCGTCAAATGACGGCTCGGCATTGATGATGGCCAGAAGACCAAGGGAAGATTCCGCGGCGATTTCAAGCCACTTCAGCGCGTCTTCCTTTCGCCCCAGGACACAGTGGATCAAAAACAGCCAGTAGTGCAGCGATGCATCGGATTTCGAGTCCTGCTGAATCTGCCGGATGAGCCGATCTGCATCTTCGACGCGCCCCGCCGAAGCGTAGGCAAATCCCAGCAATCCCTGATTGATGGTCTTCGAGTGCGAAAGGGCGGCAATCCTCTCGCCCATTTCGACGGCCTCCGCGCCGCGCTTGGCGGTGTGGCAGACGTAGATCAGGATGCGCATGACGTAATAGTTGTTGGCGTGAATCTCCAGCGCGGAGTGGAGCACGGGCAGGGCCTCTTCGTCGCGTTTGCAGCAATGCAGGATCCATCCGTAATGAGCCTGAAACAGCGCAGTCAGGGGATCCAGGTCCACCGCTTTGCGAATCGAGGCCAGCGCCTCGCCAGTGCGCCCCTGCAGGGTAAGGGTCAGCGAAAGGTTGTGATAGGCAATGGCCAGGTCCGGCGCCAGTTCCGTCGCTGTTATTGCCTCGCGAAGGCTTGCGGCATAGTCGTGGGCCACGTGCAGCGCCACCATGCTGAGCGCAATGTGCGGCTCTCCGAGAGTGGGATCCAACTGCAGCGCCCGTTCCGCGGCGGTCCTGGCGCGGGTGAACGAATCCTTCGCCGAGTCGAATCCGTAGAAACCCATCATCGCTTGCGCGTAGGAAAGACCGGAGTAGCTGAGCGCATACGCCGGGTCGTGAGTGATGGCCTGGCTGAACAGGTTCACCGCCTTGCGAATGCCGTCTTCGCTCCATGTGCGGGCCTGGTGGCTTCCCTGCAGGTACAGGCGGTAAGCTTCCGGATTGGTGGTGGCGCGGCGCACCTGCCTCTTGCCGGAGTCCGTACCGGCCAGTTTCTCCTGCAAATGGCCGGAGATTTCGCTGGCCAGGGCATCCTGCACTTCCAGCAGGTCGGCCATCTTGCGGTTGTATTGGCCGCCCCAGAGCTGATCCTGTTTCAAGACATCCACCAGTTCGGCCTTCACGATCAGTGTGTCTTTGTGCTGCAGCACGCGACCAGTGACCACGGCGCGCACCTTGAGTTCACTGGCGGCGGTGAAGGCGTCCACCTCCTTGCCACGGAAGCGAAAGACAATGCCCCGCGGCACGACGCGCACCTTGGGCAGCTTGGAGAGGCTGTTGATAATCGTCTCGGTAATTCCTTCGCTCAGGTAATCATTGGC
>Ga0187894_10005234_pt1 | contig 13395 bp, 8 predicted proteins | sample GBC1701081metaG_FD_136650 | JGI IMG/M metagenome (GOLD analysis project Ga0187894, IMG submission 136650) | White microbial mat communities from a lava cave in the Kipuka Kanohina Cave System on the Island of Hawaii, USA - GBC170108-1 metaG ... | reverse complement strand
TGGGGCACAGAGGTATGAGCACAGAGCAGCCCAACAACCCGATCAAGCTGCCGGTCCGCGTCGTCACGCGTCGTGCTTGCGCACACCGCGCGCCAACACGGCCCGCAGCTTATCGTTTGCGTTGGGCAGAGCTGAACATGGACAACACGTGAAGCGGAGACCTGAGAATCTCGTCGCGCGCGCGATCTGGCCTCTCAAGACCCCGACGGCTCATGGCGTGGCGGTCGAGCTCTGCTGCGGCATGGGCGGGATCGGGATCGGCCTCGCCGCGGCCGGCTACGAGGTGACCGCCGCGTACGACGCTTGGGCACGGGCCGTGGCGGTCTACAATCACAACTCGACGAAGCCGGTCGCCAAGGAGTGCGACATCCTGTCCGAAGAGGGCAGGAAGGCGATCACGAAGGATAGCCGCCGTCTCGGCGAGATCGATCTGCTGGCCGCTGGGCCCCCCTGTAAGGGTTTCAGTCAGATCCGGAACGGTCACCATCATCGGCCGAACCCGCACAACCAAGTACTGCTGGCGATGCCCGAGTACGTCGCGCTGTTTCGGCCGCGGCTCGTCCTCATCGAGAACGTCCCGGATCTCGCACGTCATCGCGACGGTGAAACGCTTCGCGATCTGCTTCGACAGCTAGAGCATCCGGGACGGCGCGGCCTCCGGTACCGAGTCGAGCACGGCGTGTACGACGCCGCCCTTTATGGGACGCCCCAAGCGCGGCGTCGGGTCCTCATCTTGTGCGTGCGGCACGGAGATGGGAATGAGCGCCTGCCGCCCGAATCGCCAGATTTGGGCCCACTCTATGCCGCGCTCCGGCACGGCAGGGGTGTGCCTGACGAGTTGCGTCCGTACCGAGAAGTTCTCTCCGACCCGGCGGACCTCCGGATGACTACCGCCGTTCAGGCACTCTCCGATCTTCCTGTACTAGATCCCGGCGAAGCTGAGCTACCGCGGCCGTACGCCACGAAGGCGGTCACGGCGTACCAGCGTGCGATGCGGGCTGCGGCCCCGGACCGCTTGAGCAACACGCAGACGCCCGGCGTACGCGACGAGACCGTTCATCGGCTGGAAATGATCCCGCCTGGCGGCTGTGCGCGCGACATCTCTCCGGAAAAGCTAAACGGACTCTCCCGCCGCTACGACTCCGCTTATCGACGGTTGCACCCGGATGCACCGTCGACGGCTCTCTCTACAAAGTACGACTGCGTCTACCACTTCTCGCAGAACCGGTCGTTGTCCGTGCGTGAATACGCGCGGCTGCAAGGCGTCCCAGATCGCATCGAGTTCCCAGAGAGCCTCGCTTGCCGGCGATACGCGTACGAGATGATCGGCAACTCCGTTCCCCCCTTCCTCGTGCATGGCGTGCTCGCTCAAGTGGCAGCAGCGGCGCAGGTGCGGAGGGTGGGATGACCCCTCGCTTCCGGTTTGCTCCCCGCGGCCGTGAGCAGCTGCATGAGCTGGACGACATACTTCACGAAGCCTATGGCGCGCCGGAAGGTCTGCTCGGGAACCAGCTCGACCCGCTGGACGAGGCGATCTACATCATCCTCAGCTTTCAGACGGACCTGGCTCGGTTCAAGGAGACTTGGCAGAGCCTGCGATCCGCGTTCCCGCGCTGGAGCGACGTCGAGAAGGCGTCGCTGGACGAGGTTTCGGCCGCGTTGCGGTCGGGTGGACTCCAACGCCAGAAGGCGGTGGCCATTACGCGGCTGCTTCGGGCGGTACGGCACCAGTTCGGGAAGCTGTCTCTCGACGTGCTGCATGAGATGACCGATGCCGAGGCGGAGCGAGTTGTGATCCGCCTCCCCGGAATGTCATGGAAGGGCGCGCGGTGCGTCCTCCTCTACAGCCTCGACCGGAAGGTGTTCCCGATCGACGGGAACACCTTCCGTGTTCTGCAGCGAACTGGGGTGATCCCGTTGTCGGCCGTCTACCGGCGCCTCTCGCTGCACGACGCCGTGCAAGCCGCGATCGATCCGGCGCTCCGTCGCCGATATCACGTGAATCTGGTCGTTCATGGGCAACAGGTCTGCCTGCCACAGCGCCCCCGCTGCGACGTGTGTTGCTCGGCCACGACATGCCCGAGGCGGGGGCTGCCGTCTCAGCCGCCTGGCAACAGGGCGCCCCAGGCGGATGTCTCGGATGTTCCGCGATCCGTGCACCGAGAGCGCCCGGTCTGCAGCAGCGGGCCCGCTGCCCGGAGATCCACGGTCCATCACATAGCTGTCGCGGGGTGAGAGGGCATGGCTTCGCTCCTTCGAGCCATCGTCGCGGCTGTCCGGTCCTGGTTCCGCACGATGCGAGGGCGCAGGGCTAGTCTGAACGCACCAGCCGACCGCGCGGAGGAGCAAGACCGAGTACGCGTCGCCAGCCAAGCCGAGGTTCGCCGGCAGTCCGAGGACGCCGCCCGGCTCGCCACCGAAGCCGAGGGGCGCCAGAAGGCCGACGAGGAGGCACCGGCGCGGGTTGCTGCCGAAGCTGAGGAACGCCGCCAAGCCGATGAGGCCCGTCTCGCCGCCGAAGCCGAGACTCGACGGCAGTCCGAAGAAGCCGCACGCGCTGCCGCCGACGCGAGACGCAAAGCGGAGGAGGACGAGCGCGCGCGCCTTGCCGCCGAAGCCGAAACTCGCCGGCGGGCCGAAGAGGCCGCGCGTGCCGCAGCCGAGGCCGAGGCGAGACGCAAGGCGGAGGAGGACGAGCACGCGCGCCTTGCCGCAGAAGCCGAAGCTCGCCGGCAGGCGGAAGAGGCCGCACGTGCCGCAGCCGAGGCCGAGGCGAGACGCAAGGCGGAGGAGGACGAGCACGCGCGCCTTGCCGCCGAAGGCGAAGCTCGCCGGCAGGCCGAAGAGGCCGCGCGCGCCGCAGCCGAGGTCGAGGCGAGGCGCAAGGCCGAAGAGGAAGAGCAATCACGCGTGGCCGCCGAAAACCGAGGCCGGGGGCAGTCGGAGGCGGATGCTGGACCGTGGCCACAGGCCGGTGATGGACTGCCTCCCGCGACTGAGGAGGAGGTACAGCCCGCGAATGGAGAGGAGTCGACCGACGAAGGAACCGAACCCACCGCTCGACGAGAGCCGCGCGTGCGCGCGCCTCGCTACCGCGGGCCAGCGGGCGGACCGTCGGCGCCGAGGCAGCCACCCTCCACGGCGCGCACTGGGGCAGCGCGCACGGAACCTGTGGCCGGCCGCAACCACGCCCTTCCGGTCGAACTGCGCGTCCTCTTCGAGCGCGGCGACTCGCTGCGCGTCACCCTTCTGCCAAGGCGTAGTCCCGGTCTGCCTGACGAGCTCACGGTGTTGGCTCCTTCGGGCACCGTTGATCTCGTCGCTCTCCAGGAAGACTGGTACCAGGATGTAGCTCCCCCGAATCTCGGCGCCCTGCTCCTCGAAGGAGTGCTCTGGAGGGACGAAGCCACCGGCCAGGAGTGGCTGCTCTCCGGTCGTGAGATCTTCGTCCTCACCGCTGGCACAGCACACCGCGGCTTGGTCTCGTACCCCCGGCTCGTGCTCGGACGGGAACACGCCGTGCTGTGCACAACGACGCGGCTCCCCGCAGTCGAGAGCGTGCTTCGCGAGGCCGGATGCGAAGGGTGGACAACACTGGATGACAACGACGGTGCGCCGCACGGTTGGGCTCTCCTTCGCGATGTCTTGGCGCGGCGTCCCGTACCGTGGACGGACAACTCGGATATCCTGAATGCCCTCAGGCCATTGCCGCAGGTCGAGATCGCACTCGAGGGCGGAATCTGCCTCGGGTATGCCTCTTGGCTAGCGGAGCACCCGCCTTCAATCCGTGTCTACGGCGATCCCGACCACGCGGGTGCCGTTCAGATCGACGGACACACCGCGACCGCATCGGCCGACGGGCGCTACACCGCGCCAGGATGGGACTCGGAAGGTCCTCATCAGGTCTGGCGCAACGGCGCAACCAGGACCTACTCCCTCGTGCGGCGCGAGCCGCCGTCGCAGTCGTGGGTGGCGTTCTCCTTCCCCACTCCTGGCGCTCGCGGCGGGCGAATCGCCATCTGCGGCCCTCTCGTCCGAGCGTTCACCGATCCGCAAGCCGACAGTGAGGAAGCGGCAACGTCTGAGACCATCCAGATCCCCCCGGCCAATCCTGTCCTCTTGGGCTCCGTGCCCGGGCAGGTGGTCGTGGCGCAACCGCGACTGGACATTCGCGGCGCGCACTGCATCGTTTCGTCGGCATTCGCCCCCGTGTGGGCGATTCCTGCCCAGCCACTCCACTGCGACAAGCGCGAGAACCGCGTCCGCCTCGTCGGAGAGCCCTTGCCACCGGGCAAGGGTTCCGTAGAGGTCACGGCGAGGATCTCTCGGCCCTCGATCATGCGGTGGTGCAGCGCGATTCGGGACGCCGGCCGGAAGGGCCTGGCTGTCGAACCTGCGGATCCTGCCGTGGCTGAGTTGTGGCGTCGCTATCGGCGGTACGCGCGTGACCTATGGAGGAGGCTCCGCTGAGTCTCGACCACCTCCTACTGTGGCTGTCCGCGCGAGGTGCTGGCTCGTGGTCCCAATTCCGCGCTGCCGTGGAAGAGCTACACGTCCAGCGGCAACCGACCTCGGAAGATGATGCCGAGACTAATCGCCCCGGATCAGATCTTCCCGTGTACCACGAGGTCCGCCTCACTTTGCAGCGCCTCGCGCACGTCGAGTTCCGCTCCGGGGACGCTGGTCACGCGTGGCGCGTTGTACCGCCCTCACTTGCTTTCATGCCGGGCCGTGGCGCGTGCGGCCTGCTTTGCGGCGCGCGATCTGTCGCACTCCTCGAACGATTGGGCGAGACCGCCGATCTCGACGTGTCGGATGTGGAGGGGATGCCGCAGCGAGTTGTGGTCCGCGGCGAGTCCGAGGCCCACATCGCGGCGCGCGCGAGAGCCCTTGGACTGCACATCCAGGAGTCCGCACCTGTTGCCATTCTATGTGCGGTACCCGGCGTGCGTGAGACGGCACTTTGGGCCACAGCAGAAGTGCCGGCAACACCGGGCTGGACCGTACATCGGTTCTCGCCCCTGGAGCTGCGGTGGGCAGCTATCCAGCAAGACGAAATCGGGCGCGGAGCCGCCGGACTCTTCCGGTTCGTCCTTCAGCACCAGCGCTTCTACTATCTCTGCTGGAGGGGACGGACCTACCAGGTTCCCGTTCAAGTTGGAAAGTACGCGGTGATGGGAAGACGCCAGGCTGCTCTGTCCTACGATGCCAACACGAAGATCTTCTCGGTTCCCGCTGTCTGCCGGCCACCGTTGCTGATCGAGCGGGCGTTGGTCCTGTGTTCGGGAATCTTGCCTCGCTTCGACCGAACGTCTTCGCGCGTCGAGTACATTGACGTGCCTCGGGACGTAGTGCGACTCGCTGCCCAGCTGCTCTGCCAGGAGGTGCGATGAGCAACCCGATCCGGTTCTTCGAGAACCTGAGGGACATGTACCTCAGGTACTTGGATAGTCCTTTCGACATTCGGTACGACGACCTCGTGGCCGAGCGCAGGCAGCTCCTCGACCAGGATGGGCGCATCTACCGGCGCCCACTGATTGAACCGAACCCAGCCTACCGCTCGACTGGCCAATCCTTCCCGCAGGTCGCCCAGGCGCTTCTGGGTACGTCCTGGCAGCCCAACGAGATAGCGGCCGCTAGCGCCTTCATCTCGCAGGGTCTCTTCCCGCCGAACTACACGCTGCACCAGCACCAGCGCGACGTCTTCGAAGCCGTGGTGGTCAACCAGAGGGATGCAGTCGTGACCACCGGCACCGGTTCAGGCAAGACCGAGTGCTTCTTGCTGCCGGTCGTGGCGTCCATCATTCGCGAGTCGGCTGCATGGCCGGCTCCCGGGCCACAGCCACTTCAGTATGACTGGTGGAACCACTTCACGATGCGGGGCACGCAACGCCGATGGGCTCCTCGCGTGTCACAGCGGGCGCATGAACATCGCACGCCGGCGATCCGTGCGCTGATCCTTTATCCGCTGAACGCACTCGTCGAGGACCAGCTCGCGCGGCTTCGGGAAGCTCTTGATGGCGCCGGCGCCAGGGCGTGGCTGAACGCGAATCGACAGGGGAATCGGATCTACTGTGGCCGTTACACCGGCCGAACGCCGGTCTCCGGCGATCGAACCGCGTCGAACACCGGTCGCCTGCGCGACGAGCTCCGGAACATCGAGCAGAACGCCCAGGCCGTTGCGGGTACTGCGGCCGAGCGGTTCTTCCAGAGGGTGGGCGGGGCAGAGATGTGGTCCCGTTGGGACATGCAGGATGCCCCGCCCGACATCCTGATTACCAACTATTCGATGTTGAACATCATGCTGATGCGGTCGATCGAGGCCACCATCTTCGATCAGACGCAGCAGTGGCTCGCGGGATCGCCTGACCGCGTCTTTCATCTCGTGGTCGACGAGCTGCACACGTACCGCGGAACGCCGGGTACGGAGGTCGCCTATCTTCTTCGAGCGCTCTTGGATCGTCTTGGACTTCCGCCAGATTCAGACCAGCTCCGGATCATCTCGTCGAGCGCCTCACTCGAGAGCGGTACGGCCGGGCTCCAGTACCTGGAACAGTTCTTCGGGCGCGACCGGAACCGGTTTCAAGTGATCGGCGGACCTGCGTACGTCGTTCCGCCCAATCCCGGTGCGGGTGGCGCCTTGGCCCCGCACGCAGCGGCGTTCGCGCAGTTTGGGCAGGCGGCTCGCGCGGGTGCAGTTGCAGCTGTACCGCAAGCGACCGGCGCGCTTGAGGTTGCTGTTGGATCGCCGCCGACCGGCCCAGGCATCCCGTATCAGGAGTCGCTCGAGGCGACCGTTCTCTATGCACAGGCTCCTGACGCTCTCCGCCTCGCGTGCACGGCGGGGCAGCAGATCGTACCCCGAACGCCGGAGGAGCTTGCTCCGCTTCTCTTTCCGGGTGCCCCTGCGCAACAGGCTGAAGACGCCGTGGACGGGCTCCTGACCGCGCTCTCCAACGCGCGCAACTCAGCAGGATTGGCCCCGCTTCCGATGCGCGTCCATCTCATGCTCCGGAACCTTCAGGGCCTTTGGGTCTGCACGAATCCGGGGTGTACGCAGGCACCGGCGCGGAACGGACCTTGTCCAAGCGGCACGCTGCACTACGTGCCCACGCTGACCTGCCAGTGCGGGTCTCGTGTTCTCGAACTGCTCTACTGCGAAGCATGCGGCGAGGTTCTCGTCGGGGGCTACCGGAGCGAAACCGGGAACGCCAACGAGTGGTACCTGACACCGGACCACCCGAACCTGGAAGCCGCACCGGACCTCGCATCGCTCGACCGCGACTATGAACGCTTCGCAGTGTTCTGGCCGGTTACCGGGAACCTGACGCCGACCACAGCATCATGGAACCAGAAGACCGCCGGGACTCCGCCAGGCGCCCCCTCCGTTCCCCGTGCGTGGCGCCGGGCAACCCTCGACCCCGCGGACGGTAAGGTCGGGCTTGGCGTTTCTGCAGGCATACCTGGCTACCTCTACTACGTGCCGTCGATCCACGGGCCGAATCCACCAGCGGAGCCGTCCGGGCGTGAGGCGTATCCAGCGATCTGTCCCCGATGCGATGCGGACTGGCGCGGGCGCGACGTCATCACCTCGCCGGTCAGGACGCAGCGCACCGGCTTCCAGAAGATCGCGCAGGTCCTCTCGGACGTCCTGCTGCGGGACTTGTCCCGCCCTCCGTTCTCCACTGCACGGAAGCTTGTCGTGTTCTCCGACAGCAGGCAGGACGCCGCGAAGCTGTCCGCAGGAGTGCGCTTCTCGCATTACCGGGATGCGGCCCGCCAAGCACTGGTGGATTCAGTCGCTCAGCAGGGTGCGGGGCCGCAGGCGTTTGCGGCGCAATGCCAGGGTCAGCCGGTGGCTCCACCGGCGGCGGCGGCAGCAGCTGCGTTCGCCAGCGCGCAGCCAACCGACGCAACCGCCATCGCGATGTCCTTCAACCCTGTGACAGCGTCGCTGCCGTGCGCAACCTACCCCGGGCTGACCAATCAACAGGCGGCACAAGAGATTCTGCAGCGAGCGGCGGCAGGGCCCTTCCGGCTGACGCAGATTGTCGCCGACGTCGCGATTCGGATGCTGGCAGTCGGCATGAACCCGGCGGGCTATTCGCAGAACGTGCTCTGGACGAATCCACAGGATCGCGACGGGAGCTGGAGGGACCTGTACCAGTGGCCGGCCGGCGCTCCTCCGATCCCGAAGCCCGCGGCTCAACTCACGCCTCAGCAGCAGGTGCACTTGAACCGTGTCCAAGACCGCTCCCAAGCGGAGCTGATGGACATCATCTTCGCCTCTGGCCGGCGGAGCATCGAGTCACTCCTGCTCGCCCTTCCAACCGTCGATCGGATTGCCAACCCGCCACCCTCGCAGCTCGTCCAGGAGGGAGCCGACGGCGCGATCTTCCTGTTCGGATCGAGGAAGCGCCTGTCCACGCATTCCTGTTCGTCGCTCAGTGCCCTTCCCGGATACGTGGCCGCCTACCTCGCCGCGGTCGCGCAGCAGAGCGGAGCGAATCCAGACGCGTTCATTGCGGACGTGATCAGCTACCTCATCGCGACGGGCACCTTGAACACGGCGCACTACTACCTGAACGTTCCATCGCTGTGCTTGCTTGGCCCTCCGCCGTCCTTCCGCGAGTGCACCCAGTGCCGCCGATTGCACCTGAACCCCTCTGGCGGCTTGTGCGCCGACTGCATGTCGCCGCTCGGTCCGGCGCAACCGACGGCCGGCGCGCAGCTCGCGCCTGACTACTACTCGTACCTCGCAACGCAGGCCGGAACCTTCTTCCGGCTGAACTGTGAGGAGCTGACTGGGCAGACAAACAAGTCCGATGCCCGCAAGCGGCAGCGCCTCTTCCAGGACATCTGCCTCCCGCCGCCGCAGGAGAATCCGCTGGCCGATCCGGTGGACCTGCTGAGCGTGACCACAACCATGGAAGCAGGCGTCGACATCGGCACCCTCATCGCCGTCATGATGGCGAACATGCCGCCGATGAGGTTCAACTACCAGCAGCGCATTGGCCGAGCCGGGCGGCGAGGCGGCGGCGTATCTGTGGCACTGACGTTGTGCCGCGGGCGCAGCCACGACGACTACTACTTCCAGCGACCGCAGAGGATCACTTCGGATCCGCCGCCGCAGCCCTACGTGGATGTCAGGCGCGAGAGCATCATCAGGCGAGTGCTCGCGAAGGAGATCCTCCGGCAAGCGTTCTCGTCTTTGAGCTTGTTCGCGCCAGGAGGCGGGGAGAGCGTTCATGGCGAGTTCGGCACGGCCGCTGCGTGGAATCTTTCCCCCGCGCAGCCGCCAGCCGGCGCCCCGCCTGGTGCCACAACGTCGCAGCTCGTGGCTGGCTGGATCCAAGCGAATGCAACCGAAGTCGCGCGGGTCACGGACGTCCTGCTGGCCTACTGCGATCCCTCGCTTCAGGCGCAGCGCACGGCTCTAATCAACTACTGCGTCCAGCAACTGGTCCCCCGAGTGAGCCAGATCTCCGTCGATCCACTCTTCCCTCAGAATGCCCTGAGCGAACGCCTTGCGAACGCCGGCGTGCTGCCAATGTTCGGCTTCCCCACGCGGACGCGGTACCTGTTTCACGATCGCCCGACGCGGGCCTATCCATGGCCACCGGACGACACAGTGGATCGAGAGCTCGACATCGCGATTAGCCAGTTCGCTCCCGCCGCCGAAACGGTGAAGGACGGCGTCATCCACACCTCGATCGGGGTCGTCGACTACCGGCCCCAAGGCCAGCAGCCCGTCGAGTCGCCGAACCCGCTCGGGCCACCGATTACCGTCGGAGTCTGCGCGGCCTGCCAAGCCGTCGATGGAACTCAGCCTCCAGGAGCGAGCTGTCTCGTGTGCGGAGCTACGCCGCAACAGACCCCTGGCTATCGGACCGTGGGCATCTCACAGCCGGCAGGGTTCCGAACGTGGTTCGGGCGCAGCCGCGACTTCGATGGGACCTTCGAATGGACCCCACGCGCTTCGCGGCCGAAGATGGCCGTCACGCTGCTTCCGCTGGCGCCGCGCGCGAACTTCGAGGTGTGGGCCGACCAAGAAACGGTCTACATCATCAACGACAACGACGGGCGTCTCTTCGATTTCGAAAAGCTCGCTCAGAGCGAGACCTGGGTGACGCGGGAGGCCCTGGCGAACGTCGGCGTGAACAATCCGACGATTGACGCTGGGTCCGGTGTTGACCAGCGCGCGCTGGGATCCGTGAAGCGAACCGACGTGATGGTGCTCGGGATCCAAGACTGGCCTCCTGGAGTTCGCATGTCCCCGGCCGGCGATGCAGGTCTCGGGGTCCGCGCGGCGCTGTACTCGTTCGGGTTCCTTGCGCGCCGCGCCGCTGCGGATCAACTCGATGTCCACGAGCGGGAGATCAAGGTTGGGCTCCGAGTGCTTCGGGACGCTGCCGGGGATGTCGTCGGCCAGATCTTCATCTCCGATAGCCTTGAGAACGGAGCGGGATACGCTTCGTTGCTCGGAACCCCAGCCCGTGCAGAGGCGTTGCTGCAGTACATGGTCGGCCAGTCGAGCCCGACGTTCTACGGCTTCCTCGTCGGCCAGCAACACGCAGGTCCCGGACTGAACGCCTGCACGACCTCGTGTCCAGACTGCCTGCGGGACTTCAGCAACCTTCCGTACCACAGCATCCTTGATTGGCGGCTCGGGCTCGATCTCGCACGGCTAGCTCTGGACGCGGCTGCGCCGATCGACTTCAGCGTCCCCTATTGGCAGGGTGTGGACGCCGCGGCGGCGGGCCCGTATTTTGCCGCGATGCCAGGGTGGCAGCCTGTGACGTTTGGCGGCTTGTGCGCGGCACGCCGGAACAACCGGGCGATGATCATCACGCACCCGCTGTGGAACTGTGATCTTCAGAACACGCCCGGGCATCCACAGCTGGCGGCTGCCTACGCGCAAGCCGTAGGGGCGGGGTGCCAGCGGGTAGACTTCAAGTCGGTCTTCGAGGTTCTGCGGAGGCCTTTCTGAGAGCGCCCATTCCGCCGCTCGTGCTGACGAGCATCTCGGCCGTGAGCCCGAGCCTTGCCGAGGTACTCCGGCTATGCCCGCTGCGCGGTGGCCTTTCGAGAGCGGAGGGGGCAGCCCGGTTCGTGCTCGGCCAGCCGAAGGCATGGCTGGGCACGGTGTACCACGCGGTCCTCGAGGGCGCTGCCGGCGGTGGCGCTGCCGCCGCGCACGAAGCGGCGTGGCTCGCCGCGATCAACGAGCAGCATGACCGCGCGCAACAGCACCCGCTCGACCAGAGGTTCGGACAGCCGGAACGATGGCCCGGCTACCACCTGATCCGGGCCATGGCGCTTCTGCGGGCTCAGGAGGTCGGCGGCCCTTCATCGAGCACAGGCGGTCCGGGGGCTGCTGAAGGCGGGGGAGCCGCTCGCGAGCAGTGGCTCTCCGGCGCGGGCGGGCGGCTTGTCGGCAAGCCAGACCTTGTTCGCGGCAACGCCGTCATCGACTACAAGACCGGCGACATTCACGAGCAGGGCGACAGCTCCGCCGCGAAGGCGTCATACGTCCGCCAGCTCCAGATCTATGCGTTCCTCGTGAAGGAGCGCACGGGAAGATGGCCAGCCCGCGGCGTGCTTCTTCCCATGGAGCGCCCGCCACTGGAGGTCGAGCTGGAGCCGCTCGCGTGTGAGCGCGCCGCAGCTGAAGCCGTGAGTCTGTTGGACCAGTACAACCGGAAGATCGAGGCTGGAGTTGCCCCGACCAGCCTCGCAAGCCCTTCGACAGACGCCTGCCGGTGGTGCCCGTACCAGCTCCTGTGCCCGGCGTTCTGGGCAGCAGCCGCCGAGTCGTGGAGCGACGAGCTTGGTGCGGCGGCCATCGGCGGCTCCGCGTCGGCCGCGCCGAGGCCGATCCACGGTGGCGCCGCACTCGCACTGTCCCTCACGGCAGACGAGGGGACCGGGCCACGTGGCGAAGTCGGGCTTGCACCTCTCAACCCCGGCGTCCACACGGCGCTCGCGCAAATGCCGGCCGATTCTCGCGTGCGGGTGATCGGACTTGCGAGACGTGCGGACGGAACCGTCGTGCCCACAATTCGCACGGTCGTTGCACGCTTGGAGGAGCTTCCGGGGGTGGTACTCGCAGGTTCGACCATTCTCAACGAGAAGGGCGCTGAGCCTGCCCAACAACGGCATGCAGCGGACGGCGCTGCGCGCCGCCGCTGATGCTGAGCGTTGGACCGACCCGCAGAACATGTGAAGTAGGCAGCTCATGTCAATGTCCCGTACGATGCGGAAGTCAAGTGCCGGCACTGGAGTGCGCCGTGCGACCGGCCGAGATCGTCACGAGTGGTTCGCCCTGCTCGACACGTGGGGCGCCGCTGGGCGTCGGTACCGCGAGATAGCTCAGTGGCTCACGGGAGAGCAGGGCCTCACCCGGTGGTGGGCCCAGAAACTGATCGTCGAGTATGAACAGGAGCGCGGCCTGCGGCCTGCCGGTGTCCGCCCCGGGGGCACATTCTCCGTGACAGCAAGCAAGACTGTGGGCGTGGCTGTCGAGCGCGTCTTTGAGGCTTTCCTCGACCCGAAGCTGCGCCGCCGCTGGCTCTTGGGCGCGAAGCTGCGCACGCGCACGTCGCAGCCTAGCCGCTCAGCCCGGTTCGACTGGGAAGGCGGTGCTACTCGGGTGAACGTTGGCTTCGTTGCCAAAGGGAAGGCCAAGAGCCAGATAGGGCTGGAGCATGAGCGGTTGCCGGACACCAAGGCTGCGGAGAAGGCGAAGGCTTACTGGCGGGAGCGCTTGGTGGCGCTGAAAAAGGTACTCGAGAGGAGCACGCGATGATCGGGTTGAACTATTTGGCAATCGGAGTCGCGGCCGTCGCGGCATTCGTCGCGGCGGGCGGGTACTACACCGTCTTGGGCAAAGTGCTCGAGAAGTACAGCAACGCGCCGGCCGAGATGCCGCCCTGGGTGCTGGTCGTCGAGGTCGCCAAGCATTTCGTGGTCGCCACCGTGGTCGCCGGACTGGCGACAGGGATCGGAATCACGGCATGGCCGAAGGTCTCCGCTCGGTGTTCACGCGCTGTGCTCCTGGGACTCGCCTTGTGGCTCGCATTCCCCGTGATACTGCTGCTGGGTTCCGTGGTCCACGAAAACGTACCGTGGCAGCTGGCCGCGCTGCATGCCGGCGACTGGCTGGTGAAGCTACTCGTCGTCTCGCTCATAGTCGGCAGTTGGAGTGGGAAAGGGGCGGCGGTCCAACAACAGCATGCAGCGGACGGCGCGACGCGCCGCCGCTGATGCTTCGCGTTGATATGACTTCCAAAGTCAACCTCAAAAACACTCTTCGCCCCACGGTCCTGGATACCACCGAAGCTGAGAGGTCAGGGAAGAGGCGGGGCCAGTAATCGCGACGGTTGATCCTGCTGA
>Ga0187894_10005233_pt1 | contig 13395 bp, 9 predicted proteins | sample GBC1701081metaG_FD_136650 | JGI IMG/M metagenome (GOLD analysis project Ga0187894, IMG submission 136650) | White microbial mat communities from a lava cave in the Kipuka Kanohina Cave System on the Island of Hawaii, USA - GBC170108-1 metaG ... | reverse complement strand
GTTCGAGACGCCGATCGGGTTCAAGCACATCGGCGAAATCATGCTCGACCCGGCGAACGACTTTCTGGTCGGTGGCGAAGAATCGGGCGGCATCGGCGTGCGCGGCCACATCCCCGAACGCGACGGGATTTTCAATTGCCTGCTGCTGCTAGAAGCCGTGTTGGCCGCGGGCAAGAAACCTTCCGAGATCGTGCGCGACATCTGGCGGGAGTTCGGCGAATTTCATTTCGAGCGCCGCGACCTGCATGTGCCAATCGAATCTGGTTTGAAGTTGGTCAGCGATATGCGTGAAAACACGCCGGACACTTTCGCCGGATACAAAGTCGTAAATGTCGCTACCCTGGACGGAACGAAGCTGATCTTCGACGACGAGAGCTGGATTCTCTTCAGGCAATCTGGGACAGAGCCTGTGTTGCGCATTTATTGCGAGGCCGCTTCGATTGAGAAGATGACGAAGATGATTGATGAAGGCGTGCGACTCGCGCTACGCTAAATCAGACCAATCCCCGTGATCCCTGTGGTTCGAGCTGTCCTAATGTTTGTTGTTCCGACTTAGATGATTACGGCTTGAACCCTTCTCGCTTCTTGGCTCGGTCGGCCTGCTTCCTCTCCTCCACGATTTTTTTATACGTCGGATCGGTCAAGCTGATCGAAAAAGATTCGCTGTATCCATGAACTTGAAACGTAAATCCTTCACAAGAGAGCGACGGGTTGCTCGAATGTTCATTGTAACGCGGCCAGTCCTTGGTTTCCGGTAAACCGAATTGCTTTGTAATGATTTCCATCAACTGTCCCGGGCGATCAAATTGAGGTGCGCCCCAATAATCAGCGTTTATAGACACCACCTTCTTATCGAATAGCTCAAAAGCTAGGGAACCAATGCCCGTAAACCGATCCTTAGTCGCGTAATTGGAAAGAGTGAAACGAAAAGACGTGTGTCCATAATTCGGGGGAAGCTCGGCTCTTTTCAATAGTTGGGCGCGGTCGACTTCTTCACGCTCATTCGCCGGAAAAATACCGAACAGTTCGTCGCTCGTCATGCCCAACCGAAGCCCGCGGATGACGGGCGCCTGAGCCAGAGTCAATTTACATGTCGGTTTTTGGGGAGGCGGTTCAGGTTTTCGAAATTCCGAGGTCTGCGTTCCGAAGAGGGGATGTGATTTGCTACGCTTCAGAATTACCATGTGATAACTGTCCCCAGCGGCTGCGGCGACAATTTCCCAACCTTCTTTCGCAAAATGGTTAAGAAGCTCATCGGATGGGTTGTTTAGAAGTTGCTTGTACTCCCATTCCGCCGATCGATCGCTCTTCTTTGGCGCCTGGCCATAAGCGGCGGAGCAATGGAAGATCAGAGAACAGAGCGCAACGAGACAGATGCGGACTTTCATAAGGACTCCCGAAATCGATTGGATTTTGTTTGAAAGGGGTATGCGCCTAAGTACGCCTTGATTCCATAATGGTTTCAGAATCTTCACGGATTTAGACGCTGACCGGCGTAACACTCAGCGGCTCGCCGGACTGCCCTCGCGCGAGCGACGCGGCGAATCGCGGATTGCTCATCCAATCAATGTAGCGCAATCCGATTGATCCGTCGGCGTTGAGCTGCAACACGCAGTAACCATTATTGCCCTTGTCCTGGCGAAGGTTGGTCGCCTTCGGGAAGCGCGCCTGATCTTCCAGGAAGAGCATCGGGGCCGGCTCGAATTTGCCGCGCCGCTGGGTATCGTAAGGATAGCCGCCGTGCCCGATGCAACTGCCGACAAACGGCAACGTGGGGATGTCGTCGGACGCCGCCGGTTTGTGATCGAACAGCGCGCAATAATGCGTGTTCCCCCAGAACCAGAGATCGACCAGCCGTTCTTCGCGCGCCAGCGACTTCAGGTCTTTGTCGAGCAGCCGGGTCAGTTCGTCCTTGCCGTATTCGTAAGGGTGATCGGCGCTGAGCAGGATGTTCACACGGCCCGCCTGCCGCCCATCCCGCAAAACGCTTTGCAGCCATTCGACCAGTGCGGGTTCCTTGTAGCGTCCTTGCCCGAAGAACGCGGTATCGATCCCGATGATCTGAAACCGCTCCGACCGCAGACAGAAGTAGCTCCCTTCCTGTTTCTGTTTGGATGGCTGAAGCCCGGCGCGCCTGCTGATGTAGTCGAAATATGGAACGCCCGCCGAGAACATCTCGTGGTTCGAGTTGAGCGCGAAGACGCTGGTGTCGGCCAGGATCGGATCGAGCAGCTTCTCGAAATATTCGGCGAACTCCGATCGCCTGCCCGCGAAATAAACATCGCCCAAATGAATGGCGTAGGGGAACCGCCGAGCGCGAAATTGTCTGGCGATGTAACGCGAGTAGTAGCGCCCGACCCCGAAGTCGCTGAAGAGCGCGATTTCGAGCGGCGCGTCAGGCGCAGGTTCCTCCAGCTTGTAAATGAATCGCGAGGCGAATTGTGGTTGATCGTGGAAGCGGAAGTTCTTTCTCGACGGCCGGGAAAGAACGAACGGCCCCGCGCCGAAGATCCAGCCGAGAACGCCGACCAGATCATCGTTTTCGAACTTACGGTCTCCGGGATCAATATCAACTTCATCGAGATCCATGCCGGGGAAAGTGAAATCGGGCGGCAGCGCGGACGAAAAAGAGACGGCTTCCGCCTCGAATTCGGCGACGACTTCTTCCGGCGCGGCCAGCGCGCGTCGGGCGATGGCGATGGCGGCGCGCAACCGTTTTTGGGTCATCTTGGGATCCCAGGTTTCGCGCACCCGCGCCAGCGTCTTTCTCGGCTCGCGGTTCAACCGCTCTTCGAGCTGATCCAATCCGTCGGCGTCGAGCGGCGGCATCTCCGCCGGATCTGGCCCGGCCGGCGACGGCGCGCCGAAGGACGCGTCGTCCGCGGATGTCGCGTCGCCCTCCAACGGTCCGACATAACCAACCATGCGATACAGTTTTTTCAGATCATCGTTCATTGCAGTCTCCTGGTGAAAGAGTTTGTAGTACCGCCTTCAGGCGGAAAAGGTGTGTGGCGCGGGCCATTCCGCCTGAAGGCGGTACTACGAACTTCATCTGTTGATCACGCGCTAGGCCAAGGCGCGAACGCGTTTTCGACTTTGCTGAGTAGCGGCTTGAGTTGGGGCAGATGTCTGCTCAATACGGCGGCCAGGGTGGTTTGCTCAATCCAATCGAGGCCGGCGCGAGTGTAGGTCTGTTCGTTGTAATCGGTGGTGAAGAAACGGTCGCTCTGCAAGCGGCGCGAGGCCATCAAGAGGAAGATTCTGAACGCCGTCTCGCTGAAGCCCATGCCTGTGATCAGCGGCTCGGCGTACATCCCGACCATCAGATCGACGCTGTCGATGTCGTCGTTGTAGACGCGGCGAATCTCTTCGATCCAGTCTTTGTTGTCGCTCAGATCCTCGAACTTCTTGATGGGATCGAGGCCAATGAGTTTGCGAAATTGGTTGTAACGCGGAACGCCGCGCTCGCGGTCGCGCAGGATGTCAACCGAGGCCAAATCCATCTTCACGTCGCCGTCGAGCGACAGGTTCTGCAAAAAGCGCGGATAATTGTGCAGCGTAATCGCGCCCGGATGCGCCACGCCGAACGAATAGAAGAGATCGGCGAGCGGAACCTGCTTCATCACCTCGCGCGCATGGCGATTGGCCACTTCGGGCAGAGTGCGCTCCGCGATCATCTTGCCGTCGGTTATTGAACGGAAGACGAAATCGTCCGGCATCAGCGGATGCATGCGATAGACCGCGACGAACTCTTCGGTCATCGAATATGGCGCGGCGTGATGTTCGGCCCTCGATTTGCGGATGCGCGTCCAGTTGTCGTTCAGTCCGGCTTGCACCGTGGGATGAGCCAGAATCGCGCACGTCCATTCGACGGTGTGAATCTTGGCCATGATCGCCGCGTTGACCAGTCGCGCGCGCTGGAACAGATCTTCGTCCGGCCACGCCGGGAAATCCTGCCGCAACCGGTCGCAGATCGCGTTGTGTTCGAGCGTGAAGACCGTATGGAGCATGCTCAACCCGACCCACCAGTTGCTGTTGACGCCGGTGATGTCCACGCCGGTCTGCGGATCGATGGGCAACAGGCCGTCGGCGTCGAGTTTCAGCTTGCCGCCTTCGAAGGAGCGAACCAGTCGCTGCGTCGCCGCGTCGCTGCCGTAAAGCTGCGAGCCGTCCCACCAGTGCGTCTCGGTGTTGATGAAGCTGGGCCGCGGGTCGGCGTCGTCCGCCGGGCGCGTCGGATCGCGGCGCGTGCGGTTGACCAGCATTTGCGGCTTCGGCCAGTCGTCATTGGCGGGCAGCGGAACGGCGTATGGATTCTCGCTTTCATTCTTGCCGTGGCTGAACCAGTCGTGAACCTGAAATTGAATCCAGGACGCGGCGAGCAGGTTGAGCGTAGTGGCGGGTTGAAATTTTTGGCGCGTCATCAACTCACGGCTGACGATGCGTGGGCTGGGAGTCATCAGCGACGCTTCATCGGCGACGACGATACGGTCGAGCGGGACGTTGCGCCCGAAGCGCATCCCCGCGGACCCCATCCGCCGGTTGCTGAGATCATTGTAAATTCCGTCGCTCGTTCGCGCGGTTGATTGTCGCGAAGTCGGCGGCGGCGGCGAATCGCGCTGAACGGAAGGCAGCCGATCGGTGTCATGTAGATTGCGCTCGCGCATCCGGTTGCGGAAGCTGTTGAGCCGCAGCAGGCCGAAGAATCGCGGCAGACGATGCCAGGTGAAGATCCCCATAACCTATTCTCCTCATCTCAAGTCTTGTCGCTACCCAGTCTTCTCATTTCGAGGCTTGTCAGCTATCCGGATTCTTGCGCAGACATTCGGGTAATGACAAGCAAATCTTCGCGCTTTGCAACGAGCCTGGTTGTTTGCCCGAATTTGGGAAGCGCGGTTCTCAATAACGAACACCTCGCGTGATCCTCGCGGGAGTCGAGGGGCCCGCGAGCAAGTTTTTTGAGCAGGTTCGTCAAAACATCGCGGCGCTGCCGGGCGTACATTCGATTGGCACGGTGACGGGGTTGCCGTTGCGATTGAGCATGGCTTTCAACTACTGCTTACAGGAATCGTTCAGGTCGTTTATGACGACGCCCGGAAACAATAAAAACGAGGCGCACGATGTCCGACAAACTTCAGTTTGTCGTGGCTCCCGGACTGCGCCCATCACAAGGTCAACGACAAACTGAAGTTAGTCGGACATTTTCGGAGGGGGGCAAACATGCGTGAGTGGGATGAAGAGGTCAGTCAATGGCTGGCGAGAATGAAGCCTGAGCCAGCGTTTGAGGCCAGGATTATCAAGGAAGCGATCAGGCGTCTTGATGAGCGTTACGAAGCGATGCTCTCTCAAGGAGTGACAGAACAGGAAGCGTATCGCACAACGATCGCGGAACTGAACGAGGGCAGGTTGTTCGCGTCATCGCCGTGGCGGGACGAGCGGCCGGTCGACAACTGGGATGTTACTCTCGGAAAGGAGAGAAGAAATATGTTCAGGGAATCGTGGCGGAATTTGCGCTACAGCGCGCGGATGCTGGCGAAGTCACCCAACGTCACTCTTATGGCCGCGCTGACACTGGCGTTGGGCATTGGCGCCACGACAGCCATCTTCAGCGTGGTCTACGCCACGTTGTTCGAGCCAATGCCCTATCCGAAGCCCGATCAATTGATGATGGTATGGACAAAGTATCCCGAGGGACGCGGCAGCGCCTCGGTGGGCGATTATCTGGAGTGGAAGCGGCGGAACACGTCTTTCCAATACCTGCAGGCGTGGAACGGCGGCTCCTTTAATATGGCTACCGCGGAACGGCCTGAACAGGTCGAAGGCGCGGTGATGACGCCTGACTTTTTCCGCATGACCGGGACGCGAATGTTTCTAGGCCGCGATTTCCTGCCGGAAGAGGGCGAGGTAGGCAAAGAACACGTTGTGATCCTCAGCCACCGTTTGTGGAACAAACATTTCGGCGCCAACCGCGAGATCATCGGTCAACAGATTCGGATGAACGGCGAAGCATATACGGTGGTTGGCGTGGCGCCGCCCGGTATGCATGACCGGCTCCCGCACCTGTTGTGGGTTCCGTTGGCTTTCAAGCTGGACCAGGTTAACCACGACGCCCACTGGATTCTGGTGATGGGGCGTTTGAAGGATGGGGTCTCGCGGGCGCAGGCGCAATCGGAGATGCAGGAGATTGCCCGCCAACTCGCCCAGGAACATCCGAATTCCAACGCCAGCCTGAGCGCGAGCGTTGAACCGCTGCAAAATAATTTTCTCCCGGAGAGCACCATCAAGAACCTGTGGATGCTGCTCGGCGCGGTCGGGTTCCTGCTGTTGATCGCCTGCGTCAACGTCGCCAACCTGCTGCTGGCGCGGGGGACGACGCGCCAGCGGGAGGTTGCGATCCGGGCGGCGCTCGGCGCTTCCAGGACGCAATTGTTCCGGCAGTTTCTCACCGAGAGCTTGTTGCTGGCCTTGGTTGGCGGGGTGTTGGGCGTCTACCTCGCCTGGTTCCTCATTGACGTGATTGTTGCGTTCCTCCCTCTGAATATGTTGCCGTCCGAAGCCGATATCCGAATCAGCGTTCCGGTCCTGTTGTTCACTGTTGCAGCCACAGTGCTGGCGGGGCTGCTCTTCGGTTGCGCTCCGGCCTGGCAGGCGACCCGCCTCGACCTGAACGAGGTGATGAAACAAGGAGGGCGCACGGGCGCGGGCGCGGGGCGGCGTGGGGTTCGGCGCGCTCTGGTGGTTGTGGAGTTTGCCTTGGCGTTGACGCTCCTTGCCGGAGGAGGATTGGCGCTGCGCAGTTTCTGGAATCTGACTCGCGTGGACCTCGGCGTCCGTACCGAGCGCGTGCTCACTTTTTTCCTGCCCGTGCCGTCGTCCCGCTTTTCCGAACCCGAGCGAGTCACGCCGTATTACCAACAACTGCTGGGAAGGATCGAGGCCGCGCCCGGCGTCGAGCGGGCCGCGGTGACGACCGGGATTCCCACGCGAGGCACGGGATTCGGCATGGCCATCACCGTTGTCGGCGCTCCGCCGGTTGACCCTACGGCGCGGCCCGGAGCGGGGTTTCAGATGGTCACGCCCGGATTTTTCGAGACCTTCGGCGTCCGTGTGGTCAAAGGACGCGGCTTCACCGAACAAGACACGGCCAGCGCTACGCGGGTGGCGGTGGTGAACGAACATTTCGCCAATCGGTTTTTTTCCGGCGTTGATCCGTTGGCGCAGCGGATCGTCGTTGATGAATTGATTCCGGGCAGCATGAAACTTGGGCCGCCCGTGGAATGGCGAATCGTCGGCGTCTTCCACAATGTCCGCAATGGGCAGGGGCTGCGCGAAGATTACCCGGAAATCTACGTGCCGTTCTGGCAAAGCCCCTGGCCGCAGGCTTCGGTGGCGGTGCGCACGACGGGCGACCCGGCCAGCGTAACCGGCAGCGTCGCCGCCGCCGTGAACTCGATCGATCCGGATTTGCCGCTGGCCGGCGTCAAGACGATGGACCAGCAGGTAAGCGAGGTTCTGGAGGTAGACCGGTTCGGAATGGTGCTGTACGGCAGCTTCGCGGCGCTCGCGTTGCTGCTTGCGGCGGTGGGCATCTACGGCGTGATGGCCTTCGCCGTGGCGCAGCGGACGCATGAGTTTGGCGTGCGGATGGTTTTGGGCGCCCGAGGCGCGAACATCTTGAGCCTGGTTTTGAGAGAAGGAGGATTGCTGGCTTTCATCGGATTGGTCCTCGGACTGGGAGGCGCCTATCTGGTGGGCCGCGCGATGCGGACGAACTTGTACGGAGTCAGCGCGCTGGACGCTGTCGCATTCGGCGCGTCCGCATTCGTGCTGCTGGCGGCGGCGCTGCTCGCCTGTTTTATCCCCGCGCGGCGAGCCAGCAAAGTTGATCCGATGGTGGCGCTCAAATACGAATAGATGTCAGATGTCAGATGTCAGATGAAAGTGAGGCAAGAAACTCCTTTACTGACATCTGACATCTGACATCTACATTGAAGGTGGATTTTTCGACTCCTATAGCTGTCGTATCATCTGGCCGGTTTGAGGCGATGAAAGACTTCAGCATTGCCGAACGCCTCTTTGCTTTTGGCGTTACTCAGTACGAAAGCTTGCAGTTCTCTGGTCGGCGCGGTCAGCACGATAGCTCCATCGGCGAAACGCTCGTGAGCCAGGTTAAGATCATTTCGATCGTTCAGCTTCCTGAGCCAGTTGTCGTCCAGCGGAGCGATGGATATAGATCCCTCGCCGATCGTCACTCGCGCAAGAGTATGCGCCGGCACAAAGTGGGCGGGGTAGAGGCTGTCGCGCTTGTGCGGGTAAAGATCGAGAAACGTCACGCCGTCAAGCTCGATCAGTCGCGCTTCGAAGCGTGCGGCTGTCTCGTCTACGTGCAAGAATTCATAATGGTTTTCATCCGATTTGGTGAATGTGCATTTGGCGCCGGAGTCGCTCATCCACACGCCGAGTAAGGCGTCATTGAAGACGATGTTCTCCTCAGTGAAGAACGAATGCAAAGAGGGGACACAGCCGCTGAATATCAATGCGGCTCCCAATACAACCAAGGTCATCTTGATGCTTCTCATTTCAGTCCTTTCCTTTCAGGTCGCTTGAAGTTTTTTGATATGCGACCTATATCGGAAAGCGACTTTCTTAGCCGAGGATTTCACCTGCGCACGATTTTTTTTGCGGCCCGACGGACAGCCCTCTTTATCAAGTCATGGTTTGCCGCCGCCAGCATCAACAGGAAGCCGATTACGAGCAGGGAAAGAGGCCAGGCGGCCCGGTCCTTAAACAGGTCCTGTTGCAGGCGTATGACTCCGATTCCCAGAAACAACAGGCCGGTCACAAAGAAGTTCTTCATCTGCTTGACCACGCTGCCAAAGATGAACAGACAGGCGACGGCGGGCAGCAAGACCTCGAAGATACGGGCTTCGAGCCTGAGGTTGTTGTTTGCGGGCGATTGCTCCCAAAGGCCGGACGCCGCCATGCCGAGCAGCAGCAGCGACGCCATCACGTGGCCGGGAATAACAAAGCGGAAGGATTTGGCGACCCACCTCGTCTGGGGCGATGACAATCGCTCGCACGCGTACTGCAACGCCAAATAGATTGAGGCGTTGATGACGAACAGGTACTCGACCTGGGCTCGCGTCACAGGCGCCACCGACCGCAGCCATTCGGCATAAGGTTGGTGAAACGCCGCCACGCCGCTCAGCGCAATGATCGTGAAGCCAACGGCGATGGGGTAGAAGTAACGCGAGTCCGATGAAAAGCCGGATCGCTCTATCGCGAGCCCGGCGGCGAAAAACAAGGCGGCGATGGGGATGAGGTGAAAATATACCTTGCCAGGGTCCGCATCGAACCATTCGATCAGCCCCATTCGCAGCAGCGTCACCAGCCCCAGCAGCGCCGTCATTACCGCGATCACGAGTGAGAAGACTGAAGAGCGAGTAAAGCGCCGCAGCCATCCGTAAACCGGGAGCGATAACAGAATGGCCCACCATAATTGAGCGTTGGTCGTGTTCTTGAACGCGGAGAACAGGGAATAAAGTTCAAGATCTTCGCGCCCCTTAGTGAAGGCCGAGAACAACCCCCACTCGTTCATTGCAATGACCAACAAGGTGGGCAGCAGCAGACAGAAAGCGAGCAGGAACGCAACACCGATTCTCTGACGCCCGCCTCTCCACCCTCTTATGCCCAAATAATATGCGGAAGCTGTTGCGCCAGAGACGACGGCCAGAGGCGCCGCGCCCGACAAGCCAACGTATCGAAACAGCACTATCAGGGCGGCGCCGGCCACGAGCAGCCAAGCGCCCAGGTACAGACTCACCTGAGACAACGACAGTCGCCGGACCTCCATAATCCAGGCGTCCTCCCGGTCTATCAGCCGGTCATACAGTTTCCTGAACGAGTCGAATTCCTGTTCGGACAGAATGCGGTCTTGCCTCCAACCGCCGAGCTCGCGAACGTGCTGTTCGACCTTACCCGCTATCATCCGAGCGTACGACGAAGGCAGCGCAAGCACCGGCTCCCCGGCAAGGAATCGCGCCAGGTCGTCGGCCATCTCGCGCGCGGATTGATACCGCTGCGATGGATCCTTCTCTAAAGCTTTCAAGCAGACGTTCTGGAGTTCGCCGGGTATGGCGGAGTTGATTCGACGAGGCAGCGCGGGGTCGCGTTCACAGATCAAGCGAATCTGATCTCGCGCGCTGTCGGCGCGAAACGGCGGCGCTCCCGTGATCAACTCATAGAGGATGGTTCCAAGGGAAAAGATGTCGCTTCGCGCGTCCAGGGGCGCATGGCCTTGCGCCTGTTCGGGCGAAAAGTAGTCGGGCGTCCCCATGATCTCGCCGGCTTGTGTGAGGCGCGGTCCCAGATCGTCTCCCTGCAATGCAAGACCGAAGTCCAACACCTTCGGCTCCAAGTCGGGACCGACAAGAATATTGCCGGGCTTCAGGTCTCGATGAATCACCTGGCGCTGATGCAGGAAATCCACGGTCAGGATCACCTTCAGCATCAGGGCAATCTTTTGGCTCAGCGCGAGCCGGCGCGCCACCTCGGTCAACGAAGCGCCCTCGATATACTCCATAACAAAGTGCGGCTCCTCGTCGGCGCTTCCAAGATTGTAAATACGAACAACGTTCGGGTGGCTCAATCGCGCCAGCGCGCGGGCCTCGCTCATGAACCTCGCGCGCAGCTTGGGATTGTCAGCGTAGCGCGGATTGAGCGTCTTCACCGCCACCTTTCTGCCGAGCCTCTCGTCGAGCGCGAGAAGGACGCGGCCCATTCCGCCCCGGCCGATCTCGCCTAATATCTTATGGCCGGAAAGACGCTCAGGCAGTTCCGCCGCTTTGGGCGGCTGGCCGGCGCCTGGCGTCTCGCTCGGCAGTAACACGGTGTCAAGTTCGTCGAGCGCCAATATCTGCGCGCGAAGCTCAGGATCGAGTTCGGGATAGGCCCGGCAGTACGCGTCCGTATCGACCGCTTCTCCTTGGAGCTGCAGATCGACGTACGCAGCCACCGCGTTCGCGATCAATTGCTCACGATCCCGGTAAGGCTGGCGGCCGGGATCGGCGCCTGCCGAGTTGTCTCCTTGTTCTGTCATTGCGCCGTTCCAGATTCCCGGAGCGCCCGGAACCGCTTGATCGCCCTGTGCAGCAACAAAGCCGTGGCTTCTCTGGTCCGGCCGAGTTGTTCGGCAATCTCCGCGTTCGATAGACCTTCCACTTTTGCGAGCAGGATCACCCGGCGATAGTCCTCCGGCAACCGGTCCAGCCTTTGGATCAAGGCCAACAGTTTCTCTTTCTCCGCCAACAATCGGCTCGGGGTGGCGCTGTCTACAGGCTCAGGCCCATCCGGAGTCCCTACAGACCGGAATCGCACCACTTCGCCCGCGCGCCGCTTCTGCCTGCCGTGGAAGCGAGCGGCGTCCGCTATCACATGATCGTCGATCCTCGCCAACCAGCCGAAGAATCCGCCGGGCTTCTCATATCGAAACTGCTCGATATCGCGGAAAGCCTCCAGGAACGTTTCCTGCAACACGTCCTCCACTTCCGTGAGACGCCTCATCTCAGGGCTCAGCTTGTAGTGAATCAGCAATGCGAGCCGCTTCTGGTATCTCTCGAACAGAGCGGTAAACGCGGACTCATCCCCTTTGCCTAATCTGTCGAGCAGGTCGTAGGTGGATGTCGCTTGTTCCATATTCGCCGGATTGTCTGATGTCTGTTTCAGTAATAGGCTGATTAGGATTTCCCGCCAGCTCCTCAAGAAAATCAATCGCTTGTGAAAGGTTCTTTGCTTCGGCTTGGTCTTTCAGAGGCTTACCCGTTATGGTGAGCCCCATTTCAACAACCTGCCTTGTTTCACCTACGTTAAGAAGATTTCCCTCTATAGCATTGGAGTGGTAAATGTTTTTGATCCGAAAGTATTTACGTAATGTTCCTAAAACTTCCGGAGTCAGTCTACCTGTCCGTCGTAATTCTTTGACACGATCAGCAAGTTTTAGAAGGATTGGCTGAACGCTGGTTTCGTAGCAGTAGGGAGAGCCCTTCAGATCAATACTTGTAGTTTCGTTTTCCATAACTTCAAGTTTGCAAATTAGCGCTGCTCAAAATTCCATTTGTTGTTAGCCGGCCTGACTCAATATGAAAACTCGACTCTGCGGCGTTCATTGTGAATACCATCGTTACTTCGTTTGCAATGCTTATCGCTGGCGATCATGGCGCTTCCTCGATAAGCCATCACTTGAATTCCTCAATACCCTGAAATGTGCGAGGCCGATAAAACCAAGCCAAGCCCTGCCGGAACGGCGCGCAGTATAATCCCGCTTCGCTGCATGCTCAATTAGATTTTCGTCCCAGTCATCTCGCTCATATCTCAACCACATCATTGAAACAGAAGCAGTCGTCACTCATCTGGTTTGCCGATCTGCTTTCATCGCCACTTCAATTTCGGGAAAGGGCGATCCCAAAAGCGGACAGGCCGCCGCTCATCTCAATCTTCAGCTTCATCTCAACTATAGCCATTCAAGAACTTATACGACTGGCCAAAGGTGGCACACCGCTTGGTTATTTGATGAGAACGATCACGGAGAATCGCCATGCCTAACCGCCTGCGACAATGGTTGCGCAGCCCGCTCGGCGATTCTTTATACTTGCCTGAAACACGAACGGAGGGGACTTATGAACACGCTCTGGCAAGACTTGCGTTACGGGGCGCGAATGTTGATGAAGAAACCAGGTTTCACGGCGATTGCCGTCTTGACGCTCGCGCTGGGCATTGGCGCCAACACGGCCATCTTCAGCATCGTGAACGCGGCGCTGCTCCGCCCGCTACCGGTCAAAGAACCTGACCGGCTGGTAGGGCTGTACCGCAAAATCCCGCAAGACCGCAACCACAACCGTTTCTCTTATCCCAACTACCTCGATGCGCGCGACCGCAATCAATCCTTCTCCGGGCTGCGGCTTACTATTTCGCGCCGCTCAACCTGAGCGGCGGCGGGCAGACGGAACGGCTATGGGGAAAAGTTGTCAGCGGCAATTACTTCTCCGTGCTCGGAGTGGATCTCGCGCGGGGCCGCGCGTTCCTTCCCGAAGAAGATCGTACGCCGGGCGCGCATCCGGTGGCGGTGGTGAGTTACGGGCTGTGGCAGCGGCGCTTCGGAGGCGATCCCGATCTGATCGGCAAAACTGTGACGCTCAATGGACACGGGTTCACCATCGTGGGCATTGCGCTGGCGGGCTTTCGCGGGACGGAACTGGGGATGGCGCCTGATGTTTGGGTACCGATGATGATGCAAGCGCAGGCGATGCCGGGGACGAATTGGCTGACCACGCGCGACGTGGGCTGGCTGCGTGTGGTTGGGCGGCTCAAGCCCGGCGCGAGCGTGGCCCAGGCGCAAGG
>Ga0187894_10005232_pt1 | contig 13398 bp, 14 predicted proteins | sample GBC1701081metaG_FD_136650 | JGI IMG/M metagenome (GOLD analysis project Ga0187894, IMG submission 136650) | White microbial mat communities from a lava cave in the Kipuka Kanohina Cave System on the Island of Hawaii, USA - GBC170108-1 metaG ... | reverse complement strand
ATTAAACAGAGATTTTGAGCCGTTGAAAATGGCGACATAAAAATCAAACTGAAAATTCATAAAAATCAAACTGAAAAAGTATGTCGTTATCTTCGATAACTCCGATGCCGCGAATCCTCAGTCTCACAATTAGCATTGTGAGCTATAAATATGAACACCCTTTTCAACGGATGGTTGATGACCTAATCAATTACCTATTTTCTTATGTAAAGTTCTTCTACCAAAACCACTTCACACGAACCGCCGCCTTCGTCAGTTCGTGAGAGTGAACTCGTCCAAATAAATCCGTCGTCTCTTGTGATTTCAACCAAAAAACCGCGAAGTTCGATGATGTCACCTTTACCGACGCGCTTTGCCATTGTATCAACCGCATCCGTTTTGGGAACGATGTGCATATTGGAGCTAAACGCTGTTATCTCTTCGTGCGAAATCGGCGGTTCGCCGCCCGAACTCCAATAATACCAACGCCCGCTTTGCCAGATTGAAAGTTCATCCAAAACCTTTTGGTCGGACATAACGCCCCAGCCAAGTGCGAAATCTACGGGCGAAATATCTGCTCCTTCGTCAAACCAATACGCTTCGGTTGAAAGCACACGCGCTTTCAAATTGAATTCAGCCAAAGCAATAAACTTATATTTTCCTTTTTGCCAAATTCGTGGTTTCTCAAGTTTAAGCTGTTGCGGAACAGTCGGAACGATAATGCCGGGCGCATAGCGTTTACCGCCCTTAATGCGAAACCCAACAAAAAAAATTATGGGCAAACAGATTAGAATCGCTATAAGGATTTTTTTCTGCGTGGTCATAATGAAAACGGGTAGGACAAGAACCGTTTTCAGAATAAAGATTCAAAGACGTTTTTGTAAACAGTTTTTTTCGCATGGAACGCTGTCATCCTGACGGCAATGCCGGCTAAACACCATGCCGTCAGGATGACGGCGTTCCCGGATAATTTAACACCATGCCGTCAGGATGACGGCGTTCCCGGATAATTTAACACCATGCCGTCAGGATGACGGCGTTCCCGGATAATTTAACGAAGTTCTCTCAACCGCTCATTCGTAACGGTCACTATGGTTATAAACAAAGCTATTATTAAACCGCCGATTGCTAACGTATAAGGCACACCGATTTTTTCAGCCGCCGCACCCGCCAATAGAGTCCCGAAAGGCATGGCTCCGATGAACGTCAGAATAAACATACTCATAACGCGCCCTCGCATACTGTCTGTAACAAGTTGTTGCAAGAGCATATTTGTTACGGCAACCGCAAATACAACCGCGAAACCAACCAAAAAGAGAAATATCAGCGAGGTAAGAAGCGTCTTTGAAAATGCAAAACCGATTAAGCACAAGGCAAAACAAAAAATGCCCAAAATCACAGACAAACCTTTACGCTTGAAATCACCAAGAAAAGCTAAAACAAACGCACCGCAAAAAGCACCGAAACCTGCTACGCCCATCATCGCAGCAAGTCCGCCTTCGTCCAATTTCAAAATATCACGCGCAAAATATGGCATGAGCGAAAGATAAGGCGCACCGAAAAAGTTCAGAACAAAACAGATTATCAGCAATGAGGAAACACGTGGACGGTGACGCACGTAATTAAAACCGTCCACCAAATCTTGCCAGAAAGCTTTTTTGTCTTTGAGCGAGTGCGCGGGTTCGACATTCTCGTTTTTAATCTTGAGAAGGTTAAGCCCTATAACAACAGCCACAAACGAAATTGCATTTGCGAAAAAACAGCCTGCAAGTCCAAAAAGTTTGAAACCTACTCCGGCGAAGACAGGACCGATTGCGCGGGAAAGTTGAAATTGAGTAGAGTTTAAGGCGATTGCATTTGCGAGGTCTTCGCGTTCGACTAAATCAATCGCCATAGCCTGAAACGACGGACCGGCTAAAGCCATACAGCACCCTGTCCAAAACGAAAGCGCAAGAACCATCCAGACATGAACAACATTTGCCCATACCAAAACCGCCAAAATCAATGCTGACAGTCCCGCACCGATTTGTGTAAATAGCATTACCTTTCTTTTATCAACAAGGTCGGCTACGACTCCGCCCGCAAGCGTCAGCACAAGTCCTGGTGCGGTTGCCATAAAACTGTCAACACCCAACCAAAAAGGCGACCCCGTCAAGTGCAAAACTAACCATCCTTGCGCGACAGCCTGCATCCATGTCCCAATATTTGAAAGAAAAGCCCCAAACCAAAAGATACGAAAGTTTTTGTGCGAGAGGGCGCGAAACATTTTTCCTAAGCGATTGGTTCCCCGAACATCTATGACAGAATTTATTGGCATGAAAGTAAGGGTGAAGTATCAAGGTTGAAAAATCAAGGAAGGCTGTAAAAGCGAAATCGCCCTACGGGCAGATCCCGTAGGGCGAAAATCGTTAGCCAAGAAGCCTCGGCAAATTTTTGCGGCAAGTGTAACGCCGTCAAAGCTGTTGAAAGCTCCGTGTTGAACTCTTCACTTGCATACAGCCTCAAGTTTGGTAGAGACCAGCAAGAACAGCTTCCACCAAGTTGTCAAATATGTATTGGAGTTTATATTCGGCACTCTTTTATGTCAACTGCTAATTTGACCGATTTTTAAGCAAAGTGAGTGACCTCTTTTCATTCACCGCTATAAGAAATTTCCGCAAGCCTTATCTTCCAACAAGCCAAAGCGAGAACAACTATAGTTAGTAATAAAAGACCGGGAATTGCTAACCAAGCAGGTGTCGGTTCAGCCAAAACGGCAAAAGGTCCTTCATCCATCGGCACGGGATTTAAAGAATGAAGATAATGAATCACACTGATTTTCTTCAGTAAAGGTGGCAAGAGATAGTTAATCCACTCCCAACCGAAGAGAGCCAATGCAGGCAAAATCGGATTGCGAAACAGAAGACCAACGAGAAGAAAGAACGAACCGTAACCGACACACGCCAGAATCGTAATGCCTACATAGATTCCTGCGTGACGCAACCCCACGCCCTGAACCAGATAATTGATGCTGGACGGATAGCCCGCCAAATAAAGGAAAAATAACGAACCGATTGTTGCAAGCGAAAAGATAATTGTCGAAGCAATCAAGCCTGAAAGATACTTGCCAACGACCAAGACTTCGCGCCGAACGGGACAAAGAAAATAGTAATGTAAACTTCTGTCAACAACCTCGCCGCGAAAGAGATTCATAAAAATCCAAGCGCAGCCAAAGAAAACAACAGTTCGCAAAATCAATCCGTTATAGATGAATGTAAAGGTCTTTGCCATGACCTGTGCAAACTCTTCGCGCCATCCGGGGTCGCCTGCGGCAGATGTCAAAAATACGGTTAAGGCTATCAACAGACATATCACGACAGGCAAAAATGCCAGCAAGTAAATCAGAATTGAGCGCAAACTCCAGAGATTTTTTTTAACTTCGAGTTTTAGTATGGCTTGAATTTGATGAAGCCAGAGCGCAAAGCCCGCGTTTTCTGCTTTTTCTTCGGGTTGTAAGGCTTCAATCGCGGTTGAACTCATCTTCCTTCTCCTTCTGTGCCGATTAAGTATTGATAGACTGCGTTCAAATCATCGTCAGCGGGCGCAACGGATTCAATGCCCCAATCGTTTTCAATAACAAGTTTATTAAACATTAAATAAAACTTGTCCGCGTCTTTTGTTTTTACGAACAAGCCTTTTTGGTCTTTATGAAGACGAGCCTCTACAACCGAATCCATTGTGAAAACTTTTGATGCCAACGCTGTTGGATATTGGCAACGAATCACAATCTCAGCCGGACGTTCCTCAATCTCCTCACGGACACCGCGAACGTTTCCTTCTGCAATCACATAACCGTTGCTGACTAGAATTACGTTGTCGCTCATCATATCAACTTCATGCAGAATGTGGCTTGAGATAATCAAATGTAACCCTTCCGAAGCAAGCGAACGAAACAGTCCTATAACTTCAGCCCGCGCCATCGGGTCAAGTCCGTTAAGCGGCTCGTCCAAAACGAGTACACGCGGATTGTGCGCGATTGATTGGGCTAGACGTGCTTTCTGTCTCATACCCTTACTGTATCCGGCGACTTTTCTATCGGCGGCATCGAGCAAACCCACACGTTCAAGTGCTTTATGTGTTAATTCTTTTGCTTCCGTCTTTGAGTAACTGTGAACCGTCAGAAAGGAACGAATCAGTTCTCTTCCGGTTACACCGCGCGGAAAAGAATCAAACTGCGAACAGTAACCAAGCCTGCGGAAAAGCTGTTCAGGGTTATACGGCGAAATCCCAAGTACACTTATCTTCCCACGCGTAGGTTGAAGCAAGCCCGTCATTAAATTCATCAAAGTGGTTTTGCCCGAACCGTTTGGACCAACAAGGCTGGTTATGCCTGCCGAAATTTTCAGATTAACGCGATTGACGCCCAGAATCTCGCCGTAAAATTTCGAGACATTATCGAATATGATTAGATTGTCGTCTGTTTCAGCCATCAGCGAACCACCTCATATGCGCGAATACGATGATAGAGCAGTAACAAACAAAAAACGGCAATTAAAAAGAGCATCAACCAGCTAGACCACAGCGGTGGTTCAAGCGCAGTAATTTGCTCAAGAACCCGTCCCCGTCCGGTTGATCTTTGCCCGATAACAACCTCACGTTGAAAAAGCCCGAAGAGTCCGTCCCAGGCATTGTTGACAAGTGTTTGAAGGCTCAATAAGTTTCCCAATTTTGTACGAAAAAGTTCGTTTACGATTCCGCTGAACGCAAAAGGAATAAAAAAGATTCCCACTAAAATTGCGCTTGAAACAACGCGCCATTTCACCCAGGCTGAAATCGCCAGCGAAAGAAGCGATAACAAAATTATCCAGACAAAACTTCCGAAATAGATTGCGCTTGCAATGTAGAGATTATCTTTGAACCAAGCCCAGCCTTCTAAATATGACTGAAATAAGAAGAGCAACAATCCCGGCACCCATGTTATCAATGAGCCTAAAATTACAAGCACAAACATCTTGCCCAAAATGTATTCGGCGCGTGAAAAAGGGCGGCACAGATAAAGCGACATTGCATTGTTCGTCATATCACGCGAAACGAGTATCGGTCCCACAATCAAAGCAAGGAAGAACATAAAAATGCCTTGCCACCACATAAAAAACTTAAAGAATGAGCCGTCAATCGGAATCAGTTCGTTCAAGCTTACTTGTAAAATTCCAAGCGCGTTTGCGTTGTGGTGCAGATAGATAAAAATCGAAGCGACAAGCGGATAAATAAAGCACGCGACAAAGAACGCAATAAAAAGTTTCGATTGAAAAACCGTTCGATAGGCATAACGCGGCAGAATTAAAAACCGCGACCATTCCGGTGTCAGTGCCCCCGCATACTGTTTGTAAGTTTGTTCGTAAACTGCCATATACTTTAGTCCAAAATCCAAAGTCCAAAGTTTCTATATCGAAACTGCGACGATGGAACTCTCAACTGCTTTTAATTCTTCTCTGATAAAATCTTTTACGCCTTCTTCACCTTGCATTCTCAGCAAAATCGCACTCTGATTTGTTTCAAAAATCAGATGGAAAGTGAAAAACGGACAGCATTGCCTTTCAAACGCAACAAACTCTGCAAGTTTATCAAGCCAGATGTCGGTGCCCGCAAAACGAAATTCGTAACCATCTTCGAGTTCAGTGATTTGCTGACAGTCGCCGAAAATTTCCGTGGCTATTTCATTGCGCCTTTTTGCAAATTCAGGTTCATTCAAATTACAGGCTATAGGCAAATCATTACAGGATACAGTTTTGGTTTTCATCTTTCATTCTCCATCGCGGAAATCCGTAATCTGTAATTGTTTAGTTTTCCATGGCTTTTAAGAAAATATCTTCAAGCGAATCTCGCTTGTAATTAAGCCGTCGAATTTGAACATCGGATTTCGAGGCTAGGGAATAAAGGTCTTTTACTTCGACACCTTCTTTCAAAATCAACTTTATTTTTCGACTGCTTGTCATTGCATACTCACAGCCAAGTTGTGAGCCGATTGCTTCCGCAAAAATTTTGTTTTCACCCCGCGTTTCCATTTCGAGAAAACGCATATTTGAGCGACGTTCTTCTTCAAGGTCACACTGGGCGGCAATCATGCCGTCTTTCAAAATCAGAATTTCATCGCAGCACTCTTCCACATCACGAAGCAGATGTGACGACAACATGATTCGCGTTTTTCCCTGGTCACGTATTTCTTGAATCAGGTGAATCATGCGTGCGCGGGTCGGCGGGTCTAATCCGTTTGTCGGTTCGTCTAAGATAATAAACTTCGGACCGTGAACGATTGCCTGCGCGAGTTTCGCAAGTTGTTTCATTCCGAGAGAGTAGGTATCAATCGAACGATAACGTGCTTCGCCAAGCCCGACATAGAATAAGGCTTCGTGCGCTCTTTCCAATGCGGCTTCTGGCGGCAAGCCCGACAGTTCTGCCATCAATCTCACAAATTGAACGCAAGACATTTGAGCTATAAAAGAATCGCGTTCGGGCATATAACCGACCAGCGATTGAATGTCTTTTGCGGATTTGCGAATGTCCGCACCCAAAAGAAACGCAGTGCCGTTTGATGGTTTGTGAAAACCCAGAAGCGTATGAATTAAGGTTGTCTTGCCCGCACCGTTTGGTCCAAGCAAACCGATTGCGCGTCCGTGTATGTTAGCTGTCAGGCTTTTCAAAATGTCACGACTGCCAAACTTTACACTAAGGTTTTCGAGTTCAATTACAGGGGTCATATCATTTTAATTTGTAGTTGTTCAGTCACTTATATTGCCCGACACGCTCGTAGCACTATGTATCATTACTGACTACATTGATAAGTTTCTTTTTTGATGATAATCGTGCCGCCTTCTTTTACTTCGCGTTCTTCAACCGTGCCGTTGATACACTTTGTAATTACCTGTGTACCGTGCGGGGTTTTTATCAAAACGGTTTGACGTTCATCGGCAAAAGTACCAAACAAAGCCCAGATACTTCTTGCGTTCTTCATACGCACATTAAGTTTGCCGCCCGATTCCGCCATAACAAGATAGCGATAGTCAAAGTCTTCGCGGTTGTTTACACTTCGCGTAACTTTTACTTCTGTCTCGCTCACATCGGCATATTCGATTTCGACTGCTCCGTTTATTTTTGAAACGATAATCGGTTCGCCCGTATCAAGAAAAAAAGTTTTGCGTCTTTCAATTTTTTCCGGGAAATTTCCGTCGCTGTTATTAACGCTCTTGCTCATAAACGAAGGCGCGGAAACTTTTTCAGGCGAGAAGTATTTAACAACCGCAAGACCTACAAACAAGGCTACGGCTAAGATTAAAACCTTAATCAAAAACTTTTTCATTATTGCTATACCTCTTGAAATGACTTGAAGAATTCAATCACGAAAACACTTACGCCAATCGGTTGATTTTAGTTTCAACCGATTGGCGTAAATTACCTAGTTTTCTTTGCGTTTTTTTACTTTTCACGCATTGAATCGTTGATTACATTTTCCATCTGAAATCCTGTGGGCATTCCAAGCAATGTCGCGGGACCAATGCCGAACGGACCGCCTTCCGTGTTGGTAGCAAAAGTGATTCTGTCACCTTGCGCGTATGCATAAAGCAATGTCGGTGCGCTGTCAGCCAACGCGCTCAAAGCCTGTCCGCCTTCTACCGGAAGTTTATTTCCCATGCCCTGTGCTTTTTCTGCAAGAGGCTTCGCTAAAGGCGCAAGATTTTGATAGATGATTGCCGAGAAGTTTGCGTTTCCGTCTTCGGGCATCGCTTCGCGGAATCTTGCTGATGTAACAAGCGTTTGTCCTGCATCGCGCCCGCGAAGTGCGCGGTCAATCAAAGCGCGGCTTGCACCGGCAATCATGTAACCGTTGTCGAAAACGTAATTAAACTCAAGACCATACTCGACAGATTTCACCGTATAAAAAGTGCGTCCGCCCAAAGTTCCGTTTGTCCAGATGAAACCTTTCTTTCCATTCGCCGCCGCCTTTTCGTTCATCTTTTGAACGGCGCGTTCCAATGTCTGTTGTAAACGGTTTGTGTCGTAAACTTCGACAATCAGCTTCCAAGAAGGAGTTGGAATAATCGGACCGTCAATCGCAAACGCAAACTCACCGCCTAAAGAAGCTGCAATGTCGTTGCGAAGACTGATGCCGTTGTCTTTCTCGGCGTCAGCAAGTTGGCTGCTCATGTAAGAGTTTGTAACCTTCATGTGGTTCAGCAGATCGTCAACAAGTTTCACCGGGTCTTTCACTGCAAAAGCCGTTACTGCATTCGCATCGGGCGAAATGTAATTCAATGTTCCCATCGGACCGGATTGTGCCAGCCAAGAAGGAATGCCGTGGTCTGTCTGTGCGAATGTCAATGTCGCACGGGTTTGAACTTTCGCTTTTTGCTTTTGTTCAAAGATGAAGTATTTGAAATCGAACAAACCAAGCTGACGATTCGCTTCGTTCTGTTTGTCTTCTTTGCCGGAATCCTTTGCATTCTTTTGCAAAGATGTTGTCATTATTTTTTCCAAATCGGCGGCAACTAAAATGCCTGCGCCTTCTTTGTAAACATTCGCAATTGCTCCATAGAAACCTGATGCAGTAAACGCACTTGGACCTGACGAGCGAACGCGCTTTGCGTAACTTTGAAGTTGAGCGACTTCCGGCGCGGCGGCAACTACATCACCGTTAATCCAGATAAGAAGTTGATTCTTGTTTTGGTCTGAAGCTACAGCGGCAAGAGTCATAGGGTCATCAATGATTTTGACCGCAGGAAAATCTTTGTTCAGATTTAATGTTTGAAGTTGACCTTCAAGGAACGGGCGAAAATCTGCGCCGCTCTTGGCATTTGCCAAAATCAGAGGGCTTGTCGGACGTCCTTCGCTGTCCATCTCTGCGCTGATGACAATTTCATTACCAAGCCGATCGCCAAATTGTCTGACACGCTCGATGATTTGTTCGGTTCTCGGACCGCCTTTTTGTTGTTCCTTTTCCCACCATGCTTTTAATGTCGGGTTTTGATTGATGCGCTCTTGCATCACACGATTTGATTCAACCAAAGATTGCGTCAAATTCGGCAAAGCCGCGTAGAAAACCGTGTTGTCCGGAACTTTGTCCAATAAAGTCGAAGAATAACGGACATCCGGCAAAGGAACTTTATTGACTTCTTTTTGCAACGCGGCGAGTTGGTCAATAAGTTCGTTATATTTCTTTGAGTTTTGACTCCAGGCAACTTCGGCTTTAACGGAATTGTTTTCGAGTGCGGGTTGTGTTGATGTCTGGTCACCGGGCTTTAAGACTTTCTTTTCACCATTGCCGGGTGTGACATGAACTTCGCCTTCGACAACCGAAACGCGGGTTCCTTTTGTTCCGTTGTTAACCGAAAAGATTGTGCCTACAACCGATGTTTTGCTGTCTGCTGTTTGAACATAAAGGTGATTTCCGCCTGTTTGTTTCGCAGCTTCGACAATTACCTGACCGCGTTCCAGGTTGATAATGCGTCCGCTAAATTCATGGCTGAGATGAACTTCGCTGCGTTCGCGCATTTCAATCATCGAGCCGTCGTTTAATTTCAAAACAGCATTTGCGTCTTTGGCAACACGAATTCTGTCACCCTCTTTAATCTCTTCGCCTTGCGCCAACGGTTTTACTGTTTCGCCGTTAACGCGATAGACGATGCCGTTTGATGCAACCATAGTTGCGCTCGCGGTCGGTCCGAAGTATTTGGAAACGAACGGGAAAGAAAGAACTCCGACAATAACGACAGCCGCAGCCGCAATCGCCCATTTCCAAACCGGCGCAAGACCTTTTTTCGCTTCCTGTAAAGAAGCCGCGGGTCTGATTGCTTCTGCTACGCGACCTGTCTTTGCTTCTTTCAAAGACTTGCGACAAGGTAGGCACTCGTGCGTATGATCTTCCAACAAAAGAGCGCGTGCGCTCGTCAGTTCACCGCGCACGAAATCAGGCATTAATGCTTGAAAATCGGCGCAACCGTTTATTTGTTCAACTTGATGTTTGTTTTCTTCCATAACCTTAACTCTTCTTTCAGCAACAATCTTCGACCATACACGATTCGCTGCCGCGTCAATCGTTTCCGGGTCGAGCTTTTCGTCACGAATTTTGTTTGTGACATTGTCTAAAGTGTTTTCGATTTCCCTCTTGTTACGCATTGTGTTTCTCCAAATACTCGCCAATCTCTTTCCGCATCTTTGCGCGGCTTCTGTGCAAAATCACGCCGACGACCATCTGTGACGTTCCTAAAACTTCGGCTATTTCACTATTGCCGTAACCTTCAAAATACCTGAGCACGAACATCTCTGCCGATTTTGTTCCGAGCTTTGAAACAGCTTTTTGAAGAAGGTTTCTAAGCTCTTTGTCTTCATGTTCGCTTGCCGGACTTACGTTCGATTGACCGATTGTTTCAACATCTACATCATCAATCGAAACCGAACGCGAACGACTGCGGCTACGCATAATGTCAAGCGATGCGTTTATCGCAGAACGCAGAAGATAAGCTGTTGCGTTGGGTTGCAAATCCAAGCTTTCTTCACGGCGCGCCAATCTTAAAAAAACCGTCTGCAAAACATCTTCCGCGTCCATCTGGCTTCCCGTTATACGATAAGCCGTTCGATAAACCTGGTCGTAATGTTCGCGGAATAAAATTTCTAATTCATCCGACGGCGACGATTCAATAGCAGGTGCAGTATTTGTTTCGACAGGGCGTAAATGTCTGACCGTTGCTGTCATTTCATTCTCCAAAAGTTTTGAGTAGTTTTGAGTAATTGGCTTTAGTCGGCTTCTTTGGCTGAACAGCCGACTAAAGTCGGTACTCAAAACCTATCTACTCAAAACTGACTACTTCTTCGTAATCGTGCTTGCGCCTGAGTCCTTTTTGTTGACTACTTTCGGTTCGCCCGAATAGATAATCGTAGAAGCACCCGAAGCCTCTGCCGTTAATTCTTCCGAAGCAAAAACGCGGGTCGTTCCCGCACCGCTTGTCGAAACATTTACGGAACGTGCCGTTAGTTTCTCGCAATCAATTTTGCTTGCACCGCTTGAATCAATCTTGAGGCTTGCTGTTTCGCCCTGAATTTTTATATTGGAAGCACCGCTGACATCAATTTCAAATCTATCATTCTTGATGTTTTTAACTATTGCTTGGCTCGCGCCCGACAAATCCAAAGATTGAATATCTTTTGTTGAAATTTTTATTTGAATCGGTTCGCTCACATTAAACCCCTTATCGCTTCCAATGTGAAGCACACCGCCGCGAACTTCAGTTTTGATTAAAGGCAGGATATTGTCATCGCCGTCAATTTCAAGACCGTTTTCAGCTTGCGCCGTTACTTCGATTTCAAAAGCACCGCCCGCTTCAACTCCTTTGAATTCGGGGACGACGCGATTTTCGGTCTTGCGAACCCCTGAACCTTTTACTCCTTTTCCAAAATGAACGCCGTGACAGGCTGTAATAAACGTAAGTGATAATGCTAATGCAAAAATGATTGCTAACTTTTTCATTATATCCTCCGGGAATGCGTATGCTTGAACTTCGGCTTTGGAAACGAACGGGAGACCATCAAAGTTCAAACCCTTTAAGAATTCTTTTCGCCCGTCTCCAACCTGAAAACGCGAAAGAAAGGGGTTTATTAACAGCAGGGAAGAAAATTTTTCTCGTTACCAACTGCTTTTTTTATTCGTCTAAGCCGTTGTAAGATTCGCGCAAATCCGCAAATAAACTGTATGATTGCCGCACGAATGAAAAGCATAGCTGATTCAAACGTCTTCGTTGAGGAAAGTCCCGTATTGCAAGATATGACCGACAACGAGTTGGTTGCGGCTATTCGTGCGGGCAACGAAGAGGCTTTTCAGGTTCTGTTTGAGCGTCACAGAAACGCGGTTGCACGGCTTACGCTCAGGTTTTTCAAACGACGCGAACAGGCTGAAGAGATTATGCAAGAGGCTTTTACAAAAGCTTACTTTGCACTCGACAGCTATCGCGGCGGCTATGAACTTTCGTTTATTTCGTGGCTTTCTCAAATTACGGTTCGCGCCTGTTATGACGAATTGCGGCGCGTGCAGAGACGAAACGAAAGCTACGAATCGGATTTGAGCGACGATGACACGGCGTTTTTGCAAAACCATGTAGAGGCGTTTCAATCGGGCAGACAGATGGAAAAGGAAACGATTTCGCGTGACCTTGCCGAAAAACTTTTATCGCGTCTTTCGCCCGAAGACCGTCTCGCCTTGATGTTGGTAAACGGTGAAGAATTGCCTGTTGCGGACGTTGCTAAACTGACGGGCTGGAGCGAAGGCAAAGTAAAAACGCGTGTTATGCGTGCGCGGAATTCTTTGCGAAATGTACTGCACAGATTTGTGTGAGAGGTACTGAAATGAAAGAAGAAAGTATGGAAAAGTTAATTGATAAAATCGTAAAAGCAACAGACTCAACCGAAGAAGAAATCAGTGCGGCTGCAAACTCGCCTTTTCTTTATCGCCGTCTGCGTAACGCCATTGAAGAGAAAAAAACAAAAACTGCAAAGTTTTTCTGGGGCGAATTGTTCGCAACTTTCAAAATCGCGGCATTGGGAATGGCGGCGGTTGCTTTGCTTGCGATTGGCGTCCTTGTTGTAGAACAGCCCAAGGACTCTCATAAAAGACCCTCTATTCAAACAGGTAACGGACAAAAAGCCCCATCGCCGTCAATGGACGAAAATGAAGAACTCTTTGCAGATTCCATTGGACTTCCAAATGCTACGAAAGAAGTAAAAGAGGTTAAGAAATGAACCAAGAGAAAAGCATTAAGTTAAAGTTTTGGTCTCTTGCGCTTGTTGTTTTCCTGTTGGGCGGGATAACAGGTGCAGCTCTGCACGCGCTTTACAGCGTTCGTTACGGACAAAATGAAAGACTGTCAGGCGTTGTTCAGTCGTTTACGAATTCGCTCCCGCAATTTCCGCCTAAGCCCGGACCGATGACGGAAATGATGAAGCGGGAGTTGAATCTGACGGATGAACAAACAGTCCAAATCAAACTCATTTTGGATGAATCACGCAAAGAGTTTATCAAAATCGTTAAAGATGAATGTCCGGGAATGAAAGAAGTTCGTGACAGAACGAGTGAGCGAATCCGCAAGGTCTTAACGCCCGAACAACAAAAGAAATTTGATGAACTCGAAAAGCAACGCGAGGCAAAGATGAAGGCTAAAGAAGAGAAATGGCAATAAAGTAATAAAAGTTGAAAATAAGAATTAAAGTGTATTGGCGCAAATCATTTTGAGAAAGAAGTTTGCGCCAATTTGCTTTTATCTTGAATTAGCCCAGGACTCCCTCTATCATCCGCTTTGGGATTTAGAGGGAGATGTAGGGCGTTGCCGCCGCCGCCGTGCTTTCAAACGGCGGTTTAAGCCTCTGAATCAATCGGCTGTTGGTTTTCAATCTATTGCT
>Ga0187894_10005230_pt1 | contig 13403 bp, 16 predicted proteins | sample GBC1701081metaG_FD_136650 | JGI IMG/M metagenome (GOLD analysis project Ga0187894, IMG submission 136650) | White microbial mat communities from a lava cave in the Kipuka Kanohina Cave System on the Island of Hawaii, USA - GBC170108-1 metaG ... | reverse complement strand
TGGATCCGGCCGCAGAGGTCACCCTGGTGGAGTTCACCGCGACCCGCCCGTTTCACCCGCAACGGCTGCACGCCGCGATCGACACGCTGCTCGACGGCGTCGTTCGCAGTCGCGGCCGGGCGTTTCTGGCCAACCGGCCTGACGACGTCATGTGGATCGAATCCGCCGGCGGTGGGGTGCTCGTCGAACACGTCGGAACATGGCTGGCGGCAATGGATTCCAGTGAGCTGGCCTACGCCGACCCCGAGCGTCGCGCGCTGGCCGCAATGGGGTGGGACGACCGGTTCGGTGACCGGCACGTGTCCATGGCGGTGCTGGTGTGCGGCGCGCAACCCGCCGAGATCGACGCGGCTTTGCGTGGCGCTCTGCTCACCGACGACGAACTGGCGCGGTCCGACGAATGGGCGCACTACGCAGACCCGTTCGGCGACGAGCACGCCGACCCGTGCGACGACCTGGCCGAGGACGTCGACGACGTCACGGCGCGGCCCACCCATCGCGGAGAAGAGGATCGATGAAGCCGGGCATTCACCCCGACTACCAGCCCGTGGTGTTCCAGGACGCCAGTACGGGTACGGCCTTCCTGACCCGGTCGACGATCAGCAGCACGCGCACCATCGACTGGGAAACTCCCGACGGCGTCCGGACCTACCCGCTCGTCGTGATCGACGTGACGTCGGATTCGCACCCGTTCTGGACCGGAACCCGCCGCGTGCTCGACGCCGCCGGCCAGGTGGAGAAGTTCCGCCGCCGCTACGGCGACCGGTGATGACGCCAGCCGTGCTGTCAACCAAACTGCCCGTCACCGTGCTGTCCGGCTTCCTCGGAGCGGGTAAGACCACGCTGCTCAACCACATCCTGGCCAACCGGCAGGAACGCCGGGTCGCGGTGATAGTCAACGACATGAGCGAGGTGAACATCGACGCCGCGCTGGTCGCGGGCCAGGGACATCTCGATAGGACTCAGGAGAAGCTGGTCGAATTGACCAACGGGTGCATCTGCTGCACGCTGCGGGAAGACCTCATCGAGGCAGTGGGGCAGTTGGCCCGCCAGGGCAGGTTCGACCAGCTGGTCATCGAGTCCACCGGCATCTCCGAGCCGATGCCGGTCGCCGCGACGTTCAGCTGGGTGTTCCCCGACGGTTCGTGCCTGGGCGACGTCGCCGCACTCGACACCATGGTCACGGTGGTCGACGCATCGACCTACCTGCGCGAACTCGCCCGCGGCGACGCGCTCGCCGAGCGTCGGCTGGCGGCCGCGGACGGTGATGCGCGCACCGTCGCCGACCTGCTGGTCGATCAGGTGGAGTTCGCCGACGTGCTGCTGCTCAACAAGACCGACCTGGTCAGCGCGCACGCCCTCGGCACCGTGGAGACGATGCTGCGCCGGGTCAACCCGCGGGCCAAGCTGCTGCACACGGTGCGCGGTGCGGTCCACCTCGCCGAGGTGCTCGACACCGGGCTGTTCGATCGATCGCCGCCGAGCAGACACCCGGCTGGGACGAGAAGATCGCCGAAGGCCACACCCCCGAGACCGAGGAGTACGGCATTGACCTTCCGGGCGGACCGGCCGTTTCATCCCCAACGGTCGGCCGATATCCTCGACCAGGTCCGAGGACTGTTGCGCAGCAAGGGATTCTGCTGGATCGCCAGCCGCCCAGACATCCTCGCGATCTGGTCGCAAGCCGGACCCAACCTGGTCTTCGAGCCAGCCCAGTACTGGTCGACGACGGACCTCGAACCGGGCCAGGAGATCGTGTTCATCGGCCTCCGGCTGGACCGTGCCGAGGTGGTGCGACTGCTCCGCTCGGCGTTGCTCACAGACGCCGAATCCGCAGCAGGCGAACAGGTGTGGCGCACCTACCCGGATCCACTCCCGGCGTGGGCAATCGCCCACGTCCACTGAACCGAAAGAGCCCACACCATCACCCGGCCCAACGAAACCTCGTCACGACGGCCGATCGATGTCGCGGTCGGCGTCCTGGTGGCACTGCGGCAGTGCGGCGAAGCCGAGGCTTTCGACGAGATCGCACAGGCAGTCCACAAGACCGGTGTCGGCCTCGGAAGCCTCGCCCAAGCGCTCGTCGCGCTGGCCAGTTGCACGGATGGACCGTGTCCGCACCGGGCAGCAGCCCTGGAGTGCTGGGGTGACCTGGTGGCGGGCCGCACTCAGTTCACAGCAGCGCCCACTCGCCGTCCTGGATCCGGGCGATGAGATCAAACTGGCCGTTGCCCTTCGGTGCGACGACGTAGGCCACCCCTTGCGGCGCCGGGTAGATCGCCGTCGCGGCTTCGAAGACGTCATCGTGACCGACCACCACGGTATTGGTGCCCGGCTGGGGAATCTCGGAGAGGAACGGCAGGATGCCCGCGCGCATCGTCGCGACGTCGGAATCGGTGTAGTCATCGGACGGGGCGAAGTTCAGTTCGGCCCGAGGCTCGTAGCGACCGAAGGCGATGTCGGCGGTCTGCCAGGCGCGGCAGTACTGACTGGAGAACACCTCACCCACGGGAATCTGCTTGTCGACGAAGGCCTTTCCGATGGTGTGTGCCTGACGCCAGCCGGCCTCGCTGAGCATCCGCTGGGTGCTGCAATCGCCCATGGACGCCGATACCTGATCGGCGTAGTCCTTTTCGGTTTGGCCGTGCCGGAAGAAGATCACGTAACCGCCCTTGCGCAGGGCGGTCAGCAGTGCCGCGCCGTCGAGCTTGTTGACGAAGTTGTCGTTGCGGACCTCCGCCTCGCTCGGCTCCTCGGCCGGTGCAGCTGCCGGCGGAGTGGGGCTCGAGCTGGCGGACGGCGAACTCGAAGCCGGTGCAGCACGGTCGCCGTCTCCGCAGCCCGCCATCACGAGCGTCCCCGCAAGGCCTGCTACGGCAAGCGACGAGAGCCAGGATGGCGTCAGTCCGTGATGTGACATCTCAGTTCCTCTTCCGGCAGTCTACTAAGCCTTACCTAAGCACGGAAGTTCAGGTGATACAAGATCTCTACGTGACGACCCGCATACTAAAGTTTGGCGATCCGAATTTTCGCGGGCTGCCGTCAATCGATCGCCGAGCACGCAGCACAGATGCCGAAGATCTCAATCGTATGGCTGACGCCGGAGTAGCCGTTCTCGAGGGCGACCCCAGCGGCCCACGCCTCGACGTCGACTCCCTGCACCTCCACCGTCGCACCGCACTGTCGGCACACCAGATGGTGATGGTGGTGTTGGGAACATCGTCGATAAACCGACTCGCCGTTCTCGGTCCGCAGCACGTCGACCAATCCCGAGGCAGCCATCGACTGCAACCGGCGATACACCGTGGTCAACCCGATACCGTCGCCGCGACGGCGCAACTCGTCGTGCAGTTCCTGAGCCGAACGGAAATCATCGAGGTTCTCCAGCAGATCCCATACCGCCGCCCCCTGCCGTGTCGCCCGAACCCCGGGCAGGCTCGGCGCGCGATCAACAGCGTCCGCGCCGGTCACCGGCCCTCCGCAGCGTGGGCGACGGCGGCGATCACGATCTCCGCCAGGTGTTGGTCGACAAGGCGATACCGCACTTCACGTCCCATCCGGTCGCCGGCGACCACGCCGGCCGTCTTCAGAATTCGCAGGTGCTGACTGACCAGCGGCTGAGGCAGACCGAGGGAGTCGACCAGTTCGTGAACGCACCGCGCCGACTCGCACAACTGCACGACGAGGGCGATCCGCACCGGCGCGGACAACGCCCGGAGCAGATCGCCGGCGGTGATCAGCACCTGCGACGAGGGGAGGTCGGTCGGCGGTACGGCATGCCAGTGGCCCGAGTGCGACACCGGGGGCTGGACGGTTCCTGAGATGGCAGATGTCAACCCTGCTCCCATCGATCCTCGAGGCGCGTGACCGTCACGCCGTAAACGGAAATGGTTTTCACTTGTGCGACCCACGATTTCATGCGCGTTGGCGCATGTCAACGTGCCTGCCGATGTCGGGATCGAAGATGCCCCGACTGCCGGCACGTGACTAGGCTCCAGAGATGACACTGTCCGGCGCGCGCATCGTCGCCGTGATCGGTGCGTTGGCCACGGCCGCGGCGGTGACGTCATGTAGTACGTCACCGTCGCCACACCAGCACGTTCCGTCGGCGATCTCCGGCTCGAACGCGCAACCGACCGAACGCAATGCCGATGACGTCGCGTTCGCCGTGAACATGATGCCCCACCACCAGCAGGCCGTGGAGATGTCGGCGATGGTGCCCTCCCGATCGGCGAATCCGCAACTGCTGGTTGTGGCCCAACACATCTCGTCCGATCAGCAGGCCGAGATCCTGACGTTCGAGGGACTGGTGTTGCAGTGGCATGAGCCATCCGACGGGCACAGCGGGCATACCGGCGTCATGACGATGGCCGGAATGGTGGACCCCGCAACGATGAATCGACTTCGATCGCTGCGCGGCGCCGAGTTCGAACAGCTGTGGCTGCGTTCGATGATCAGGCACCATCAGGGTGCGATCACGATGGCGCAGAACGAACTTGCGCACGGCGAAAGTCCAGACGCGCGGCAGCTCGCCGAGATGATCATCACGGCCCAGCGCCGCGAGATCGCCCAGATGACGGACCTGCTGAACGTCACGGAGTAGCCGGCGGCGTCACGCCGCACCCGGCCGGCCGGCATGCGTTCAGAATCAGCTCAGCCGAATCGAGTACTCGGTGCCGGATTTGACCGGGACTGTGGTCGAGACGTATCCGTTGCCCGGATCCCGGATGAAGCTCACATAGTCCCGGTAGTTGGCGCGAAAGGTGCCCACGTTGTCGGTGAGCACCACAGCGCCCGGCCGCATCCGCGGTCCGACGAGTTCGACAACCCGCCGGGCGAGCATGGGGAATCCGTCGTTGAGTAGTAAGTCGACGGGTTCGTCGGGTAAGTCGAGCAGGGTGTCGGCGGCATCGCCGATACGAATCTCGACCAAGTCGTCCAGACCCGCCTCGCGTAGATGCAGCCGGGCCCGGTCGGCTTTGCTCGCCACGAGTTCGGTGCCGATCACCGTGCCGCCGCCGTTGGCGCGCACCGCCGCAGCGAGCCAGATCGTCGAAACACCGAAGGACGTCGTCGAAACGAATCGGGCGCCGCCGCAGCAGCGCCGGTAGCGCGGGCAGATAGTGGGCAAGCAACTGTGGTGTCTGGCGATTCGCCTCCCGGTGCAGCCGTCGGAGTACCTCGGCCACCTTCGGGTCGTCGAGTACCGCGAAGGGATCGCGGTTCACCGGTGCTCTGTCGTGCGCACCGAGACGATGCTGGGCAGCAGGTCGGCCAGCATCGGAATGCGATTGGCGACGGGCAGTACGGGTGCGAACGGCCCGCGGCGGTAGCCGAAGCTGGCCTGCTCGACCAAATCGACGTGTTCGCTCCACGACCGCAGCAGCGGGGAGATGTCGCTGCGCTTGACTCCCCAGGGCATCGGTGGGGTGCGGTAGTGCCTGGTTTTGTGCCAGCCCTTCATCGTCTTGGCCGACAGCCACGGTGGGATCGCGTCGAACATCAGCCGCATGCCGGTCAACCGCTCCGCCATCACCGTGATCAGCCGCCGTACCTCGGCTTCCTGGAAGTACATGAACAGTCCCTGCGCGCTGACGAAGACGCCGCCTGCGGGGTCCACCTCGTCGATCCACGATTCGTCGAGCGCGCTGATTCCCAGGTGTCGGCATCGTTGGCTGGGCGGCAGGAACCGCTCCCGCACGGCGATCGCCTCGGGAAGGTCGACGCACAACCAGCGCACCCGGCCGTCGTCGACGCGGTGGAACTGGGTTTCCAGACCCGCGCCCAGCTCGACGACGATGCCGCCGGGATTCGAGGCCAGCCACGGGCGCACGGCATCGTCGAACACGCGGGACCGCAGCCCGTGCGAGAAGTTGGGCTTGCCGAAGCTGCGCCGGTAGTCGTAGTCGATGGCGCGGTACATCCGCACGGCCAGTTCGTCGTCGAGGATCGCGTCCGGGCGCAGGGCCTCGCTGGCCCGGTTGTGAAGCGTCCACAGCATCGTCTCCGGCACGCCGGTCAGATTCACGCCGCTCGTGTCCGCCTCCCGGTCTTAGCAACCCATTAGTTAGGGTACCCTAATACAGTGGGTGAATACGCGGGGTCGCGATGCCCGCCCCGGTCGCGCAGCAGGACACGGCGGACGCCGACGGCCGGTCGCGTCCACGCGGCGGCGAAACCGACTTGCAGCACCGCGACGAGGGCGACCGTCGGGCCGGTCGGCAACCCCGCGTGGTAGCTGACCAGCAACCCGGCAACACCGGAGCCGACGCCCGACGCCACGGCGACTGCCGTCATCGAGTTCAGTGAGTGGCCCAGCAGGCGGGCGGTGACCGCCGGCGCGATGACCAACGTGACGGCCATCAGGACGCCCACGGTGACCAGTCCGGTGACCATCGTGAGCGACAATGTGACCAGCAGGGCGGCGTCGACCAGTCCGACCTTCAACCCGACGGTGCGGGCGTGCAACGGGTCGAACGTGGTCGCCACCAGGACCGGGCGAAGCACCGTGATCGCCGTGACGACGACGACCGCCAGCGCGACGTCGATGACGACATCGGCCTGATCGACGGTGAGTGGATTGCCGAACAGGATGTGGGACAACGCCTTCGGATCGCTCTGCAGCGATACCCCGATGACTCCGAGTGCGAACAGCCCCTGTCCGACGACGCCGATGGCGCCGTCCTCGGGTATTCGCACGCGGACCACCAGCAGTGACACGAACAGTGCCATCGTGACTGCGGCGAGCAGACCGCCCACCAGCAGGCTGCCGCCGACGATCGAGGCGCCCGCCACCCCGGCCAGGATGCCGTGACTCATCGCGTCGGTCAGGTAGACCAGCCGCCGTGACAGCGCCCAGATCCCACACAGCGGTGCGGCCACGCACATGGTCACCGTCGCCAGCAGCGCTCGCTGCATGAACTCGAAGGCGAAGGGCTCCACCGCCCAGGACCACCAGCCGGTCACGTCGTTGCCCGCCGGGTGAAGATGCGTTCCACGCCGACGGCGCCGAGCACGGTTTCGGTGTCGCCGTCGGCGACCACGGTGCCGTCGGCCAGGGCGACGGTTCGGCTGAACGCCGCACGGGCGATGTCGAGTTCGTGCAGCGCGCAGCACACTGAGGTGCCGTCGTCGACTAGGCGCGTCAACAGGTCGACCACGGTGTCGACGGTCGAGGGGTCCAGGCCGGTGAAGGGTTCGTCCATGATCATCACGTCGGGGCGCTGGATCAGGGCGCGTGCCAGCAGAACGCGTTGGGCTTGTCCGCCGGATAGTTCGGTGACCGGCCGGGCGGCGAGGTCGCCGAGTCCGACCGATGCCAGCGCGTCGGCGACTGCTGCTCGGTCGGCGCGGCCGGGTCGGCGCCACCAGGGACGGCGCCGGCCGGCGGCCACCACGTCGCCGACGGCGAAGGACAGGTCCCATCGTGCGTCGGATCGCTGTGGCACGTAAGCGATTTCGACGTCGGAGCGGCGGTGGTGGCAGGCCTGTGCGTGTAGGATCACCTCGCCTCGCGCCGCTGGTTCGAGCCCGCACAGGGCCCTTAGCAGCGAGGACTTGCCGCTGCCGTTGTGGCCGACGATCGCCACGGACTGTCCGACCGCGATGTCGAGGTCGGTCGGATGCAGCGCGGCTCGGTGGCCGTAGCGCACCGATAGCGCCCGGCTGCTGATGACCGGCGTCGGTGCGGGTGTCGCCAACGCCTCAGGTCCCGTCGAGCACGTGAGCCGCGACGATGGAGTCCGCCCAGCCGGCCAGCAGCCGGCCCGCGCCGTCCCAGTCGAGTGCGGTCGCCGCGCAATCCCGCACGACCTCGTCCACGGCGGCCGCCGGGTTACCGGGGACCGCCGCACGTGCCCGCCATACCGCCACCCGTCCGTCGGCCGCGGCGCCGGCCAGCAGGTCGCCGCTGGGGGACCACGCCAGCGACGTCACGACCTTTCGGTGAGCGCGCAGGATCCGCGGGGTGCTGCCGCGCGGGCCAGCTCCGGCGAAGTCCCAAACCGTGACGTCAGATCCACCGCCTGAGGCCAATAGCGTGGAGTCCGGTGAGAACTGCAGGGTGCTGATCTTTGTCGGGTAACCCGACATGGCCAGTTCCTCGCCGCGTCGCCCGACCCGCCACACCTTCAAGGTGGCGTCCTGGTTTCCGCTGGCCGCCCACCGCCGGTCCGGGCTCACCGACAGCGCGAGCAGCGAGCCGGTGAACGGCATCACGTCGGGTGCCGCGGAGCGGTCGTGCACGTGGACGCCACCGTAGGCCGCGGTGGCGACCCGGCGCCGCACCCACGCGATGCCGGTGACGGTACTTCCGCGGTGCGCGCGCCACAGCTCGGTGCCGTCGGCGCCGAGCACGACGACGGCGTGCCCGGCCGCGGCGGCCACTCGCGTTCCGTCGGCGCTCCACGCGAGCGACGAGCACCACCCCTCGCGGTGACCGCCGAGGATCGCGCCGGTGGCGTCGAGGACGTCGACGCCGTCGATCGATCCCACGGCGAGGCGGTCGGCGTTCGGGGACCACGACACGGTCAGCGCGCCGTCCGACACCACGGCGCGGTGGTCGATCCCGCCGGCGGCCGATAACAGCGTCACCGATCCTTCCGCGCCAGCGACGGCGACCCGCCCATCCCGGCACACGGCCAGCGCGACCACTGCGTCGCCGACCTCGGCACGCCACGGTCTGTGGCCCGTCAGGAGGGCGCTCACCCGGACGCACCGACCATGCAGCCGCGGAAGCCGGATTCCAGCTCGTCGCGGTCGAGGTTGCGCCCGATGAACACCAACCGGTTGGTGCGTGGTTCGCCGGCAGTCCACGGACGTCCGTCGGTTCCGTCGAAGAGCATGTGGACACCTTGGAAGACGTGTTGGCGGGGCTGGCCGTCGATGGCCAGGATGCCCTTGCTGCGGAAGATGTCCACGCCGCGCGTGCCCAGCAGTTCGCCGAGCCAGTCGTTGAGTTTGTCGACGTCGAGGTCGCCGTCGATCTGGAAGCCCACCGATGTCACCGTCAGATCGTGTTGGTGGTCAGTGTCGGTCAGGAACGCGGGGTCGTCGGCCAGGACGCGCGCAAGGTCGAATGCGCCGACGTCGAGGATCTTGTCCAGGTCGATCTTCGCGTTCTGGGCGCGGATGATCTCGGCACCGTGATTGATGCCGCGCAGCCGCCGTTCGACGAGGTCGAGGTGCTCGACGGTGACCAGGTCGGTCTTGTTGAGGATCATCCGATCGGCGAACGCCACCTGCTCGACCGATTCGTTCTCCACGCCCTCGGGCTTGACCTCGTCGAGATGGTCGAGCACGTGGGCAGCATCGACGACGGTGACGATGGCGTCTAAACGCAGTTGATCCCGGATCTCGTCGTCGACGAAGAACGTCTGTGCCACTGGCGCCGGATCGGCCAGCCCGGTGGTCTCGATGAGGATGTGATCGAACCGGTCACGTCGCCGCATCAGGGCCCCCAGGATGCGGATCAGGTCGCCCCGCACGGTGCAGCAGATGCAACCGTTGTTCATTTCGAAGATCTCCTCTTCGGAGTCGAGCACCAGGGCGTCGTCGATCCCGACCTCACCGAACTCGTTCTCGATCACCGCGATTCGCTTGCCGTGCTGCTCGGTGAGGATGCGGTTGAGCAGGGTGGTCTTGCCTGAGCCGAGGAATCCGGTCAGGACGGTGACCGGGACGCGGTGCTCAGTCGACGTGGTCATGGGGGTTTCCTTCCGGGCGCTCCTTTAGCAGTACGCCGAGTTCGAGGGGCGAGACGTCGGCGGTCGGTCTGGCGATCTTCCAGGTGCGCCGCGGCGTGCCCAGCACCGCGATCACCGTGTCCACCGGCGGGCAACCCGGCTCCGCGCACGCCAGCTGCTGCACGACCACGGTCACGTCGAAGTCGAGCTGCAGCGATTGTCGGACAATGGATTTCAGCTTCTGGACGTGGTCGCTGTCGGGTCGGGACGCACTGCTCGACGACGGCGCGCCACCGGGGTTCACGAGGCCGCGCATTCCAATCCCCTCTCGATCCGGTCGAGATTGCCCGTCATCACCGACAGGTAGTCCTGGTCCGGGCCGAGCGACCCCCGTGGATCGAACTCCAGGGCGGACAGCAAGCTGATCTGCGCGCCGATCTCGTCGGCCACGGTCTTGGACAGGTTGTTGGGTAGGGCGTCCTCGAAGAACACCGTTGTGACGTTGCCGGCCTTGGCCGTCTCGGCGATCGACTGCAGCGTTTTCGGGTCGGGCTCGGCGTCAGGAGACAGACCCGCGATCGGCACCTGCCGCAGTCCGTATTCATCGGCCAAGTAGCCGAACGCGGCGTGGCTGGTGACCAATTCGGTGGACCGGCAGTTGGTGAGACCGCGCCGGTAGCCGTTATCGAGCTCCGCCAACTGCGACTTCAATTGCGGTAGTGCCGTTGTCACGCGGCCGGCCAGTTCCGGCACGCCGGTGGTGATCGCCGCCGCCGCCGCATCGGCCATTGCCTGCATCTGCACCGGCGACAGCCAGACGTGGGGATCCTTGTTTCCCGCCAAAGCCTCCTTCCCGAGGTCGCCCGCTGCCAACAGTTTCAAGCCGGGTGAGGTGAGCAGGTCTTCGGTCGTGACCGACGGGTCGAGCTCGCCGACGGCACGTTGCACGTCGGGCTGGAAGTCCGCCCCGAGGTAGAGCACCACGTCGGCGCGGGCCAGTTCCTGCTGTCCGTTCGCGTCCACTGCGAGGTCATGGGGTTCGGTACCTTCCGGGGTCAAGGAGACGACGTCGGCGTCGTCACCGACGAGTTGCGATGCCAACCACTGCACGGGGTAGAAGTTCGTCACGACGACGGGACGTTCGGCGTCTGCGGCTGGCGGCGGCGCCGACGAGCACGCCGTGACCGAGCAGATCGCGATCGCTGCCGATAACAGCGACGGGCCGAACACGTGGGCACCCTTCACACCGTTCTCCTTAGGTCGGTAGTCTGAAGCCCGACGCTATATGAAAACGATTGTCATTAGCAACAGTGCCGGATGCCGTACCCCGTTTCGCCCTACAAGCAAGATCGAGGACATCGATGGAACATGCCGTCAACCCCCCTGACGAGTCGGGATCTCCGGCCGGAGTCAGCGACGTGCAGCAAAACTTGGTCAGCGGAAACCCGTGACGTGGTCACCGCGGGCCACCAGCCGCGCGTTCACGGTCGCCCTGTGCATGAAGTGCACCACTGAACCGCAACACGCTGTGCTGCAGCAACTTCGGGAGTCGATCCGACGGTGCCCTCACGGCATGTTGGTCACCACCGGATGCCTGAGGGGGGCGGTCGTCTGCGCGGCGCGCCCCCTCGGCTCTGGAGCGGTCGTGGTAATGCAGCCGTGCACCCGTGACCGAGTTCCCGACGGAGCGAGCTACTGGATTGGACCGATCACCGACAACCCCGATGACCTCCGGACGATATGCGCCTGGCTGGAAGCCGGCGAGTGGGATCCGGACGTCCTGCCCGCACGGCTGCTGTGCGCGACGAAGCAGCGGGTGCGCATCGACAGCCGCCAGAACTGAGTCAGCGACCCGCCGGGCGCTCGAGGTATGCGACAATCCCACGGGTGACGGCCGTTGCATACCCGGCTCGACCGTCCGCGCTCTGCATCCGCGCCGCCTCGTCGGCGTTCTTCATGTTCCCGCACTCGACGAGGATCGACGGGAAGGCGGCGAGGTTCAACCCGGCCAGATCCGCACGGCCGTAGAGGCCGTCGGATCCGATGTAGGTCGACGGTTGGAGTCCGGCCGCGACCAGCTGGTCCCGCATCAGTTGCGCGAACTGCACGGCGGGCCCCGACTGGGCGTCGTTCAGCGGCGGACTCGAGTAGTTCACGTGGAACCCGCGACCCGAGGGTGGACCGCCGTCGGCGTGAATGCTGACGACCGCGTCGGGATTGAGTGCATTGGCCATCGCGGCACGTTCATCGACACATGGTCCCAGTGAGGTGTCGTCACCTCTGGACATGGCCGTGCGCACGCCCAACTGCGACACCATCTGTCTGATAAGCAAAACCACCTCCCAGTTGAAGGTGTGTTCGCCGTATCCGGAATCCGTTGCCGTACCAGTGGTCTGACACACCTTGGTGCCCCCGCGGCCGGTCGGTACGGCACGGTTGATCGACTCGTCGTTGGCGCCGTTGTGACCGGGGTCGAGGAAGACGATCCGACCGGCGACCGTGGGCGCGGCCGATGCGGCGGGTGCCGTCACCGTCGACGTGAGTGCACCCACCGCGAGGACGGCGGGCGTCGCGGCGGCGTACCTGAGCACCTCCCGCCGCGAGAACTCGCCCCGTCGTACGCACACGCAGTCCCGCACGCCCGACACCGTAGCGCCCGGACGTTCGTGCGATCGACGTGGCGCGCGGCGGCCCGGCTGCCGACTTCCTGTGCGGATACCCGCCCCGCGCGGCGCTACCGTGGTCCTCATGTGGCCGAAGCCTTGCGTGATCGGGATCTTAGTGACGGTGACGGCCGCGGCTTGCACGCTCGCCGGGTGCACGAGGGGCGACGACGGTAGTCGACTCAGAGACCTTGAACCGCGCACCGCGTCCGCCGAGCAGTTCGGTGGCATGCTTCGCGATCGGGTCTCCACCGACGCCGTGATCGCTCACCTGTCCGAGCTGCAACGCATCGCCGACGCCAACGACGGTAGCCGGGCGCTGGGCAGTTCCGGCTATCAAGCGAGCGTGGACTACGTCGCCGAGGCGTTGCGCGCCAAGGGTTTCGACGTCGATACCCCCGAATTCGAGTTGCGCCTGCCCTTCGCCGATGCCCCCGCGGTGAGCGTCGCTGGCATCGACGTGACCGCCGAGGGCCTGGCGCACACCATCGGCACACCACCCGAAGGCGTCCGCGGCCCACTCGTCGCAGCCCGTGTCGACGGCAGTCCCGGGTGCGACGCTGAGGATTACAGCGGGCTGCCGGTGGCGGGGGCGATCGTGCTGGTGGACCGAGGCACGTGCCCCTTCGCGGCCAAGATGGCCGCTGCCGCTCAAGGCGGGGCGATCGCACTCATTGTCGCCAATAACGACGACGGCCCGCCGTCCGGCGCCACCCTCGGACGGAACACCGACGTCACCATCCCGGTCGTCGGGATCGGCAGAACCGACGGCGCACGGCTCCGCGCACGGCCGGGCGACACTCGGATCAAGATGAACGCCGGCGTCCGCGTCGAGAAATCCCGCAGTGTCATCGCCCAGACCACGGGCTCCACCGCCGACGTTGTGGTCGTCGGCGGTCACCTCGACAGCGTCCCGGCCGGGCCTGGCATCAACGACAACGGCTCGGGGGTGGCGGCCGTTCTGGAAACCGCGCTCCAGATCGGCAGCGCGCCGCCGGTGCGCAACGCCGTCCGGTTCGGATTGTGGGGCGGCGAAGAGGACGGCCTGGACGGCTCT
>Ga0187894_10005229_pt1 | contig 13406 bp, 8 predicted proteins | sample GBC1701081metaG_FD_136650 | JGI IMG/M metagenome (GOLD analysis project Ga0187894, IMG submission 136650) | White microbial mat communities from a lava cave in the Kipuka Kanohina Cave System on the Island of Hawaii, USA - GBC170108-1 metaG ... | reverse complement strand
TTCGTCGAATTGTCGAAATGCGCGGTGCATTCGATCTTCGTGCCTTTCGGGATCGCGACCGCCTCTTTCGGCACGTAGTAGGTCTGCCAGTTGAAGTCGTACTTCGGCACGCTCAACAGAATCTTCGACGAGCCGTCGGGATAGTGGGCTCTGATCTCGAAATCTTTGCCGCGAAGGTGCATGTGCGGCATGAAGCTGACAATGCGCGTGTCTTCCCTGAACGTATGGAACGATTTGACCTCGTGGCTCGGCGCGCCCGCGGGAATTACGAAGCCGGTATTGAGCACGGGACGGGTCAGCACCTGATGTTTCGGAGGCTCTTTCGCGTAGATCACGCCGAGGGTAGTGACGTCTTTGGTCGCCGCGCCGTTCGGCGTGTAATGCATCTGGAAGCGCAGCTTCGCGCCCGCCGGAACGCGCTTGGCCATGCCGGGTCTGAATCTGGTCGGCTGCTCTCCCGGCGCCACGCCGGCGAGCAGGTTGCCGTCGCCGCGCCCGGAGCTGTTAGGGTCAGAGATGAAGACGATTACGTGATGCACGGCGGAGCGGCCCGTGCTGCGAATCTCGGCGGCCTCGATCCAGCGGTCTTCTTTGAAGTTGGTCGGCACGTCGAAATATTGGTATTTGATCACGCCAGTGGCGGGGATCGGCTGTTCGGGGATCGAGAAGGTCTCGTCGGGTTTACCGATGGCCCAGCCATCAGTGAATTTTGGCGCGGGCGGCAGCGCGAGGAGAGGCCCTTCGAGGGCTCCTCCGTCAACCCAGGCGATGATTGTGTCAATCTCGGCTTGCGTGAGACGCCGGTCATTCAACCAATCGCCGTGTTTCGGATCGGCGTGCCAGGGCGGCATCTCGCGGCTTGCGACCTTTTCGCGGATGGATTTCGCCCAGGGGCGAACGTCTTTGTAACTCAGCGCCGAAAACGGCGCGACCTCGCCTTCGCGGTGGCATTCGGCGCACTGCTTGAAAAAGATCGGCGCGACGTCTTTGGTGAACGTGACGTTCTTCGCGGCGGGTTTGTTGTCGCTGTTGGCGTTTGTCGCCGGCAGAATAAAAAGATAAATTGCCGCAATGAAGATTGCGACTGCGGAGATCATCACTTTTCTCATTTTCGTCACCTCGTGCCAGGATTGAGTTATCGAAATTGCCGAAATCTGTCGCTATGATTGTTCACTCAGCAATGCCCAATTCTTTCTTTAACTCTTCGATTGAGGTTGTCCCTCGCTCTTTCGAGCGTTCATCCAAAAAGGCCATAAATTCTTCGCTTGCTCTCGCCTGCCGCAACCTTGTTGATCTTCTTCGCCCGAATTGTCTGACGATTGATCTCGAAGATCAATTCGTTCACGGCCCCCCTCTCGTTCCTGATGAATGTGGCCTCCGCGTCCACGACTTTGAAGAAGAACTTCGTCTCGGATTCGGGGAAGGCCTCGATCATCGGTTGCCTCGGCGAGACGAAGTAGAGTTTATCGCCGTCCCGCAGGATCGTGAAATTGACGCCCGGCCCAACCGCGTATTCGCCCACGTAATCGTCGTAAATCTTCGGATCAATTTTGGCCACAATGCGGTCTTTCGGTTTGTCGCGGATGTAGTCAACGAAGCCAACCAGCATCTCGTCATAGGTCGGCTCGCCGAACCTCACCGTCTTTGTCGGGTCGGGGTTGTGTTTATTCTTCGACGAGTTGTCGAAATGGCCGGTCACGACGAGCTTCGTTCCTTTCGGAACCGGCAGCGGCTTTTTCAATTTGTAGAGCGTCTGCCAGTTGAAATTGTATTTGACCGAAAGCAGCGTCTCGCGCCGGGAGTCGGGATAAACGACCTCGTATTTCATATCTTTGCCGCGCACGTGCATGTGCGGCATGAAGTTGACCAATTCGACGTCGCGCTGGAACGTGTAGCAGGCCGTCGCTTCATGATTTTCCGCGCCCGCCGGAATCTTGAAGAAGAAGTTGGCCACATCCTTCGATTCGATCATCTTTTCGACGGGCGATTTGGCGAAGACCAGCGCGACGCTCGTGCGATCTGTCTCCGGCCTGCCCGTGGTTTTGGCGTAATGCATCTGGAAGATCAGGTTCGATCCCGCTTGGATTCGTTTGGCCGTTCCCGCGGGCCATACGTCGGCGTTTCTGCCAGGGGCGTAAACGCCGAGCAGCATGTTGCCCGCGTTTCCGCCAGCGCCGCCACCACCCGGCGTACCGCATCCGTCGTCAACCACCTGCGCGTCATCCCTGACACGTCTGACCGTGCCATCAATCCGAAAGATGTTGCCCGCCGGGCCTTCGAACAAGGTCGGAGCCTTCTGTTCGTTCAATCCTCTGCGCCGCGCATTGGCCTTCGCGGCCTCGTACATGGACAGGTTTTCGATAAAGACGACGGCGTGATGCACGACTCGCTTGTTGCCGGGGCGGAATTCCACGGCCTGAACCCATTTGTCTTCGGTGAAATTTGTCGGTACGCGGAAATAGATGTAATCGTCCGCGCCGCTCGCGGGAAGCGAAAACTCTTCGGGCATCGCGAGCACCATATCCGGTTTGCCGATCTCCCAGGCTTCGGTGAAATTTGGCGTGGGCGGCAAATCGAGGATGTTCCCTTCCTTCGCCCCCTGGTCAACCCAGGCGACGATCGCGTCAACCTCGGTTTGCGACAGGCGCGGGTTGTTCGAGAACTCGCCGAAATGCGGGTCGGCGCTCCAGGGCGGCATCTCGCGGCTCAGGACTTTCTCGCGGATTGATTTCGCCCACGGGCGCGCGTCCTTGTAGCTCAAGACCGAAAACGGCGCGATGTCGTTCGGGCGATGACATCCCGCGCAGTTTTTGAAAAATATTGGCGCGACGTCTTTGGTGAAGGTGATCTGTTTGCTCGCGGACTTGTTGTTGTTGGCGCTGATGGCGGGCAGCGCGAATAGGCACAAAGCCGCGAGGGCGATAATAACAACGGCCGATATTGATCTCTTCATAGATTTCACTTCGTATCTTTCGGTTTGGCGCCTTTGTCCCTGGGAACGACGATGATGTCGTCGTCCATCAGCGGAATATCTTCCACTTTTCCCTCCATCAACGCGTTCAGATCGACTTTTATCCTTTGACGCCTTCCGCCATTGGGCGGTTCGCGGAGGATGATCGTGAATTTCGCCATCGCCTCGTCTGCTGTCCCACCAGCCACCAAAATCGAGACATTGCCCGGAACGCTGAGATAAATCTTGCGCTCTCCGGAAGAGCGTGTTGAGAGGCTTTCCAGCAGGCAGGCCACGATGTAGAGGGAGAACACGACGAAGAAACCGACGAAGAAGCCTTGCACGGCTGTAAGCCCGCCCTTGAGATCGTTGGTAACCAGGAAGACTAGAAAACCTACCGTTACGGCAAGTGAGAAGACGTTGGACAAGCGACGCTCCGAAGGCGTCTCCACCTGCTCCATCGGGCTTTCGTGCGGCTTTTCCATCCCATCCTCCAGTTTGACAGTCTGAATTCTTCTCTTATTGTGAATATGCGCCTCACTCCTTGCAAGAGGAGGAGGCGCATACTGTCTCACTGCCCGTTTGTTACTTTTCGCTGGAACCGCCGCTGCTATGCGCAGTCGCGTTCTTCGCGCCCTTCAAATCAACGATATATTCCAACCAGCCGATCATCATGTCTTCGTAAGTCGGATCGCCCCAGCGAATGTCTACCTTCGGGTTGGGGTTGAACTTGTTCTTCGCCGAGTTGTCATAAATCGCCGTGACCACGAACTTCGATCCTTTGGGAATCGTGATCGGCTTCTTGTAGTAGTAGACCGTCTGCCAGCCGAAGTCGTAATTCGGAACGTTGAGCACGACATCGCTCTTGCCGTCGGGGAAGACCACTTTAAATTCCATCGCTTTGCCGCGCAGATGCATGTGCGGCATGGCGTTGATCAACGTTATATCCTGCTCGGTCGTCCAGCAGGCTGTAACGCGGTGTTTTTCAGCGCCGGCGGGGATCTTGAAGTAGTTGTTCGAGACCGGGTGTGTGACGACCATCTTCTCCATCGGGCCTTTGGCGAGGACCAGACCGACCATCGAACGATCTTTCTGCGCTGAATTTGCGGCTTTGCTGTAATGCATCTGGAAGACGATCTTCGATCCGGCGGGAATCTTTTTGACCATTCCCTGGCCCCATTTCGCCACCGGCATTCCCGGCGCGAACCCTACCAGAAGCGATTGCTGGTTCTCGTCTCGCCCGCTCCCATCGCGTTTGAATCCCGAGCCGCCGCTCGGCAAAGAACAGCCGTCGTCGTAAACCGGCGCGTCCATCTTCACTTTGGTCAGCGTGCCGTCCTGATAAAAGACCGAATCGCGCTCGAATTCCTCGCGCATCTTCTTGAGTTCTTCGGGCGTCAGCTTGGGCGCGGGCTTCCCGTCCTTCGGCGGCCTGATGAATGCGATCAGGTGATGGACGATCTTGCGGTTGCCGGGACGCGCTTCGGCCATCATCACGTACTTGTCTTCCTTGAAGCCGGGGTCGGCCTCGAAGTATTGAATCTCGTCAGGCCCATTGGCTTCGAGCGTGTACTCTTCGGGCATCGTGATGATCAGGTCCGGCTTGCCGATATTCCAGCCGTCGGCGAACGCCGGAGCGGGCGGCAGGTCTTTCGGGTTTCCTTCAACGGAGCCGCCGTCAACCCACGCGGTGATCGTGTCAATTTCGGCCTGTGTCATCCGGCGGTCGTTCTTGAACTCTTGCACGTGCGGATCGGCGTGCCAGGGCGGCATCTCGCGTTTGACCACTTTCTCTTTGATCGATTTCGCCCACGGGCGAACGTCTTTGTAGCTCAGCGCCGAGAACGGCGCGGCCTCGCCTTCGCGATGGCATTCGGCGCACTGCTTGAAAAAGATCGGCGCGACGTCTTTGGTGAATGTGACCTGTTTCGATGAAGATTTTGTTGTATCAGCCTGGCTCGCGGGCAGCAGGAACAAACCCGTAATCGCAAGGCAGAATATAACGGCGATGACGATGCGTGCTTTGTTCATATAGCTCTCCTTGTTGGGTATTACTGGCTGCCGCCAGCGGTTGGGTCGGTCTTTCTTTTCGCGCGGATCGTGCGTCCGCCCATTTCGATGACGGCTTCGGTCACTTCGCCTTTCTCGTTTTTGACGAAGGTGACGAAGCCTTCGGTCTCGCGTATGAAGAACTTGTTTTCAGCTTCGGGCAGCAGCTCGATTTTGGGTTGGTCCTTCATCTCGGCGAAGAGTTGGTCGCCGTTCCTGGTAACGTTCACGTTGATGAAGCCGGCGCTGTACCGGCCAGTGAACGCATCGAGCGCTTTCGCGCCCATGCCCGCGATCGGTTTGCGTTCGGCGATGTAATCAATGTAACCGATCAGCATCTCGTCATAGGTCGGATCGCCGAAGCGCACAGTCTGTTTCGGATCGGGGTTGAATTTGTTCTTCGCCGAATTGTCGAAATAGCTCGTGATCTGAATCTTCGCGCCTTTCGGAATGAACTTCGGCGCGCTCAGATTGTAGTTGGTCTGCCAGTCGAACCTGTAGTTCGGCACGTTGAGCAGCGTTTCCGATTTGCCGTCCGGGTAGAAGGCCTTGAACTCCATCGCCGCTCCGCGATAGTGCATATGCGGCATCAGCGAATAGACGGTGATGTCCTCTTTCGGCGCCCAGCAGGCGGTCGCCTGGTGACGTTCGGCGCCAGGAGGGATCTTGAAGAAGATGTTCGACACGCCGCGTTTGAGCATGAGCTTCTTCGGCGGCTCTTTGGCGAAGACGAAGCCGACCATCGAACGATCCTTCTGAACGCTGCCGGTGACCTTCGAGTAGTGGACCTGCAGCATCAGCGTCGAGCCTGCGGGAATCTTCTTGGCCACGCCCGGTTCCCAGACGTCCGGGTTGTGCCCCGGCGCGTAACCGGTCAGGAATTCGCCGCTGTCGCCATCGTCCTTCATCTTGCCGTTGCAGCCGTCGTCGTTGACCGGCTGTTCGGGTTTCAACCGCGAGAGAAATCCGTCGCGATAGAAGGGCGAGTTCTTCATCTCCTTCTCGAAGAGCTTCTCGACCTCTTCGCGGCTCATCTTGCCGAAATCAATTCCGCCGGGCGGGATGATAAACGCCAGAATGTGATGAACGACCTTGCGGTTGCCGGGACGCGCCTCGGCCATCCGCACATACTTGTCTTCGGTGAATCCGGTCGAGATCGTGAAGTACTGGTACTCGTCAGGCCCACTGGCTTCGATCGTGTACTCTTCTTTCATTTTCAGGACCAGTTCGGGAGCGCCGATTGACCAGCCTTCGGCGAATTTTGGCGCGGGCGGTAAATCTTTCGGAGCCCCTTCCGCCGCGCCGCCGTCAACCCAGGCGGTGATCGTATCAATCTCTTTTTGCGTCAGGCGACGATCGTTTTTGAAATGGCCGTAAGCGGCGTCGGCGTGCCAGGGCGGCATCTCTTTGTTCACGACCTTTTCGCGGATTGATTTCGCCCACGGGCGGACGTCTTTGTAGCTCATCACCGAGAACGGCGCGGTCTCGCCCGCGCGATGGCATTCGGCGCAGTTCTTGAAGAAGATCGGCGCAACGTCTTTTGTGAACGTGATGTTTTTAGAATTTTTCGAGCTTGCCTCGATGGAACTGAGGCTGATAGGCGACGCGTATAAGCCTGCTACAACGAGGAGGAACAATGCGACGGCAAAAATCAATCGTTTCTTCATTCCTCTTTCTCCCTGGGTGAAGGACGGAGGGACAGAGGGACAGAGGGACCGGGATGGCTTTTCCCTCTGTCTCTCCATCCCTCTGTCCCTCCGTCCCTCCGTCCCTCTGTCCCTCTGTCTCTCTGTCTCCTACTGTCCGCTTCCGCCGACAGCCGTATCCTTAGCTTTCTTGGCGGTGATGGAGCCGAGAACGGCTTCTGTCACTTCGCCCTTGTCATTCTTAACGAAGGTCAAATCGGTGTCGCTGTACTTGAGGAAGAACGTCATTTCGGACATCGGCAGGAACTCCATCTTCTGCTGGAGCGGAATCTGCACATAGAGCGAATTGCCTTGGCGTGTGACCGTGGCGAAGACGTTCGGACGGACTTCATATTTGCCGGTGTAGCTGTCCAGAATCTTCGGATCGAGTTGCGCGACGGTAGGCATCTCGCTGACGAAGTCCATAAAGCCGAGCATCATCTCGTCGTAGGTCGGCTCGCCGTAGCGGACTTCTTTCGTCGGATCGGGGTTGAACTTGTTCTTCGTCGAGTTGTCGAAGTAGGCCGTGACCATAATCTTGCTGCCCTTCGGCAGCCGCTTCGGCTCTTTCAACGTGTAATTGGTCTGCCAGGCGAAATCGTACCTCGGCACGTTCAGCAGCGTTTCCGTTTTGCCGTCGGGGTAGAAGACCTTGTACTCCATCGCCTTGCCGCGCAGGTGCATGTGCGGCATCAACGCGTGGACCGTCGTGTCGCGTTTGAGCGTGCGGCAGGCCGTGACGCGGTGGTTGTCGGCGCCCGCGGGAATCTTGAAGAGGATGTTGCCGACGGAGTTGGTCGTCATCAGCTTCTTCGGCGGCTCTTTGGCGAAGACCAGTCCGATCGCCGAGCGGTCTTTCTCGACCTCATTGCCGCCGAGCGTCTGGTTCGAGTAATGAATCTGGAAGCGAATGATCGAACCCGCCGGAATCCGCTTGCCGACTCCCGCCTCCCAGATGTCCGCATTGTGTCCCGGCGCGTATCCGGTCAGGAACTGATCGCCGCCGCCGCTGCGTTGATTCTTCGCCTCGCAGCCGTCGTCAATGACCGGCTGATCGGACTTGACGCGCAGCAGATATCCGTCGCGGTAGAAGGGCGAGTTCTTCAGCGCCGCCTCCATCGCCTTGAATCGCTGCTCAGTATTCATCCTGGCCATATTCGCCGAGCCGGGCGGGATGATGAAGGCGATGATGTGATGAACGATCTTGCGATTGCCCGGCCGCGCTTCGGCCATCACCACGTACTTGTCTTCCTTGAAGTTGGTGTCGACGTCGAAATATTGATATTCGTCGGCGCCAGCTTTGTAGGTGTACTCTTCGGGAATCGGAATCACCATATCGGGCGCGCTGATATTCCAGCCGTCGGCGAATTTCGGAGCCACGGGTAAATCTTTCGGATTGCCCTCCGCCGCGCCGCCGTCAACCCAGGCGAGAATGGTGTCGATCTCCGATTGACTCAAGGTTCGGTTGTTGCTGAATTCGCCGAAATGCGGGTCGGCATGCCAGGGCGGCATCGTCCGGTTGGCGACCTTCTCTTTGATTGATTTCGCCCACGGACGGACGTCTTTGTAACTCAAAATTGAAAACGGAGCGCCTTCACCGGGCCGGTGGCATTCGGCGCAATTTTTAAAGAAGATTGGCGCGACCTCTTTGCTAAACGTGACGGGCGACCGCGCCCCCTTTTTGGAGGTGTTATCAGCATTGCCAGTGGCGATGAATATCAAACCAATGGCGAGACACAGTGTGACAGCTACGCTCAGGGAGAAACTTCTTCTTCGTTGCATCGAATTCGCTCCTTCTCTGGATAGAAGTTGGGTTGTTGACAATTTGCGCTAGCCACAGACCTTATTTTGTGCGACCGCGCCGCAAATCTAAATTTAATAACCAATGGTGTCAAGCCGATTTGTCCAGCCTTTTCAACCATTTGTGGAGAAAATGACCGGCTGTTCGACGTAATTGGTTGACCGGTCAGACAATAATCAATCTCTGGGTGAATGAGCATTCAGTCATTTTTTTCTCGCGCGTGGGCGGACCCCTCCACACGAACAATACGAATAAAGTGTTCCAGGAGCTATGAGAACCTGCTGAACGCAGCAGAAACCGCATCAGCGCGGCAAAGGCGAGCCTGAACGAACTGTGTATGATGACGGATGTAAGAATATTGTGTGGTCAGGTCATTGCCATTCGGCCACGGTCACGGCCCACCAACCGCCACTTGTCTTGCCCATCATGGCCTGCCAGTACCAGCTTGAAACATCGGACCAACTCTCTTTGTCCTTCGAATCATAGATGCGTTCGTGGACGCGGAGCGCTTCGTCGCCTCGACGCGCTTCAAAACCGCCCCATCGGCGACCGGCCTGATCAATCCGGACGGGAAGCGGTCGAACCGCGTAGCCCAGCCCTTTGAAGCAATCCGAGGCTGGGTGGAGCGCGCGTGTTTCGCGCGCCACCCATCGAATGATGATCTCGCGCTGTCCATCCTTGAAGCGGGCATTGAAGCGGGCGACGCGGCCCGGAAAGTCCGCGGCGAAACGTTCCTCGCGAGATGAGAGCGGCAATTGCGTCAGGCTGCGGCCTTCGAATTGAGCCGGCCAACCGGGAAAGGCCGATTGCTCATTCGTCACGTCCGATCGCATCGGCGCGAAAGGCGCGACGGCGGCCAGCAGACAGCAGATGATGAAGAGGAGGGAAGGACGATATGCCATATTTCATATGCCATATTTCATATCTCATATGAAATATGGGCTGTCTTTGCGATGCGCTGCGCCACAAGAGCGATGGCGATTGCGGTTGCGGCGAAGACCACAACGCCTACGCCTTCGTGCGTCCATTTCGGCAATGAAAGATTGGCGGCGCCGGCTTCAACGTAAAACAGCGCGGCGGCGCGGAATATATTGCCGATGATGATCGCAACGAACGTAGCCGCGCATGCCAGCGCCGTTCGTTTCGAGTCGAGCTTGTAATAACACGTCAGGGTGAAGGTCAGATAGAATCCCGTCCAGAGCATCTTCACCCCGCTGCACGGCGCGTCAATCAGGATCGGATTGCCGTTCCAGTTCAAACAGGCCCCTTCGGCCACGACCGCGAATCCATTGAGTTGCAGCATTGGCGCCACAATCCCCGCTACCAAGGCTCTCATCGGAAACCCCAGATAGAATTGCATCGAAGCCACGACCGGCAGCGCCAGCAGCAACAAGCCCCAGATCCCGAAATGCAGTCTCTGGCCGAAACGAATGGCGCTGATAGTGGCCGCAACGGCGGTGACGGCGATCGCCGCGCGCGGCAGAGGCGAGAGGAAGCGGTAGCTCAGCGAGTAACAGATCAGTAACATTGCAGGTAACATCAACGCCGGGTTGTTTGTACCGCTTTCCGATCCGCGCCGAACGACGAATAACACCGCGGCGCCAAGAGCCACGATCCCCCACGCCTCATCCGATTGATCGTTCAGGCGATGAGCGTACCACCGCCAGACCGGCCAGAACGCCAGCAACTCGATGGCGAGCAGAATCTCCGCCCTGGTCAAAAGTTTCCGCACGCGAACCTCCGCCGAAATAGAATCCAGGAGAGAATCAGGAGCGCCGAGAGCATGAGCAGCCACTCTTCAGGCTCGGGGATGGTCGGGACCGTACCCGGCTTGACCGGTTCGAGACCGGCCTGCTGGTACTGCCCCTGTGTTTCGAGCGCGACCGCGCCGGTCAGCGGGGTAACGAGCTGGTAGCTCGAAGCCAGTTTCATCGCGGCGTCGGAGCTTTTGCTGTCGCCGAGCCGCAGCAGATTTGTTACTTCGCCGGACGCCCATAACCGCGCAAGGTGCTTTGATGTCTCCTTCGAGTTACCAGATGTTACTTGATGAATGCCGGGAAGCTTCGCGCGAGTCACCGTGAACTGTTGCGAGCCGCCGCTGAAGCGCGCGAATAGACGCCGCAACTCCTGCGGCGCGTCGCCCATCCGCGTGATCCTGTTGACCGCCGCGACGCCGCGCAGGTTTTCAGTGATCAGGTTCGGGCCGCGGCGCGTTTGCAGGTCGAAGAGATGCGCGCCGGACGGACGCCGCTCCCAGCGCTGCCGCAAGTCGTCGGTTGATCCGAACAACATCGCGACAGGCTCGTGGATCCAGACGATCACGCTGTCCGGGTTTTGGGACGCGATCTCCCAGGCGCGACCTAGCGCGGGAAGATTGTCCTGACCGCCGCGAAAATCGAATCGTTTCAAAGCGCCGGCAACCCTCATCGCGGTCGCCGATGACGCGGCTTGCATCGGCGCAAGCTCGATGACTTCGTCCGAAGCGACCAGGAGCGCGAACTCGCCGCGTTCGGGCATTTTGGCCAGCGCGTCCGCGATTGAAGCCACCTGATCGCTCATCGCGGCCGAGCCGTCAATCACGAAGACCGCGCGCATCGGCGTGGTTGAAGACTTCGGCTCGATTCGCTGCGTGATCGCCTCGCCCGTCTTGCTGAACGGATCGCGCGTCCAGGCCTGGGTGACGAGCGCGGAACGGACGGCGCGAATGGCGGGGAACGCCTTTGCCATCTCAGCATGCGGGAGCGCGCCCCTGACCGCGAAGAGATTGGCTGAAGGATGCTCCGGCTTCAGATTTTGAGACGACGATCCGAGCGGTTGCTTCGATTCGATCCAGACCGAGTGTGTGACGGCGCCGTCCACGCGGAAGTTGCGTTCGATGAAATACGGCAGCCGCATCCAAGCTTCACTATGGGCTTCACTATGGGCTTCACTATGGGCTTCACTCCCATCTCCGTTACTCGCGGCCGTGTTCATCATCTCAATCTGCATAGGCGCGGTGACGCCGAGACGGATCTTCATCTCGCCGTTGGGCTGAACGGGGAAGCATTGCACGTTGACGACGTCGCCGCCGTTGGTCGTTACCAGAACCGGATCGCGGCGTGTTCTGACGACCGCGTCGTAAGCCGCCTGGACTTTGCCGCGTTCGGCGAAAGCCGCCTCGCGCTCTTCGCCATTGACCCAAAGCGTCAAGCGTGAGACCACGCCGCCCGGAGGCAGAGCCAGTTGCGCCCGCGCCTCCTGCTGGAACGAGGCCGTGTTCTTGAAGACCATCGTCCACTCCAGATAACCGAGCGCGGCGTCGGGGTCGAATGAACCATCAATCCGCGAACTAGCGAGAGACAGATCAGGCTGGCTCCGTCCTCTCAACTCGCCGGTTTCATCAAGCTCGGGGGAGTGATCGTCGAAAGCAAAAGCGTTAAAGCCGTCGCCGCGCGCGGAGTCGTAAGTCTTGCCGGTCACCTGGTAAAAGATCGTCCGCGCCTGTTCGGTGTTCACCGGATAACTGAAATTCAAAAGGACGCCGATAAGACTGACCAGGTCGCCGCGTGAGTGACAGGCGTTCAACAACGCTTTTTCGCTACCATACCGGCGCAGCAGATTGATTGCGCGCGTCCTTTCGGTTTGTGAATCCGATGCCGCCCTCGCCATCCAGACTCGTGTGGCGAGCGCCGGAACTTCGGCTGCGATCAACATCGTCGCCGCCAGAGCCATTCCGTATCCAATGTCTCGCAACGGTTTCTTGCCCGATCCGTAAACCTCGCTCCGCTCTTTCGCCAGAAGCCGCAACTGGCGCAGACAGACTACCGACGTGATCAGCGACAAGACTGGCGATAGCGGCAGTAGACCCAGCCCGACCAGCACGATCGCGAACAGGGCCAGGGGCATAATCGGCAGATAAATCATGGTGTAGAAAGCCGAGACGACCACCGCCAGACCGCTGGCCACCCCGAGCCGCCAATGGTATTCGCCATCATCTCGCCACAGTTCGTATATCACCAGCAGGTTGGCCAGCGGCGCGGCGATGACCACAACCTTGTGCCAGACGGTCGGCAGAGGATCGAAGAATGTCTCGGCGCAGATGCGTGTGGCGCCTTCGATGAGAATGGCGATGGACGGCAGAACCACGCCCGCGAAGACCAGAAATATCCCCGGCTTCCGGCGCGGCGGGTTGATGATCAAGACCGGCGGCTCAGGATTTGTTTCGATCTCCTGGGCGATCAGACGTTCGACGGGCGTGGCCCCCGGCGCGCTCGCGGAGTCTTCGGCGGAAGGGAGCGGCGCGGGTTCCTTCGGGTCTTCGAGCATAATTTCCTCTCCTTGCTTTTGGCCGTAGCGGTTCGGCGTTGATAAAGGTTCAAAATAGCGCGAGATAGTTCGATCTTGCGTCAAGTAGTGTGTGTTGTCAAGAACTTTGCCTAGTAAAGTATGTGAGCGCAAGCATGAATTCGCGCTCTCCGCCTGTTACGGTCAGCGGGGACTATAGTCAGCGGGAACTATAGACGTCTTCGAGTGTGTGCGGTAACGAGCGAGACCGCCCGAACGCGGCGGGATTCGCGCTGAGCTGGCTGTGGATACCCGCAGTGACTGGTGAATGAACAAATGGCGCAGACTCAGTAGATCCAAATTACGGGTGAAGACAACCTTACTGCGGCTCTGCCGCCTGATGAGCGGAAGGCCTGTGGCAACCTTACCGCGGCTCTGCCGCCTGATGTGCGGAAGGCCTGTGGCAACCTTACTGCGGCTCTGCCGCCTGATGTGCGGAAGGCCTGTGGCCTTCCGTAGCAAGGAGTAATTCCGAGGGGCTATGCCCCATGCGCGCCAAGATAAGTATGTAAACCATTGAAAAAAGATGGCATAAATCTCTCGAAGAATTCCATTTACGAAGGAGAGACAAATGCCACCAGAAGAATTTAATAGCAAG
>Ga0187894_10005228_pt1 | contig 13407 bp, 10 predicted proteins | sample GBC1701081metaG_FD_136650 | JGI IMG/M metagenome (GOLD analysis project Ga0187894, IMG submission 136650) | White microbial mat communities from a lava cave in the Kipuka Kanohina Cave System on the Island of Hawaii, USA - GBC170108-1 metaG ... | reverse complement strand
GGTTACTGGAAAGACGAAGAAAACACATCATTGGCGCTGCGGGATGGATACCTTTTGACTGGAGACATAGGCAAGAGGGGTGAATCGGGATACTACTACTATCTGGGCCGCATCAAGGAGCTTATCATTAAGGGCGGCTCCAACGTGTCGCCCGGCGAAGTCGAGGAGGTGCTGGACGACCATACGGATGTTACCTTGAGCGGAGTGGTCGGAGTGCCCGACAAACACTACGGCCAGTTGATACATGCTTTTATAGAACTGAAGCCGGGCCTGGAAGACGCCCCTGACGAGGCGGCATTAAAGTCATACGCATCGGAAAGGCTGGCCGCCTACAAAGTCCCCGACTACTGGACATTCGTCGATAGTTTGCCCCGAAACGAGGTAGGGAAAATAGACCGGAGAGGCCTTCATGTACTCGCGGGAAGACTGGACGCTGCGGACTAGAAACCCGATTCCCGAAGTACTCGTAAAGGGCGGCGAGTTCCGCGTGGTCAGGAAGAAGGAGACCTACGACGAAATGCTGAGCGGGGAATCGGTCCCGGAATTCGGCGGCTGGAACACAGGTCCCAAACCTTGTAGCATAACGAACAGGCACAAAATATCCCCCCTCCACTCGACCGGCCGGAAATATCATATTTCAATTGTACGCGGATACGGGCAAGTTCCCTTGCGGATATTACTGACCGAGGGGACTACATGCTGCCGTTAGTGTCGATGAGCTTCTCGGCTTCCTGAATCACTTCTCCAAGTCTCTCTTTGAAGAGGTTGATTCCGCCGAGCGGGATTACGATGCAGGACCTGCCGCCGCTGAGCTCAGTAATTCTCAGATATTTACCCTTGTGATTTTCTTTCACGTCGAAGAAAAAACGCTTCGATTCTATATCCACATGCTTGCTTGCATGTTCCTTCTCGTCTTTCTCAAGTCTGTCCATTATCTTTCTACCTCCGCCTCTTTCCCGCTCGTTTTGGGGGGAATTCGATGTTGTGGTGTATTTAGGGTAGGAAATAATAACTCCTGGTTCTACAAAAATCAAGATAATAGTTTAAAATAATTTTGTGTATAATTCCTGAGCTTTATGTGTAGAAAAGTGGGGGCTCCAACAGTGGCTGAAAAAATCAAATTCGGAATAACGGCGCCCGTGCCCGGGGAGACGGTCGAGGGATTGATAAGGTTCGCGAAAACCGCCGAGGACGCCGGGTTTGACACGCTCTGGTTCCCTGACCATATCGTATTCATGGCCGATAGAATAACCCCGGAGGTCTGGTCCGTGGTGACCGCCGCGGCCATGAAAACCGGGAAAATAAAAATGGGCACGGTCGGCGACGCTCACAGAATGCACCCCGCGGTATTCGCTCACAGGCTTGCGACCGTGGACAGGATTTCGAACGGAAGGATTTTCGTCTGTGTCGGGTACGGGGAAAAGATGAACCTCGACCCCTACGGCATAGCGTGGGACAGGCCGCTCACCCGCGTCGAGGAATCTATCAAGATTATGCGCTCTCTCTGGAGCGGGGAGCCCGTGGATTTCGACGGGGAAATATACAAGCTCAAGGACGCGGTGCTCAGGATAGAGCCCGTGAATGACAAGCGGGTCCCGATATACGTTGCCGCCACGGGCCCGAGGGCCCTCGGGATCGCGGGAAAATACGGTGACGGATGGGTGACGAACGCCATGCCGCCCAGGCTCTTCGCCGAGAAAGCGCGCGCGGTCGGGGAAGGGGCGCGGGAGAGGGAGGACGGTTCGGCGGGCCCCGAGAAGACGCTCTATATATTCACTTCCATTGCGGGGAGCAAGGACGAGGCCTACAAACCGCTCGAGCCTATCAAGCACGCGCTGATATGGCCCGAGCTCCTCGCGCAGGCCGGATACGACATCAAGATCGACGACGAATACAAGGGGCTCGAATACACGAAAATCATGCCGAACGACGCCGGGATGCTCAGGCGGTTCAGGGAGATGGGCGATAAATATTATTCACGCGAAATCGTATTCGATTTCGTAGCTGCGGGCTCGGTTAGGGACGTTATAGGGAGACTGGAAGAGTATGCCGGCACGGGCGTCGATCACTTCATTCTCAGGGACTTCAGCCCGGACAGAGAAGCGTCTATGAATGCGATATCCGGTGAAATTATCCCGTATTTCAGAAGATGATCGACGGCGATATTCCAGGCGCGCGGATGAGGGTATATGTACGAAAAGCCTCAGTGCCTGATCCTGGAGAGCTGGGCGGCGAAGCTCCTGTAAGGGTCCTGGTGTTCAGGGCCGAAATAGACCCTCCTCATGTAATCGAGCGCGCCCGAATAGAATTCGAACTCCCTCGACAGCTTGCTGAACATAATGGGGTTCCCTTCTCCCCTCTCGAGGTCGAGCTGTGATACGACGAAGTAGGACTTCATCCCCTCGTTCAGATAGTAGCGGAGGTACGAGCCCCTGTTCACATGGTCCCTGAATATGCCGCTCATGAACAGCGCGAAATCCCCAACGTACTTCCTCACTTCCCTCTCATACCCGGAGTTGTCGGCTTGTGTGTTTTTGCTTTCGAGCAGAATTTCTACTATCGTCTGGATCTTTTTACCTTCGGAGTCGTGCAGTTTATAGAGGCTCTCGGTCCGGGCGAACTCGGTCAGCATGTCGATGAGGTATCCGGCCGCGTCCCTGTCCTTCTCCTTGCCGAGGTCGAGGAAGCTCATGTGGACGAGGTTCCCGAAGAACGATTTTATGGAAGCAGAGTTGATTTTGCTGATCGTCATCGCGTGTTCTACACCCGTGCCGCTACTTTGAGTATACTACAAATTTAGCAAATGATTCGGCAGGATGTCAACCTGTAATTTGAGCAGTCCGTGAAAATGGAAATAAACCGGCGGGCTCAGGTCTGTCCCTGTCCGCGATCGGCTCAGAGTACAGATAATCGATATTTAAAAGGAAACTCAAATGGCAAGGATAAAGATGGAATTCCCCGGGGGCCCGGTGTTCGCTACGGAAATCGGCCTGAGGATAAGCGATATAAACTACGGCGGGCATCTGGGGCACGACTCGATACTCTCCCTCACGCACGAGGCGAGGGTCAGGTTCTTCAGGTATTTCGGCTTCACGGAGCTCGACGTGGACGGGCCGGGGATAATAATGTCGGACGCCGCGGTCGTATATAAGTCGGAGAGCTTCTACGGGGAGACGATGGTCGTAGAAATAGCAGTATGCGATTTCGTCAAGTACGGCTGCGACCTCGTTTACAGGTTGAGCGAAAAAGAGACGGGGAGGGAGGTCGCGCTCGCCAAGACCGGGATCGTGTTCATGGATTACGCCGAGCGGAAGGTAGTCCAGGTACCTGAAAAGTTCAAGAAGCTTTTTAAAGAGCAGGGGTACTCTCTCGAGATTCAGCCTTAGTCTTCAATTTCTCGAAATAGTTCAATACTAGTGAAATACGTGCGTCCTTCGACTGGCTTCCGTCTACGCTAAAGCTTCGCCGGATCACCCTACGGCTCATAACCTACGGGCGACGTGCCGCAAGCAGGACGAACGGGTTGGACTTCATTCGTTTGCCAAGGCAGAGAAGTTTTCTAGAATCGTATATGTGCACACATTGTGTGCCTCAGTGCGAACGGGGTTGCGGGCCGCAGGCATACGATAGTACCGAAGTTGTTTGTCTGAGCGGAGGAGGCGCGGTATGGAAAACGAGATTGCTTCATCACTTCGTTTCTCGTAATTGCGGATGTCAAGTAATTCGGGGACAAAAGATGTTGCGGGGGGCGGGAATAAAAGTTGAGACAGCCCTGGATCGTTGTTTGCCCTGAGTTTGCTGAAGGAATTGGAATACATAAAGAAGGCAAAATATATTTTCTTTTTTTCCTTTCCTGAAATGAACCTGTGCTGAACTTGATTCAGTATTCAGGACAGGGATGAAAAGAAGCACATATATAGTGTGTTTTATGAAAAGACAGGGAAGGGAGAAAGGCTGTTTTTTTATCCTTCTTTTCCTTGATGAAAAGAAGCAAAAATCATCCGACATTCACAGAATTGGCTAAAAAATCCCTAGTTAACGCTATAATCTATCAATTCCTCCCACACCCCTGATAGATTTTTTAACGCGTTAACAGCTGATTTTTTTCACGCCAATTCTGTGAATGTCGGGAATACAACTCCCCTTTCATTACATGTTATCCAGGAAAATTTTAGCCGCGAATTATTTAACATCTACAGTAATGACAAATGAAAAATAAGACGCTGAGCTGGTTACAGTATGAATGGGAAGGCAAAGGGGAGGGCGGCTGCCCTCCCCGGTTGATTCCTTATTTCTAATTCTTTTCCTTTTCAACTATGATCGCGATACCCATACCGCCTCCGATGCAGAGGGCTGCCAGGCCGCGCTTCGCTTTCTTTCTCTTTCCGAGCTCGTGAAGGAGCGTGACGAGGATCCTCGTACCGGAAGCGCCTATCGGGTGACCGAGCGCTATAGCGCCGCCGTTCACGTTGATCTTCTCTTCGGGAATCGGGAGGTCTCTCAGCACCGCGAGCGACTGCGCCGCGAAGGCTTCGTTAAGCTCGAAAAGGTCGATGTCGTCGAGCGATAGCTTGGCCTTGTCGAGCGCCTTCTGGATCGCCGGGACCGGGCCGATGCCCATGACCGAAGGGTCTACTCCGCCCACGGCGTAGGCAATTATAGACGCCACGGGCTTGAGACCCAGGTCTTTCGCTTTCTTCTCCGACGTGACCAGCACGGCCGCAGCGCCGTCGTTGATTCCGGACGCGTTACCGGCGGACACGGTCCCGCCCACTTTGAACACCGCTCGGAGACCCTTCAGCGTTTCAAGGGTCGTATCGCCCTTCGGGTGCTCGTCCTTCTCGAAAGCAACGGGGTCGCCTCTCCTCTGGGGGATCATGATCGGAACGATCTCGTCCTTGAACTTCCCTTCGTCCTGAGCGGCCTTGCACTTCATCTGGCTCTTGTATGCGAACGCGTCCTGCTCGTCTTTAGTAATGTTGTAGGATTCCGCGAGGTTCTCCGCGGTCACGCCCATGTGGTAGTCGTTGAATATGTCCCAGAGGCCGTCGTACACCATGCCGTCCACGATTTCGTCTTTAGGCATGCCCATCCTGTAGCCGTAACGGGCTTTCTGCAGATAGAAGGGGGCGAGGTTCATGTTCTCGGTGCCGCCGGCTATAATTGCGTCGGCATCGCCCGCCTTGATCGCCTGAGCCGCGAGCACTATGGATTGTACGCCCGACCCGCAGACCCTGTTTATGGTGAATGCCGGGGTTTCTACGGGCAGTCCCGACTCTATGGCGACCTGCCGCGATATATTCATTCCCTGACCCGCGCTCAGGATGTTCCCCATGATGCAGTCGTCAATTTCTTTCGGGTCGACACCCGTACGGTCGAGAATTTCCTTTACTACCGTGACGCCCAATTTTGCCGGGCTTATTTCTTTCAATGTGCCGCCAAAAGCCCCAATAGCAGTTCTTAGCGGTTCGCTAATTACGACTTTCTGCATATTTCTAGCCTCCTTGATTTTTATTCCCTTCCAATGCCGTGACTGGATTTTACATTAAGACTTTTTATTTGCAAGCAAGCGGGACCCGGTCTTGACAACGATACGGGGTTTGGGTAACCCGTTAGTAATTTTCAGCTGATAATTTATGTATGTTGGAGTATAGCATACTTGTCCAAATTAATTGTAGGAGTGATATTCGGAGGGAGGTCGGTGGAGCACGAGGTGTCGCTCCTTTCCGCAAGGTCTATAATAAAGAACATCGATCCCGGAAAATATGCGATTTTCCCCATATTTATAGAAAAGAGCGGTATCTGGCGTAGGGCGTCCGTGTCTTCGTGGCTCGAAGAGGGCGGGCTCGAGTTCTCGGGAGATTCGTTCCTCTCCCCCTCTTTAAATCCGGCAAACCCGGCGTTCTACGAGATCTCGGGGCGGGAGCTTGTTAACGAGCACAAGGTCGACGTCGTCTTCCCCGTCCTCCACGGCACTTACGGTGAGGACGGTACGGTGCAGGGCATGTTCGAGCTTATGGGGATTCCGTACGTCGGCGCATCGGTGCTCGGCTCCTCGGTGGGCATGGACAAGATAGTGATGAAGACCCTGCTCAAAGACTCGGGGCTCCCCGTTCCCGAGTATTTCGGTTTTTATAAATCTGACTGGGTATCCGGAAAGAAGCGGCTCGGTGCGAGGATACTTAAAGAGATCGGGCTCCCCTGTTTCGTCAAGTCGGCCAACCTCGGATCGAGCGTGGGCATAACGAAGGTCAAGTCGGAGAACGAGCTTCCGGGGGCGGTCGAGCATGCGTGCCGGTTCTCGGAGAGGGTAATAGTCGAGCGCGCCGTGAAAAAACCGAGGGAGATTGAGGTGAGCGTTCTTGGGAACGACGACCCGCAGGCTTCCTGCCCGGGCGAGGTCGTCCCGCACAGGGAGTTCTACGATTACACGGCAAAATATCTCGAGGAGGGGACCGGGCTCATCGCTCCGGCAGAGCTCGACGAGGCGACAACGGAGAGGCTCAGGGACTACGCGGTGCGCACGTTCAGGGCGCTTGACTGCAGCGGGATGGGGAGGGTGGATTTCCTCCTCGAAAACGGAACGAACGAAATATTCGTGAGCGAGATTAACACGATTCCGGGTTTCACACAGATCAGCATGTACCCGCGCCTGTGGGAGGTAAGCGGTGTCAGCTTTCCCGAGCTCGTGAACAGGCTCATAGAGCTCGCGATCGAGAGGCGGAAGCGTGCGGACAGCCTCGAATCGGACTTTTCGGAGATAGGCAGGAAGGACTAAAGCCGTTTCATGGGCATCCCCGCCCCCTTTATACAAACCCTTTTTCCAGAAAATATGCTTTCAAACTCCGGGTTGGGCCCGTATCCTTTATAGCTTCGGAACCGGAGCGTCAGGTTTCCTGAGGTATATTTTAATGGTAAGTGAGTTTATATTTTGAGAATACGTTTATATGTCGGCGGGAGTCCATTGGCGCAAAAACCACTTAGTGCATTTTCAGCCTCACCGCGGGGTCATCAAATGAAAATGATTTTGCCGGCACTGCTGTTGTGCTCATTATTAGGGATCACGTCCGCCCTGGCCGGGTCCGCGGGCAAGGAGAAGGCGAAGGATACGACGCCCGACGCCCTCATGCTGCGCTTTCCCGACGTGAGCGCTGACAAGATAGTCTTCGTCTACGCGGGCGACATCTGGGTGGTCCCGAAATCAGGCGGTGTCGCGAGCAGGCTGAGCTCGCCCAGGGGCGGGGAGCTGTTCCCGAAATTCTCTCCCGACGGGACTGCGATAGCATTCAGCGGCAACTACGACGGCAATACGGACATATACGCGATCCCGGCCGGGGGCGGCGTCCCCGAAAGGCTCACTCACCACCCGGACGATGACCTCGTTGCGGAGTGGTACCCGGACGGCGAGCACATTCTCTTCCGCTCGAACATGCTGAGCCCGACACAGCGCTACAACAGGCTCTTCAAGGTCTCGAAAAAGGGCGGCATGCCCGAAGCGCTGCCGCTCCCCTACGGAGAGCTCGGGAGCTTCAGCCCCGACGGCAAGAAGCTGGCATTCGAGTACGTGTCCCCCATGAGGGGCGTATGGAAAAGATACAGGGGGGGCATGGCGAGCGACATATGGATATACGATTTAGAGTCCGGGTCGCTCGAAAAGCTGACCGATTTCCCCGGCACCGACGCGCTCCCGATGTGGCACGGGGACAGGATTTATTTCCTCTCCGACAGGGGAGAGGAGAAGAAGCTCAACCTGTGGGTTTACGAGACCGGTACGAAGGATACGAGTCAGGTAACGGACTTTACCGAATTCGACGTGAAGTGGCCGAGCCTCGGTCCGGAAGACATAGTCTTCGAGAACGGCGGCAGGCTTTACCTGCTGAGCCTCCCGGACGAGACCGTGAGCGAGGTTTCGGTCGAGGTCCCGTATGACCTGCCCGAGGCGCGTCCGCGGCAAAAAAATCTCGCGAAAAATATCTCGGATATGTCCATATCCCCTAACGGGAAGAGGGCCCTCTTCGAGGCCCGCGGCGAGGTGCTGACGGTCCCCGCAGTGGAAGGGAGCGTCCGCAACCTTACAAATACGTCCGGCATAGCGGAGCGTTTCCCCGCGTGGTCTCCCGACGGTAAGTACGTCGCTTATCTCTCCGACAGGACGGGCGAGTACGAGCTTTACATGAGGCTCAGCAACGGCGAGGGACAGGAGGAGAGGATAACGAAGGACGGAAAGGTTTACCGCTATCATCCCGTTTGGTCGCCCGACAGCAGAAAAATCGCGTTCAGCGACAAGACCGGAAGGCTCTATATCGTGGATACGAGCGGGAAGGTCCCGAAAGAAGTCGATAAGGACAATTATGAGAACATCGGCTCCTATTCGTGGTCGCCCGACAGCAGGTGGCTCGCATATTCGAAAAACACGCCGAATAATCTGAAATCCATATTTATATACGATACGAAGTCAGGCGTCAGCCGCAGGGTTACTACCGATTTTTATAACGACAACAGCCCTGTATTCGACCCCGAGGGGAAATATCTTTATTTCTACTCCGACCGCGGCTTCTCGCCCGTTTACGGCGACATGGACGATACTTGGGTATATCCGAACTCGACCCAGGTCTATGCCGTGACCCTGAGAAAAGACGCGGCGTCCCCTCTCGCCCCCAGGAACGACGAGGAATACACCACGGCGAAGGACGCACAAAAGGAGGACGCCGGCAAAGACGGCGGGGTCATTATCGACTTCGGCGGCATAGAAGGGAGGACGATCAAGATACCCGTCGACGCGGGGAACTTCGGGCCCCTCAACGCTGCGAAAGGCAGGATCGTCTATCTGAGGTTTCCTCCCGCGGGCAGCGCGCAGGACCCGCCTAACGGCACGCTTCAGTTCTTCGACCTCGGGGACAGGAAGGAAAAGACCGTGATACCCCGCATAAACGATTACGCCCTCTCATCGAACGGCGCGAAAGCGCTCTACAGGTCGGGGGATACCTACGGCATTATCGACGTCTCGGAGGGGAAAAATCCCGGTGACGGGAGGATCGATACGGGCGGAATGAAAGCCTTTATCGACCCGAGGAAGGAATGGGCTCAGATATTCAACGACGCCTGGCGCATCGAGAGGGACTTTTTCTACGACCCCGGTATGCACGGCGTCGATTGGCAGGCGGTAAAGGAAAGGTACAGGAGGCTCCTGCCGTTCGTCGTCGACAGGGAAGACCTCAACTATGTGATCAGCGAAATGGTGGGCGAGCTCAACTCCTCTCATACCTACGTGGGCGGCGGCGACATGGAGGAGGCGGAGTCCGTGCCGGTCGGCCTCCTGGGCATAGATTTCGAGCTCGACAAAAAGCATAAGGCGTACCGTATAAAGAAGATATACAGCGGAGGGGAATTCAACGCCGATACGTATTCACCGCTCGCCGAGCCCGGAATAAACGTCAGTGAAGGGGACTATATTCTCGCCGTGAACGGCAAAGCCCTCGATACCGCTAAGGACCCCTGGGGAGCGTTTCAGGGCCTGAGCGGGGGTCCAGTGACCCTTACCGTTAACTCCGCACCCGACATGAAAAACGCGAGGCAGGTTACTGTAAAGGTCATATCGAAGAGCGATGAGCAGAAGCTCCGGTACCTAGACCGCATTGCGGAGAATAAAAAGAAGGTGGATAACGCCACGGGGGGAAAGGTGGGATATGTCTACGTCCCGGACACCGGTTATTTCGGTCAGAACGAGCTCGTCCGCCAGTTCACCCCTCAATCGGAAAAAGAAGGGATGATAATAGACGAGAGGTTTAACGGTGGGGGGCAGGTGCCCGACCGCTTCATCGAGCTCCTCAACAGGCCGCTTCTCAATTACTGGGCGGTGCGCGATTTTAAGGATTCGAAAACCCCGGCAGTCTCGAATAACGGGCCCAAGGTTATGATGATAAACGGGTGGTCCGGCTCCGGGGGGGACGCCTTCCCCTATTACTTCAGAAAGGCCGGGCTCGGCCCGCTCGTAGGGACCAGGACGTTAGGCGGGCTTATAGGCATCAGCGGGAACCCGGGTCTGATAGACGGCGGGTTTATCACGGCGCCAGGGTATGCCTTCTGGAACTCCCACGGGAAATGGGAGGTCGAGGGTTACGGAGTCGACCCTGATTACGAGGTCGAGGACCTTCCGCCTAATGTCAATGGCTCGGCTGACCCTCAGCTCGACAAGGCTATCGAGGTGATTACGGACCTCTTGAAAAAGACCCCCCCAAAAAAGCCCGAACGTCCCGAGTACGAGGACAGGTCAGGGGCGGGATAAGGGGACCGTTCGGCCGCTGACAGCGAATTATTTACTTCGATGTAATAATATCCCGAATCCCTTCCGCAGTTCAGAGCGTATAAAGTAATTGCCGGGTACGGCTTTTTTACACGCCGGGTCGAGAGTATACTAATTATTTACATACCGTCATGTTTTCACGGAGACGAATAATATGGAAATGACCGACAAGAGATATGAGAAGGCCACATTTTCGGGGGGCTGCTTCTGGTGCATGCAGCCGCCATTCGATAATCTTGAGGGTGTTGCATCTACCACCGTCGGATATACGGGCGGAAAGGAGAAGAACCCGAATTACCACGAGGTCTGCTACGGCATGACGGAGCACCTGGAATCGATAGAGGTCGTATACGACCCGGAGCGGGTCTCGTACGAGAGCCTCCTCGACGTGTTCTGGCTGAACGTCGACCCTACCGACGACGGCGGGCAGTTCGTCGACAGGGGCGGGCACTACAAGACCGCTATTTTCTATCATAACGAGGGGCAGAGGAAGACGGCCGAGGAGTCGAAGAGGAAGCTCGGGGAGTCGGGGAGGTACAAGGCGCCTATAGTGACGGAAATAAGGCCCGCTATGGATTTCTACCCCGCCGAGGAATACCATCAAAAATATTACGAGAAAAACCCCATCGGTTACTCACACTACAAGGTCGGCTCCGGCAGGGAGAGATATATACAGTATATGAAAAATATGAAATAAAGTTATGCCGTCCGCCCGTACCGGGCAACGTACGAAGTATTCGCGAAAACACAAAGGAGGACTTCCGAAATGGCTGACGATAACAAGAGATGGTTCGAGAAGAACGCCCCCAAGATGGCCGAAGGGTGGTGGAGCTTCTATAACGCAGTCGAAGGCGAGACCGTGCTCGACAAGAAGACCAAAGCTCTCATAGCGGTGTCGGTGGCGGTGCACGGGAGGTGCCCTCACTGCACTGAGTCGAGGATAAAGAAGGCGCTCGCGCTGGGCATAAGCAAGCAGGAGATAAGCGAGGCCATTATGGAAACCGCCCTCCTTTCCTCGGGGACGGAGATATTCTGGGCGAAGGACGTTTACGACAAGTATCTGGGGTAACTTCACACCTTATGAAGGAGTGGCTACCCTGTATCAATATTGACTTCAGGGTCTTATGACGGAAGCCGGGCTGCGCCTTGTTGTTTTCACCGGCATGGGTATAATCATTTTTCCTCAGTCGGGGTGTAGCGCAGTCTGGTAGCGCGCGGCGCTTGGGACGCCGAGGTCGGAGGTTCGATCCCTCTCACCCCGACCACCTCTTGCCATTAGACCCTGATTAAAGCCCGCTCCGCATCGAGTTTCTCACCGTCCATGATTCCCTTGACAACCGAAAGCGGTTTGCTTTATATTGGGGAAGTGGCGCATCGTATCTTATCTAACGGATTGGACTGCACGGTCGGGGCCGATAAGGCATTTTCAGAAGCAATGACATGACCGCCAGAGCCGCATCCATATTAATGTCGCTTATTCCTACCGTTATTTTCCTGTTCGGCTGCGCGTCCACTAAATATGTGCTGGTAGAGGACCCGTCCGAGAGGGTGGAGAGGGGCTGCGTATCGATGCTCCCGCCCGCGGAGGGGGAGTGGTACGTGGACAAGCACTGGACCGAGAACCTCTACGGCGCCGAGCCTTGCACGAACAGGCTCAGGCTCGCGAGCGGAGACGAGGAGGATTTATACTTTATCTACATCACGACCGGCTTGAGGAAATGGAGCGATAAGCTCGATAACGAATATCTACGGAACTGGGTTAAGAATTACCACGACAGGGAGTTAATAAAGAACAGGGAGCTCGGGCTTGAGGTCGCAAATTATGAATCGGTCACGTGTAATGGTATCGAAGGTATCTGCGCCGAGGCAGGTTATGACTTCATCTCATCCAAGCGGCTCCAGTTCAAGGCGGGCGGCCCTACGACGACGTTCCGGGATAAAGAGCTCAGACCGAGCGATAAATATTTCTATGAAGTGGTCGAATTTTACGTGTTCGAGGGACCGTATGACAATCTCGGGAAGGACAGGAACGCCTTCTATTATGAAGTAATGTTTCTTCATGTTTCCGTAGATGAGAAAAAAGACCCCGAATTGAGAGAAAAAGCCTATCAGGTGGTCGAGAATATAGAATTTAACGAGGATTGGGCCAGGGAAATAAGTCCTTAAGGAGGTTTTAAAGACCGGCTCCGGCAAGCGGCCCGGTTCATTTTCTCGATCTTCCCTTCGACTATTAGGAAACTCATACCTTTTTTGAACCCTCTGTAAGTTTTTCGGACAGACGACACGGGCGACGTTGCAAACCTCCGAGTGATACTAGCTAGTTGCATTCATTTATTCTGTGGTACGATGATTGCATTCATCATCGATGCGAAGGTTTCCAATACGGTCCGGCTACGGCATCGGCTATGACGGTTAGAGTCAGGGACAATATAGCGCATTCCACATTATGCCGTCGTCGACCCCGGGCGCCGGGCCGCCAGGGCTTTATGCGGTTCAGGCATTGCCGGAGTATGGAATGCAGGGTTGTGCTTGCGCACCCGGCAACTACAATATACATGAGGTGAAGATATGAAGATCGAGCTCATAGGGAAGGGAATCGAGATATCGGAAGACTTGAGGAGCCTGACCGAGCACGGACTCTCGAAACTGGGGCGGCACTTGAAAGAGATGGGGGAAGGCGAGGTCGAGGCAGTCGTTACTTTCACCGTGGAGAAGCACGGGGAGAGGCACCGCGTCGACATCGACCTCTACCTCAAGACACCCGGCGGCGGGGCGCTCCACGCATGGGAAGAGTCGAACGATACGTTCATGTCGCTTGAATTCACGCTCGACGATATCGACAAGCAGCTGAACAGGCTCAAGGAAAGACGGATCGAGGTAAGAAAGGACATCGCGCGGGAGAAGGCGAAGCGGAGGAACGAAGAGCCCCCGGTCCGCGAGGCGGGGCTGATATCGGAGGAAAGGCTCTCGGTCGAGAAGCCGCTTACTACCGAGGAAGCCCTTATGGTGCTCCAGGACGAGGACAGGTTCTTTCTCGTCTTCAGGAACAAGGACACGGGCGACCTGAACGTAATATACAGAAAGAAGTCGGGGAAATACGGGAT
>Ga0187894_10005227_pt1 | contig 13412 bp, 10 predicted proteins | sample GBC1701081metaG_FD_136650 | JGI IMG/M metagenome (GOLD analysis project Ga0187894, IMG submission 136650) | White microbial mat communities from a lava cave in the Kipuka Kanohina Cave System on the Island of Hawaii, USA - GBC170108-1 metaG ... | reverse complement strand
CTTGACTGCGGCCATCGCCCGGCAGCTACAGGTCGACGCCGACGACGCCCGGCGCGCCGAGCTGCTGGTGCGGCAGCATCTGGTCATGGCGCACCTCTCGCAGCGCCGCGACCTCGAAGACCAGGCGATGATCGGCGACTTCGCGCGCCTGTGCGGCGACGAGGAGAGCCTGCGCGAGCTCTACCTTCTGACCTTCTGCGATCTTTCGGTGGTCGCCCCGGGCAACCTGACCGAATGGAAGGAGCATCTCCTGCGCGGCCTGTTCCAGCGGACGCTGGCGTACCTGCGGCGCGGGCCGGATCTGCTAGGCGCGGATCGCGCAGCCCTGGTGCGCCGCCGCAAGCGCGCCGCCGCCGGCATCCTGGGAGAAGATCCGGCGGCCGCCGAGCTGGCGGGGATCTTCGGCAGCTTGCCCGACCGTTACTTCGTCGAGACGACGCCCCAGCGCATCGCCGCCCACGTCAAGTTGATCCGCGGCCGCCAGCGGCTCTGCATCATAGACGTCAAGCCGCGCCGCCGTCTCGGGTTCTCCGAGCTGGTTTTGGTCGCCGACGATGTGCCCGGGCTTCTCGCCGACGTGACCGGTGTGCTCCTGGCTCATCGCGTCGACGTGCTCGATGCCGCCATCTTCTCGCGCGCGCCGGCGGACGGAGGGCGGCGCGGGGAGGCTCTGGACCTGTTTCGCGTGCGCGACGCCTACGGCCGCGCCATCACCGACAACGCGCGCTGGCGAGCGATCCGCGAGGACATCGAGTCGGTGATGGCGGGGCGGACCACCGTGGCGGCGGTGCTCGCCGCCCGCGCGCCGGCGGCCCGGGCGGTTCTCTCGCGGCGAACGCCCGCCATCGTCACCGAAGTGAAGGTCGACAACGACGTCAGCCGCGAATTCACAGTGGTCGACGTCTTCACCCAGGACCGTCCCGGCGTCCTCCACGCCATCACGCGCACGTTGCACCAGCTCGGCCTCGACATCCACCGCTCGAAAGTGGTCACCGAGGCCAACCGCGTGGCCGACGTCTTCTATGTTCGCGACGGCGAGACCGGCGACAAGATCACGGACGTCGCGCGACTCGATAGCCTGCGACGGACGCTCGCCGCCGCGCTACCGCAACTGTACTGAGGACCCGCCGGTTGCCCGGCCAAGAGCCGCCCGTCGACCAAGCGGCGTATAGTGTTCCGCTTCATGTCTCTCGCGAACACGGTCGTCAAGGGAGCCGCGTGGACCGTCGCGATAGGCATGGCTGCCCGCGCCCTGGGACTCGTCGGGACTTTGGTGGTCACGCGCTACCTCGCCCCGGACGTCATGGGGGACGTCGAGGTCGCGGCGGTTCTGGTCCTGACCGCGCACCAGTTCTCTGTGCTGGGCCTGGGGCACTACCTGGTGGCCAAGCCGAACGAAGGACCGGAGGTCGGCTTCCATACCACCGTCTTCACCTTGCTCACGGGATCCGCGTCCATCGGGCTGCTGCTGATTTTCGGCAGCTGGTTCGTGGGCGACAGCAGGACTGCGCTGCCGTATTTGCCGGGGCTGGCGCTGGCCGTCTTCATCGATCGTTTGGCTTTCGTTCCCACGCGCGTTCTGGTGCGCGACATGCGGTTCCGTACCGGCGGCATCGTGCGTGCCCTCGGCGAGGTCGTGTTCGCGGCCGTCGCGGTCGGCATGGCGGTGGCAGGCCAGGGCGGCGAATCCATCGTGGTCGCGAACCTCGCCCGCTCCGCCGTCCGCGCCGGGATATGCATCGCCATCGTGGACTACCGCGACTGGCTCAAGCCGCATCCCCTGACCATGGCCCGGACGCGCGACATGTTTCGGTTCGGCTTTCCCGTGGGCCTGTCCGTGATGGCGACCTTCGCTGCTCGTTACTGGGACAACTTGCTCATCGCGGGGATGTTCGGGACCCAAGAGCTGGGCTTCTACAAGCTGGCCTACAATCTTTCGGACGTCCCTTCCAACCAGGTGGGCGAGCAGATCGGCGACGTCCTCCTGCCCTCGTTCGCGCGCTTGCCTCCGGATCGCCGTCAGGCGGCGCTGGCTCGATCGCTGCGTCTCCTGGCGCTGATCATGTTCCCGCTGTCCATAGGCCTTGGCGTCATCGCGCCGACCGTGGTGCGCGCGCTGCTGGCTCCACAATGGGAACCGGTCGCCCCGCGCCTCGCCATCCTGGCTTGTCTCTCGGCCGTGTTTCCCATCGGGTACGCGGTCTACGCGTATCTCAACGCGGCCAACCATCCACGCGCGGTCATGGCGCTCGCCTTCTTCCGGACGGTGATCCTGCTCGGGTCCATGGGGGTGCTCGGGTCCGCGGGCGGGCCGCTCGGCGCCTGCTTCGGGGTGGGCATCGCGTTCGGGCTCTACGCGCTGGTCAGCGTGGTGCTCACCTCGCGCCTGGAAGGCTGGTCTCCCGCCGGCCCGCTTCTGGCCCTGCTCCCGCCGCTGTTCGCGTGCGTGCCCATGGCGGCGGTCGTCCTTGGGGTGCGCGCTCTCCTGCCGGCCGAAACCCCTACCGTCGTTGCGTTGATCGTCGAGCTCATCGCGGGCGCCGGCGGCTACATCGGCGCCGCGCTGGTCATGGCGAAGAGCGTGTCTCGCGAGCTCATCGATCTGGTGCGCGGCGCGCTTGCGCATCGCCGCCGCCGCGCCGACACGCCCGCCTGAACGCGCGGGCGACGTCCTCAGGGACGGAAGCTGGTAGCCTGAACGAATGCTGTTCTTTGCCGCCGTCCTTGTTCTTGCTGTCGCCGCCCTCCCCATGGGCTTGCCCCTCGCTCCCGGGATTGCGCTGGCTGCGCCCGCGGGCAAGGCGGAATCGAGCGCCACCGCCCTCCTGGAGAAAGGGTCGTCACTGTTCGATAAGGGCGACGTGGCGGGCGCACTGCGCGCCTTCGACGCGGCGGTGAAGGCGGACCCCGGAGATGCGCGCGCGCACTACTTGCGCGGCGTCGCCCTCGAGCGGGGAGGAAACGGCGTGGCCGCCGCGGGTGCGTATCGGGACGCGCTGGCGCGCAAGCCAGATTTCGCCGAGGCCCACAACAACCTCGGCGGCCTGATGAAGGCACAGGGCGACGTCCAGGGCGCGGGCGCCGCCTTCGAGGCGGCCGTGAAAGCCAAGCCAGCTTACGCCGAGGCGCAATTCAACCTGGGTGTGGTCCGTGACGCTCAAGGAAGGAAACCCGAGGCCGTCGCCGCCTACCGGGAGGCCGTGCGGTGCAAGCCGGCCGAAGGCGCGTACCGCCTGAACCTGGGCGCGGCGCTGCGTCGCACGGGCGACCTCGACGGCGCCATCGCTCAGCTCACCGAGGCGACGCGGCTGCTGCCGCAGGATCCTATGGGCTGGGTCAACCTGGGCATGTTGCTGTCAGACAAGAAATCCTACGAAGAGGCCGGCAAGGCGCTCGACAAGGCGGTCAAGCTCAAGCCCGACTACGCGCTGGGTTGGAACCGCCTGGGGCGCGTCGAGCTCAAGCGGGATCGTGTGGACGCCGCCGTCGCGGCGCAAGAAACCGCGCGCAAGCTCGACCCGAAGAACGCCACCTTCGCCGCGGATCTATGTCGCGCCCTGGTCGAAAAAGAGGCCACCGCGCGCGCGATCGCCGAATGTCGCGCGGCGGTCGCCCTCGATCCCCAGAGCCCGCTTGCGCGCTACGAGCTTGGCAAAGCCTTGGCCGCCAAGGGGGACTGCGGGGCGGCCCGCGCCGAGCTGGACAAGTTCGCGGCCCTGCCCGGCGTCAAGCCGGAGGCCAAGGCCCAGGCCGCGGCCATGGCGGGCGCCTGCGGCAACAAGGCGCCCGCCCGGGGAAGATAGGCGCGGCTCGCTTGCGGTCTGGCTGCGAGGCGTCGCGCACGACGGCGCGCCGGCGGGCTCCGCCGCTTCCCGCGTTCTCTGCTAGTCTCCCGCAATGTTGCCGGACGCTCATCTTCGAGAGGCGCTCACCTTCGACGACGTGCTGCTGGTCCCCGCCGAGAGCGACGTGCTGCCGAAGGACGTAGACGTCCGCACGCAGCTCACGCCCGGCATCGCGCTGGCGAACCCCATCGTTTCGTCGGCCATGGACACGGTCACGGAGGCGGCCACCGCCATCTGCATGGCGCGCGAAGGCGGCATCGGGGTCCTGCACAAGAACTTCGACATCCCCGGGCAGGCGCTCGAGGTCATGAAGGTGAAGAAGGCCGAGTCGGGTGTGGTCGCGAACCCGGTCACCATCGGCCCCGATCAGAAGCTGGCGCACGCGTTCGATCTGATGCGCAGCCACGGCATCTCCGGGCTGCCGGTGGTGGGCGCCGACGGACGGCCGGTAGGAATCTTGACCAACCGCGACGTGCGTTTCGAGCGCAATCTGGATCAGATGGTGAGCGCCGTGATGACCCGGAAGCTCATCACCACCGCCGAAGGGACCAGCCTGGAGTCGTCCAAGGAGCTGTTGCACAAGAACCGCATCGAGAAGCTGCTGGTGGTGGATGGCGCCGGCAAGCTCAAGGGCCTCATCACCATCAAAGACATCGAGAAGGCGCAGCAACATCCCACCGCCGTCAAGGATGACTTTGGCCGCCTGCGGGTCGGCGCCGCCGTCGGCGTGGGGGGCGACCGCGATGAACGCGTCGCCGCGCTGCTGGCCGCCGGCTGCGACGTCATCGTCATCGACACCGCTCACGGCCATTCGCGGGCCGTGCAACAGGCGGTGGCCGACGTGCGCCGCAACTTTCCGAAGGTCGATCTCATCGCCGGCAACGTCGCCACCGCCGAGGGCGCCGCCGCCCTGGCGAAGGCCGGCGCGAACGCGGTCAAGGTCGGCATCGGGCCCGGATCGATCTGCACCACGCGCGTGGTGGCAGGCGTCGGCGTCCCGCAGATCACCGCCATCGCGGATTGCGCCCGCGCGGTCGAGAAGCTGGGCGCCATGATCGTTGCGGACGGAGGCATCAAGTACTCGGGCGACATCGCCAAGGCCATCGCCGCCGGCGCCCACACCGTGATGATCGGCAGCTTGTTCGCCGGCACCGACGAGGCCCCGGGCGAAGTCGTTCTTTACCAGGGGCGCAGCTACAAGGTCTATCGGGGCATGGGCTCCATCGGAGCGATGCGTTCGGGCAGCCGCGATCGGTACTTCCAGGCGGAGGTCGTGAGCGACGCCAAACTGGTCCCCGAGGGCATCGAAGGCCGCGTCCCCTACCGGGGCAGCCTGTCCCAGTCGCTGTATCAACTGATCGGCGGGCTCAAGGCGGGCATGGGTTACTGCGGCTGCCGCACAGTGAACGACCTGCGCACCCGCGGACGTTTCCTGCGCGTCACGGCGATGGGGCTGCGCGAGTCCCACGTCCACGACGTCATCATCACGAAGGAAGCCCCCAACTACCGTGTCGAACAGTAGCCCGCGCCGCGATCTGGTCCTGATCCTCGACTTCGGGGCGCAGTACACGCAGCTCATCGCGCGTCGCGTGCGCGAGCAGAAGGTCTACTCCGAGGTTCATCCGTTCGATCTTCCCGTCGAACGAATCCGCGCGTTGGCGCCGCGGGCGATCATCCTGTCGGGCGGTCCGTCTTCGTGTTACGACGAGCGCGCGCCGCGCGTGTCGACGGCGCTGTTCGAGCTGGACGTGCCGATGCTCGGCATCTGCTACGGCGCGCAGCTCGCGTCGCTGCTGCTGGGCGGGAAGGTGGTCGCCGCCGAACGCCGCGAGTACGGACCGGCGACGGTCCGCGTGCGGGACGCGTCGGATCTCTTCCATGGTTTCCGGCCCGGCGAGGAGCTGGCCGTGTGGATGAGCCACGGCGACCGCGTGGAATCACTGCCGGCGGGATTCGCAGTGATCGGCGACAGCGACAACTGCCCGGCGGCGGCGGTGGCCGCGCCGGGGCGCAAGTTGTGGGGCGTCCAGTTCCACCCCGAGGTGGCCCACACCGCACGCGGCGGCGAGATCCTGGCGAATTTCCTGTTCCGCATCGCCGGCTGTCAGCCGTCGTGGACCATGGCCGGCTTCGTCGGCGAAGCGGAGGCGGCGGTCCAGCAGCGAGCCCCGAGCGGGCGCGTCATCTGCGGGCTTTCGGGCGGCGTGGATTCGTCGGTGGCGGCGGCGCTGGTCCACCGCGCGGTGGGCGACAGGCTGACGTGTATCTTCGTCGACAACGGCCTCCTGCGCGCCGGGGAGCGTGGCCAGGTCGAGGCGTTGTTTCGCGGCGCCTTCCGGGCGGACCTGCGCGTCGTCGATGCGGCCGATCGGTTCATCGGCGCGCTCGCGGGCGTCACCGATCCTGAGCGCAAGCGCAAGATCATCGGACGCGAGTTCATTGCCGTCTTCGACCAGGAGGCGGCGCGGGTGGGCGGCGCCGACTATCTGGTGCAAGGGACGCTTTACCCCGACGTCATCGAGTCCGTCTCCCACAAGGGTCCGTCGGCGACGATCAAATCGCATCACAACGTGGGCGGGCTACCCGAGGGGATGCGGCTCAAGCTCGTCGAGCCGCTGCGCGAGCTGTTCAAGGACGAAGTGCGCGCGCTGGGCGCCGAGCTGGGGCTGCCGCGCGACGTGTTGTGGCGGCAGCCGTTCCCGGGGCCGGGCCTGGCGGTGCGGGTGCTGGGCGAAGTCACGCGCGCCCGGTGCGACGTGCTGCGCGCGGCCGACACGATCATCGACCAGGAGATCCGCGCGGCGGGCCTTTACGAGGAGATCTGGCAGTCCTTCGGTGTGCTGCTGCCGGTGCAGAGTGTGGGCGTCATGGGCGACCAGCGGACCTACGCCGACGTCCTGGCCATCCGCGCCGTCAGCTCGAAGGACGGAATGACGGCGGATTGGGTCCCGCTGCCGTACGGCCTGCTCGCCACCTTGTCGTCCCGTATCGTCAACGAGGTGCGCGGCATCAACCGCGTAGTTTACGACATCTCGTCGAAGCCCCCGGCCACCATCGAGTGGGAATGAGGGTCCTGGCGGTCTTCGCCGCCGCCGTGGTCCTGTCGCTGGTCGGTCGCGTGGGCGACGTCACTGTCGACTGGGAGCGCGGCACGCTGACGGCCCAGGGCGGGGCCGCCGCCGACATCCGCATGCCGTCTCCCGACCTGGCGCGTCCCGGCGCCGAGCGGCGCGCGCGCGCGGCGGGGCTGGCCAAGCTGCGCGCCGGGCTGCTGGCGTTGCCGCTCGGGGGAGGGCGGACGCTGTCGAAGGCGGCGGTCGAGCGGGCGGTGGCGCGCGCCACCACGGTCGCCGTCGATTACCAATCGAACGGTGGCGCCGTCGTCCGCCTGGCCGTGCGTTTCGGCGACTGGGATGAAAACGTCAAAGATGGCGCGGGCCCGGTCCCGGATCCCACGGCACCGCCATCCGAAGTCATCCTATCCGTCGCCGTCATGCCGCTCGGGGCAGCGCCCATCGTCGTTCGGGGTGGACGCGAGCTGATGACCTCCGCCGCGCGCTACAAAATCGGACCGCCGCCCCCGTCGGTACGCGCGCTGTCCGCCCACGGCGACGCCCAGGGCCGGTTGGTCCTGCAAGGCGCCGGATCCGCGGGCGCCGCGCCAGGGCTAGCCCGCGTGCTCATCTACCTGGACAAGGTCGCGCCGCCGTCATGAGCTCTTCCCTTTCTCCCTGAGACCAGTAACCGGAACCGCGGCGACCTCGAGCACTCCTGACTCGGAGCGCCATCGGCCGCAGCTTTTGGCACCGCCTGCTTCTTGGTCTAGGTTCAAGCCGGATCTCATGACCATGGCGATGCTGCTCGTTCTCGCGCTGGTCGACGAACCGGCTGGGCGCGTCGGCGTCGGTCAAGCGCCGGTCGTGGCGGGCAACCTCGCCGCGGCCCGTGAGCTAGCGCTCGAAGACGCCCTGCGACAGACCGTGGAGACGGCGATGGTCGAGATCTTGGCGCCGTCACCGCTTTCGAGCCGTCCGGCCCTCCGTCCGATCCTGGGGCGCGCCCGCGTTTACGTGAAGCGTTACCGTATCCTCGAGCAGTTGCCACCGGCTTCCGACGGGGCCGGCGTCTATCAGGTGCGGGTGGCAGCCGACGTAGACACCGCCGCTCTTCGTCGGGAGATCGAACGGGTGACCACGGCGATGTCCTTGGCGCAGGCGCCGTCAACGCCTTCGACGGGCGGCAAGCGTCCCGGGCTCGCATTGTCGGGGACGGGCCCTGTAGAGGCGACGGCGGTCTTGAGCGCCGCCCTTGCGGCGGCCGGCGTGCTCGTGGTTCCGCCCACGGTGTCGGGGACCCCCACGCCGCCTCAGGCCGGCGCGGTGACGGCGTCCGCGGCCACCGAGGGCCCCATCCGGGGAACGTCGAAGCTCTCCATCCAGTGCCGGATCGGCCTGCGCGTATCGTCCGCCGCCGGATCTGTGCTGGCCGACGAGACCACATCCGCCCGTGGGTTCGCCGAGCACGAGCCTGACGCGCGCGCCGGCTGTTGGGGACGTGCCGCGGCCGCGCTGGTTCCGCGCGTCGTTCCCGCGCTGGGGGCCGGGGGCGAATCGCCGGGAGGAACCCGCATCGTCACGATGGACGTGGATATCGTCGAGCCGGCTGCCCTGTCGGCGCTTCTGAAGTCCGTGCGGGCCGTGGCGAGCGTTTCCTCCGCCGAGCTGCGGCGTATCCTTTCGGGGCGCGCCGAGGTTCGCGTCACGACCCGGCTCGCCGCCCGGGATTTGGCGGCCGCGGTGACGCGCGAGGCGATCGGCGCGTTGGCGATCACCACCACCGAGGCGGCAGGCGATCTGGTCAAGCTGCGCGTCCGCGGCGCACCGTCCTCCGGCGGCGCAGCGCCCGCCGGTGACACACCTCAGGGGCTCGGCGCGCCGGTGCCTCCCGCGCCGACGTCGTCCACAGCGCCACCGCCGCCGCCCACCGCCGCTGCCAGGGCGCCGTGAAGCACTTCCTCGTCGGACTCGCGTGCTGGATCGGCGTCGCCTGCGCGCACAGCGGAACCTACGGCGCCGCCGCGTTCCGCGTCGAGAGCAATGTCCCGGACGCGTCGGTTCTGATCGACGACGTCCTGGTGGGCCGCGCGTCCGAATGGGCGGGCGAAGGCAAGCACCTGCGTCCCGGTTTCCATCGCGTCGAGATCCGCTATCCCGGTTACTACTCGTACTACGCCGAAGTGGACCTTGCCGAAGGCGGTAGCGCGGTCGTCAAGGCCACCCTCCGCCCCTTCCTCGAGTAGCGCGGACAGCCGCGCTCTCGGCTCGCTCAGCTTGGGAGCTGTTCGCAGAATTCGATGTGCCGCGGAACCTTGTAGGGCGCCAGGTTGCGCGCGCAGTGGTCGATGATCTCCTCGGCCTTGCACACGCCCGTCCGCACCACGCGGGCGACCACCATGGGACCGCCCTGATCATCGGTCACGACGCGCGCGCGCGCCGCCTTGACCTTGGGGAACGACTCGAGGCAGCCCTCCACCTCGCCCAGCGCCACTCGCTTGCCGTCGACCTTCACCAGGTCGTCTTCGCGCCCCGCCAGGGTGAGCTTGCCGGTCCGGTCGAGATAGCCCAGATCCCCGGTTCGGTACCAACCTTCGCTGTCGACGCCGCCCACCTGGGTTCCTCCGCCCGAGCGCACCGGCACGTGCACTTTCGGCACGGATCCCAGCGCCAGGCCCTTGGTCCGAACCCAGACCGCCCCCGCGTCACCGATCACAGGACGGCCGCCCGCCAACGGAAGCACGCGCACGTCCACACCCTTGAACGGCTTGCCGACGGATTCGGGATCCTTGCCGGTGCGGTCGATGGCCACAGGCCCCAGCTCCGTCGTGTGATAACAGGACAGCAGACGGACGCCGAAGCGCTCATGGAACGATTCGGCCACCTGGCTGGGAAGAATCGATCCGGAGCTCACGTAGCGGGCTCCGCTGACCTTCAACGGCCGCACGGTGGGGACCCGCACCAACGATCCGAAGAGTCCCGGCGTGCCCGGGAAGACGTCGATGGAGTGCTCGCGCACCAGCTTGGCGATGCGCTTCGGCGAGACTTCGTCTTCCAGAAAGAGCGTCGATCCGTTGGCCAGCGTTGCCAGCATGCCGAAATCGAAGCCGTAGCTGTGGTGCAGCGGCACGGTGCAAAGCACGCGATCGGAGGGGGTCATCTCCAGCGTCCCGCCGATGAGGGTGGCAGAAGTCTCCAGGTTGGCGGCGCTGCGCAGGACGCCCTTCGGATCACCGCCCACGTCGGCTGTGAATTGCACCACCGCCACGTCGGGCCGCGAGGTTCCGTTGCTGGGGCTGCGTTTGTACAGGCTGCACGTCAGCAGCGTCCCCTGCAGGCGCCGGCGCGTTTCGGGGATGAACTTCGACGGCGGAGCCGGCCGCAGCGGCGCCGATGGCCCTCGTAGCGAGGTCGAGCTGCTGCTCATGGCTGCGGCGGCGGCGGCCTGCGCCCCTTCGCCGCCGCGCGGCCGTGTGATCAGCGCACGCAGCGGGGCCGCCTCCAAGATGAGCTCTAGCTCGCGGTTGCCGGTGGTCGGATCCAGCGGCACGACCACGCCCTTGAGCTTCGAGACCGCGAGCGCGAGGATGACGAAGTCGGGCACGTTGCCCAGCATGAGCCCGACCCAGGCGCCGGGGCCGATGCCCATCGCGTGCAGCTCCTGTGCGCGGCGGTCCACCCGATGGATGAAGCCGCGCCACGAAAGATACGTGTCCCGGTATACCAGCGCCTTACCACTGCCGTGATCCCCGGCGACCTGCGAGAGCCACTGATAGAGGAACATTTACGAAAACCAGCGCAAAGAGCCGCAAGGAGTGTATCCGTCGCCTGCCGGGTTCACAAGCGAAACGCGTATCCGACCTCGAACGAGTAGAGGGTTCCGCCCTTGTCGAGATCCAGGATTGTGGCGGCGGGCATGCTGCGGTCGTCGGGAAGAGTCTTCATCGACGAAGGCGACGTGGCGGGAATAAAATGGAGCGCGAGGGGAATCACGATGATCTCGTGCCGGTCGCGGATGACGTAGCGGGCGGACGCCTCTACCCGCAGGCCCAGGGCGACATCGAAGCTGGTCTTCGACGTCATGATCGTGCGCCCGGGCGCGCCCGGCGCCGGACCGCTGGCCGTCAGGTCAACGGTGGTTGTGTTGAAATCGAAGCCGAGACCTCCGCCGATGTCGAGGGGAAGGGCCAGCGGGCGCACCAGGTAGTGGGCTCGCGCGCCGAGGCTGCTGATCGAGTATCTGCCCTTGTGGGGTGCCGCCAGGTCGACGGAGCGGGTGGCATAATAAACTTCGCCGTGCAGTCGAGGCACGGGCAACCGAAACGCCGCAAACAACCCGATGCCCAACCCCGTGACGTTGGTATGGACCTGGCCGCCGAACGCTTGCGCCCCGAGGTCACCCATTCCGGCTCCTCCCATGCGCACGCCCAGAGCGAAGCGCCGTTCCCGCGGTGGCGCCGCTCCCGTCGCGGCCGCTGGACCGGCCGGCAAGCTTTCACCCGGCGGCCGCGGCGTACCGGCTGCGGCGGGCGGCGCGGGTGACAACGAGACTGGCGCGGTTCGCGTGGCCGACGCCGGCGGTGGTGGCAGCGGCGCGAGCCCTGCGTCGGCGCGCGACGGCGGCGCGCCCGCGGGAGGGGCAGGGGCCGGCGGCGGTGCCGGCGCGCCGCTCGCTTCCGTCGCCGCGTAGGCGCCCTGTCGCGTGATACGGTTCTGCAGGTTCCGGATTTTCGATTCGACGTCGGCTCGGTTCTGCGCGGCCGGATCCTGGATCAGGTAAGCCTCGTAATGGGTGACGGCCAAATCCAGCCGCCCCAGGCGCTCGTAGGCGAGCGCGATGTTGTACTCGAGGATGGGCGATGGTTTGACCTGGCGGGCCGCCTTGAACTCCCGGATCGCCTTTTCATACTCACCGGCTTCGTACGCCTGCTTCCCGGCCCCGAAATGCTCCTTCGCCACCTTCAGCGTCGGATCTTCGGCCACCAAGAGAAGGAAGGCCGTCAGCGCTGCACCGATCATCGCCCAAGAGTCGGCAGGCGGTCGTCGGCAGTCAACAGGATTTCGGAGATCGTGATCGGCGTCACCGCGCCGCGAGAAGGCGCGCGGCGGATCGGTCGCCGCCGTCGGCGAGATACTCGGCGACCAAGCGGCGCGCCACGTAAGCCGCCTTGATCTTCCAGGCATCCGGGTTGCCCAACGCGACCGCGAAGGCGATCTGCGGACGCGCGGCGGGCGCATAGCCGACGAACCAGCTATAGCCGAGGTAACCCGCGTCGCCCTTGCGCGCCAGCGACCCGGTCTTTCCCGCCACCTCCACCGGCAAGTAACGCCGTCCGCCCCGGTCACGAAACGTCGCTTTCGCCGTGCCCATGGTCGTCGTCAGCTCCATCATGCGACCAACCTCGCGGGCCGTCCGTGCGTCCACCACGCGGCGCGACGGTGCGGGCGTGTCCGTCGACGGAGTCCGCCTTCCGTCCGCCGTCCAGGCGCGCGCCACCAGCCGCGGCGCCGGCATCTTGCCGTCGTTGGCGATGGCGGCGGCCATCAGCGCGCCGTGCAGCGGCGACAGCGTCGAATGCCAGAACCCGGCCGCCGTCCGCGCAAACTCCAGCGGCTCACGCGGAACGTCCAGCTCGGAGGGCTCCACTGGAAGATCGAAGGGAATCGCTCGCCCGAAGCCGAACGCCGCTCCGGCCTGCTCCAGCGCTTCGACGGTGAGATGTCGCGACGCCAGCTTGGCCAGGATCGCGTTCTGAGACTTGCCGAGCCCATACGCCAGCGTGTCGCAGCGACGGTCCAGGCGCGGTACATCGATCAGGTTGTCCGGCATCACCGCCGACAGCCCGCCGTGGTAGCAGGTCTTCGTGGTGGCGCGGATCCCACCCGCGGAGACCAGAGCGGCGGCAGAGACAATCTTGAACACCGACGCCGCCGGCGCCCACGGGCGCAGCGCCAGCTCCTCGGGGCCCAGGTCGCGCGCAGCGGCGGCACGGCCCGCCAGCGCCAGCACCCGCCCATCCGCAATCGACACCACCACGGCGGCTCCATAGGGAACCTCGAACGCGCGGAATACGTCTTCGGCCGCCTCTTGCAGCCGTGGAGACAAGGTCAACTCCGCTCGGCCACCGTCCTCCAGATCGGCGAGATAGCGGGTGCCCTGCCGCGTCAGCGTCTCCAGTCGTAGGGACGCCGCTGCGGGCGCCGTACGGCGATGACGCGACTTGGGATCATCGTCCTGTGCCCTTACCGGACGGGACGACGCAGCCCAGCAGACGGTGACCATAAGGGACACGACGAGCTCTCGGTGGGGCGGCTGCATGCCGACACAGTCCTACATGTAGGTGAATGTGTCAAAATACGTATCCGCGGGACACCGCTGGGGATATTCGCCTCGCAGGGGTGATCGGCGGTCAGACAGTCACCGACGGGGAAAGCGACAGACGCATTTTCGCGTTGGGGTGGGAGGGGGCAGACTCCTGCCGTGCGACGTCATGCCGATTTTTGTGGCGTGCCG
>Ga0187894_10005226_pt1 | contig 13412 bp, 13 predicted proteins | sample GBC1701081metaG_FD_136650 | JGI IMG/M metagenome (GOLD analysis project Ga0187894, IMG submission 136650) | White microbial mat communities from a lava cave in the Kipuka Kanohina Cave System on the Island of Hawaii, USA - GBC170108-1 metaG ... | reverse complement strand
GGGTGCTTGGTCTGGAACCGATGCAGCCGCGGCACCAGCCAGGCCAGCAGGAAGGTCGTCACCAGGCTGATGGTCAGGACCCGGCCGCTGGTCTGACGGCTGACCCGCTCCAACGCCAGCGCCATGCGATCGAAAGCATCGCGCAGGTCGGGCAGCAGGGCCTGGCCTTCCGGCGTCAGCGCCAACCCGCGCGCCAGCCGGCGGAACAGCGCGACATCGAGCCGGTCCTCCAATGCCTTCACTTGGTGGCTGATCGCCGCTGGCGTCACGCTGAGCTCATCGGCCGCGGCGACGAAGCTGCCGTGCCGGGCGGCCGCCTCGAAAGCACGCAACGCGTTCAGCGGCGGCAGGGTGCGCGCCATGGTGACGTCCTTAGGATTAGAAAATTTGTGTCACAGGACAAGAAAGCATCATTTGTGACTGGAGTGCAAGAGCACCATGTTATCGACAACGAGGCTGTGATCAGCCGGGAATTGTCCCGATACAATGCCTCAGTGGAGTTGAGCCATGGCCTTCATGGCGGACACCTACCTCGAAACCTCGGCAGCCGCAGGTCGGCTGTTCGCCCGTGTTTTTACCACGCCCGGCGTCAGCCTCGACTGGTTGCAGCGCCGGCTTGAGTTGGCGCGCTCGCGCCGCATGCTGCTGTCGCTGGACGATCGCATGCTGGCCGACATCGGTATCGATCGCGCCACCGCCCGGGTCGAAGGCGACAAAGGTTTCTGGCGCTGATGACGCCGCCGGCCGCCGGTGGCTGTCAGTGCGGCGCTGTCCGCTATCGGCTGACCGCGTCGGCGACATGGACCGGCTACTGCCACTGCCGCATGTGCCAGCGCGCCCACGGCGCGCCGGTCGTGCTGTGGGTCACCGTTCCGTCTGACGGCATCGTCTTCGACCATGGCGCACTCGCCTGGTACCGCTCGATCCCCGAAGCCGAGCGCGGCTTTTGCGCGGCCTGCGGCAGCCCGGTGGCCTGGAAACCGTCACCGACACCAACGGCGGATGATTCCGGCATCGATATCGCCGCGGCGACGCTCGACGCGCCGGCCGACGCCCAACCGGAAATGCATCTGTGGTGCGAGAGCGCCATGCCGTGGCTCGCCATCAGCGACCACCTGCCGCGCAAATCGCGCGGCCGCATGAGCTAGGTCACCGCCGCCCCGCTCCGGTGCTGCCAGGCGCGCACCCCATCCGTCACGCGTTCATGGAAGTCGGCGGGACCGACAAGCGTGTCGATACCCGCGAGTTGCAGGCATTCCCGGACCTCGTCGCGCATCCGGGCGAAGGCGATAGTGATTCCCTGGCCCTGCAGCGTCTTGATGAGGTTCATCAGCGCATCGCAGGCGCTGGAATCGATGAAATTCACCGATTCCGCGTCCACCAGCACGTGTTTGATCGGCTTCGGGCTCTCAGCCAGTGCCGCTTTGATGCCCTCGCCCAAATGACCAATGCTGGCAAAGAACAGGTCGCCGCCAGCCCGCCAGATCAGCAGTCCGGGAAACGTGATGGCGTCGGGATGGCGATGGACGTCGCGATAGGCCTCCGTGCCGGGCAACTGACCCAGCCTTGCACCGCTCGGATGGCTGACGATGTAGATCAGCACCAGCAACGACAGCAGCACACCCAGACCAATGCCGTGAAGGACGCCCAGCGTCAGCTCGCCGGCAATGACGATCACGGCAACGGCAAACTCCCAGCGGCTCCGGCCCAACAGCGTGCGCATATAGGCAGGCTTGGACAGGTGAAGCATCGCTGCGATCACGATGGCCGCCAGCGCCGGGTGCGGCATGCTTCGGAACAAGGGTGTCAGGAAGACCAGCGTGAGGAAACAGAGGGCTGCAGCGATGAGATTGGCAATCTGCGTGCGAGCGCCGGCGGCCATCGCCACCGAGGTTTTCGACAGGCTGCCGACGACCAGGAATCCGCCGAAAAGGCCGCTCAAGATGTTGGCGGGACCGTGAGCAACCAACTCCTGGTTCGGATTGATGGTGCTGCCGTCCTGCATGGCCGCCGCTTTCGCCCCGCCAAGCGCCTCGGCATACCCGACCATGACGATGGCCAGCGCGCCGGGCGCCAGCGCCTCCCATAATGCCGGGTCGAGACTGGGCCACGTCAGGTGCGGGAGGCCCGCCGGCAGATTGCCGACGACGGCTATGGAGGTGCTCGCGTCGCCCAGCAGACCGACCAGGAGCGTGGCCGCCACCGCCACCACCAGGGCCGCAGGCACCTGCGGTACGAAACGGCGCAGCGCGAGCAGGCTCGCGAGACAAAGCAGGCCGGTCAGCGCCGGGGCGGACGGCACATCGGGCAGCCGTTGCAGCACAAACCATAGCTTCGTGAAGAAGTTGCCCGTCGTGCCCTCGATACCCAGCAAGTGGGGCACCTGACCGATGATGGTGACGCACACCAGACCTTCGATGAAGCCGCGCATGACCGGCGTCGGAATGAAGGCGGCCACCCACCCCATGCGCAGCGCTCCAAACAGCAGGAAGAGTAAGCCGATCATCACGGCGAGCGTCGACGTCAGCTCGGTGAATGCCGGGGTTCCCCGCGCGACGATAGCCCCCACCGTCAGCGCGGAGATCAAGCCGGTCGCCGTGTCTGGCCCAACGACGAGGACCCGCGAGCTACCGAAAAACGCATAGGCGACCAGCGGCGGCACGATCGTGTACAGCCCGACGATGGGCGACACGCCGACAATGCCGGCATAGGCCATGCCTTCCGGTACCATGACCGCCCACAAGGCGAGTCCGGCCATGACATCCGGCAGCAGCCAGGCACGGTCATAGGCGGGAAGCCAGCCGAGGATCGGCAGCAATCGTTGTGCACCGGCTGAGCGCATCTAGCCCCCCAACACCGGCACGCGGAGCAGGCGCTCCAACACCGTGACCGTGAGCGGCAGGCGACCGATGGTCTCGCCGTCGAGATCGACCAGCGTCTCCTCGATGCTGTCGAAGCGAAAGGTCCGGCCGCGGCTGGTGGAGACCTTGGGGTGCGCGACGTGCCGCCCCTCGTACAGGCCAGGCATGACCTTGAAGAGGATCTCGGCCCGCGTCAGCGCACCGAACTCGACGAAATCGAGGAGGCCATCGTCGATGATCGCGCCGGGCGCCAGCTTCATGCCGCCACCGCCGTTTTCGGCGCTGGCGATCATGCCTGTAAAAATCGTCCGCTGGGTCGGCGTGCCATCATCGATCTGCACGGTCACACGGCGCGGCTGGTAGGTCATCGTCACGACGGGCGTCATCAGCAGATACGCGACCTGGCCCAGCTTCTTCAACCAGCGCGATGCCGATGTGCGGTAGCTGATCGTAGCGGCGCCACCGAAGCTGGCCACCAGGTAGCCGTAACGCGTAGCCAACGCGCCGTTGGCGCCGCGGCATTCGCTGCTGATCACGTCGATGAGTCGCGTACGGTCCGACACGACGGCCTGTACGGCGCCATCAGGCACCGCGAGGTAACCCAGGGCACGGCACAGCTCGTTGGCCGTGCCCAGCGGCAGTGGACACAGCACGACATCAGGCGCCAGCAGGCGTCCCTCCGCCACCAGGCCGTTCAGCACCTCGTTGACGGTACCATCGCCACCGGCGGCAACCACACGGCGGCAGCCTTCCGCCACCGCGGCACGGGCCAGCGCCGTGCCATCGCCCGGCCTTGCCGTGAACGCGATGTCGAGCGGACCCAGTGCGGCTTCAAGCTGGCGCTGCCATACCGGCCAGCGCCGCTGCGCACTGCCCTTGTTGGCCATGAGATTGACGATGACCTTGGTCTTCATGTCTCTCCCGCGCGGCTGCTCTGTCGTGGTGCCTTTGCGCAGGAGCACCTTAACACCTGTCGCTTCGCCCGGCGCGTGCGCTAGAGTGCGCGCCGATCTGCCATCGCTGACGGGAATTCGTGATGACCATCGATCCGCGTATCGCCGCCTTTGCCGACGACCTGACCACCTGGCGCCGTGACATCCACGCCCATCCCGAGCTGGGCTTCGAGGAGGAGCGCACCAGCCGCATCGTCGCCGAGAAGCTGCGGGCGTTCGGCTGCGAGGTCACCACCGGCATCGGCAAGACCGGCGTCGTCGGCACCATCCGGGTCGGCAACAACCCGCGCGCCGTCGGCCTGCGCGCCGACATGGACGCCCTGCCGATGGACGAGACCAACGATTTCGCCCATCGCTCGCAGCACGCCGGCCGCATGCATGCCTGCGGCCATGACGGCCATACCACCATGCTGTTGGGCGCCGCGCGCTACCTCGCCGCCACCCGCAACTTCGACGGTACGGTGCATTTCATCTTCCAGCCGGCCGAGGAAGGCCGCGGCGGCGCCGAGGCCATGGTCAAGGACGGGCTGTTCGAGAAGTTCCCCTGCGAAGCCGTGTTCGGCATGCACAACCGCCCCAAGCTCGACGTCGGCAAGTTCCAGATCCGCTCCGGCCCGATGATGGCCGGCGGCGGCCTGTTCGACATCCATATCAAGGGCAAGGGTGCCCACGGCGCGCGACCGGAGAGCGGCGTCGACCCGGTGGTGATCGGCGGCCATATCATCACGGCGCTGCAGACCGTGATCTCCCGTACCATCGCACCGATCGACTCGGGCGTGATCAGCATCACCCAGATGCACGCCGGTGACGCCTACAACGTGATCCCCGAGACCGCCGTGCTGCGCGGCACCGTGCGCGCCTTCCGCAAGGAAGTGATGGCGACGATCAAGGAGAAGATCGAGCGCATCGCCGCCGGCATCGCCAGCAGCCTGGGCGGCGAAGCCAAGGCCGACGTGCGCGTGGTCTTCCCGCCCCTGGTCAACAATCCCGCCGAGGCACTGTGGATCGGCGACGTCGCCGCCACCATCGTCGGTGAGGACAATGTCAACCGCAACGGCAGTTATGTCATGGCGTCGGAGGACTTCTCCTACATGCTAGAGAAAGTACCGGGCGCCTTCATCCTGATCGGCAATGGCGGCGGCGACGGCGGCTGCGAGGTGCACAACCCGGGATACGACTTCAATGACACCGCCCTGCCGCTGGGCGCCACCTTGTGGGCGCGCGTGATCGAGACGCGCCTGGCCAAGCAGGATTAGCGCCCTCGATGCCGAAGACCGTTCTGCTCTACACCGACATCAAGAGCCCGTACGCCTTCGTCGCCCAGGCGGCGGCGTACCAGTTGGCCGACGACTACGACGTCGACCTGCGCTGGCTGCCCTATACGCTCGACATCCCGTCCTATCTCGGCTCAGTCGAGGACCGCTCGGCGCACCACTGGCGTCGGGTGCGGTACTCGTACATGGATGCGCGGCGCTACGCCAACAAACAGGGCCTCACGCTGAAGGGACCCGAGAAGATCTTCAATTCGCGGCCGGCCCAGATCGGCATGCTGCATGCCGAACGGCACGGTGTGCTGCGGCCGTATCTCGACCTCGCCTTCGAGCTGTTCTGGAAGCGCGCGTTCGATATCGAGGATCCGCATGCCGTCGCCGCCGTGCTGCAACGTGCCGGCGCCGATGCGAGTGACTTTGTCGCCTATGCGGCGGGCGAAGGCGGTGTCACGCACGACCGGATCCGTAGCGAGGCCGAGGCGGGCGGCGTGTTCGGCGTACCGATGTTCGCCGTCGACGGCGAGCTGTTCTGGGGCAGTGATCGCGTCGATCTGGTGCGCGAGCGGCTCGACGCGCTGGGCATCGGCCGGCGATCACCCGCCGATTCGGCAACCACCATCACGTAATCCCGGCGACCACCTCATCATGTCTCTGACCGTTGCGACCTGGAACATCAACTCCGTGCGCTTGCGCGCTCTCAACGTCGCGCGATTCCTCAAGAAGGAGAAGCCCGACGTCCTGTGCCTGCAGGAAACCAAGTGTCCGGACGATCAGTTCCCGCACAGCGTCTTCGACAAGCTGGGCTACACTCATCGCCTGGTGCACGGCATGAAGAGCTACAATGGCGTCGCCATCATCAGCCGTGTGCCGTTCACGGGCACCGCGATCCACCATCGTTGCGGCAAGGAGGATTGCCGCCACATCCGCGCCTGGCTGGACGTCGGCGGCGATCCGATCGTGCTCGACAATCTCTACATTCCGTCCGGCGGCGATATTCCCGACCCCAAGCAAAACGTAAAGTTCGCCCACAAGCTCGATTTCTATCGCGAGATCGCCGACTGGTTCACCACGGATGCGCCCAAGCGCGGCGCCCGCCTGGGCAAGCGGTCCATCGCGGTCGGCGACCTCAACGTGGCGCCCCTGGAGCACGATGTGTGGAGCCACAAGCAGCTGCTGGACGTGGTATCGCACACGCCGATCGAGGTCGGATTGTTCGGCAAGATGATGCAGTCGCGCAACTGGATCGACGTTCCACGCCGCTTCGTCCCGCACGACCAAAAACTCTACAGTTGGTGGAGCTACCGTAACCTCGATTGGCGAAAGTCCGACCGTGGCCGCCGGCTCGACCACATCCTGGCGACGCCGGCGCTGGAAGGCGCCGTCACCGGCTATCGCATCGCCAAGGACACGCGCGACTGGGACAAGGCCAGCGACCACGTCCCGGTGCTGGCAACGTTCACGGTCTAACGCCGATCAGAGGTGCACCACCAGGATTGCCCACGCGAGGACGGCCATCGCCGTCACCAGCGTAAACCCCGACGCGACGATGGCCAGGCGCCGCAGCACGGAATCAACAGACACCGTCATTGAGGTCTCGCGCATCCCGCACTTTCTCCCGTGTTCGATCGTCAACGCCGTGTCTGCTGCTGTGCCTACCCAATCGTAACCAGGTAGACGCACCCGACCAGCAGCGCCATCGCCATCGCCGTATCCCAGTGCAGTTCGATCAGATCGCGCATTGCTTTCCTATCCGGCAGCCATGGACCCTGGTGGCGAGCGATCGGACGGATCGCGTCGGTCTGCGCCCGATGTCGGTGCGCCGCGCGTCTTCGGTGCTGTTTCCGATGCACCGCGATACGCCGGCACCGTCTCCCCGGTGAGCGACCGTCAGATCGACAGTCGACGTCGGGCGCGGAACCTGTAGACGGAACGGCACCCCCAGCGCGCTCACTCCGTCCGATCGCTCAGCCTATCAATGTCCTGGCATGTCCTTGTCGAAATACCGCCGGGCCTCGCCCGACACCCCGTCAAGTCCTACTCAACGCTTACATCCAGAATGGACAATATTTAATCCAGATTGACAGTCTAGTCAAAGAAAAACGTCAACACATCGTCAAATATTATTGTGGTAAATTTGTATTTTTATCTTAAACACAACTTAAAGTATTACTTCAGATCATGCCTTATATGCTTGATTCACTGAATAATCATACGCGCTCTACATTGGATATCGAGTTGGCGGAGAAGAGCGAAGGCTGTGGGATACCTTTCGCCCTTCTCTCGCCACCCGCGACGCACGTTAAACTCTGCCGCGGGAACCGCCTGCTCCAGGCCGCAAGGTGGGTGACAGCGATTGGGGATGGCCGAGACGGCTTAGCGCCCCCACCTCGCGGCCTGGAACATCATTGACGCTTCAAGTCCGGCCGGTAACGGACGGCCGCGTGTGCCTGTGTTTATCCGGCGTATCCGGTGAAAATGAAGGCGCCGGCGCCACTGCGGGCACTGGTGTCCCAGGTGAACAATTCCGGGCGCGGCCGGCCGACCTTGGCGTCGGTGTTCCACAGGATCACATCGGCGATGGTTCGCGGATCGAACACGATGCTGGCCGTCCCGATGGTGATCGTGGCCGGTTCAGCGCCTATCCCGTAGGTGACGCGAACCTCGCCGGCCGACGCTGGATGGCTGCCCAGTTCGCAGCCGATCAGCGATGGGGGTCCATCATTGATCGCGTCGCGGCCCGCGGCATCACCACCGCAGTTCCATAGCACGATATGATTGACGCGCCCGCCGGCCGGCGCTTCGCTTTCGATGCGGCGCGAATAGTTGTCGGCGCTGCCGACATAATACCAGTCTTCGTCGATGCGATGGCAGCCATCGGCACTGGTGCCGATGGCCAAGTCGGCATCGTCGGACTCAGACTCGATGGCATTGGAGCTATTGCGGACAGCCATGCTCCCCTTCCTTGGACAGATCCCGGCCTGCTATCGCGACGGTTTGCCGGCGCGCAGCCGCCTTTGCGTCCTGTATTATCGTTTTCCGCCGGCACAAAAGAGCTGCGAGTCTCCTTGATCGCCCCTCATTCGAGGTTGCACCTCGCCCGTCGTCGCTGAGTTCACTCGTCACGCCGTCGAAGAGAGAGAGGAGAGACGATCGGCGTCGAGATGAACCTCCGCGGCCTGTGCTCATCAGACGGTTCCAACCAACCGCGGCGAGCGAGGATGCTTCGGTGAGGGGACGCTGACGCGGCTCATCGCCACGTCGGTCAAGAGCGAAATCGCTGCCCTTCCATGCTTTTGGTTAAAATGTCCGGACCGAATAGACGGGCCCGGTACGCCCCGATCAACTCGCAACCACTTTTATGGGTGCACCGCATCACGTGATCGGCGCACATGCTTTATTTTTCGGACACGAAATCCTTGTATATTTTCGTGAGTTGAATGTCAAAGAAACTTTCCATATTGACCGGAAAAACATCCGATAATGGCGATGATTTCGCGATAAATGTAATAATATCAATTGATTGACGGCGTCAAAATCCCGTTATGGCTACGTTCGGAACCAAGTCACGCCCGCCTGCTGTCGGGTTGCAAGAATCGACTTATCCACGCCGGCGCAACCGGGCAATGTAGAAGCCATCCATCCCGCCGCGCGCGGCCCAATGGGACGGCAACGTCCGGACACCACCCTCCGGCGTCGTCGCCTCGACAAGATCGGGCAAATCGCCGGGCGTGACCGGCAGCATGTCCAGCGGCAAAGCCCTTACCGCGGCGGCAACGCGCTCCGGCCCTTCGGGCGGTTGGAGCGAGCAGACGGCATAGATCAGCAGTCCGCCTGGCCGCAGCATGTGCACGGCAGCGGTGATCAGCCGATCCTGAACAGCCGTCAGCCGGACAATGTCGGCCGGCCCCTTGGCGCGAGCAATATCGGGATGCCGGCGCAACGTGCCGGTAGCGCTGCAGGGTGCGTCCAGCAGGACGGCATCGGCGGCCGCTGGCGGCTGCCATTGCGAAGCGTCGGCCGTCACCAGGTCCGCCGTGAAGCCCACGCGGCTCAGATTGTCCGCCAGCCGGGTCATGCGCCGGGCCGACAGATCGACCGCCGTAACCCGCGCGCCGCCCGCCAGCAGTTGCAGGGTCTTGCCGCCCGGTGCAGCGCAGAGGTCGATCACGGCGCGCCCGCGCAGATTGCCCAGCAGACGCACCGGCAGCGATGCCGCCGCGTCCTGGATCCACCACGCACCTTCGGCGTAACCGGGCAAGTCCTCGATGCGGCCGCCGGCGGCGCGGCGCAACGTGCCATTGGGCAGAATATCCGCCTCCAGCCGCCGAGCCCATTCGATGGCAGTGGTGGGATCGCGCAGACTGAAATCGAGCGGCGCTTCGCGCAGGTGCTGGTCCGCCACCGCCCGTGTCGCGGCTTCGCCATAGGCTGCGACCCACGTGTCCCAGAGCCAGGACGGCGTGTTCAGGCGGCCGGCATCCTGCGGTACCGACCGCAGGGCGTCACGCTCACGTGACACGCGGCGCAGCACGCCGTTCACCAGCCCCTTGAAGCGGTCCAACGCCGATCCCGCGACCAGTCGCACCGACGTATCGACCGCGGCATGCGCCGGCGTATCGAGAAACAGCAGCTGGGCGGCGCCGATGCGCAGCGTATCGGTGACCAGATCGGCGTTATCGGGCAGCGGCTTCTCCAGGCATGCGGCCAGCAGGGCATCAATTTCGCCGAGCCGCCGCAGCACCGTCGCCACCAGCAGGCGCACGAACGCACGGTCCCGCGGATCCAGCGCCGCAAATCCCGGCGTGCGGGCGAGCGTCTCCTCCAGCGGCTGTGCCCGGCGCAGCACGGTCTGCAGCACGCCCAGCGCCACGCGACGGCTGGCGATCGAATCGGTACCGTGACCGGAAACTGACGCAGACATCGACGATAGACCATCCTTCGCGCCCGCGACTCGCCATCGCGGCGCATCAATGCTCTTTATGGACCCTCTTATAGGGGACTGCCCCTTCGTACGCCAAACTCACCCCCGGGACCGCGCGATGGACAGCACCACGAAACATCTGACGCGCCTTGGTCTTGCGCGCGCCTTTTTGACCGACCTGCGGACGCTGGCAGTCCCCTACTTTCGTTCCGAGGATCGCTGGTGGGCGTGGAGCCTGCTCATCGCCGTGATCGCGATCAATCTGTTCATCGTCTACATTAATGTGCAGTTCAACTTCTGGAATGGGCGGTTCTATAACGCGCTGCAGGAAAAAAATTGGGAAGTCTTCACTCATGAACTCTGGGTATTCACCGGCCTAGCCGCCATCTACATCCCGTCCGTCCTGGCAGCATTCTACTGCGATCAGTGGCTGCAGGTGCGGTGGCGCCGATGGCTGACCGGGCGCTTTATCGACCGCTGGCTATCGGATCGCGCCTACTACCGGATCGAACTGTCCCGCAGCACCGACAACCCGGACCAGCGCATCGCCGACGACGTACGGCTGTTCGTGAGCTACACCATGTCGCTCTCGATCGGCCTGCTGAGTGCCCTTGTCACGCTGTTCTCATTCCTGTTCCTGCTGTGGACCTTGTCAGGGCCACTGTCGCTGACAGTCTTCGGCCTTGATATGACGATTCCGGGCTACATGGTCTGGGTCGCCCTGGTCTACGCCGTCGTCGGTACTTGGCTAACACACCGCGTCGGTCGCCCCCTGATCGACCTCAATTTCCAGCGGCAACGGCTGGAGGCCAACTTCCGCTTCGATCTGGTGCGCTTGCGCGAAAACGCCGAGCCAATTGCGCTCTACCAGGGCGAAGCCCGCGAAAACACCGGGCTGCGCGAGCGCTTCGGTCAGGTCATCGATATCTGGTGGGCCTACATTCGCGCCCGAACGCGGCTGGCATTCTTCACCAGCGGCTACGCGCAGATCGCCATCATCTTTCCCTACATCGTCGCCAGTCCGCGCTATTTCGGCGGCAACCTCCAGCTCGGGCAGCTGATGCAGGTTGCCGAGCAGTTCGGTCAGGTCCAGGGCTCGCTGAGCTACTTCGTCACCGCCTACACCGACGTCGCGGAATGGGGCGCCGTGATCAATCGCCTCAAAGGCTTTGATGGCGCCATCACGGCAATGCGGACGTCCGGCGGCATCGCGCGGACCGAGCACGTCGAGCCCACCGTCGCGGCGAGCGACTTGTCCCTGGCGCTGCCCGACGGGCAACCGCTGCTGCAGGATGCCAGCATCGCCTTCACACGCGGCGAGCGGGCCCTGATCACGGGTGAGTCGGGCAGCGGCAAGAGCACGCTCTTCCGTGCGCTTGCCGGCCTGTGGCCCTGGGGCCGCGGCAAGGTGCAGTTCCCCGACGGCGCCCGCGTCCTGTTCCTGCCGCAGAAAACCTATCTGCCGATCGGCGCGTTGCGCGATGCCGTGACCTACCCCGAGCACGCCGACAAGGCCAACGACAAGGCCATCGCCGATGCCTTGCGCGCCGTCGATCTGGCGCCACTGGCTGAGCGGCTCGACGAGTCGGCGCACTGGCAACAGCGCCTGTCACCGGGCGAACAGCAGCGACTGGCGGTGGCACGCGCGCTTCTCTACAAACCCGACTGGCTGTTCCTCGACGAGGCCACGGCCTCGCTCGACGAAGCGCACGAAGAATCGCTCTACCGCCTGCTGCGCGAGAAGCTGCCGGGCACGACCATCGTCTCGATCGGTCACCGCTCGTCGCTGCGGCAATGGCACGAGCGGCTGCTGACCCTGGCGCCAGGCCGCGATGGCAAGCGCGTGCTGATGGAATCGACAGCCTAGCGTCGGGTCAGTTCGTCCGATGCCGTCAACCCCAGGGCCCGCGGCGCGGTGACCGCTGCACCGGGCCGGCGTCCCAGGGCCGGCCGCGCCCCCGCGCTGGCGGCGTTGCCGGCCCCCACGGGCCGGAGGCGGCGCCGGCGTGACTGCGCGTATAGGCATTGCCAGCCGGCATGGCGCCCGCCATCTGCTGCAGCCGTGCGATGCGGTCCTCCATCGACGGGTGGGTCGAGAACAGGCTGGCGAAGCCGCGGCCCGACAGCGGATTGACGATGAACATGTGTGCCGTCGCTGGATTGCGTTCCGCCGGCTCGTTGATGACGCCGCCGCGCGCCAGGGTTTCGAGCTTGCCCAGCGCCGATGCGAGCCACAGCGGATTGCCGCAGATCTCGGCACCGCCGCGGTCGGCCTCGTATTCTCGACTACGGCTGATCGCCATCTGCACCAGCGACGCTGCGATCGGCGCCAGGATCATCGCGGCCAGCCCACCGATCATACCCAGCCCGCCGCCGCGGTCGTTCTCGTCGCGCCGGCCGAACATCGACTGGAACATGAAGATCTGGCCCAGGGCGCCGATGGCGCCGGAAATCGTCGCCGCCACGGTCATGGTGAGCGTGTCGCGATGCTTCACATGCGCCAGTTCATGCGCCATCACGCCGGCGATCTCCTCGCGTGACAAACCGTCGAGCAGCCCCGTCGTCGCCGCGACCGCGGCACGCTCCGGCGAACGGCCCGTGGCGAAGGCATTGGGCTGGTCGGTGTCGATGAGATAGACGCGCGGCATCGGCAAGCCGGCGCGCTGCGCGAGCTGCTGAACGATGCCGTAGAAGACCGGCGCATCGTTGGGACCAACCTCGCGTGCGCCGTACATCCGCAGCACGATGCTGTCGCTGAACCAGAACGACGCCACGTTGCCCACCACGGCGATGGCGAGCGCGATCAGCATGCCGTTCTGGCCGCCCAGCGCATAGCCGACGACCAGAAACAGCGCGGTCAGCGCTGCCAGCAAGAGACCGGTACGAACGTAGTTCATCAAAACCCTCCATCGCGGCACCGTCATCACGACGGCGCCCGCGACAGGAAACAACATGGGAACAAGCGGACTGCGATCAAGCCTTGGCAGAGCCGGGTGCCGGAGCCATATATTTCTCATGGCCACCACGCCGCAGCCGCAAAATCCCGGGGCAGAAAGCGCCGGTAACGACACTGCCAAGCCCGAGGACGGCACGCCTGCCGCCGGCATACCGACAACAGCGCCCCGGCCGGCCGAGATCGGCGGTCCGCCGGGTCCCGAGCCGACCCGGTACGGTGACTGGCAGTTCAACGGACGGGTGACGGACTTCTAGGCCGGCGGTCGGGCGCCGGATGGCAGAGCCCGGCGGCGACCTGGTGGCTCCAGACATTGCCCGTATGCAAATTGGCGAGCGTCCTTGCGCAGTGCAACAACGCAGGCTAAGAGCGCGCACGCCTTGTCTTCGGGTCTCCGTGGAGCCGTCTATGGCCTATGTCGTCACTGAAGCTTGCATCAAGTGCAAGTACATG
>Ga0187894_10005225_pt1 | contig 13414 bp, 10 predicted proteins | sample GBC1701081metaG_FD_136650 | JGI IMG/M metagenome (GOLD analysis project Ga0187894, IMG submission 136650) | White microbial mat communities from a lava cave in the Kipuka Kanohina Cave System on the Island of Hawaii, USA - GBC170108-1 metaG ... | reverse complement strand
TGTAAGCATGGCAGTAGAATGCTATTTTCCGCCCTCAAGCGTAAGTCCTGGTCGAAATAGCTCTTGAGTACTTCAATCACCGGCAGATACGCCGTCGCTTTGCCATGCGAGACCGAGTAGGCTTCCAACACCAGACAGCCGTGCGCGAGTAGAGGCATGGCATGCCGTGCCCCGACAAATTCATAGAACAGGCGCGACTTCCCCAGCCCCGGCTCCCCCATCACGCCGACGATCTGTCCATGCCCTGCCTGGGCTTGGGTCAAGGCGTACCGCAACTGCTCCATTTCCCTCTGCCGCCCGACAAAGCGGGTGAGTCCACGTCTGGCTGCAGAGACTTGCAGACGCGTTCTGAGTGGCCCGGCTCCGGTGACCTCGTACACATTCAGTGGTTCTTCCACTCCCTTAATCTGCGTCTTCCCCAAGTCTTTGAACGCAAAATACCCGTCCGTGAGCTTCTGCGTGTACGCCGTCACCAAAATCGAGCCCGGCGCGGCCAATTGTTCCATCCGCGCCGCTAAGTTCGTCGAATGCCCAACTGGGACATAGTCCGCATGCAGGTCATCTTTGCGAATCGAACGCAGTACCACTTCGCCGGTGTTCACCCCGACCCGCATCAAGAGTGGCGGATAGCCTTTCGTGCGCAGCGTATCTCCGTAGCGGCGCATCTCCTCTTGCATGCGCAGCGCAGCATACAGCGCCCGTCGCGGATGGTCTTCATGCGCGATCGGTGCGCCAAACAAGGCAAAGATGCCATCGCCCAAGGCCTGCGCCACATAGCCCTCGTAGCGATGCACGGCATCCATCATCAGTTGAAGTGCGGGATCAATGATTGCTCGGGCTTCTTCGGGATCAATCCCTTCGATCAACGCCGTCGAGCCTTTGAGGTCAGCAAACAGCGCGGTGATCGTCTTGCGCTCACCCTCTGTTAGCGCTGCCGCACGAATCCGCTCGGCGAGGTGGGGTGGAGCGTAGCTGATTGGGGGCTGGTTGCTAGGGACTAGGGGCTGGTCTTTTTGACTTTGGACCTTGGACTTTGGACCTTGGACTCTTGCTGACTCTCGACTCTGGACACTAGACTCTAGACTGTCTTTGCCGGCCCACACCAATATCTTGCCGTCTTTGTCAACGGCCAGCTCTTTGACTTCGATGAGTTCTTCCTTAAGGGCGTCAAACACGTCATTGTTCAGGTCAAACTCCAGCCTCAGTGCCCGATACGATACCCGCCCCTCACGCTGCAGCCAGGCGAGCGTTTGCGCTACCACTTCAGAAAATTTCATGTCCTGCCTTCATCCCTTGGATGATCTTTTCTCACAATAGGCCTGTCACATTAACCCAAACACTGCAAGAGTCAGGACTACAAGCTGTGACGGTTTTTTCCCCACAGTGGACAGTGTTCCATGTTATGTAGGCGTTTTGCCACAACGGCGGAACTATGTTATCAGATATGAGTATTTGCTCATAGAAGGGTGGAACGGTCGTGGACGAGGAGGTACGGTCCGTTATATGGATGGGTGACTCTCGAAAGCAGCTCCAGAGTTTCCCGCCAGAGGTACGGAGGAGTATCGGTTCTGCTTTGTACGACGCGCAGAAAGGGGAGAAAGCTCCGTCTGCTAAACCGTTCAAAAGCGTGGGCAGCGGCGTGTTTGAGATAGCAATGCGTTTTGACACGAACGCGTATAGAGCGGTATATGCCGTCCAAATTGGAAAGCAAATCTATGTGCTGCACGCCTTTCAGAAAAAGTCGAAGTCAGGCATCAAGACGCCTTCGCAGGATGTGGATTTAATCAAGCGCCGCTACCGACAGGCGGTTGAAATGGAGAAAGAGAGTCATGAGTAAGCAAAAGACGATGGAATACGAAATAGGCAGTAGCAATGTGTTTGCTGATCTTGGGTTGGAGGATGCGGAGGAACTGCTCATCCGCGCAAAGCTCGGCCACTCAATACGCATGATCCTCTCAAAAAGGAAGCTCAAGCAGAGAGAGATTGCTACGTTGTTGGAGATCAATCAAGCGGAGGTCTCCAAGCTGATGAACGGACAGTATCACTTATTCTCAGAAGGCCGGTTGTTTGGCTTCCTCAACCGGTTGAACAAAAAGGTCACAGTTCAGATCACATCGAGACGTCGGGGAGAGAGGCCACAAGAAGTTGTTTTTGCTTGACAGATGAGTTTCTGAACCAACCTTCTTCCCGGCGTCAGGTTAATCCATGCAACAGTGCCTTTGCCTCTTACAAGTCTTTCGTATCAAACCCTTCCGTGAACCAGCCATAGATCTCCGCTTCACAGCATCGCGTCCCAACCCTTCCAGTACAGTTCTGCGGTGCAGCGTGCTTCTTTGAGAAACTCCTGACGGTCCCGTTCGGTGGTCAATAACTGCTCGACCAGTTTGTGGCCGGTTTTTGCGTGCTCGCGATCAGCTTCGATGTGACCAGAGAAAAAGCGTAACGCTTCCGGTTTCATATCATAGTGCTTTTGCAGTCCGGCCAGCATTTTTTCACAGGCCTGCGAAAAGCCGCCTTCCAGGATTCCTAACGCTCCTGAGCATTTGATCCGCTGCGTCATCAACCGCCAAAAGTACGCATTCATCGCCCGCGAGGCAGACGACGCGCTCGACTCCGCAAGTTCTTTCCTGGGTAATCCTAAGCCTTGTTCCCAAAACTCTAACAACAGCGCCGCGTGCCCGCTGGTGTGGGTATACAAGCCCATAGCTTCCTCAGCAAAGTTCTCCGCCATCAGCTCTGCTCCGGTCTCATCCAGCTTACTCATGTTAATGTAACCTGCGGCGATGTAGGGGCCGGAGTCCCGCACCGTCATCTCGTAGTGCTCGATGGCAAACTGTTTGAGCTGCTGTTTGGTCGCTTTGCCCTCGTGCACCAATTGCGCCAAGGGGTGATTGCCGATGTTGAACTCGTCAGCAATCTGTTCGACTCTCTGCCAGAATGTCTGCATGTCCATACGTGACCCTCCTTAACGAGCTTCGCCAATCACATTTTGATAACGCTTTGCCGTCTACAGATGTCCTTGATGCCCCCAGATGCTGCCCGAGGTGTGGACCTGGACTTGCCAGGTGCGATCATCCACCTCCCGCGCGCCGTAGCCGTACTCCACGGCAAAGCCGGAGGGGGTGCGTAAATAGAACGATACCATGTGGTCGTTGGTATGCCGTCCCAGGTTCATCACGATAGGGACTTTTTGCTCCTGGCACAGATAATAGGTCGAGCCCACATCATCGAGCGTGTCGACTTGCAGCATGAAATGATGCAGACGCTTGGGCGCCTGCGGCACCGCCCCGAAAGCCAGGGAGTGATGGCGCGGGTTACAATGGAAGAAGGCGAATTTCACAGTTACGTCCGGCGCCGGTGATAAATAGATAAAGTCGCTGACCCGCATGCCTAACACGTCGCGGTAGAAGTGCAGACTACGGTCGAGATCGTCCACCGACACGACAAAGTGTCCGAGTCCCTGCTCACCAGTCTTGAAACCACCGATAGGGCGCGGGGATTGAAAGGGTTTGTCAAAGGCGACCAGTGGCCCATAGAAGATTTCCGAGGCTATACCGTTGGGATCATGAAATTTGATCAGCCCTGCCACCCGTCGCGCCGTAGCCTCCTCGGATGTACCTGGTTGGACGGTCACGCCGGCGGCAGTGAGTTTGGTTGCCATCGCTTGCAACGCCTCTTCGGTGGCCACTTCCCAGCCAATATATGCCAGATCGTCTTTGCCAGTAGGATGAACAATGAAGCGATGGTGATATTCATCCATACGCAGGAATAACGAGCCATCAGCCTCTCGCCCGTTAGCCTGCAGACCCAAGATCTGAGTGGCAAAGTGTTCCCACTCGTCCACGTTGCTCACACTTAAGCCTAAGTATCCTAATTGCGTCACGCCGGTCATGCTCGCCTCCTTGTTTCAGTAGGTTTCGTCCTTCGTTTCGTGGGGCTTGTACTACGCGCCGCTTCGGTGTTCTGCAAGACGGAACTCGCGTGCATCCATGACTCGTTCTCCTTCGTCACGCCCGCACTGGCAGTGAATCCCATCAGCTCACGGTAATAACGCCAGAATCCGCGAATTGCCGTCTCGGTCACCAGGCTTTCTTCATTCGCCACCGCACGTCCCCCCATAGCAACGAGAGAGGCGGTGTCTTTGTCGCGGATAATGGCCTGCTGCACGATTTCCGCCGCATGGCCATCTTCCATCGACACCAAGCCCGCAGGACCCACCAGATTTGCTTGTTTGATGCGGATGGCGCACAACTCTTCATCATCATCCGTGTAGCCAAAGAAGGTAAAAATCAGCTCGAACCGATCCACCCCTCGTGGGATAATGTGACGAACCGCCAGCGTATTCTGGATTTGCTGCACCACCAGACAGGGGAAGATCGTCTGAATGGTCAGACCGGGGAATTCCGCTCGACCGCGCAGTAACGAGGGATCAGCCAGGGTGTATTTCGCCTGGTAGGTTCGTAGCTCCGCGTCTTTGTAGGCAGCGACCTCCTCCGCCTCCGTCCGTCGATACGAATGCAGCGCACTATGTCGCCCTCGATCGTCTAGTGTCACGCCACCTCCCTGAGAGGAGCGATACATGCCGAAGGTAGTATGGAACAGGTGCAACAGACTCGCATGGTAAGGGTCGCGCACGTTCTCGGCATAGAGTTTCCAGTTGGCGTTGATGAACTGACGCGCGTGGCCCAGCACCCGAATGGGACGGTTGAAGATGCGGTCAAGATGCGATCGCATGTTCGCCCCCACATAGTCTTCGAGCGGTTCAACGCGTGGGGCAAAGGAGGCAAAGATCAAGCCGTTGTACACGGCCACGCGGAGCTGCCGTAGCGAGTTTTGCGCGGGCTGAAAATCATCGGGCAAGCCGGGCTGGCCATTAATGCCTTTTCTGAACGGGACACCGATGAGGTTGCCCGTGAGGTCATAGCTCCACTGGTGATAGGCGCAGACGTGGGTCGCACGATTGCCGCGTGGCTCCCGGCACACCAGGGCGCCACGATGGGCGCAGCGATTGACAAAAGCGTGCAGCGCCCCGTCCTTAGCCCGCGTAATCACAACCGGTGTATCTCCAATGAACGTGGCCTTAAAATCCTGCGGCTGAAGGAGTTCGGCCTCCAGCGCCACATAGTTCCACACTGGGCCGCGAAACAGTTGCTCTTGTTCATGTTCGTATACGGCAGGGTCCAAGAACACCTGGTACGGAACGCGGGTTATCGCCTCTGCGGGCCAGGGCAAAGCGACAGAGTGATGTTTAGATGTTGCTCGCATAACAACCTCCTACCTGCGCTCACACGTGGTAAATATCCAACACGCTCTCCACGATATCGTTAAGGAGTATGATCTTTTTCCTGACAATGCGTAGCTGTTCCTCTTCCAAGCGCAAAACATGCTCGTAAAAGCCAAAATAAGTAAATGCGTGTTGCTTCTCCGGTCGGTAAATCTGTACTTGCCAGTGTGAGGAAACGTGGGGCTGGCCATCGGTCAGGTTGGTGATCCGCACGTTAGTGACCAGATGGCAGGTGCGGACCGGCGGACTAGATGCCGATGAGAGTCCAGACTGGATACGCCACACGCGATCCTCCAACCCAGTTCGGCTGCTGTAGTAGATCAGCGACAGTTGCGACTGCGGGTCGTCGGTCGGTCTGCCGTCTTCATCCCACGCCGGCAGCCAATACTCCGCATCTTCCGTGTACAGTGCCAGCCACTCCGCCCAGCGCCGTTCATCCAGATACGCGGCTTCCTGGTAGAGCAGGTCAGCACAGCGAGTGAGCAACTCAGGCGCCATTGCTCGTTCCCCCCTCTGTGCATTGCCCACGCAGCATCAACTTGAGCCATTGCCGATACTGCCCGTGGAAGAGAGTTTCGTCGCGAAAGTCATTGGTGCTCGAATAGGGACGGATGCCAATGGCCTGGGCCTCAGCGTCTGCACCTGGCGTCGTACGTCGCGTGCCACGCATATATCCCTGCTGCCAGCGTACCAGGCGACCGCTATACCCTCGTTGGCAGGCTTCAAAGGCAGCGAGATCGTCAGGCGTGCCGACGCCACTGGCATTGAAGAAGTCTTCGTACTGACGCAACCGGTGCGCGCGCGCCGTCGCGTCTTCCCCGATCGGCGCGATACAGTAGGTAGATATGCGGGTCTTATCTACCGCCAGGGGATGAATGACGCGCAGTTGCGTGGAGGTCTGATCCATAAAAAAGATGTTGGGATAGATCAGCAGGTTACGCAGTCGGTCCGTCATCCAGCGGGCGCGCTTCTCACCACAGCGGGCCGCGATTTCATCGCGTTGCTCATACAAAGGTCGGTCCTGCGGATTGGGATAATCGGTCCACAGCAGGGTGTGACCATTGCCCAGATCATAACAGCCGTTAGCAATCTGCGAGGCCTCCAAACGCCCGACGTCGAGGGCACGGACCGAGTCTCTCTGGGCCGCGGCTCGCCGCTGAATCACGCCAACGAAGGTACGGTGCACGATGTCAAAGTGGTAACCGTCCACACCGTTTTCCGTTTGTAACTTCCAGTTTCCTGCGTAGGTGTAATCCGCACGCCCTTTCACTACCTCCCATCCTTGGGGCGCTTGGTCCGCGATCATGTCAATAAAACCGCGCGCCTCTCCGAGATGAGTTTCGAGATCTTCTACCGCCGGATTGAGGCTGCCAAAGAGAAAGCCGCGATAGTTGACCAGCCGTGGTACCCGGGTGAGTCCGTGATCGAGGCGCTCAAACGACTCCGGGTAGGCGCCAGTCGGGTGATCCTTGACGCTGACGAGCGCGCCGTTGGTATTAAAGGACCAGCCGTGGTAGGGGCAGGTGAGGATCTTCTGATTCCCACGCTTGGCCAAGCAGACGGTGGCGCCGCGATGGGGACAGGCGTTGATAAAACCGCCGATCTCTCTGGCCTGATTGCGCATCAGGATGATTGGCTGACGCCCAATCGCAGTCGTGTAGAAATCATGGGGTCGCGGCAACTGGCTTTCATGCGCCAGATAGATCCAGTTGCCCTCGAAGATGTACTTCATTTCCAAGTCGAACAACTCGGGATCGGTAAACAGCGTGCGATCGACGGTAAACATCCCCTCCTGGGGGTTATCGACAACATAGGACTGCATATCGCGGGCAGGCGGTCTCGCAGACGTTACACCGTGGCCGCTGTGACGCACCTCAGATCCGAATTGTGTCTCCATAGAAGCACCCTCCTTAAGGAGAGATAGGAAGAGAGACAGTACCAGATCTGTCTTTCCTCTTCTCTCCTTCTACTTGGCTGTTACCTCGCCCAATCCCCCTATCATGGTTGGTCGCCGCTGTTCCTTTTTTGCCGTCTCAACCACGGCTTTGGTCTCCAGCATGACCAAGAGTAACGGTTGCAAGAAAGTAATGTATTCCTCGATCGACTCTACCGCCCCGGCAAACGCCCAATGCCGAATGGCCCAGGCGTGTCCCAACACCATAATATTGTGAGCTTTGAGTTCAATGTTGTCGGCGGCAAAACGGCCCTGTTCTACTCCATAACGGATGGCCTCGCCGATCAGTACCTGGAGGCGCTTTTCGCGCTCAATCAACGCCCGGCGCGTCTCAGTGTTAAGCGATTTGCTCTCCTGGTAGGCGAGTAGGATAAAGCGGCGCATGGCATCAACCGAACGCATGAAGGTGGTAAATACGGTCTTGAACACCTCCTCCGGATCGGCGCCAGTGCGGGTCGCTTCGGCAATCTGCTGGCTGAGGGTAGTGAGCAACTGTTCGCCGGCGCGATCTTGTTCTTGGCTGACGATATGGAAGAGAATTTCTTCTTTGTCTTTGAAATAGGTGAACGGCGCACCAGAGCTGACTCTTGCCCGTCGCGCAATGTCACGCGTGGTCGTACGGTGGAAGCCTTCCTTAAGAAACAAGGCAAAAGCCGCCTCAGCCACCGCTTCCCGCTTCTGTTGCAGCAGGTCTTGGTCGCGAATGAGGAAGCCTTGTTTTTTCGCGGGACGGAGAATCTTGCGCGCCATGGTTACCTCACTCTCTGTTTTCCTCTCTTTAGTGGAACCGTGGTATCACGTATTGAGCAAAGCGGTCGAGCGACGCTAACACCTTGGCGTATTCGAGTCCGCCAAAGTCGACGAGCAGTCCTACATTGGTCGCGCCGTTGGCGCGGATCTGCTGAATCCGCTCCACGCATTGCTCCGGGTCGCCAAAGATGACGCGGTGCGGATAGAGGTAACTATCATAGTCCATCATCTGGAAGCCTTCGCGCAGCTTCTTATAGGCGGCGTACTGGTCGGAGTAGGCCGCTTGCTGATTGGACTCACCGGCGGCGCCCAGGTAGCGCAGCAGTGCTTCTCGCGGTTCTTGCTTGGCTTTCTCCGCGGTCTCGCCACAATAGAAGTGATACACTGCCAGCACGTCCGGTTCGGCCATGTGGCCGTGCGCTTTGCGGGTATCGCGAAAAAGGTTGATGTTTCCCGTCAGCGTCTCCGGGTTCACCACCGCATAAGGCACGACCATCAGGTTGTACCCCATGCGCCCGGTCCACTCGAAGGACTCGGGCGTGAAGATTGCAGCGACATAGACCGGTGGCGGCTTTTGCACGGGTTTGGGAATGACCTGCAGATTGTGGACTCGGCGGAATTTTCCTTCATAGGAAAAACGCTCTTCAGTCCACGCTTTCATAATGATGTCGTGCGCTTCGTCAAAGAGCACCCGGCTATCGGCCATGTTGCGCTCAAAGGCATCATACTCTACTTTCTGAAACCCGCGACCGATGCCGAACTCCAGCCGTCCGCCAGAGAGACAATCGAGCATGGCGAATTCTTCCGCCACGCGAATCGGGTCTTGCAGGGGTATGAGGGCAATACCAGAGCCGATGCGGAGCCGTTTGGTGCGCTGCGCAACTGCCGCTCCCAACACCGGCACTGACGGAATATGGCCGCCATAGTTGTAGAAGTGATGCTCGGCGAACCAGACGGCATGAAAGCCGAGCGCCTCCGCCCGGTCGGTCTCTGCCAGTATGTCCTGATAAAATTGCGCTTCACTAGCATGGAACTGGGGAAAGAAAGTTGGGAGATGGAACAGAGAAAATTTCATTGTTGCCCCCTACTCAAGATTGATTGAGCGCTTGCTCATCATCTCATAGCGTACTCTTTTCTTCCCTGTCAAGGTCGACGCCGGCGCACGCCCCCGGATAGTCCTCAAAGCGAGTGTGTCAATGAAGAAGTGCGATACAGAGACAACTACCACCCGAGAGTCGAATGCCACTTCGTTTTTAGCGCAGCGTGTTCGCCAACCAATCAAAGATGTAGTAATGCGCCAGATGAAGATTATCTAACTGACAGTGCATGGCTCCTCCCTCAGCCGCCGTGAGGATTTTGAGTTGCTTGCGCGCCGAACCGGCTGCGTCGTAAAGCTTCTGAGCATCCACCAGCGGGATCTGGGCGTCCTCCTCTCCGTGCACGATAAGAAGTGGACAGGTAATATGCGGTGCGGCATCTTTGAGGGTGAAGGCTTTCAACTTCTCTAGCGCCTCCTCGGGACTTTTCGCCCCCAGCACCCATTGGATCTGGAACAGCGGCGCCGAGACTGACGAGCCCGTGCGTACGCCGGCGGCAATGCGGCGTTGCCACACTTCGTGATAGTCGTAGATCGCCCCCCAGACGGCACAGGCTTTCAGACGCTTTTCGTAAGCCGCGGCCCGCGGGGCATAGTAACCGCCAAGACTGAGCGCCATGATGCCGATCCGCTGGGGATCGACGTCCGACCGGGTCTCCAGATAATCCACCGCGGCGGCAGCGGGACGCTCATAGTCCGGACGGAGATGCAGATTGCGCTCGCGCAGCGCCTCGCCCGTCCCTGGACCGTCCACGATCAGACAGGCCAGTCCTCGCTTGACCAGCTCTCTACCACCCATGAGGTAGAGTTGTTCCTTGGTCACATCCAGCCCATCAAAAAAGACGACAGCTGGGGTACGGGCGTCGCGCGCCCCTTCGGCGGGAACGAAATAGGCGGGTAGCGCACTCCCTTCATACGGGATATCCACCCGTTCCACCGGGGGCGTGAGGCGCGTTGCGGCCTGGGCGAAGCACGCCCTGGCTTTCTGATAGGCGGCCAGCTTTCGCTCATCCTGCGGCGGCAGGAAGCGTTCAGCCAGGTGGTAATAGTTACAAACGCGCAGGTACGTCTCACGGGCCGTGACGTCATGGCCGGCCTGCGCCGCCTGCGCGGCCAGCGCCTCAACCTTTCCTGCCATCTGATACCAGCCTTCGTACCACGCGGTGTTATCGCCGACCCGGCCCTGCAGGCGTTGCCCGACGGCATCGATCTCGCCGATCTCTCCCCCACCCCAAGGAATAGTTCCCAGGGCTAAGAGCATGGCGTGGGACCACATGTAACTTTCGGAAAAGTAATGAGACATCTCGTCCCTCCTCAATGTAACTGTTGCATTTCTTCATTAGGTCATCGAGGCACATTTTTTCGGCTGATTTCTGGCTCTAGACTGTCTAACAACGCCTTCGCGTCTTGCAAGTCCTTCGTGTCGAACCCCTCGGTGAACCAGCCGTAGAGCTTGGCTAACATCTCGTGAGCTTCTTGCTGCTTGCCCTGTTGTTGCCATAGCCGCGCCAAACTCATCACCGCCCGCAGTTCGAGCGACTTCGCCTGCTGCCTGCGGGCAATGTCAATGGCCTTCAGAAAATACCCCTCAGCCTCCTGCTCCGCTGCCTGGGTGTTGGGTGCTAGGGGCTCGGTGCTAGGGTTCTTGGACTCCGGACCTCGAACTCCGGACTGTTTAAGTGTGAGTTCCCCCTTGAGCCGATACAGCTCGGCCTCGTAGTAACGCTCGCCGGTTTTGTTTACTGCATCCAGCGCCTCGGCCACTACACTCAGCCCCTCTTCGACATGCCCCACTTTCCTATACGCTTCGGCCAGCAGAGCAAGAAAATATGGCCGGTCCAGCTCTGCTCCCGTCTCCCGGTAGGCGATCAAGCCCTGGCGTATCTGCACGATCCCTTCTTCTCCTTGTCCCTGCTCAGCTAGCGCCCCGCCCTGCCGGATAGCGGCCTGCGAGAGAACCATTGCGAATCTCTGTTCTGCCGAGACGGCAATGGCTGCCTCGGCCCGCTCTTGGACGAGTCGCCACTCCCGGCGGAACTGGTGGAGATCAGCAATAAACTGTAAGGCGAAACTCAGGCTATAGGGGTGAGACGACTCATACGCTAGGGTAATACTTTCCTGGCCTCTTTGCAGTGCTTGGTCCGGATAACCAAGCAGCCACAGAACCAAGGCTGCTTGGATCCGGCACGTCGCGCCGATATCCGTCCCGTAGACGAAGACCAAAGAACGGTGCTGCTGGGGATCATACAGGGCAATGCCCTGTTCTAGATACTCTCGGGCCAAGGGCATCTCCCCTTGCCAGAGCAAGGTTGCGCCCAGTGCCCGGTGGGCCACGAGAAGAAGTGTAGAATCTTGTGCTTGCTGGGCCAGGCGCAAAAGCTGCTCCCCCAGCTCATGGGCCAACGGCAACTCCGCACGCAAGAGCGAAAGCCGCCAGAGGCCAAACAGCACCGGGAAGAGCTGAGCGGTGTCTCCTCCCTGCCGGCACAACTCGCGTGCCCGGGTGTAGAGGGCCCCCACTTCTGGAGCCGCGAAGCCCCGGATATTCATCAACGCTGGACCCAGCGCGATGTGCAGCCTGAGTTCGTGCTGGGCGCGCTCAGGGGTGTCAGGCAGGGCGTTGAGGAACTGTAGGGCAGCTGTGAGGTGAGTGATCGCCTCCGCATGCGCCGACCGCTGCACAGCTTGTTGTCCGGCAAGATGAAGGTATTGCACTGCCTTCTGGGTATTCCCACTGCGACTGTAGTGATGCGCCAGGTCGCTGCAATGCTCCTCTAAGCGATCGTGATAGAGCTGCTCGATGGCTTGTCCGGTTTGTTCATGGAGTGTTTTTCGGCGCTCGATGAGCACGGAGTTGTACGCCACTTCCTGTGTCAAAGCATGCTTGAAGAGGTATTCCACTTCGGGGAAGGCTGGCTGTTCATAGAGAAACTCTTTGTGCTGAAGCGAAGCGAGGAGGCGATAGAGTTCGTCTTCGGGTTGGGAGACCACGCGTCGCATGAGGCTCAGCGGAAATTCGCGGCCAATGACCGCGAGTTGTTGTATGAGCGCTTTTTCTTCCGCGGCTAGGCGATCGATGCGGGCAGCAAGGATACCTTGCACGGTGGGCGGGAGGTGAATTGCCGTAGGGGCGCTACTTGCTGCGCCCTCTGTGGGCAGGGCAAGCCCTGCCCCTACATGCGGATCACGCACCAACACTCCCTGTTCAAACAATTCCTGCACCACCTCTTCTATGAAAAACGGCGTCCCTTCGGTCTTTTCTAGGATGAGGCGTTTAAGATCTTGTAGGGGCGTCCCCTTGTGGGACGGAGCATCCGTATAAGGATGCTCCGTAAAAGAGAGGGCAGGCACAAGGCCTGCCCCTACGCCCGCACCCAACAACGCATCGAGGAATTCTTCTGCCTCATCTCTGCCGAACGGAGCCAACCGCAATTGCGTATAGTACGTCTTCGTTCCCCACTCGTGCCGATACTCGGGCCGGTAATTGGTCAGCAGTAACAAGCGAGCACTGGCTGCACTCTCGCTCAGCACATCGAGAAACCCTTGCGCCTCAGTGTCAATCCAATGCAAGTCCTCAAAGATCAGCATGAGGGGTTGGTTGAGACTCTCGCGTAAGAACAACTTCTTGAGCGCATCAAACGTGCGCCGACGGCGAATCTGTGGGTCCATCTGTTGCAAAGACGAAGTCGCGTCCTCGATGCCTAAGAGCGCAAAGAGGTAGGGCAGGATGTCCTCCAGGCTCCGTTCTAAACCGAGTACTTTGCCAAGGACTTTTTCGCGTCGGGTGCGCTCGCCATCCTGCGGTTGCAGCTGAAAGTAGGTCTTGAGTAACTCAATGATGGGGAGATACGGCGAGGCTTTGCCATGTGAGACGGAAGACGCTTCGAGCACCAGACAGCCGTGCGCGAGTAGGGGTACGGCATGCCGTGCCCCTACAAACTCATGAAACAACCGCGATTTTCCCAACCCCGGCTCACCCACTACACCGACGATCTGTCCATGCCCGGCCTGGGCTTGCTCTAAGGCGCGCTGCAGCTGCTCCATCTCGCCGCGCCGTCCGACAAAGCGGGTCAGCCCACGCCGGGCCGACACTTGCAACCGTGTGCGTAGCGGACCAGCGCCGAGGACTTCATAGACATGGAGTGGGTCTTCCACCCCTTTGATCTGCATCTGGCCCAAGTCTTTGAACGCAAAGTAGCCATCCGTGAGCTTCTGCGTGTACGCCGTCACCAAAATCGAGCCAGGAGCGGCCAACTGCTCCATGCGCGCCGCCAGATTGGTCGAATGTCCGACCGGCACGTAGTCGGTATGGAGATCATCCTTGTGAATC
>Ga0187894_10005224_pt1 | contig 13415 bp, 12 predicted proteins | sample GBC1701081metaG_FD_136650 | JGI IMG/M metagenome (GOLD analysis project Ga0187894, IMG submission 136650) | White microbial mat communities from a lava cave in the Kipuka Kanohina Cave System on the Island of Hawaii, USA - GBC170108-1 metaG ... | reverse complement strand
CGTCCCCGCCGAGCAAACCAGCCGGGCGCAAATCGAGGCGATGGTCGGGACCTGGGCGGCGCGCGTCGGTGTGCAGCCGGGGCGGGTGCAGTTCCGCGCCATGTCGCGCAAGTGGGGGTCGTGTTCCAGCCGCGACAACATCACTCTCAACTCGCGCCTGACCTGGCTGCCGCCCCATCTGGCCGAATATGTGGTTTTACACGAGTTAGTCCATCTGCGAGTCTTTAGTCATGGCAAGGACTTCAAAGTCCTGATGAGCGCCCACATGCCCGACTGGCTGGAACGGGAGGGGGAGTTGGATCAGGTATCATTTAAGTAGTGCCAAAATTATTCCCGACTAAAAAGTATCAATGCTTCACTCCAGCCTTGAACCGCTTGAAGAGCCTCGCGGCGCTGAGTCTCGGTCAAAAGAGAAGGAAAAGGCAGTTCTCTCTCAACATAATGGTTTTCACTATAAATTTGACCCGCAATTGACGCCTGTTGATAAGCAAAGTCGTAGGCAGCCTGCAATTCCATAGCGACGCCCTCGCCACGCAAAGGTAATGCAATGCGCTTAAGGGGTGTGTCATACTCGAAGCCGATTACGCGCGGGACTCGATGAGGTAGATAAACAGCAGCATGATAGGCAAATGCGCTGGCAAGCGCGTCCCCCAACAGTCGCTTCACAGAACGGGTAGCATCAACTTCAACGATGTTCACGCCCCTTTTTACCGTGCGTTCGCGGCGTTCACGGTATTCAGCAATCGCCTGCTGGTCTAACTTGTTGCTCGGAGAAACGATTTCAACCACAGCAACTAGATCGCCTGTCTCAAAATCGCGCACATAAATAGCTTGCAAATCAGGTTCATTCCAATCAACAGCGATTCCTGGCTCGGCACTGATGGCTTGTGCCACCGCTGGATAATCCCAACTGGCAACAGCAGAACGTAAGTCTTCATCCCGCACATAAATATCCGGTTGCCGCTGCTCCAACACTTGCAAACTGGTTTCACGGCCTGCTTCATAACCAAGCGCAATCAACGGGTCTTGAATCTGGGTAAGTAAATGGCCGATCAGCCCCGAATGGATTTGATGGAAATAACGCCCAAGTTCTGCCCAGGGATCAATTCGGTTGGGAAAAGGCCCTTGCTTCCGATGTTCAATATAGGTGGGTGAAAAACGTTTGCTCATACCACATCGCTCCAACCAAATATGGTAATTATTCTACCTCAAACAACCGTAGCAATTTCAGCGCGACCTGCAAGTTCATGCGTGTCAGCGGGTCGGATAGGTCTGCACCGCACATCTCCGCGATCCGCGACAGGCGGTAATTCAGCGTGCTGCGATGGATCGTCAAATTTTCCGCCGTCTGCACACCGTTGCCGCCCGCGTCAAGGTAGGCTTCGAGCGTCTTGAACAAATCGGCAGACTGTTCGTCCAGCAAGCGCCGCACCTGTGGGACGAACGGATTGGTATCCAGGCTGCCCGCCCCCGCCCGGTACAGCGCGTGCAGATAGCCCAACTGGTCGAAATAGGCCGCCGGGCTGGCATCGGCATCGTTCAGCCGTCGCGTGATGTGCAAGGCTTCCCGGCATTGCTGGTGGGCAATCGCCACCGCGTCGGCGCCCCGGTGCATCCCGCTCACACCCACGCGCAGGCCGCCCTGGTTGATCTCCGTCCGAATCTGGTCAATCAGCACCGGGACATTCTCATCCGCCTGAGTCAGGATTACCGCCTGCCCCGCGAACTGTCCAACCACCGCCGCCCAGGCCTGCATGGTCGCCAGCCGGTTCAGTCGCCGGTAAATTTGCAATAGACGCTGCGTGCTGCGATCCGCATACTCGACCAGCAGAACCACGAACGGTTGTGTCAAGTCAACTCCATAGCGGAGCGCCTGGTCGGTCAGCACCGCCTCGCGCCCCGCCTCTCCCTGGATGAGTTGTGATAACAGGCCGCCTTTGAGCGAGGCTTCCGCGCTCTGGATCGACTCCTGATACAGCATCATCACCGCCGCAATCGTCGCGCCGCTGGTGATCGCCATGCTGTCCAATTCCGTTAGCGGGCGGTCATGCGCGATGATCCATACATAGCCATAAATATCGCCATGCACCACAATCGGCGCGAGGATGCGTTCCAGTTCCAGGCCGACATCCGGTATCGGCGGGATATGTACCGGACGCAGGGTTTGCTGTAACTGCTGGATGATCCCGCGTTCCTCCAACGCCCGCACCAGCCGGGGATCAGTCCGTCCTTCGCTCACGGTGAACCGCCGCGCCTCGTCCACCTCGGCGACGTTGGCGCTGGCGAGGATTTCAAAGCGTTCATTTTCAATGCTGATCGATTGCCCCAGTAAACCCGCCAACCGCGTCGCAAGCTGTTTCAGGTCGCCGCCCTCTAGCACCAACTGCGTCAACACCTGCTGGATGTTGAGCGCCCCCGTGACCATCGCCATATTTTCCTCGGCGATGCGCTCGTTGGTCGCTTTGGCGATGTCGATGAAGCGCGCCTCATATGAAATCTCAATCAGCGGGAAATTTTCCTGGTCTGCCAGGTCGCGCAGATAATCCGGCGCATGGTCGATATACCGCCCCACACTCAACACCAGCCCGACCACACCCTTCTCAACCATCGCCCGGATGTACTGCGTCTGATCATCCTGGTTGGGCGGCATATTGTTGCCGGTGGTCAGCACCAGTTCACCACCGTTCAACCAGCGCGGAGCGTCCGGTACACTGGCGATATGTACCCAGGCAATCGGTTTGTTCAGGCCTGTCTTTCCGGCGACAATGTACGCGCCTGCAAATTGATTGAGTTTCAGGGCTTCGGCAACGGTCAACATATCCGCTCGTTCACCATCCACGACAGAGGCGGGTATATGCACCCGCCACACCAAATCTTCATCTTATTTTATCACGTCCGACCGTCAAGACTCACTCCCCGCTGGCGTATGCTCATCCAGCCAGCCCACAATCGTGGTCAGCAGCCCGTCGCGCACTGTCTCCGAAACGTCGAACAGATTTGTCCCGTGCGCCGTCCCAGCGTACAGCTGCGCCCCAACATCGCCGCTGGCAATGGCGAACAGTTGCCTCACGCTTTCGGCACTGTAGGTATCAATCTGGCTGGCAATCAGCAAGGTCGAGCGGTTGCTCAGTTGGTTCGAGACAGCCTCGTCTGTTTTGAGGCTGTAATATACCAATCCGGGCGACAGGGCAATTGTGGTCATGCAGTCGGGGTCATTCCCGCAGCCGATGAGCGCCAGGTTTGCGCCAATGCTCGCCCCGATAATCGAAATGCTATCTGCCCGCACACCTGCCTGTCCGCGCAGCCAATCCAGCCAGGTCTGCACATCTGCTGTTGCCGCTGTCCAGTTAATCTCTCCGCCGGTCTCGCCATGCCCACGCAAGTCAACGCCCAGCGCGGCATAACCCGCCTCGGTCAGCGCGGGGGTTAACGGCGACCAGGACTCGCGGTTGCTGCCGATCATGTGCAGTAGCAATACAGCTGGGCGGGGATGGCCGCTGTCTGTCGTCGCCGGGTAATAATCACCCACGAGCATTAACCCATCGTCCGCCGTCACTGTCACCGCCTGCGCCGCAGGTAGACCCTCACCCTGCCGAGCGGTCACAATATCCATTGTCCAGATCAAGCCGATGCACACCAACAATATGATACGGAGCATATCTCAACATCCCTCTTAGATCGTTTTGTTCGAGCGCAGATCACGCTGAAAAAGAACCGCCGCTCATATCGGCGGCGGGTCATACTTAATCAAGAAATAATTATCGGTCAAACTTTCTTTTCTATCGTCGCCGTCAGTCGATCCATCGCCGCGATAAGCTGCTGTTGTGGGTCGGGTTTGGCGGCTTCTTCAGCTTTCTCTTCCTTCTTCCGCAGGCTCATCATCCGGTTGACGGCTTTAATCAGCAGGAACACGGCAAAAGCCACAATCACGAACTTGATAATCGCGTTCAAAAAAAGTCCCCAAGCGATCACGGCTGCCCCGGCGTCTTTAGCCACCTGTAACGACGCATACGGCCCAGGCTCCGCACCTGCTCGAATTACGGTATAAATATTGGAGAAATCGACCCCGCCGAGGATCACTCCAATCGGCGGCATGATGATGTCGTCCACCACCGAACTCACAATCGCGCTGAATGCCGCCCCGATGATGATACCAACAGCAAGGTCGAGGACGTTGCCTCGCATGATGAACTCGCGAAATTCTCTTATCATGACGTTCTCCCTAAATGATATTCAACAGCTCCCTCCGCCTGCAATTATAACGCACCAGCCGACATTGAAAACCTGCACGCAATAAACGCCCGAACAAGGCGGGTCTGCTGCCCCGCCTTCCTGTTGCCTGTTATCCACCCAACCCCGGCAGGGTTGCCAGTGGATCGGATGGCGTGTTGCCATTCCGAATTTCAAAATGCAGATGCGGCCCAGACGAATTTCCGCTGCTGCCGACTGCGCCGATCACCTGGCCGACTGAAATCGACTGGCCGCAGCCGACGTTGATGCTGCTCAAGTGGCCGTACAGAGTGAGGAACGGGCCATGCACCAGTACCACCGCATTGCCATAACCCCAGTTGTTCCAACCCGCGAAGATCACCGCGCCGCTGTTCGCCGCCCGGACGGGTGTCCCCGTAGGAGCGGACAGGTCGATTCCGGTATGGATCGAGCTATAGCCGCGCACGAAAGTCGATCCGGGCAGCGGGTCGCCCCAACCCGCGCCACCGCCAGGGTTCGCCACGTTGCCACAACTTCCGGGGTCGCCCGGCGCGAACTGCGACACATAGCCCCGTCGCGGCCCGCTCTCTTCGATGGTCACACCCGGATTCCAGGTGATTGGTTCGGCCTCGCCGCCAGGGATGAAAATCCACGTCCCACTGGGCAGAATCGTGTCGGCGGGTGTCCCGAACAGGTTATTATATTCCGAGTCGACGATGACAAACGGATCGTTGACCTTATATTCCGTCGCATAATCGGCGATGGTCTTGCTGCCCACGACCTGAATGTACACGCCGTCAACGGGCGGGATGTTCACCACATCGTCAGGTCGCAGCACCTGGATATACCGGCGCTGGTTCGACCAGCCGATTGACTCCTGCTTCAAGTTAAACCGATCAGCGATGGTATAGATCGTATCGCCCTGAACCGCCGTGTATTGGATCACCTCACTGCGCGGGCGATCTGGGATAACCGTGAATGGATTATAGATGTCGCGCACAATCTGAATGCCGCCACTGTCGTTCATCGCCACAAGCGGCGCATCCAACAGGGCTGCGGCCACTTCTGCACTGATCGTGGGCATCAATCCTGGCGCGCTGTCGATTGGCTGAACTACTGTTGTCGGCGCGATCTCCGCCGTCGGCATCGGCGTTGCCGTCATTTCGGAGGTATCCGTCGGCAGGGTTTCGGCGGGTCTTGGCGCGTCGGCGGGTGACATTAATAGGAACGCGGTCGCGGCGGTCAAGCCAGCGGCCACCAGCAGACTCAACAAGCCCACGCCTCGCCGCCAGCCAGGCGTCGGCTCTTCTATCACAACGCGGTCGATGGTCAACGATGGATTGGTATCGGCCAGTGGATCGATAGGTGGTTCATTAAAACGCGGCTCTTCTTGCATAACACCCTCACAAACTGCTTATTCTGGCCCCCCCACCAGCGCAGTATGATAATCCCACCCGCCCGCATTGGCAAATGAGAATACGTTGGCAATCTGAACGTTCCAGGTAAAATTGTCGAGTTTTAGCCTGAAGAATGTGGGGCGTGCCAAGCACAATTTATGAACGACATACGCCGGCCAGCAACCCGTTGTGCCGTCCTGCTCGTGGCGGGTTTGCTCTTCTTAATTGCGGCCAGCCGGATCATTCATTTATATGGGCTGGAGATGCACACCGACGAGGTATGGTCAATCTGGCAATCGCTCGGCCCACCGGATCAAATCATTCGCTGGACACCCTATGACTGGCCGCCGTTGTATTATCTCATGCTGGGTGGATGGCAGGCATTGGTTGGCATTCAGCCTTACACACTGCGGGTATCCTCGCTCTTGCTATTCCTGATTAGTGTCGCAAGCTTGTACCGGATTGCGCGACGCTTGCGTGATGAACCGACGGCTGTGATGGTCATCCTCGTGTATAGCGCGCTTGGATTTACGATCCGTATCAGCACCGAGGTGCGCGGTTACATGCTGATGATTACCCTGGTGATCGCCGCCTTCTGGTTGATGCTCCGTTATTTCGAACACCCATCTGTGAAGCGTGCTATCCCGCTCGCGGTTAGTATGGCCGCCGCTTTTTGGACGTACTTCCCAAGTGTGATTGGCTTTGCCCTGATCGGCCTATATTCCCTGGTTGTGTACCGTCGCTCTCTATGGCGCTGGTGGCTTCCGGGTTTGTTGGCCTTGCTCCTGGCTGCGCCCATCATTGTCACCAAACTTCCACAAGCGGCTTTGCGCATTGTAGCAACTGATACCGATTTACCGCCCACACTGGGCACGGCTTTATCGCTGAACTTTGCCGAACTGACAGTCTCCGATTTTGTGGATTACCCCGTCATCATCTGGTTGGCGCTGTTCGTGGCGGCCACGCTGCTCGTGGTGTGGCGCTGGCGCGCAGTGCAGCCCACAACCTGGGCATTTTCAATCTGGATATTTGTCTTGCCTATGATTCTGTTCGCCCTGAATCCCTGGTTGAAATTTTTCGACAAACACTATTCAATGGCGCTTGTAATCGCTATCGCCCTGTGGATAGGATGCGGTTTGGCATATATGCCACGAATCGGACGAACCACCCTCATGCTCGTGTTCGTCGCGTTGATGTTCTTCCCATTCACGCTGGATTATTACGACGATTTTTGGCGGCCTTTCTCAGCCAATTTTCAATGGCTTTCAAAACGTATCCAGCCTGGCGATGTATTGCTGATTGATCCCAATAAAGGCGTTGACAAATACTACGAATGGGCCTACGCTTCCAAACTTTTTTTCCCAAACGGATTGCACTTTGTAACCGATCCTACTGGCTACCGGCGTGTGTGGTATGTGACGTTTGAAAACAAACGTGATCCAGAGACAGATCAGAGAGTGCGGCAGGATCGGCTGGAACGCTACTTTGTCGGCCCTGCGTATTTGTTTTTTCGGTTGTACGAAGCGCCACCGGACTCTCAGGGCATTTTGTTTGACAATGGAATGCGCTTTCACGGTGCCGATATTCTCGATGAGTCCAGCGAAATCTACCAATCCGGCCCGCTCGTCAGCCGTCATGAGAATGAAACGGTTCGGCTGCGCCTATGGTGGTCAGTTGACAAGCCACCCACCAACGATTACAGCGTGGGGTTATATCTCATGTCCGGTATGCGGGTCGTTAGCCAGGTCGATGGGCCACCCTATGTTGTCACCCTGGAATATCCGCCTGACCTGCCCCCACAAGAAACGAGCCGTTGGCAACCCGGACGATATTACACCGAAGAACGCGAGCTAACTGTACCTGACGAACTGAACGCTCGCCGGAATGCGTACCAGATATTCCTGTCGGTCTATCAATGGTGGGATAATGAGCGTGTGAATGCGCCCGGCCTGGACGCAGAACGACTGCTGCTGTTGCAAAGCATATACAACGAAACCTGGTGAGTGTTACTTGCCTTTCCAATGGGGCTGCTGTTTGGTCAACATTGCCTGAGCGCCGATCTCAAAATCCTGTGTGCGCATCAGGTGAGCCTGCGCCCACGCTTCCAGTTGCAGGCCACGATCTATATCCGCCAGACCGTCAATCACCCGTTTGGCATAACGCACCGCCAGCGGGGCAGCCTGCGCCAATTCCGCTGCCAGCGATTCACCTTTATTCAGCAGTTCGTTGTCTGTGACGACATGATTCACGATCCCCCAGCGTTCGGCGCAGTCCAGATCAATATTGCGCCCGGTCATAATCAATTCTTTCGCACGCGACGGCCCAACCAGGCGCGTTAGCCGCGTCGTGCCGCCTACATCGGGAATAATGCCCAACCGCGCCTCCGGCAGACCGATTCTTGTCCCCTCCGCCACAACCCGAAAATCACACGCCAACGCCAGTTCGAATCCCAGACCCAGGCAGTAACCGTGCAGGAGCGCAATCGTCGGCAGCGCACTGCGTTCAAACTTATTCACGATCCGCTGGTAGCCCGCCGTGACCGGGAACAAATTGTCGCGCCAATGGTCGCCGTACACATTGACCATATCGCCGAATCCCAGCATGTCAATCCCAGCAGAGAAGCCCGGCCCCTCGGCACGCACTAGAATCGCCCGTGCGCCAGGAATTTTTTCCGCCGCATCAATCGCTGCTTCCAATTCCAACATCATCGGCCAACTGATCGCGTTCCGTTTTTCAGCACGGTTCAGGATGATTTCGACCAGATGGTCGCGCGATTGAAACAGGATGAGGTTCGCCATCAAGGTATTTTCTCCAATCCGAATCACACGGTCAGCGTGACCGCCAATGACCGATTAGCGGAGTATACCCTCAGACAATATAAAACAAAATCGCAGCAAAGTGAGCGAGGCTGCCCGCCAATACCAACAGATGCCAGATTTCGTGGTGGCCGAAATGCCAGTGAAAATTTGGCCTTTCCAGCCCGAAGATCACCGCGCCTACCAGATAAAACACGCCACCGAGCAGGATCAAGATAATCGCGCCTGTTGGCAGGATGCGGAAGGCTTGAGGTGCAACCAGGATGCCGACGCACCCCATCGCCACATAATAGAGAAGTGACACCAAGCCGCTGTGCTGTAGAAACAATAACTTATAGACAGCACCGGCTGCCGCCAGCGACCACACCACCGCCAGCAGCCACCAGCGCAAATTGCTGTCGAGGACATTGTATAAAAATGGTGTGTATGTCCCGGCGATCATCAGGTAAATCGCCGCGTGGTCGACTCGCTTTAGCCACAATAATACGGCGTCCGATGCTTTGGTCAGGTGGAACGTCGCGCTGGCCGTGTACAGCACGATCATGCAGACGCCATACACCATGACTGACAGCAGTTTAGCCACATTGTCATGGGTCACAACCATCAGCCAGACCAGGCCGATGCCCGCCAGGATTGCTCCGGCCAGGTGGGTGAAACCGTTCACAGGTTCACGGAAGCGATGCACAATGCTCACCCTGCGTTTCCCTACAAGTTATATCAATTGTAGTTCATTTTGATGCCGATGACGGTATTAATCCATTAACATCCGGCGATACCTATGGTTTGGGGATCAACTCCAACGGACGGGATTGCCGGTTTCGATAGCCGCCCGCAAGATATAGGTCAGCGGCTCGATTATGTAGGCAAAATACTGGGCATTCACGCCTCGCGCTTCCACATGTACCCGTTGGGGATAGGACTGCTTGAGTTGACCGGAACGATCTCGGATGAACAACTTGAGCGGTGTACTGCACACGAAACGCCGCTCACTTTCCAGATCAATGAATTCAAACTCCTGTGGTTTATCCAACCTAACCGCCTCCAACACGCGCTGTTCAAAGCGCATCGCCCGGAACATTTCGCGGTTGAGTTCCCATGTATCTACGATAAAGAAACCCTTTTCATCGAAACCCAGGTTCATCCCTGTGCGTCCATTCGCGCCGAACAGACCACCATAGGCCATTGTACTGTTCGCCAGCGGTTGGCCGGTATCGCTGTCGATGAGAAATGTTTTGGAAATGCTACCGTTGGCGTTTTTGAACATTTCTAATTCCAGGAGCGCCGCTTGTGCCGCGCTCGTTGATGTTAAACCTTGATTTCCATCTGGTAATTCGGCATGAAGGGTAGGAAATTGCTCCCATCCCACCTGCTCCAACGCTTCCAAGAAAGAGCGGTAGCCTTTCCAATTCGAGATGAATACCGCCGCATAATCCATATGAGGATGGTCACAACCGCTCATCAGCCATTCGTCAAAGGCTTCAAATTTCGCTTCATTGTCTTCATAGGACAGATTCAAGGCTGGGAATCCCTCGTCATCCAGATAGAAATGCTCTGGGAATGGGCATGGCCGACTCTTGCCTTCCCGATAGCAGTTGCACATGACGCTGGCGTCCAACCCCATGGATTGTCCTTTAAATGCAAGTTCAATTTTTATGTGAAAGTAAGGTCAATTATATATCATGAAATTTGTAAAGCCCCTACTTCTGGGGGATACTCGTGATGCGGCGCGGCCTATAATCAATGGGGACGTTTACTTTTTCCGCTGTGAAGATCGAGATTATACAATGAACCCCTTGTTTGAAGCGGGCGAATACCAGTTGGGACGTTACAAAGTTCAGTTTGTTGAGTGGATGGATGGTGAATGGTGCGGCACGGGTTACTGGCTGCGCGCTATCGTGACCAACCAGCGCCTACTGGTTTACCCAGAACAGAATGCGGTCAATACCGAAATTATCACACCAGACAAAATTACGCGGGCCTGGAATGTGTGCCTGCGTGGACGTGATGGCCTGATGGTCGAACTGAACGACCTGCGCCGGCTATACATGCTGGTTGATTGGAGCCAGGGGGGCAAACTCGCCAAAGACATTAACGAGATGCTCACGCCGCGCGCCCACCCACGCATCGCACCCCGGCTGGCGCACCCATAGTCCTGCCCGTTGCTTTCCAGTGCTATACCTGGGTTATAATCTTAAGCAATAGAGGATCGCGCGTGGATATTCTGAACTACAATAGAAGTGGGTAGGCATACTTCACATTCACTGAGAGCAACATCGTGCTGAACGAAACCGAAATTTTCGTTGAAGGGGAAACCAAACTCGGACAGTATCAGGTTGCTATTGTGCGCTACACCGCGTCTGGCTGGGTTCCGACCGTGCCGCCTCTGAACGCCATTGTCACCAACTACCGGCTGATTCTCCACCCCCAGACGCGCCGCCCCTATCCCCCCGCCAGCATCCCCAACACCTACATCACGAAAGTGTCCGACGTGGAACTCGGCCAACGTCCGGCAGTCAAAATCGGCCTCAAAACCGGACACCGGATTTATCTGTATACCACTTGGAGCGAGGGCGAAAACCTGACCGAAACGATGATGACCATGCTGACCTCACCCATTGGCAACACCTACAAGCTGCACCCGGCACAGCGCGACTTGAACCGCCTCATCCGTTTCATCAGCAAATTGTAGCCGTCTCACCATCAAAAAAGGGATAATTGTTTCGGCTTTTCAGGCGGCCCACTATCCGGCTGGTCACTATTCCCTGTTTTTGCGGTCGCTCGCTGCGTCTTGACCTCTGCCAGAACTTCTAACAGGCGCTTGAAATCCACTTCCATATCCCGGCGCAGGTCAGGATTGCGCAGCACCGCTGCCGGGTGAAAAAAGGGATAGTAGGCTCTACTGTTCTCGAATTTCGGTTTCCCATGAATCTGGGTGATCTTGCCGTTCGGGAAATAGCGCGCCATGCTGAAGCGTCCCAGGGTGGCGATCACCAATGGATCCATGATGTCAATCTGGCGGTCAAGATACGGTTTACAAGCCAGGATTTCATCAGGCAGCGGGTCGCGGTTGTCCGGCGGGCGGTGCTTGACCACGTTGGTGATGAACACCTGGTCACGTTTCAGGCCGATCAGGTTCAATAAATAATCGAGGTATTCACCGGAACGCCCGACGAACGGCAACCCCTGTTTGTCTTCATGGAAACCCGGCCCTTCCCCGACGAACATGATTTCGGCGTTCGGGTTGCCGGCCCCTGGAACCGCGTTCGTCGTGCCTTCGTGCAGGCGGCACAACCTGCAAGTTCGCACCTGGGCGGCAACTTCCGCCAATGCGATCGCGCGATCCTGTTCCATACCACCATCCTTATGCACAATAAGATTGACTATCCAATGGTAACGCCACCTGATAAACCGTGCAATCTGGCGTTCGCCAACCTGCAAATCGTCCCTATTTTAGGCGCTAGCAAATAAAGTCATTACAATTAAAGTACAAGAAATCTGAATGATGAGGAAATTGAGATGCGATTACGAACCCTTTTTATTGGCGGCGGCCTGCTGCTGGTGGTTGCCTCCCTACTCGTCGTCACCCCTCTCGCCGGGTTGGCACAAAGCGATGGTGGGGCTTGCCCGGCGCTGGTCGAACAAGCCTTGACCGACCTGGGGCAAAATTGCGATCTCTTGGATCGTAACAGCGCCTGCTACGGTTACAACCGCGTCGATGCCACCTTCCAGCAAAGCGAAACCGAGGGTTTTTTCAGCAAACCGGCTGACCGTTCCCAACTTGCCAATCTGCAATCCATCGCCACCGCACCGCTGGATATAGACCGGGATTTCTGGGGTATTGCCGTGTTGAACGTCCAGGCCAATGTGCCAAACACCCTGCCCGGTCAGGCCGTCACGTTTGTCTTGTTGGGCGATGTCAAGGTTGATAACGCTGTCGCGCCCGAAGATGTCACCCAGCCGGTAGACCCAATCACGATCACAACGGCAATTGCGGCCAACATCCGCAGCGCCCCAACCACTAACGCCAACGTGATCGGCAGCGTCACCCCAGGGACGGAACTGCCGGCGGACGGCCTGAACGAAGGCGGGAACTGGCTCCGCGTCCTGTACGCTAGCGGCCCCGGCTGGATCAACACTGAGGTGATCGAACCAACCGACACCAGCGGGCTGCCCGTCATCAGCCGCGAGAGCCGGTCGCCAATGCAGTCATTTTTCTTCACCACCGCCGTCGGCGACCCGGCCTGCAACGCCGCACCGCCGTCGCTGCTGGTCGTGCAAGGGCCGGATAATGTGAAGGTAGACATCACCGCCAACGGCGCGGACATCAGCATCGGCTCGACCATCGCCTTGATGATCTTACCCGGCAACAAACTGCAATTGGTGGTCATCTCCGGCGAAGCGGCTCTGGATGGGCTGACGGTGCCAGCGGGCTTCAAAATCACCGCGCCTCTGAGCGAGGATGGCAAAACTGTAGCCGGCGATTGGGAGAATTTGCAGCCGCTCACGCAGGAAGATTTAGACTTATTAGCGCCGTTGGAAAACCTGCCGCCCAACATCCTGCATTATCCCATCGTCCTGCCGACATTGGCGCAAATTCAGGCGCTCATCAACGCCTTTTTGGGATCGAATGGGAACACACAGGGGGCGATAGCAGGCGTCGATTGCACCCGTTTCAAACCGACCTCGCCGCTGGACGGCCTCCCCTATGGCGCGACCACTTTTTATTGGGATCCGGCGCAGGGCGCGACGAGTTATCAGGTCAATGTGTTCAATGAGAGCGGCGCACAGGTCGGTTCATTCACCACCGACGCATCGAATACCAACCTGGTCGGCGACACCTCCAACCTGGGCGCGGGCTTCACCTTCTCCTGGCAGGTGGTCGCATTGGTGAACGGGCAGGTCGCTTGCAGTTCCCCGGCCATCATCATGTTTCGGGTTGCGCCGCCTGCGCCACAGGAAACGCCCGAACCAATGGCCGAAGAAACACCCGGTT
>Ga0187894_10005223_pt1 | contig 13417 bp, 7 predicted proteins | sample GBC1701081metaG_FD_136650 | JGI IMG/M metagenome (GOLD analysis project Ga0187894, IMG submission 136650) | White microbial mat communities from a lava cave in the Kipuka Kanohina Cave System on the Island of Hawaii, USA - GBC170108-1 metaG ... | reverse complement strand
GTGTCGCCGACTTCCTTGATCTTCACCCAGCGCAACATCTGGCGAACAATCACTTCGATGTGCTTGTCGTTGATGTTCACACCCTGCAAGCGATAGACCTCCTGAATTTCATTCACGAGGTATTCCTGCAAGCGGCTCATACCCAGCACGCGCAAGATGTCGTGCGGATTGAGCGGGCCGTCCATCAACGCCTCGCCGGCGCGTACGCGATCGCCGTCCTGCACGTTGATGTGCGTGCCGCGCGGGATGTCGTACTCGCGCTCTTCACCATCGTCGCCGGTGATGATCAGTTTGCGTTTGCCCTTCGAAATGGCGCCGAGCGTAACGGAGCCATCGATTTCCGACATGACCGCCGTTTCCGCCGGACGCCGTGCTTCAAACAGTTCGACGACGCGCGGCAAACCGCCGGTGATGTCTTTGGTCTTGGTCGTTTCACGCGGGATCTTCGCGATGATGTCACCCGGCTCGACTTCTTCGCCGTCCTGCACCATCAGGTTCGCGCGCACCGGCATCTGGTAAGTCTTCAGCACCTTGTTGCTGGCGCTGCGAATTTCCAGACGCGGCTGTTTCTTTTCGTCGGGCGAGTCTTTCACGACCATGCGCGACTGACCGGTCACTTCGTCCACTTCTTCGTCAAACGTCACGCCTTCCTTCAGGTCCTGGAACTTAACGTGTCCAGCGACTTCGGTCAGGATTGCGAACGTGAACGGGTCCCACGTGGCGAGCAGTTGGTCCTGCGTCACGCGGCTGCCGTCCTCGACGAGGATGTGCGCGCCGTAAACGATCTGATAACGCGCGGCTTCACGGCCACGGTCGTCGATGATGATCAACGAGCCGTTACGGTTCATCGCGATGCGTTCGCCCTTGCGGCTCTTGACCGTTTGCAGGTCGAGATACTTGACCGTACCGTCCTGGCGAGCTTCGTGCTTCGACGACTCTTCCAGGCGCGCGGTACCGCCGATGTGGAACGTACGCATCGTCAACTGCGTGCCCGGTTCACCAATCGACTGGGCGGCGATAACACCCACCGCTTCACCGATCTCGACCGGACGGCCAGTTGCGAGATTGCGTCCGTAGCACTTGATGCAGCAGCCCCGACGCGATTCGCACGTCAAAACCGAACGAATACGCACGCGCTGAACGCCCGAACGCTGAATTTCAGCGGCCAGATCCTCGTCGATCTCCTGGTTCGCCGCGACGATCACGGAACCCTCAATCGGGTCGGTGACGTCTTCGAGCGCCGTGCGGCCGACAATACGGTCGCGCAACGATTCGATTTCCTCGCCACCTTCCACGATCGCGCTGGCGGAGATGCCACGCAGCGTGCCGCAATCCTCTTCGCTGATGATCACGTCCTGGGCCACATCAACCAGCCGCCGGGTCAAATAACCCGAATCCGCGGTTTTTAACGCAGTGTCAGCCAGACCCTTGCGAGCGCCGTGTGTTGAAATGAAGTATTGCAACACGTTCAAGCCTTCGCGGAAGTTTGCCTGAATCGGCGTCTCGATGATTTCACCCGACGGGCGAGCCATCAGACCGCGCATACCGGCCAACTGGCGAATCTGCTGCGCGCTACCACGAGCTCCCGAATCGCTCATGACGAGGATCGGATTGAGCTCGCCGCTGGAGCGTTCGCGATCGTCCATCGCCTTGAACATCTCTTTGGCGACCTTGTCAGTGACTTCCGACCAGATCGCGATCACCTTGTTGTAGCGTTCGCCGTTCGTGATCACGCCGTCGAGATACTGTTGCTCGACCGCGATCACGTCCTTGTCAGCTTTCTCCACCAGCGGTTTCTTGGCGACCGGTGTTACGAGGTCGTCAATACCGATCGAGATACCCGCCTTGGTTGCGTACAAGAAGCCGAGCGTCTTCAGATCGTCGAGCATCTTGACGGTCATCTCGTGACCGAGACGAATGTGCGAGTAGTTGACCAGCGACTGAAGACCTTTTTTCTTCAACGTGCCGTTGATAAATGGCAGACCGGCAGGTATTGAGTCGTTGAAGATCACACGGCCGACAGTCGTGTTGATGACGCGTCGCACGTCGTCCTGAACAGTCGCACGCAGGATGTCCTGCGGATCGTGTTCCTGGACCAGGTCGATCAAGTCACCTTGAATACGAAGCTTGATTGGAGTTTGAGTTGTAACCTCACCCGCATCGAGTGCGAGCAGCACTTCTTCAAGCGAAGCAAACACGCGGCCCTCGCCCTTCGCACCTGGGCGATCGCGAGTCAGGTAGTAAATACCCAAAACGATGTCCTGCGACGGCACGGCGATCGGTTGACCGCTGGCCGGGCTGAGAATGTTGTTGCTCGAAAGCATCAACACCGCCGCTTCGATCTGCGCTTCCGGACTGAGCGGAATGTGTACCGCCATCTGGTCGCCGTCGAAGTCGGCGTTGAACGCCGTGCAGACAAGCGGATGTATCTTGATCGCCTTGCCTTCGACCAGCACCGGCTCAAAGGCCTGAATGCCGAGGCGGTGCAGTGTCGGAGCGCGATTCAACAGCACCGGATGCTCGCGAATCACCTCTTCGAGAATGTCCCAAACGACAGGCTCCTGCCGTTCGACCATCTCACGCGCCTGCTTGATCGTCGCCGCATGACCCTGCTTCTCAAGCTGGTTGTAAATGAACGGCTTGAACAGCTCGAGCGCCATCTTCTTCGGCAGACCGCACTGGTGGAGCTTCAACTCCGGACCAACCACGATCACAGAACGTCCCGAGTAGTCGACGCGCTTACCCAACAGGTTCTGACGAAAACGTCCCTGCTTGCCTTTGAGCGTTCCGCTCAAAGATTTCAACGGTCGGTTGTTGACACCGCGCAGCACACGTCCGCGGCGGCCGTTATCAAACAACGCATCGACCGCTTCCTGAAGCATGCGCTTTTCGTTGCGCACGATGACTTCCGGCGCACGCAGCTCCATCAGCTTCTTCAGACGGTTGTTGCGATTGATAACGCGCCGGTAGAGATCGTTCAGGTCTGAAGTCGCAAACCTGCCGCCGTCAAGTGGCACCAACGGACGCAACTCAGGTGGAATGACCGGAATCACGTCGAGGATCATCCAGTCGGGACGGTTTCCTGACTTCAGAAAACTGGTCGCCACTTTCAACCGCTTCGAATACTTCAGCTTCTTCTGTTGCGAAGTCTCTTCCTTCATCCGCTTGCGCAGATCCACGGCGAGATCTTCGACGTCGACCATCGCGAGCAGTTCCTTGATCGCTTCGGCGCCCATCTTCGCGACAAACTGCGCGGGATAATCGCGCACCAGTTCGCGATAGCGCTCGTCGCTCAACAGTTCTCGCTCTTTCAATCCGGCCACGTCGCCGGGATCGATCACGATGTAGGATTCGAAGTAGAGCACCTTCTCCAACTCGCGCAGCGGAATGTCGAGCAGGTGACCGATGCGGCTGGGCAGCCCTTTAAAGAACCAGACGTGCGAACACGGACTGGCCAGATCGATATGACCCAAACGCTCGCGGCGCACCTTTGCCTGCGTTACTTCGACGCCGCATTTGTCGCAGATCACTCCGCGGTGCTTCATGCGTTTGTACTTACCGCAGAGACACTCCCAATCCGCCACCGGACCAAAAATGCGCGCGCAGAAGAGTCCGTCGCGCTCGGGCTTAAAGGTCCGGTAGTTGATTGTTTCAGGCTTGGTCACCTCACCATGCGACCATTGCCGGATCTTTTCCGGTGACGCAAGTGAGATACGAATAGCTTCAAAATCAGGAGCCAGTTGCGTCTTTTCTTGTTGGAATCGAAACATTATCTCTCCATTGCCAATTGCCAATTGCCGATTGCCAATTTGCTTTTACCGCGTGCCGAAAGCCGGTTTCCAAATCGGCAATTGGAAATCGGCAATCGGCAATTCCCTAGGCTTCCACCGCACTCGTGACGATCGCTTCACCAACGCCGTCTTCCTGCCCTGCGCCATCACCGGCTGCTTTTTTGTTAATCAACTCAACGTCCAGACAAAGCGATTGCAACTCGCGGACGAGCACGTTGAACGATTCCGGTAGTCCCGGATCGAAGTCCGCCTCGCCCTTCACAATCGCCTCGTAAATCTTCGATCGTCCGGCCACGTCGTCAGACTTCGCTGTCAGCAGTTCCTGAAGAATGTGTGCCGCGCCGTAAGCTTCGAGCGCCCACACCTCCATTTCTCCGAAACGCTGACCGCCAAACTGCGCCTTACCGCCGAGGGGCTGCTGCGTGATCAAGCTGTACGGCCCAATCGAACGCGCGTGGATCTTGTCGTCCACGAGGTGCGACAGTTTGAGCATGTAGATGTAACCGACCGTCACTTTCTGTTCGAACGGATCACCACTCAACCCGTCATAGAGCACCGCCTTGCCCGACTCGCTCACGATCTCAGGCAAGCCGAGATCCGTCGCCCGGGCGCCGGCGTCATGCAGTTTCTTCTTGATCTCGCCCTCGCTCGCGCCGTCAAACACCGGCGTCGCGAAGTGAAGACCAAGCACTCGCGCGGCCCAGCCCAAGTGCGTCTCAAGGATCTGGCCGACGTTCATACGCGAGGGCACGCCGAGCGGATTGAGCACGATCTCGACAGGCGTACCATCCGGCAGGTAAGGCATGTCTTCTTCCGGAAGGATCCGGGCGATGACGCCTTTATTACCGTGACGTCCGGCCATCTTGTCGCCGACCGACAGCTTCCGCTTCATGGCGATGAACACTTTCACCATCTTGATCACGCCCGGTGAAAGCTCGTCGCCCTGACGCAGCTTCGCGATCTTCTCTTCGTAGATGTCGGAGAGGATCTTGATCTGGCGTTCGGTTCGGTCTTCGTACTCCTTGATCTCAGCGCCGATGTCGAGCCGCGACGAGGCAAGTTGCACTTTGCGGAGCGCCTTCGGCTCTACTGCACGCAACATCTCGCGCGTGATCGGAACGTTCTTTTCTATTAATACTTCTCTGTTGGCAGTCAGATCCGCCGAAAGCTTGCGGCCTTCGAGCAGCTCGTAAATTCGCTCGTCGCGCTGTTCGCGCAAGATACGAATTTCGTCTTCCAGGTCGCGCCGCAGGCGATCTTCCTCGTCCTGCTCGATCGCGAGTGAACGCTGATCTTTCTCCTGGCCCTTGCGGGTGAAGACCTGAACGTCGACCACCGTGCCGTCGATTCCCGGCGGGCTGACCAGCGAAGCGTCTTTCACGTCGCCGGCCTTCTCACCGAAGATCGCGCGCAGCAGTTTCTCTTCAGCGGTCAACTGCGTCTCGCCCTTCGGCGTGACTTTGCCGACCAGAATCGATCCCGGCTTCACTTGCGCGCCGATGCGAATGATGCCGCTCTCGTCGAGATCGCGGAGCATGTTCTCACCGACGTTCGGAATGTCGCGGGTGATCTCTTCCGGTCCGAGTTTCGTGTCGCGCGCTTCGATTTCGAGCTCTTCGATGTGAATCGAGGTGTAGTAGTCCTCTTTCACAAGCCGCTCGGAAACGAGGATCGCGTCTTCGAAGTTGTAACCGCGCCACGGCATGAATGCGACCAGCACGTTGCGGCCCAGCGCCAGTTCGCCACGGTCGGTACACGGACCGTCAGCGATGACCTGGCCTTTTTGCACACGCTCGCCGACATGAACGATCGGACGTTGATTGATACAGGTGTTCTGGTTGGAACGCTTGAACTTGATCAACGTGTAGATGTCCGCCGTCACTTCGCGCGAGATCGTGCCGTCGACGTTGTGATCCGCCTTGACGATGATGCGCTCCGAATCGACGTAGTCCACGACGCCGTCGCGCTTCGCAACCACGACCGCGCCGGAGTCACGAGCGGTGACCTTTTCCATACCGGTGCCGATGTACGGCGCTTCCGCACGAAGCAGCGGCACTGACTGGCGTTGCATGTTCGAACCCATCAACGCGCGGTTGGCGTCGTCGTTTTCGAGGAACGGAATCAACGACGCCGCCACAGATACGAGCTGTTTCGGCGAAACGTCGACGTACTCGATGTCCTTGCGCAAGGCGAGGATGAACTCACCGGCTTTCCGCGCCGCGTTGCGCTCATTGATGATGTTGCCGTTTTCATCGAGTTCGATGTTGGCCTGACCGACGACGTGCTTGTCCTCTTCCCACGCCGTCAGGTAGAACGGCCACGGCTCAAACTCCGCTCTGCGCGCTTCAGCGCCGAGCTTCTTGTTGGCCTTCTCGACTTCCTCATTCGGAACGTGATCGCCGGGTTTTAACTTCGTGTCGCCGCCGTTGATGACGCGCACGTACTCAACCACGCGTCCATCGATCACCTTGCGATAAGGCGCTTCGATGAACCCGAACTCATTGATACGCGCGAAGCACGACAGACTCGAGATCAGTCCGATGTTCGGACCTTCAGGCGTCTCAATCGGACAGATACGTCCGTAGTGCGTCGGGTGAACGTCGCGGACTTCGAATCCCGCACGCTCGCGCGACAGACCGCCCGGTCCCAGCGCCGAGAGACGGCGCTTATGCGTGATCTCCGACAGCGGGTTTGTCTGGTCCATGAACTGCGACAACTGGCTCGACCCGAAGAACTCGCGCACCGCAGCCGTCACCGGCTTGGCGTTGATCAGGTCGCGCGGCATCGTCGTCTGCATTTCCTGGTGGATCGACATCTTCTCCTTGATCGCCCGCTCCATGCGCTCGAGGCCGATGCGGAACTGGTTTTCCAGCAACTCACCAACCGCACGCACACGGCGATTGCCGAGGTGATCGATGTCGTCCGCCTGGTACTCAGACGGGTTCTTACGCATCTTCAATACGTAAGAAACCACTTCATAGAAGTCGTGCGCCGAGAGCAACGGATCGTCGATCCGCTCGCGCTCCGGCTTGCCCATCTTGATGTTGAACTTCAGCCGTCCGACACGCGAGAAGTCAAACTTCCGCGGATCGAAGAACATCGCTTCAAGCAGGCGGTAAGCAGTCTGCACGGTCGGCGGATCGCCCGGGCGCATCTTGCGGTAGATTTCCAGCAGCGCATCCACCGGCTTGGTGATGACGTCTTTCTTCAAGGTCAACGACAGCACTGGACCAACGTCGTCGCGCTCGGGGAAGAACACGGCGAAGTTGGTAATGCCCGCTTCGATGATCTCTTGCAATTTCGCCGGCGTGATCTCGTTGTTCGCTTCGAGAATGATTTCACCACTCTCGGTATTCACGATGTCCGCAACGGTGAAAGCGCCTTCGAGTTGCGACGAGTCGATCTCCACTTCGCCGATGTTGGCTTTGCGGAGCGCTTCGAGCGCCGACGAAGTGACCTTCTTGCCACTGCGAACGATCGGGTCCGGGCCGCGGCCCTTGATGTCGAAGTCGACCTTCATGCCGACGAGATTCGTTTGGCCGTTTTCCGGCACCTGAATCAACAAGCGGCCTTCTTCGAGCCGGATCTCATCAGTGATGTAGAGCGCCTTCAGCATGTCCTCGTCAGTGAACGAGGAGTTCTTCACTGCGTCTTCCAGTTGCGAATCGGTGCGCAGCGACTTGAGATTGACTTTCTGGTTGAACCAGAGACCGAGCGCCCGCAGGAAGATCGACGCCAGAAACTTTCGTTTGCCGACGCGCACGTAAAGCAGGTTCTTCTGGTCGTATTCAAACTCGACCCACGAACCGCGATACGGAATGATCTTCGCGACGTAGATCGCGCCACGTTTGAAGAAGACACCGGGGCTGCGATGCAACTGCGAAACGATGACGCGCTCGGTGCCGTTGATGATGAACGTGCCGTTGTCCGTCATCAGCGGGATTTCGCCGAAGAAGACTTCTTCTTCCTTGATGTCGCGGATCGACAGGACTTCAGTGTCCGGATCTTTGTCGTAAACAGTGAGCCGGATCTTCACCTTCAGCGGAACGCTGTAGCTCATGCCGCGTTCCTGACACTCCTGCTGATCGTGCTTGTGCTTCAGACCGACGGGCTCGCCGCAGTTTTCGCACAAGGTCGGACGAACGAAGTTGAACGTGCCGCAACGATGGCAAAGCGTGTCGCCTGCCGCGAGCGGATTGACCTTTATCGTCGCGCCGCAGTTTTTGCAGTTCGACCGGAGGTAGTTGAGACCTTCCAGGCGGCCGCACTTACACTGCCAGTTGCCGATCTGGTACTCGACGAAGTCGAGCGTGGCGGTGCCACGAAAATCGGAGATCGGAAAGACCGATTGAAAGACCGCCTGCAGTCCCGTTGCCTCGCGTTCTTCGGGCAACAGGTCCATCTGCAGAAAGCGGTTATACGACTCACGCTGAATCTCGATGAGATTAGGAATGCGGACGGCGGTAGCGATCTTGGAGAAGTCCACCCGCTCCGGCGCCTGACTGGTTCGTCTTCCTAATCCTGTATTTATTGTTTGAAGCAGATTTGCAGACATGTGAGATTCCTTGTTTATTGCCAATTTTCAATTGCCGATTGTTCCATTGCCGATTGCCAATTTGATCGCGCTGGCCCTGATCAAATCGGCAATCGGAAATCTAAAGTCGGCAAAGACAAACGGCGGTCAGAGCGCACAATGCCCTGACCGCTTGTTTCGCGTAAGCGGCTGAACTTCCGTCAAATTTTTTGGGAGTAACGCCAGCGCCTCAATACTCCCTAAACTTAGCCACTAACAATTCCAGTGTCAAGCAAGCATTGTCGATTGCCGATTGCCAATTGCCGATTTCTGCTTGCCGACCGCCTCAGTTAAATCGGCAATCGGCAATCGAAAATCGACAATTTACTTAACTTCAACAGTTGCGCCCGCGTCGGTCAGCTTCTGTTTGATGGTCTCAGCTTCTTCCTTCGAAACGCCTTCCTTCACAGCCTTCGGAGCGGCTTCAACGAGATCCTTCGCTTCTTTCAAACCGAGCGCCGTAATCTCGCGGACGACCTTGATCACGTTGATCTTATTGCCGCCGACAGCCTGAAGAACGACGTCAAACTCCGTCTTCTCTTCCGCAGCCGCAGCCGCTTCACCACCACCGCCACTGGCTGCTGGAGCCGCAGCCACTGTCGCCGCTGCTGCTGAAACGCCAAAAGTCTCCTCCAACTCCTTCACGAGTTGTGAGGCCTCCAAAAGCGTCATGTTCTTCAGATACTCAATTACGTCTTCGCGTGTTGCTGCCATGATTACCTTTCTATCCTTCCTCAAAAATCCTTAAGCGGTCTTTTGCTCGCCGATCTGCTTAACAACTACAGCCAGGTTACGTGGCACGGCGGAAATGACCGTCACCAGACGCTGCGCCTGACAATTGATTAAAAACATTACCTTCGAAATCAACTCTTCTTTCGAAGGCAAACTCGCGATGGCTTCCACGTCGCGAAGCTCCACCACCTTGCCTTCGACAATACCGACCTTGAAAGTAAAAATGTCCGGGTTCGCTTTCGAGAACTTCGAAATCGCCTTCGACAAGCCAACCGGATCGCCCTGGCTCAACGCCACCGCAGTGACGCCTTTGAAATGCTCGGATGCCGGCTCGAGCTCCGTGCCCTGCGCCGCGATCCGCGCCAGCGTGTTTTTCACTACTTCGTACGAAACACCGGCTTCGCGCAGTTGATTGCGGAGCTCCTGGTCTTTCGCCACCGACATCTTCTGAAAGCCAACCAGCATCGCGGCCTTGGCGTTCTTGAACTGTTCGACAAGAGCCTCGAGATCTTTCTGTTTCTGTGCCTTTGATTTCACGGTTTCAACTCCTACCGAATTGCTTCAATTACTTGGCAAACGCCGCTTCGTCTAACAAAACGCCCGGGCTCATCGTCGAGGCAAGATTCACCTTCTTTACATACTTGCCCTTGGCCGTTGCCGGCTTCGCCTTCACCACTGCATCGAGCAGCGCTTTCGCGTTCTCGCGCAGCTTGTCGTTGTCAAACGAAACTTTGCCGACACCAACGTGAATCACGCCCGTCTTGTCGACGCGGTACTCGACCTTACCGGCTTTGGTTTCTTTAACTGCGGTCGCCACGTCAAACGTGACGGTGCCGGTCTTCGGATTCGGCATCAGCCCGCGCGGGCCGAGCACCTTTCCGAGCTGACCGACAAGCCGCATCATGTCGGGCGTTGAAATCACGGCGTCGAAATCAGTCCAGCCGCCCTTGATCCGGGTCACCAGATCCTCGCCACCGACGATATCCGCGCCCGCCTCTTCGGCCTCGCGCAGCTTTTCGCCCTGGGCGATCACGAGCACGGTCTTGGACTTGCCGAGGCCGTGCGGCAACACGATGGTGCCGCGCACGAGCTGATCCGCTTTGCGCGGATCGACGCCCAGCCAGACCGTCAATTCAACTGTTTCGTCAAACTTTGCGAAGGCGATCTCTTTGACTTTAGCTACGCCTGAATCGAGATCATATTTTCGTCCCGCGTCGAACTTTTCCAGCGCGGCGCGGTACTTCTTTCCGTGTTTCTTCATTATCAACTCCGAGGTGCAAACGGGATCTGTTTCAATCCCTCCCTCTCAAATCATTTGCCGATTGCCAATTTCCGAGTGCCGATTTCAATTGGCAATTGGCAATCGGAAATCGACAATTATTCCACCGTGAGGCCCATTTGCCTCGCGGTACCCTCAATCGTCCTGATGGCCGACTCAAGGCTGGTAGTGTTCAAGTCAGGGAGTTTGGTCTTGGCGATCTCTTCGATCTTGGTTCGCGAAATCGTTCCTACTTTCTCGCGGTTCGGTTTGCCCGATCCTTTTGGAATGCCGGCGGCCTTCTTCAACAAGTCAGCCGCAGGCGGAGTCTTTGTTTCAAACGTAAACGAGCGATCCGCATAGACCGTGATCACGACCGGCACTTTCAGATCGGGATCCATTTGCGCGGTCTTGGCGTTGAACGCCTTGCAGAACTCCATGATGTTCACGCCATGCTGACCGAGCGCCGGTCCAATTGGCGGCGCCGGATTCGCCTTACCCGCGGGAACCTGTAGTTTGATGTAACCGGTAATCTTCTTTGCCATAACTCATTTCCAATTTCATTCTTCCTCAGCAAAAGTAACCTTCTCGACGTCCAAAAAGTTCAACTCCACCGGCGTCGAACGGCCGAAGATCGTCACCGTCACTTTCAGCGTCGACTTGTCTTCATTCACCTCTTCAACCTTGCCGGTAAAGCTCTGGAACGGCCCCGACTTGATGCGCACAGTCTCGCCTGCCGCATACGAAAACTTCGGCTTCGGCTTCTCGGCGGCCTCAGCCTGTTGATTAACGATCTGATCGACTTCCTGCGGCGTCAGCGGCGTGGGATTATGACCGCCAACAAAGCCCGTCACCTTCGGCGTCGACTTGATCATGTGAAACACGTTGTCAGGGATGTGGCCGCGCTCGTCGCAGTCAATCTGCACCAGTACGTAACCCGGATAGAACATACGCGACGATTCGATTCGCTTGTTCCCGCGCATCTCGACCACGGTTTCGGTGGGCACCAGGACTTCAGTGATCTCGTTTTGCAGATCGGTGTCCCGGATGCGCGCCTTCAAACTATCGCGTACCTTTTTCTCGTGTCCCGAATACGTATGAAGAATGAACCACTGAAGCATCTAAGACTCTTTCTTCAGGCCAGGCCCAACAACCCTGCGATCTTTTCCAACAACCAATCCAACCCCAATATGAGCCGCGACAGAGCCTGATCCACTGCGAACAAATAAACCGCGAAGAAGATCACGGCGATCAAGGTGATGATCGTCGTGTTCTGCACGTGCGTGGCGCCCGGCCAGGAAACACGTTTCATCTCCGCTCGCACGTCGTGCAAAAACTGACCGATGCGCCCAAAAGCGCTCGGCCCTTGTTCGCGGCGTACCGTCTTGCCTTCTGGCCCGTCGCCAAAGCGCGCCGTTCGCGGCGCCACGATGCGGGCATCTGGATTGTCTGTTTCAGCCATAACTTCCTGAACTATCTTGCCGCGCTGATTCCGAACACCGTCGACTTCAGATGGCAGGGGTACCAGGATTCGAACCCGGACTTTCGGTTTTGGAGACCGACGTGCTAACCGTTGACACTATACCCCTTCGTGTTACTGCCGATTGCCGATTTCCGATTGTCGATTGTGTGCACGCCGGTCTCCGCAATCGGCAATTGGCAATCGAAAATCGACAATGCTCTTACTTCGTTTCCTTGTGATCAGTGTGCTTACGGCAACGACGGCAGAATTTGCTGAACTCCAACCGGTCCGGTGTTGTCTTCTTATTCTTGGTCGTGACGTAATTGCGACTCTTACAGACGCCGCACTGAAGCACAATATTGTCGCGTGGCATAACTTATTTCCGATTTCCGATTGTCGATTTACTCAGAACTGCCGCGCGCCGCTTTCAATCGGCAATCGGCAATTGGCAATCGACAATGCCTTTATTCAACAATGTCCGAAACGGTGCCGGCTCCGACCGTGCGGCCGCCTTCACGAATAGCGAAGCGCAACCCCTTCTCCATGGCGATTGGCGCAATCAATTCGATCTCCATCGCCACGTTGTCGCCCGGCATCACCATCTCCACTCCTTCCGGCAGGTGCGCCACTCCCGTCACGTCCGTCGTGCGAAAGTAGAACTGCGGCCGGTAGCCCGTGAAGAACGGCGTGTGCCGTCCACCTTCTTCCTTCGTCAACACGTAAGCCTCCGCCTTGAACTTCGTGTGCGGCGTGATCGAACCCGGCTTGGCCATTACCTGGCCGCGCTCGATGTCCTTGCGCTCCACCCCGCGCAGCAAGAGACCAACGTTGTCTCCCGCGACGCCTTCGTCCAGGAGTTTCTTGAACATCTCCACGCCCGTGATGACCGATTGCCGCGTCGGCCGGATACCCACGATCTCCACTGACTCGCCGACCTTTATCTTGCCGCGCTCCACCCGGCCCGTGGCTACTGTGCCGCGCCCGGAAATCGTGAAGATATCTTCCACCGGCATCAAGAACGGCTTCTCAATATCGCGCTCCGGCGTCGGGATGTAGCTGTCTACCGCATCCATCAACTCGACCACCGTCTTCTCCCACTCGGGATCGCCTTCCAGCGCTTTCAACGCACTGCCGCGCACCACCGGAATGTCGTCACCGGGAAACTCATAAGCGCTCAGCAACTCGCGCACTTCCAGTTCCACCAACTCCAGCAACTCGGGATCGTCGACCGCGTCGGCCTTGTTCATAAACACGACCATCGCCGGCACACCCACCTGCCGCGCCAGCAGAATGTGCTCGCGCGTCTGCGGCATCGGGCCGTCAGTCGCCGCCACCACCAGAATCGCCCCGTCCATCTGCGCCGCCCCCGTGATCATGTTCTTCACGTAGTCGGCGTGACCGGGACAGTCCACGTGGGCGTAGTGCCGGTTCTTGGTCTCATACTCCACGTGCGCCGTAGCGATCGTGATGCCCCGCGCCTTCTCTTCCGGCGCCTTGTCAATCTGGTCGAAAGCCACAAACTGCACCTTCGGATTGTTCTTCGCCAACACCTTCGTGATCGCTGCCGTCAACGTCGTCTTCCCGTGATCCACGTGCCCGAT
>Ga0187894_10005222_pt1 | contig 13420 bp, 11 predicted proteins | sample GBC1701081metaG_FD_136650 | JGI IMG/M metagenome (GOLD analysis project Ga0187894, IMG submission 136650) | White microbial mat communities from a lava cave in the Kipuka Kanohina Cave System on the Island of Hawaii, USA - GBC170108-1 metaG ... | reverse complement strand
CTCGGCGGCAAGTCGCCCTTCATCGTGTTCGATGATGCCGATATCGACGGCGCCATCGAAGGGCTTGTCGATGCCATCTGGTTCAATCAGGGCCAGGTCTGCTGTGCGGGTTCGAGGCTTCTCGTCCAGGAAGGCATAGCGGAGAATTTCATCGCCCGGCTCAAGGCGCGCATGGGCAAGTTGCGCGTCGGCCATCCGCTCGACAAGGCGGTGGATATGGGCGCCATTGTCGACAAGGTGCAGCTCGAGCGCATCGAAAGCCTGGTGAAGCAGGGCATCGCCGAAGGCGCCGTTTGCTACCAGTCGCCGGGCAGCTCATCCGACAAGGGCTTCTTCTATCCGCCGACCTTGCTCACCAATGTGCACACCGCTTCGACGGTGGCGCGCGAGGAGATTTTCGGTCCCGTCCTGGTCGCGATGACCTTCCGCACGCCGGACGAGGCGGTGATGCTCGCCAACAATACGCGCTACGGCCTGGCGGCGAGCGTGTGGAGCGAGACCATCGGGCTTGCGCTCGATATCGCGCCCAAATTGCAGGCGGGCGTCGTCTGGGTGAATTCCACCAACCTCTTCGACGCCAGCGCCGGATTCGGCGGCTATCGCGAGTCGGGCTTCGGCCGCGAAGGCGGGCGCGAGGGGGCTTACGAATATCTGAAACCGAAGGCCTGGGCGAAGCGCAAGCCGAGGCCTGAGGCAAAACCGTTGCCGGCGACGAAGGCCAAGACGCAAGCCGGCCTGCCGATGATCGACCGCACCGCGAAACTGTTCATCGGCGGCAAGCAATCGCGGCCCGATGGAAACTATTCGCGGCCCGTCCTCTCGCCCAAGGGCGAGCTCCTGGGTGAAGTGGGCGAGGGCAACCGCAAGGACATCCGCAATGCGGTAGCGGCCGCGCGCGGTGCCGAAGCCTGGTCGAAGGCGACGGCGCATAACCGCGCGCAGATCGTCTATTACATCGCCGAGAATCTGAGCGGGAGGCAGCAGGAATTCGCGGGCCGCATCGCGGCGATGACCGGCGCCAGGCGCGCAAATGCGCTAGCCGAGGTCGATGCCGCGATCAAGCGGCTCTTCACCTATGGCGCCTGGGCCGACAAATTCGAAGGCGACATCCACGCGCCGCCTTTGCGTGGCCTCGCTTTGGCACTCAAAGAGCCGATCGGTGTCGTGGGCGCCGTCTGTCCCGATGAAGCGCCGCTTCTCGCCTTCATCAGCCTCGTTGCGCCGCTCATCGCCATGGGCAACCGCGTCGTCGCGGTGCCGAGCGAGCGCCATCCGCTCGCCGCCACGGATTTCTATTCGGTGCTCGAAACCTCGGATGTGCCGGCGGGCGTCGTCAATATCGTGACCGGCGACCGCCTGGCGCTGGTGAAGACGCTCGCCGAGCATGACGATGTCGACGCGCTCTGGGTCTTCGGGTCTGAGAAAGCCTCCGCCGATGCGGAGCGCCTTTCGGCCTCCAATCTCAAGCGCACGCTGGTCGATCATGGTCTCATGATGGACTGGTTCGATCCGGCTGACGCCCAGGGGCCGATTTTCTTGCGCCATGCGACGCAAGTGAAGAATGTCTGGATACCTTACGGGGAATAAAGCGGGGAGCTTCATGCTGAAATCGATCGATCCGGCGCTCAATGCCGATGTGCTTTATGCCTTGCGCGCCATGGGCCATGGCGATGACGTCATCATCTGCGACACGAATTTCCCGGCCGATTCGGTCGCCCGCCAGACCGTGTTAGGCAAGCTCTTGCGCATCGACAATGTGACGGCGGCGCGGGCCGCGCGCGCCGTCCTCTCGGTCATGCCGCTCGACAGTTTCGTCGAGCATCCGGCACTCAGGATGGAGATCGTCGGCAAGCCCAAGGAAATCCCACCCGTTCAGGCCGAGGTTCAGTCCGAGATCGATCGGGCGGAAGGCAAATCCTGGCCGATGGGCTCTATCGAGCGCTTCGCCTTCTATGATCTGGCGCGCAAGGCCTATTGCGTGATCCAGACCGGCGAGCGCCGTTTCTATGGCTGCTTCGCCTTCAAGAAAGGCGTCGTTCCGCCCGATCAGGTGTGACATTGCGGCTCTGGTACGACAGGCTGCGCCTGTCTAACTCTCAGGTATGCCATCTCGCCAGAAACTGATCTTCGCTCTTCTCGTTCTCGTGATCGCGGGGGTCACGGCGCTCGGCGCCTTGTGGTTCACCCGCGTTCAGCAGGACGGGCCCATCGGATCGGGCACGGCGCTGGTGGGCGGGCCCTTCACCTTGACCGATCAGAACGGCAAGCGGGTGACCGACCAGGACTTCCGCGGCAAATACATGCTGATCTTCTTCGGCTTCACCTTTTGCCCCGATGTCTGCCCGAGCGAGCTGCAGGTGATGTCGGCAGCGCTCGACCAGATGGGACCCGAGGCCGACAAGATCCAGCCGGTCTTCATCACCATCGATCCGGCGCGCGACACGCCGGAGGCGATGAAGATCTATGTGTCCAATTTCCACCCTCGCCTGATCGGCCTCTCGGGCTCGGAAGCCGATATCGCGGCCGTGGCCAAGGCCTACCGGGTCTATTATGCCAAGGCCAAGGGAACGGAGAACCAGACTGACTATCTGATGGACCATTCGACCATCCTCTATCTCATGGGACCCGACGGCAAATTCGTGAAGCATTTCACCTATGGCACCGAGGCGAAAGGTCTGGCCGAGGCGCTGCGCCAGGCTATTCAATAGCAATTTCAATCGGTTACGATTTTACACTGGGATGCACGATTTTTGCATGGCTCTAGGCCCATGGTCGGGTTGTGCGACGCAGTGCGCATTGTTAAGTAAGTAACATGTTGCGGCGCACCCTAACCCCCAAAGGACCAGGGAATTGCTCTATTACCTTTACGAGATGAACCACGCCGCCATTGCGCCCTGGCGCGCGGCAGCGGATGCAGCAAAGCTCTTCTGGAAAAACCCGATCAATCCCATCGCCCAGACCTATATGGGCCGTTCGGTTGCCGCTTCCCTTGACCTTTTCGAACGCGTCACACGCCGTTACGGCAAGCCCTCCTTCGGCATCACCGAAATCCCCGTCGATGGTGTGACGGTGTCGATCGCCGAAGAGCGCATCCTGCACAAGACCTTCTGCACGCTCGTGCATTTCTCCAAGCGCTGGCCGGCCGAGAAGGCGCCGGTCAAGCAGCCGAAGCTGCTCATCGTGGCGCCGATGTCGGGACATTATGCGACGCTCTTGCGCGGCACGGTCGCTGCGATGCTGCCTCAAGCCGATGTCTATATCACCGACTGGGTCGATGCCCGCCAGGTGCCCTTGCGCTATGGCAGCTTCGATCTCGACGACTATATCGACTACGTCATCGAGATGCTCGAGCTCTTAGGGCCCGATGTCCATGTGATGGCGGTCTGCCAGCCCTCGGTGCCGGTGCTCGCGGCGGTGTCGGTGATGGCGAAGCGCCAGAACCCCAAGCAGCCCAAATCCATGATCCTGATGGGCGGTCCGGTCGACACCAGGCGCAATCCGACAGTCGTCAATCGCCTGGCGGTGGCGCGCGGCATCGACTGGTTCCGCAAGAATGCCATCGTCAATGTGCCCTTCCCGCATCCGGGCTATATGCGTAACGTCTATCCGGGCTTCCTGCAGCTCACCGGCTTCATGACCATGAATCTCGACCGCCATATGGACGCGCATCGCGAATTGTTCTGGCATCTGGTCGAGGGCGATGGCGATGCGGCCGAGAAGCAGACCGAGTTCTATGACGAATATCTCTCGGTGATGGATCTCACCGCCGAGTTCTATTTGCAGACGGTCGAGAAGGTCTTCGTCAATCACGAGCTGCCGCGCGGCCTGTTCCGCCATCGCGACGAGAAGGTCGATCCGTCCGCCATCGCCAAGACGGCGCTGATGACCATCGAGGGCGAGCGCGACGACATATCGGGTGTCGGCCAGACCGAGGCCGCGCATGATCTCTGTTCGGCGCTCGCGCCCGACAAGAAGCTGCATCTTTTGCAGAAGGGTGTCGGCCATTACGGCGTCTTCAACGGCTCGCGCTTCCGTGGCGATGCGGTGCCGCGCATCGTCGATTTCATGCGCAAGCATGCGTAAGGCGCCGTGAGCCGGCTTCTGGAAAAATTCGGGCTGGCCAAGCGCCCGAAGACGATTCCGCCGGCCCTCCTCGCCATCGAAGGCAAGTCGATCCCCGTCAGCTTCAGGCGCAATGCCAAAGCGCGGCGCCTGGTCCTGCGCCTGTCGCGCGATCGCACCGGCGTCATCGTCACCTTGCCGCCGCGCGTCAGCCGCAGCGAGGCGCTCGACTTCGCCAAGAAATCATCGCGCTGGATCAGCGAGCGGCTCAGATCCGAACCGGCGGACCGGCCTGTGCGGGCCGGGGCGGAGATCCTCATTCGCGGCGAGAGGTGCGTGATCCGGCACTCGGGGTCGAGGCGCGGCACGGTGGCGCTGGCCGATGCCTCGATCATCGTCTCGGGCGATGCGGCGCATCTCGGCCGCCGCCTGATGGACTGGCTGAAGGCCGAGGCCAAGCGCGATCTCCTCAAGGCGAGCGAATTCTATGCCGAGGCCATGGGAGTCAAATTCCACCGCCTGTCGGTGCGCGACCAGAAAAGCCGCTGGGGATCCTGCTCCTCCGACGGCACATTGTCCTATTCCTGGCGCCTCATCCTGGCGCCGTCCTTCGTCCTCGATTATGTCGCGGCCCATGAGGTGGCGCATCTCAAGCACATGAATCACGGGCGCCAATTCTGGCGCCTGGTTCTCACCCATTGTCCCAATGCGTCGCGCGCCAAGAGCTGGCTCAAGGCGCATGGCGCCGAGCTGCACGCCTATGCGGGAAGCGTGTAGCGGTTGAAGTTGGTGCGGCCGTCTAAAAGCCGTATCTCAATGACTTCGTTGACAGGCTCGATGGCGCCGGAAAGAAAGTCAAGCAGCGCATGAAACATATCGCACTGCATGCTTGGCGAGACTTGCGGGACGATGATAATCAGGCCGGCATGCAAAGGGGTTTTGGCGTAGAGCCTCTGGAAATCTTTCGCATTGTTGGTGACGAAGGTGAAGTCCTCACTCACTATGCGACGCATTAACGCCCAGTCCGCTCGTCCACTCAATCCCAGCCAATTTACATGTTTCGCTTCGTGCCCGTTCTCCTCGGCGACGGCGACGAGGGAAGTGTGCAGGCATTCGTCGATGAGGAATTTCACCGAGGACCGCCGGGCTTATGACCTCGTTCGTGGACGTGGATAGCTTTTCAAAGGCACGGTCACCGAAGACTTTATCTTCCAGCCATAGTCGGCCATCGACTTCGGCCGTCCGCGTGCCGGATGGGCAGCGGTCCAGATCTTCGCCAATTCGAGCATCCGGGGTGTCAGGCTGGGATAGCCCTCAAGGATATCCCATTCCTCCGCGCCCTGCTCGAGCATGGCGGCGACCAGGCGGGCTGGAACGCGGGTTCCCTTGAAGACGGGCTCTCCCCCCATGACGCCCTTTACGCGGCCGATGGCAGTCTCGGCCTCCTTCAGATCCGACATGCGCGCGGCGAGTTGCTTGCGGGCTTCCTCGACATCGATAATCAGGAGATCGTCGGCCTTGACGGTCTTTGCCCTTGGCGCCGCCTTGATCTCCTCGAAAAGGCGCTGGCGCCGCGCGGCAGCCAATGTGGAGCCGACGCCATACCAGAGCTTGAGGCGCAGCAGGCCTTCCTTCGTCAGCGCGCGGCGTCTGGACGAGCCGGGGCTGGTGACCGTATCGACGATTCGCTTGTCGATCGCATTGTGGACGGCCTTGATGCCAATGCCACTGAGCGCAGCGGCTTCGGCAGGGGAAAAAGTGCGGCTCATATATATTCTCCTCGGAGAGAATAAATATAAGCCATGTGCCAGGAGGCGTAAAGGCAGAACCCTCCGGGTCGTCAGCCGCGCATCGACTTATCGGACATCAAGGCCAAAATTCGACATTCCCAACGTCCGGTACGATGTCTCGGCAATGCTCTGGTGATCGACAGCAGCCTTGGCCTCGCCGGCGGCATTCAACTGCACGGCAAGCGCCAGGTTGCAATGCGCGACGAGCGGCCTCATGCCGAGATCGGAAGCCTGCGTCATGGCCTTGCGGAAATGCGCTATGACGATGTCCCCGCCATTGTCCCCATGCGTCGCGCGCCAAGGGCTGGCTCAAGGCGCATGGCGCCGAGCTGCACGCCTATGCGAATGGGTGAGGCGGTGACTAGAGCATTCCGCATTTGGATTGACGCATATCCGGCGTTGTCGAAGTAGTTTGCTTGTGGACGATCGGTTCATCCGGGCGCTAAAAGCGCGATGGCTTTAGTCCAACCCCTAACCCTCACCCTGAGGTGCCCGGCGCAGCCGGGCCTCGAAGGCTGGCAAGCGGCAAGACCGTCGTCCCTGGATCATGCTTCGAGGCCTCATGCTGAGGTGGCCGCGAAGCGGCCCTCGAAGCACGCTTCGCTCGCACCTCAGCATGAGGGTGTTTTGAGTGAAGCGGCTCCTTCTGATCTCATCATGCTCTAAGGCTGTCTCTTCACCGGAGGAAGCACGCGCGCGGCGAGCCGCATCAGCTCGGCCTGGCGCTTCACGCCGGTCTTGGCGAAGACGTTGATGAGATGCGTCTTGGCCGTCGCCAGGGTGATGCCGAGATGAGCCGCCATCTCACCGCGCGTGCGCCCGGCGAGAAGGCCGGTCAGCACGTGCGTCTCGGCCGGCGTCAGGCCGAAGGCCGCGGCGAGTGCCGCTCCTTCGCCCTCAGGCTCCGGCCGGCCGATGAACACGGCCGCCGCCGCGGTTGGCTGGAGCCGCGTGCGCAGCTCGCTGCCGTTCATGGGGAGGACATGGGCGAATTGCGGCGCTTCGTCGAGCCCGGTGAGGCGCACGGAAAGGCCTGTCTTGCCGATCTGCGCCTCGTCATTCGCCGCAAGCCTGATGGCCGACGCCAGCTCCTTGTGTGCCGATAGGGCCTTCGCGCTGAGAACGCCCTCGGCCCCGCGAATGGCGCTGCCTTCGCTGAGCATTTCCTCGGCCGAAGCGTTGGCAAAGAGGATGGCGCCTCTCTCGTCGGTCAGCACCACGCCGCATTGCAGGGCATTCAATGTCTCCGTCATGCGCGCCTTCTCAATGGTGCGCGCATCGAGCACATTGCTGATTGTGACCGCCCGCCTGATATGCGGCAGGAGCAGACCGCCAAGCTCTACCTCCCGCTCCGTCACCAGCCCCTGCGACTCGTGCCGCGCAAAAGCGAACGCGGCGAGCCGGGCATGAGTCTGCATCAGCAGGTATTGCAGTATGTCGACCACGCCGTAGGGCGCCACGCATTCGCCCCAATAGGGGGACCGCACTACGACCTCAGCCGGAACATGGCGCGAGACGACGAACGGCTCGTCTGGGCCGAGCGAAGCGCCATAAGTCCGCGTCCAATGGTCCATCTCGGGGACGTGGTTTTTTTGGCGCTCGAAGACCTCGGGCGGAATACCGACCGTCTTGGAAATCAGGAAACGACTATGCGCCGAATCGACCAGCGCCAGCACGGCTGTATGACAGTTCATCGCATCCCTGATCTGCAGCAGCGTCGGTTCCCACAAATCCGGGGCGAGCGCGCAGTCGTAGATCGAGCCGATCAGCTCGGAGAGCGCGCGCAAGGGAAGCGCTTCGGTCATCATTTTCTTCAAGACCCTCCAGGCTGTCAGCCGCGCATCGACTTATCGGGTATTGAGGCCGGAATTCGACATTCCCAACGTCCGGTGCAATGTGGCGCACCTCGCTGATGCAGCGGACCAACGAGTCTTCGGTAACGATCACGTCCGGCCACACGGCCTTGAGCAGTTCGTCTTTTGGAACAATACATTCCGCATGCTCCACGAGGTGGCGCAGCACCTCGAAGCTCTTCGGTCGGAGATCCAGCCGTCCCGCAGGCCCGATCAGACACATTCGCTCGAGGTCGAGACGGAATTCTCGAAAGTGCAGCGAACTCACCATGAAAGGTCAGGCTAACATACCTTGCGGAAAAATTTCAGCAAAGCTTCCGCGGACTTTCGGGACTTTGGTTTCGCCGGGTGGTCCAATGCGCAAACAGCGTAGTCTCAGGAGACACTGAAATTGCGCAAACCGCCGGCCGGAATCGCAGTTTCCCGCTTGGCTGATGCCGAAAAGGGCAGCCTAATCAACCATGTGGTTGATGCGCCCGGGCGCGGCAGTCATTTAGCGTCGGTTGAGGGATCGCCAGAGAGCATCAATCCCTGGCCTCCTGAACCCTTAGGAGGGGAGGCAGCCTTTGGTCGCTAGCGAGATCGGACCGAGGCACCGACCGATGGGAGGTCGTCGCGAACGTCAAATGGCCGCCGGAAACGCTGGGCGTACGATGGTCCGAATACGATTTCCTTCAAACACTAATGAGGAGTGTGCCGATATGGCAAAACAAAGAATAGCCATCACGCTGGCATCTGGCTTCCTTGCCTTCGCATTTTCAACTCTCTCAGTCACAACGGCCGAAGCGAAATGCCAGTGGATACGAAATTCTTGCCCTTCCGACTGGACGGACACAGGAGAGGTTAAGAAGATAGAGAGGGGGGGTGCTGGTCTTGGTCTTGGTGGCCATGAAAACTACACTCGATGCTGCACGACGCCTTCGAACCCCTACGCAACCGGAGAAACCGCCACAGAGCGGGCAGCCAGGTTCGACTGTGAAGGACAGGGCAAGCAATACGATCCGGCAACAGGCAGCTGCAACAAGCGCCCCAGGCAGGTCAAAAGCATGAAGAAAATAAAAGGGATGGGGCCGGGCTCTCAATCGGGCAAAGAAGCTTTGAGGAATGCCTGCAACAGCCAGAATTGGGTCTGGAACGAAGAGACGGGACGCTGCAAAAGGCCGTCTCGGGCGAAAGCCGAGTGTGAGGCGAGGGGCTCGAAGTTCCGCTACAACCTGGACACCGGGCGATGCGTCAAACATGTCAGCATGTCCGGAGAGCAAGACCCTTCCGATTCCGATAAAGCCGAGTGTAGGGCGAGGGGCCGGAAATTCCGCTACGACCCGGACACCGGGCGATGCGTCAAACACGTCGGCATGTCCAAAGACCAAGGCTCCTCCGGGCAGGAATTCGAAGACGAAGATTTCCAGCCCAAGAAGAAAAAGAAGAAACCCAAGCCCCGCTTGGACGTGGACGTAGACATCTTTTGATGCCGGCCGGCCTTTGATGCGATTGGCGGCAGCCTTTGGCGGCTGGCGAGAGATCGGTCCGAGGCACCGACCGATGAGGCTTTTTTTGAAACTCCGAGTCCTGCTGAGCCGCTTGCTTTGTCAAGAAATCAGGAGTGTGCCGATATGACAAACCAAAGCATCGCGCTGGTATTTGGCTTCCTTGCCTTCACCCTATCAATTCTGCCGGTCACAACTGTCAAAGCGGATTGTCAGGCGGTGACTGATTCCCTCCCTCATTGCCCCGAAGGCACTGCTGCTCAAGGGGAGCGGGTCAAGATTAACGCGATAGGACGCCCGGTTTATACCCTTATGTGCTGCACGGTAGATGCGCCCAGTGGGGGCGAACCAAGCCCCAGGCCAGTCAAAAGCATGAAGAAAATAAAAGGGATGGGGCCGGGCTCTCAATCGGGCAAAAAGGCTTTGAGGAATGCCTGCAACAGCCAGAATTGGGTCTGGAACGAAGAGACGGGACGCTGCAAAAGGCCGTCTCGGGTGCAAGCCGAGTGTGAGGCGAGAGGCCCGAAGTTCCGCTACAACCTGGACACCGGGCGATGCGTCAAACACGTCAGCATGTCTCGAGAGCAAAACCCCTCCGATTCCGATAAAGCCGAGTGTGAGGCGAGGGGCCGGAAATTCCGCTACGACCCGGACACCGGGCGATGCGTCAAACACGTCAGCATGTCCAAAGACCAAGGTTCCTCCGGGCAGGAATTCGAAGACGAAGATTTTCAGCCCAAGAAAGAAAAAGAAGAAGCGCAAGCCCCGCTTGGACATGGACGTAGACATCTTTTGAGGCCGGCCGGCTTTTGATGCGATCGGCGGCAGCCTTTGGCGGCTAGGATAGTAGTAGGTGCAACCATGGCTGATTTTCTGAAGCTCGAAGAGGAAAACCTGGTGAACTTTACCACCAGCCTGTCTGGGACGACGGCAAGTGAAGCGGGTTTCTTTGTACTCAGCGTCGCATCAAAGGGAGAGGTCAGGGCAATCGGGGGGTTTTCCCGTCATAACACCGCTGTGCATGGCCATTCGGAGGGAGGCGAAGGCGTCTTCGGACATTCTGACGTGCACACCGGCGTCATGGGGGTGTGCGAGAAAGGCACGGGTGTCCATGGTATCGGTGGAACCGGCGTAGTCGGCGAATCTTCCGGTGACGGATCTGCCGCGGTGAAAGGCAAGCATACGGGCGCAGGCTTTGGCGTAGTAGGGGAAGCGGAGGCGGGCAATACGGCCGGCGTCGTTGGGCGTCACAAGAGCCCGGATGGCCAAGGCGTCCGCGGTGAAGGTGGCATCGGCGTGGTCGGCATATCTTCCCGCGCCGGGTTTGGCGCCGTGTTCGGGGATCACAAAGGCGAAGGCTTCGGCGTCGTGGGAGACGCGGCCCAAGGCAGTACTGCCGGCGTTCTCGGGCGGCACCACCATCCGGACGGCCATGGTGTCCGGGGCGAGGGAGCGATCGGCGTATTCGGCAGATCCTCCGCTACCGGATTTGCTGCCGTGGCGGGCAGTCACACTGGCAAAGGCTTCGGCGTCGTGGGTGATACGGCTGCGGGTGATCCCACGAATACGGCCGGCGTCCTTGGACGCCACAAAGGTCCTTTCGGCGGCCCTGGTGTCAGGGGAGAGGGAGAACCTGGCGTTGAGGGCGTCTGCACGGCCATGGGCGGTTCAGGTGGGACTGAAGGACCGACAGGAGACTTTGCCGGTGTTCGCGGGAAAAGCTCGAGCGGTCCCGGCATATTCGGCGCGGGCAGATATGGCGGTGAATTCAGAGGAACACATGCCCAGCTGAGTATCTTCCCCGGCACCAGTGCCGGCAGACCGGCCACTGGTTTTCACAGCAAGGGCGAAATTTACATGGACTCGGAGGCAACCCTCTTTGTGTGTATCACCGATGGCAATCCAGGCACGTGGCTGCGGGTAGCGACTGAACCAGCGTAGTTTCGCACGGGTGTCTCTTGACATCGCGGGCCAAAGCGTGATTTGGGAAATATCAGAGTTGAAGCAATGTGCCCGGAGCCGTCGCTGCCGGGCACATTGCTTTTTGTAATTCACTCCTAAAAAGGAACCGTCGGATGACCAGCACGCTTTACCAAAGCGCGGCGCTCGACCGCATCACCGCGCCATGGGCGGGGAAGATCGCCGCGTTCTTCGCCGCCGTTGTCGAAACTATCCTGATGATTGCCGGAAATTTCTGCGGCACCTTGCAGGATCTCGACGCCGGTTGCCGGAACACCGGCTGGTGGCTCCTGACGCCGCGCTCAAGGGTGTCTCGCCCCATGATGTCGAAGCTAAGGCTTTCTGCCGCTTTCGGCGAGCGCGCTCCCCGCCCTTGCGCGCAAGCGCTCGCCCGAATTCGAGCAAAGGTAATTGAAAGGGTATGAAAGGGTATGAAAGGGTTGAAGGGTATTGAAAGTGAGAACGCGCGTGCCGCCACGTAAAGAATCGGTGCAGCTCTGCGCTGGTCCATAATTCCTTTGTCAGCGATAGAACCCTAGCGCGTATTGCCGCGCTCTCTGAGCTTCTGGGCGGCCGACTGGCCGTCATTGTCCCGGCGCCGCGGCGCATCGCTCTCCTCATCGTCCGAGGAGCCGAACAGCCTTTCGAAGAAGCCGCGCTTGCGCGGCACATATTCCTCGGCATAAGCGTCCGGAACGGTCTCGGAATAAGAAGCGACCGCGCCGGATCCGTCATTGTAAGGATCATTGTCGCCGGGCAGCGGCAGATTGACGAGCCCGGCATGGGCCTGTTCCATCACGTCCTTCCAGATGGCGGCCGGTATGGAGCCGCCGGTCATCTTCTTGGTCGGCGAGTTGTCGTCGTTCCCGGCCCAGACGCCGGCGATATAATGCGCGCTGTAGCCGATGAACCAGGCATCGCGATAGTCCTGGCTGGTGCCGGTCTTGCCGGCGATCTCGAAATCGCCGAACTGCGCGCTGCGTCCGGTGCCTTGCGTTACCACCGCGCGCATCATCCGGTTCATGGAGCCGAGATCGTAATTGGAGACGACCTGGCCGAGGCTGTCGCTCGAACGCTCATAGAGCACGGCACCATCGCGCGTGGTGATGCGCGTGACGATATAGGGCTGGACCGGTGATCCGCCATTGGCGAAAGGCGTGAAAGCCGAGACGAGCTCGAGCAGGGTCACTTCCGAGGTGCCGAGCGCGATCGAGGCATTGTCGACGAGCTCGGAGGTGATGCCGAGGCGATGCGCAGTGGCGACGACGGCGGCGGGCGACACGTTGAAGGCGAGCTTGGCGGCGACGGTGTTGAGGGACAGCGCCAAAGCCTTGGTGAGGGTCACGCGGCCTGCATATTTGTGCCCGTAGTTTTCGGGCTCCCAGTCGCCGAAGCGCACCGGCTCGTCGACCTCGACCGAATCCGGCCCATAACCGTGCTGGATGGCGGTGAGATAGACGAAAGGCTTGAAGGCCGAGCCCGGCTGGCGTTTCGCCTTCGTCGCCCGGTTGAACTGGCTTTTGACATAGGACTTGCCGCCGACCATCGAGATGACCGCGCCGGTCGGGTCGAGCATCACGAAGGAAGCTTGCGCGACGTTGAATTTGGGGCCGTCCTGGGTGAGCCTGCGGCGCAGTGAGCGTTCGGCATTCTGCTGGATATCGGGGTTGATCGTGGTCCAGACGACGATCGACTGATCGAAGTTCTGCACGAGCTGCGGCAGGGTCTCGCCGACATAATCGACGATATATTGCGTCGCCGACACATAGTCCGACGCGCGCACCGTCGAGGGCGCCGTCAGCGCCATCTGCGCTTCACCGACATCGATGAAACCGGCATCGATCATGTCGTTGAGCACTTCGCGCGCGCGTTTGTTGGCACCGTCCGGATTGTTGATGGGATTGTAGGTGGTGGGCGCCTTGAGCACCGCGGCGAGGATGGCGGCTTCGGCCAGCGTCACGTCGCGCGCCGACTTGCCGAAATATTTCTGCGCCGCCTTCTCGATGCCGACGGCGCCGCCGCCGAAATAGACGCGGTTCACATAGAGCTGGAGAATCTCGTCCTTGGTGAACTGGGTCTCGAGCCAGATGGCGAGCACCGCCTCTTGCGCCTTGCGGCCCATCGTCCGGTCGGGCTTGAGAAAGAGATTCTTGGCGAGCTGCTGGGTGAGCGTCGATCCGCCCTGAACCACGCGGCCGGCCTTGAGATTCTCCACCATGGCGCGGATGAGCCCCGGGGGATCGACACCGAAATGCGAGCGGAACCGGCG
>Ga0187894_10005221_pt1 | contig 13420 bp, 8 predicted proteins | sample GBC1701081metaG_FD_136650 | JGI IMG/M metagenome (GOLD analysis project Ga0187894, IMG submission 136650) | White microbial mat communities from a lava cave in the Kipuka Kanohina Cave System on the Island of Hawaii, USA - GBC170108-1 metaG ... | reverse complement strand
GGGGACGGGGCTCGGCCTCGCGACGTGCTATGGCATCATCAAACAGAACGGCGGCCACATCTGGGTGTATAGCGAGTACGGGCGCGGATCGACGTTCAAGATCTTCCTGCCGCGCACGGCGGCCGCGGTCGCGTCCGAGGCGCCGGCGGAGCTGCCGGACGTGACGCTGACCGGCCACGAGACGGTGCTCGTCGTCGAAGATGAGCCGCTCGTGCGCGCCATCACCGTCGAGACGCTGGAAACGCTCGGCTACAAAGTGCTGCAGGCGGGCAGCGGCGACGAGGCGCTGGCCGTGGCGCACGAGCATGACGAGCCGATCGACGTCCTGGTGACGGATGTCGTCATGCCGGGCATGGGCGGACCAGCGCTGTCGGCGCGGCTGCATCGTGAGCGGCCGACGCTGCGCGTCTTGTACGTGTCGGGCTATACGGATGATGCCATCGTGCATCATGGAGTGGTGGAGCCCGGCGTGCAGTTTCTCCAGAAGCCCTTTGCGCTGGCGACCCTGGCCCGGCGCATCCGGGAGCTGTTGGCCGCGTCCCGTTCCGAGGGCACGCTGGCGCTGCCGTTCGATCGCTGATCGCGGATCACTGATCGGTCATCGCGGTTGGGCGTCCGCCCGGCCGCCGGCCCGCCGTTCGCGGGACTGCCCCCCAGTGATGACGCGCTGACATCCAGAGACGGAGGGAGCATGAGCCATCGTCCTCAACCAACCGAATACGCGCCGTATTATGACAACTACATTCGGTTGGTGCCCGACGCGCCGATTGCCGCGACGCTCGTCCGGCAGTTCGGCGAGACGGAGTCCTTCTACCGGCGGATCAGCGAACGGCAGGCGGGGGAGCGCTACGCGCCTGGCAAGTGGACCATCAAGCAGGTGATTGGACACATGATGGACACGGAGCGCGTCTTCGCCTACCGCGCGCTGGCCATCAGCCGCCGGCATGGTGACGAGCTCCCGAGCTTCGAGCAGGACGACTACGTCGCGGCGGCGAACTTCGATCAGCGGAGTTGGCGCGATCTCGTCGACGAATTCGCGAGCGTGCGGGCGGCGTCCGTCGGCCTGTTCGAGCGGCTCCCGGATGACGCGCTGGACCGCCGGGGCATTGCCGCCGGCAACGAGATCACCGTCCGGGCCTGCGGCTTCATCTGCGCCGGCCACGAGCTCTATCATGTGGTGTCGTTGAAAGATCGCTATCGGCTGGATTAGAGGAGACGATCATGGCGCACCGACCGGCCCCGGCCGAGTATTCGAAGCATCCCTTCGAACCGTACGTGACTCTGGTGCCGGACGGCCCGATTGCCGTCACGCTGGCGGCGCAGTTCGACGAGACGCGCCGCGTCTACGAGGACGTCACCGAAGCGCGCGCGGCGTGCCGCTACGCGCCGGAGAAGTGGAGCCTGAAGCAGGTCCTCGGTCACCTGACCGACGTCGAGCGCGTCTTTCACTATCGCGCGCTGGCGACGGCGCGCGGTGACGGCGCGAAGCTGCCGTCGTACGATCCGCCCGGCTACACCGCCGCCGCCGACTTCGATCGCCTGTCCTGGCGCGATCTCCTGACCGATCTGACCGTCGTGCGCGCCGCGACCGTCCAGCTCTTCGAGCACTTCACCCCCGACATGCTCGCCCGCTCCGGTGTCGTCGGCGCCGGCGAACGCCATTTCACAGTCCTCGCCTGCGGCTTCATCGTCGCCGGCCACGAACGCCATCACCTCGCCCTGATCCGCGATCGCTATCTCACGCTCTAGCGCACTCGCGCGCTGTTCGCGTCCTCCGAGACCGGCGATGTTGATTCGCCGATCGATAAGGATCTGTGTCTGAAATGTGAAAGACGATGATCAAAACGCATCGTCCTGCGCTACTCTGTGGATAGAGAGCCGTCGAGATTCCTACACCGTGGAGGAGTTGTTTCTGCAGGCGGGGCTCGACCTGTCTCTATTTCGGGAGCCGCCGGCCGCTGCGCCGGATCTTGCACCGGACGCGGCGCCGGTTTCGTCGGCTGCGTGCTGACGGCCGTACGCGTTCTTCTACCGCGATCGCCAGGCCGGTCCTCAGTCGAGAGACTGGTATCGTGCCGGCGGTCAGCCCTGGCGTTCGGGACGCCAGGACAGGCCGGTCGTCACGATGCGCTGGAGCAGTGCTTCGTAGGACACGCCGGCGTGTTCGGCGGACTCCGCGAAGTCTTCGCCGTAGGCCAGTTGCGGGTTGGGATTGGCTTCGAGGACGTAGACCTTGCCGTCGGGATCCAGCCGAAGGTCGATCCGGGCGTAGCCGCTCAAGTCCAGCGTGCGGTACGCGCGCTTGCACAGGCGTTGGATCTCGTCGGACACGTGCGCGGGCAGGTCAGGCGCCAGGCCGCTCGTGATGCCGTGCTTCTTCTGATAGTTGTCGCTCCACTTGACACGTTCCGTGGCGATCCGCCAGTTGTCATCCGGCAGCTTCTTGAATTGCAGCTCCCACACCGGAAAGACCTGCAGCTTCAGGTTCCCCAGGACACCGACGTAGAACTCGCGGCCCTCGATGTAGCGTTCGACGATCGCGTCCGTGCCGATCTTGTGGTGGATGAACCGCACCCGCTCGCGCAGTTTGGCGTCATCTTCCACGACGGACGCCTGCGAGATGCCGATGGACGATTCCTGCGTCAGCGACTTCACGATCAGCGGGAACTTCAAGCGCTTCGGACGCTGCACCGCCCGGCCGACGCGGAACACCGCGAATTCGGGCACGGGGATGCGGTGATAGGCCAGCAGCGTTTTCGACAGCGCCTTGTCGCGCGCCAGCATCAGGCCGCGCGGGTTGCAGCCGGTGTACGGCACGCGCAGCAGTTCGAGGTAGCTCACCACGTTCTGATCGAACATGCTGATGCCCTCGAACGACTCCATCAGATTGAAGACGATGTGCGGTTTCCAGTCGGTGATGGCGGCCTTGATGACGCCGAGATCGCCGCCGAGGCCGAGCGCCTTGACCTCGTGGCTCATGTGCTCCAGCGTGTGCGTGACGTCGAACTCCATCTTCCACTTCGCGTGACGCACGTCGATGCCCGTCACGTCCGCCGGCGGCACCAGATAATCGTGCATCAGCGCAAGCACACGGAGTCGTCTCATAGCGCCACCCGGTGCCTGCCGCTGTGCAGATAATTCATCGTCTGCACCGTGAGCAACGTCGTGAATTCCAGCCGGGCCTGATCTTCCGGCTTCGTCAACCGCAGATCCAATTCGCGGCAGCGTTCGATCATATCGGCCAGCACCTGATCGATGGTGTACTGATACTCGCCCGTCCACCGCGCGACGCGGCGGCAGACGTCCTTGCGGATGCGCGACAGGAAGCGCGCCGCGGTCATTCCGCGGACGCCGTCCGACGCCGGCGTGAACAGGCGGCGCAGGTCGCGGTCATAGAAATCCGGATACTCGAACCCGTAGTGCTCGCGCTTCTTCTTGTAATGCTGGCCGAGCGTACGCTTCAGGCGTGACAGCGGATCGACGGTCTTCCGCGACACGGACGGCGGCTGCTTGCCCGCCAGTCCGCGCATCACTTCGTCCATGTACTCGAGCTTCTTCAGCGCCGGCCAGTCGTCATAGCGCTGCTGATAGTGCGAGTCCGGCCGCAGCCAGACCGCGAACGTCTCCGCGAAGTCCTCGTCCGGGTGGCTCTGCGCGTACCACGTATCGAGGTGCAGGACAAAGCTCTTGCTGTACGGCTTCGGGGTGTAATACTCCGGATACGGCGTGGAAGACGGCCCGAACAGCTTGATCCGCTTGCGGCGGCGCTGCAGATGGAAGGCGTTGTCGATGGCGTGCCCGGCCTCGTGGCGCAGGATCTTCATGCACCACTCGTAGTCGCCCCCTTCCACCTCCAGCATCTGCGTCTCTTCGAGCTTCTCCAGGCGCGGGTGCGCCAGGTAGAACGGGATCGCGATGCCCGCGACGCCGTCCGGCGTGAACCATTCGTCCGACAGCCAGTAGTGCGGACGGAAGACGATCTTCCGCTGCGCCAGCTCGTCGTGGACTTGATTGATGCGCTCTTCGAGCTTGCTGCCCTCGATCGTGACGTGCAGATCGCAGAGCCGGACCTTGAGCAGGTCCTCGTCCGGCAGCGTGCGCCAGTCCGCCGGCGGCGACTTGGCCGGCGCGGGCGCCTCGGCGCCAGTGCCGGCCGATCGGCCCGATGCATCGGGAGCCTGGGCGTGCGGGTCGGAATCCATAGCAGAATGCCGCCAAACCGAGCGCTCCGGACGCCGGCCGTTCCGAGCGGAGCTTCGCTAGTGTAACGGAAGTACCGGTGGACTTCATCCTCGCCCCCGCGGCTGGTTCATGCCGCGCCCCTTCTTTCATCCGGCACTACTTCATGCCGCGCAGGGCGAGCAGGTCGCCGACGACCTCGACGTCGCGATCCTTGCGGGTGAAGCGGTACTCTTCGAGCGGACCGCAGACGGCGGCGAAATCGCAATAGGTGCATGCGCGCGGCGCGGGGGCGGGCGGGAACTGGCCAGAGGCGACGGCGCGGTCGATGATCTGCAGGACCTCGAGGCCGGCGCGCTGGTGCTCTTCGCGCAGCGAGACCGGCAGCTCCGTGAACCCGCCCGCTGTCGTTGCGAAATACAGCCGCGCGTACGCGACCGGATGCTTGAACACGCGCTCGACCACCAGCCCGTAGATGACCGGCTGGAGCATGCCGCCGCCGCCCACCACCGCGGCCGGGTTCGTGCGGTTCTTGCCGGTCTTGTGATCCGTGACGCGCAGGGCGGTGGTGTCCCGGTGACGCTCGATCAGATCGATCGCGCCTCGAATCAGGAATCCGCCGTCGAGCGCGACCGGATCGCGCACGCTCGCCGGGTCGTGCTCGTCATCCAGCTTCATGCCGAAGCTGAATTCGAAATGCGCCGGGTCCCACCCGTCCTCGGCGTCGGTCATTCGCGCGATCCAGGTCCGCAGATCGACGCGGAGCATCTCGATCTCGTCCGTCCAGACGCGCTCGATGGCGGGCGCCAGCCGCTCGTGATACCGCGCGGCGACGCGGTCCAGCGCCTCGTCCAGCAGCGCCCGCGCGCGCTCGGCGTGCGCGGACAGCACCGGGATCAGGCCCTCCGCCTTGAGCCCGCGCAGCACGTCCCGCTGGACCTCGTGGAACAGCGACCCCTTCGTGAGCGGATCGAGCTGCTGCAATTGCGCCGGCTGCTCGAACGGTTCCAGCCGATGGATCGAGCCGAGCAGGAACTGGTACGGGCACGTCGAAAACCGCTGCAGCGCGGACACCGAATAGGGCCGCGCCGTCAGCCGTTGGGACGCGAGCAGTGCGAGCGCGCCCGGCTGGAGGCGGACCGGACCGTCGTGTGGCGTCCACGAGCGCTTCCAGCGCGCCCAGCGCGTGCGGAGCGATCGGCGAAGCCAGTCGTTGAGCTGCAGCAGATAGTGCGCCCGTCCGCGGACGTCGATCGGCGTCGCGGCGCTGGCGTGCAGCAGCGGGCCCAGCACGGCCAGATCGTGCTCGGCGGAGTCGATGGCGTCGCTCGCGTCCGTGGGCGCCGGCCATGCGAGCCAGGCGTCGCCGGCCTTGGCGGTGTCCTGCTCGAACACCTCGTAATTTGGCACGCGGCCGGTGAGGGCCCGGACGATGTCGAGGGCGTAGAAGGAGGGGACGCGCGGACGGGCCTGGCCGACGTCGAGGCGCGGATACGAGACGAAGAGGCGCTCTGTCGCCGCGCCGACGGCGAGGCGCAGCAGCAGGCGCTCGTCCCGCACGCGGCGATCTTCCGTCGCCAGATCGGGCGACAGCGCCCGGCGCAGGTCGTCCAGCAGCAGCGGGTCCTGCCGCGGCTTCTGCGGGAAGATGCGCTCCGCCAGGCCGAGGACGAACACGCTGCGGAAGCGGCGTCCGCGGAGCTGGTCCGGTGTGCCGACGAACACGCGGCCGTAGCGGTGCTTCGACGGCTCGCGTTCCAGCGTCGACAGGCGCGTGGTGATCACCTGGCGGATCTCGCGCAGCGTGACCGGACCGATGGCCGCGAGCGGACGCAGCTCCGCGAGCAACTCGCGCACGCGCTCGGGATGGCGCAGGACGCGGGCCGCGAGCGAATCGAGGCGGTCGAGCCAGTCGCCCCACGTCGCGGACGCGGGTAGCGCGGCCAGCTCGCGGATGATGGGCAGCGCGAACTGCCGCAGCTCGTGCAGGAACGCGATGTCGCGTTCGAGCGACGCCGCGCGCGGCGACTCGCGGTCGTCCCGGCGCTCGGTGTCGAGCCGCACGCGCAGCTCCTGGGCGAGGCCGTCCAGCCGCCGTTCCCAGCGGTCCGCGCCGCCGATGACGGAGGACTCGACGAGCAGCGATTCCCACTTCCACGGCGTGCGGACGGTGTTCTCGCCGGTCGCGGCGGCGGCGTCCGTCTCTGGCGCGTCGGCGGCATCGGCGACGTCGAACAGATTGGCGGGCGCGGCCGCGGACGTCGCGGTCCGCGCAGCGGCCGGCGCGACATCTTCTGCCGGTGCGTCGAACAGCGCGAGCAGCGAGAGCTGACCGCGTGACAGCGTGTCGTCCTTCGACGCGGTCCACACGGGCGTGGCGCGCGACGGACCGCCGTCCGGTTCCCGCCGCGGCACCTGTCCCAGCGACAGATACTCCGCGAAGCGACGCGCCGACAGGCCCTCGCCCGCGCACGCGAGCAGGGCGAGGAACGCGCGTCCCGCGGGATCGGGCCGCCGCGTGCCGCGCGCGTACCACGCCTTGACGCCGGCCCGCGCGAGCGCGTGCTCCAGCAATCCCCAATACAGCTCGGGGACGCGGACCGCGACCGCCATCTCGTCCAGCGGGACGCCGCGCCGCACTTCGCGCAGCACGCGGCGCGCCACTTCGACGCATTCGCGCCCCTCGCCAGGCGCGGAGAAGAACTCGACGTCATCCGCCAGCGTCGCGTCACAGGCGACGTCGGAGAAGAGATGCGTCCGCAGCCGCGACAGACCGGTCGCCGCCCCCGCGGACGTCGCGGCACCCACGTCGTGCGCGTCAGTCGCAGCGGTCGCGTCGGCCGCCGGCGCGGACGTGTGTCGCTGGACGGCGGCCAGCGTCACCTCGTCGCCGTCCGGCACCGTGGCGAAGAGCGCCGCCGCGCTGGACGCCAGCGCGGCGAACACCGCCCGCTCGGCCGGCGTGGTGATCCGCACGTCGAGCCACAACACCGGCAGATGACCCAGGACGCTCGACGGGTCTTCGGCGATGGCCGCGGCGGCTTCGTGCAGCAGCGTCGCGCGGTCCGCGATGCCGGCGTCGTGCAGTTGCTGTTCGTATTCGCGCAGCAGGTGTGTCAGATCCGGACCCGGATCCGGCAGATGGCGCAGCGCGTCCGGCGCCAGGCCGGTCAGCCGCACGTCGCTGAGCGTGGACGCAAGCGCGCGCGGCAGGCCGGGGAAGTCCGCCACCGCGTCGAGGTACTGCAGCTCGCCGCGCCGGTGTGTTTCGAAGATTGCGCGTGCGGCGACGACTTCGGTGCCCAGCGACGAGGCGGGCGCCAGCGCACGCGCGGCGAGGCGCGGCGCCGCTGCGCGCGAGACGTACTGCGCGAGGCTGAACCGGTGCAGGCCGAACGACGCGCCCCGGCGTCGCGTCAGCTCGCGGCACAGATCGTCCGCGGCTTCGCGCGTCGCGCCCAGAATCAACACTTCCTGACCTGCGGGGAACGCCTGGAGGAACTCGAGCGCGGCCGTGAGCCGTTCATCAGCCGAGGAGGAAGGACAGGAGCGGAGCGAATCCGATCGGCGGCTCACGTTCTCACTTTACGGCCGCAATGCAGATCGGTCAACATGCGTCATCATGCGCTCCGCAGCGCCTTCCCGATCGCTGCTGGTCGACGCCGACGCGCGCGACCTGATCCGCTTCGCGCTGGACGACACGCTCGCCGTCGAAGCCGCCGCCGGCACCGGCAAGACCACCGTCCTCGTCGATCGCATCGTCAACGTCCTCGCCAGCGGCCGCACCACCGTCGATCGCATCGTCGCGGTGACGTTCACCGAGAAGGCCGCGGGTGAACTGAAACTGCGCCTGCGCGCCGGCCTCGAACGTCAGCGTCAGCAGCCCGACCTCCCCGCGCACACGCGGCGTGCGCTGGACCACGCGCTCGCGAATCTGGAGCAGGCGCATGTCAGCACCATCCACGGCTTCTGCGCCGATCTGCTGCGCGAGCGGCCCGTCGAGGCGCATGTCGATCCGCAGTTCCAGACGCTGACCGAAGCGCAGGCCGAGCAGGTCTACGCCGAGGTGTTCCGCGACTGGCTGGAGGCGCGTCTCGAAGATCCGCCCGAGGGCGTCAGGCGCGCGCTGCGGCGGCAGTCGTTCTACGACGAGGAGCACGGACCGATCGCGCGGCTGCGCCGCGCCGGCTGGACGCTGGCGGAATGGCGCGATTTCCCGACACGCTGGCGGCTCGACCCGTTCGACCGCCTCGGCGCCATCAATCGCCTTGCGCGTGAGCTGGACGCGTTCGTCCAGCTCACGAACAATCCTGGCGACAAACGGGACTCGCTCTGGCTGGACCTCGAACCCGCGCGGCGCCTGCACGAGGACGTGACGCTGAAAGAGCGGCTGCGTGCGCGAGACCACGATCGCCTCGAATCCGGCTTCGTCTCGCTGTGCTCGTGGCGGTTCAAGAACCCGCGCACCGGACGTCAGACGCAGCCGTATCGATCCGGCGTCCCGCGCGCGGACGTCCTCGCGGCGCACCAGCAGTTCGTCGCCTCGCTCGTGGACTTCGTCCGCGCCGCGGACGCCGATCTCGCCGCGCGGCTGCACGACGAGCTGCGCGACACCGTTGATCGCTATCAGCACGCGAAAACGCGGCTCGGCGCGCTCGACTTCCTCGACCTCCTCGTGCGCGCGCGCGACCTCGTGCGGGATCGCGACGATGTGCGGCAGGCGTTCCAGCGGCGGTTCACGCACATCTTCGTGGACGAATTCCAGGACACGGATCCGCTGCAGGCCGAATTGCTGCTGCTTCTCTCCGCGGACGCGCCGCTCGAACGGGAATGGCGGCGCGTCTCGCCCGAGCCCGGCAAGCTGTTCATCGTCGGCGATCCGAAACAGTCGATCTATCGCTTCCGCCGTGCCGACGTCGGCGTCTATCAGCAGGTGCGCGAGCAGTTGGTGCGGCACGGCGCGCGTGCGATCGAATTGACGACCAGCTTCCGTGCGGCGCCGACCATCCAGCGGGCCATCAACGCGGCTTTCGCGCCGGTGATGACCGGGGATGCGGACACGCTGCAGGCGGACTACGTCCCGCTGTCGCCGGTGCGGACGGATCCGGAGGGCCAGCCCTCGGTGGTCGCGCTGCCGGTGCCCGAGCCGTTCGGCGCGTGGGGACGCGTGACGAACACGGCCATCGAGCAGTCGCAGCCGGATGCGGTCGGGGCGTTCGTCGACTGGCTGGTGAACAAGAGCGGCTGGACGATCGCGGATCGCGATCGTCCCGACGTCCGCCTCCCGATCCTGGCGCGGCACGTCTGTCTGCTGTTCCGGCGTTTCGAGAGCTTCGGCACGGACGTCACGCGCGCGTACGTCGATGCGCTCGAAGCGCGCGGCCTGCCGCACCTGCTCGTCGGCGGCAAGTCGTTCCACGATCGGGAAGAGGTCGAGATGATGCGGACGGCGCTCACCGCGCTGGAGTGGCCGGACGATGAGCTGTCGGTCTACGGGACGCTGCGGGGGGCGCTGTTCGGGATTCGGGACGAGGAGCTGCTGGAGTACCGGCATCACAGCGGACGTGTCCATCCGCTGCGCCGTACGCCGGTCGACGCGGCCGTCCACGCGGTGGAAGCCGACGGCACGCCGCGCTTCGCCGATGTCGTCCGAGCGCTGGACACGCTGCGCGAGCTGCACGTGCGGCGCAACTACCGTCCCGTGGCGGAGACGATCTCGCGATTGCTCGACGAGACGCGGGCGCACGTCGCGCTCGTGCTGCGGCCGGCCGGCGAGCAGGCGCTCGCGAACGTCCAGTTCATCGTCGAGCTCGCGCGCCAGTACGAAGCTGGCGGCGGATTCTCGTTCCGCGGATTCGTCGAGCGCCTGAAAGACGAAGCCGCGACGGCGCGATCGGCCGAAGCGCCAATGCTCGAAGAGGGCAGCGACGGCGTCCGGCTCATGAGCGCGCACCGCGCGAAGGGGCTCGAGTTCCCGATCGTCATCCTCGCCGACATGACCGCGAAGCTCTCGCACGGCAGCGCGAGCCGGTTCATCGACGCCGACGCCGGCCGCTGCGCCGTGAAGCTCGCCGGCTGGGCGCCGTACGAGCTGCTCGATCACGAAGCCGAGGAACTGGCGCGCGAGGAAGCGGAAGGGATTCGCGTCGCGTATGTCGCGGCCACGCGCGCGCGCGATCTGCTGGTGATCCCCGCGCTGGGCGACGGCCCGCAGGACGGCTGGATCTCGCCGCTCAACCGCGCGATCTATCCCCCGGAGGATCAGCGCCGCACTCCCGAGGCCGCGCCCGGCTGTCCACCGTTCGCCAAGGACAGCGCGTGGACGCGTCCTGGCGGTACGACGCCGTTCACGAACGTCGCGCCCGGCCGTCACTGGTTCGGCCGCGAAGCGGCGTTGCCGGGATCATCAGGATCGCTGGCACCACCGCACGAGCCGTACGCCGTCGTCTGGTGGGACCCGCAGACGCTCGAACTGAAGAAGGAGCGGCCGTTCGGCATCCGCCGCGAGGAGCTGATCGCGAAGGACGCGCCGGCGGCAGTCGTGTCCGAAGGCCTGCGCGTGTTCCACGAATGGCGCGTCGCACGTGAAGGCGCGCTCGAACGCGGCGGCACGCCGTCCGCGCGCGTCGTCACCGTCCGCAGCCGCGCCGCGGCCGACGTCGACGGTGCATCGCTGGACACGGTCCGCGTCATCGAGCTGAACGCCGGTCAGCGTCAGCCGCGCGGCGCTCGGTTCGGCGCGCTCGTCCACGCGGCGCTGGGCCTGCTCGCCTACGACGCGGCGCACGACGTCATCACGCGCGGCGTCGAGCAGCAGGCGCGCGTGCTCGGCGCGTCGACCGAAGAGCAGGAGGCCGCGGTCGATCTCATCGATCGCGCGTTCCGCCACGCATTCTTCGATCGCGTCCGCGCCGCCGCCGCCCGCGGCCGCGTCCGCCGCGAAACCCCGCTGACCCTCCTGGACGACCACGGCGCGATCGTCGAAGGCGTCGTCGACCTCGCGTTCGAGGAAGACGACCGCTGGCTCGTCGTCGATTTCAAGACAGACTACGAATTGGAAGCCGGCACATTGGCGCTCTACCGGCGGCAGGTGCAGTTGTACGCCGACGCGATCGCCCGCGTGCTGGACCAGCCGGCCGAAGGCCTGCTGGTCCGCGTGTAGAGATCGGTGTTCACACCGGCGAACACCTGCCCCGCGATCCCGGCCCGCGAGCCCGCCCAGGCCGTCGCCGCGCCGTGGTTGCCGGTCGACGCCGTCACGACCGCAGCGCGCCCCTCGGCGGCGAAGCGCGCGAGGACGGGCAGCGCCCCGCGCCACGTGAAGGCGCCGAGCTCGTGCCTGTCCTCGCGCGTCAGCCAGAGATTGCGGCCCGCCGCGAGGGCGGACGGGGCACGTGCGAGCGGGGTCGCCACCCCGCAACTCTCCCAGAACCTCGGCCGGCGGGGGGATCACGCGTACGGCAGCAGCGTCGCGTCCACCGCCTCCCAGGCGCTCCGCAGCGCCGCGAGGTCGGCGGGTCGCTTCGCCGCGAGGTTCGCCTGCTCACGGACGTCCTTGCCGAGGTCGAAGAGCTGGTCGGCCTCGGTCGAGAGCCGGCGGTACTTCAGGTCGCCGCGCCGCAGCGCCCGCTGGCCGCGCATCCGCCAGAACAGGTCGCGCTGCGGCACCCGCCCGCCGCGGAAGAGGTAGTCGACGAGGCTCGTCCCGTCGGGCGGATGGCTGGCCGCCGCGCGGGTGCCCGCGAGCTCGAGGAACGTCGCCGTCCAGTCCATCGTCACGACCGGTTCGTGGCTGACCTGCTTCTTCTTCAGCCGGCCCGGCCAGCTGAGGATCGTCGCGACGCGGATCCCGCCCTCCTCGACGTCTCCCTTGCCACCCGAGAACGGCCAGTAGCACGAGAACCGCTCGCCGCCGTTGTCGCTCGCGAAGAAGACGAGCGTGTCCTCGAGCTGCCCGCTCTGCTTGAGCGCGGCGAGCACCTTCCCGATCGCGCGGTCGAGGTCCTCGACCATCTCCCGGTACGTGTCGAGCGAGCCGCCGTCGGTGTGGAAGAGCACGCCAGCCTGGCCGCTCCGGATCCGCGCGGACAGATCGTCGCTCACGGCCTTGTCGCCCGGCCCCTCCCACGGCCAGTGCGGCGTCGTGAAGTTGAGGTTCAGCAGCCACGGATCGTCGTGCCTGCGCCGGATGAACTCGGTCGCCCGTTCCGTGATGATCTCCGTGTAGTAGCGCAGGTCCTGGTACTCGACCTCGTTCTCGAACAGGTCGTACGAGCCGCTCGTATTGAGCTTCGAGAAGTAGTCGACCCCGCCCCCGAAGTTCCCGAAGAACTCGTCCCAGCCGACCCTCGTGGGGCTGTACCACGGCAGGTAGCCGCAGTGCCACTTGCCGATCAGGCTCGTCTCGTAGCCCTGCGCGCGGACGAGCGAGGCGAGCGTCGGGTGGCCGAGCGGGATCCCGTGGATCGGGCTCGGCGCGGCGATCGGCTCGGCCAGGCCGCCCGCGAGCCGGCCCGGGTAGCGGCCGGTGTAGAGGCTGAAGCGCGTCGGCGAGCAGATCGACGACGCCGAGTACGCCTGCGTGAAGCGCACGCCCGAGGTCGCGAGCGCGTCGAGGTTCGGCGTCCTGATCGTCGGCGCGCCGTAGCTGGACAGGTCGGCCCAGCCGAGGTCGTCGGCGAGGATCACGAGCAGGTTCGGCTTCGGCAGCGGCTTGCCGCCGGTGTGCGCCGCGAACGGACGCTCGGTCGCCGCGTTCGCCGGCTCCCAGGTCGGTACGAGCGCCGCCGCGGCACCCGCGGCGGCGAGCCCCGCGAAACGGCGTCTGGACATCCCGGCACCGGTCGGCGCTGCGGTCGGTTGGTCGGGCTCGTGCGGATTCTTGGGCATGGCGGCGTCCTCTCGTTCGGGGTGTGAGTCGGCGTTACATTCACTTGATCGAATTGATAGAGGCCCCGTGTAGCCGATCCGTCTCGCGCGGCCGTGGAGAGCCCCAGGGTCGCGCCGCGCAGGATCTGCGGCGGGGATCAGGGTGGACGGCGAGCAGTCCTGCGCCGCGGAATCCGATCGGCGACCTCGATACAGTGAACTCAGTCGAAGCCGGTACTGACCCGGCGAATACTACTGGATCACATTCGTGACGGCCCGCGCGGCCAATGCGTGCGGTTGATGTGCTGACCACACAACGGGCCACGCGGCAGACGACGAAGCCGCCGGGATTGTCGATGTCGGCGCACCCGGG
>Ga0187894_10005220_pt1 | contig 13423 bp, 9 predicted proteins | sample GBC1701081metaG_FD_136650 | JGI IMG/M metagenome (GOLD analysis project Ga0187894, IMG submission 136650) | White microbial mat communities from a lava cave in the Kipuka Kanohina Cave System on the Island of Hawaii, USA - GBC170108-1 metaG ... | reverse complement strand
CTTCTGGGAGACATTAAGAGCAGCATACATACGGTGACAAAGACTGAATGGAGGAACATACCTGAGTTTCTTCACAAGTTGTCGAAAGTGTGCAAGGTCTTTCTTATACCGGGCAATCATGACGGAAGTATACAACATCTTGTGCCTAAAGAGATAAGGATGATCGGCAGCAAAGGAATGGTGATTGATGACACATTACTCCTACATGGACATACTATGCCAAGCAAAACTAGCTCCTCGATCAGCAGAATCGTTATGGGTCACTTGCATCCAATATTTCTCAAAGAAGGAAGTGTATTAAGCGGGCAGAGAGTTTGGGCTTATCTCAAGGTAAACAAGCAGCAGGTATTTAGTGATACTAAAGGCATGCTTGACATAATTGTGCTGCCAAGTTTCAACAAATATTTTTACTATTCCATACAAAGCAAAACGTACAAAAAATCTATATCTCCCATAGTTAACAAAGCTATGAAGAAGGTCAGCAAGGCGATGGTTCTGGCACTTGATGGTTCGATCCTTGGCAACGAATCATTACTGGAACAGATAATATGATTTAATGATTCAGACGCATGTAGCCTTTCAGCGAGCTTATAGCCGGTTCGTTATTCCTCAACCATTCTAGAGTTTTTACAAACGAGTTTGCTGATTCTAGCGTTGTCAGAACGGGAAGACCCATTTCTACTGCCTTCCTCCTGATCTGGTATTCATCGTAAAGCATGCCAACATACTTTTCAAGCGTAGACGTGTTGGGAATGTTTACTATGAAATCTATCTCCCTGTCGTAAAGCAGGTTGATTATGTTTGGATTCCTGTCTGGTTCGCTAATCTTGTACACTACGTTGGTGTCAGTAAATCCGTTTTCAATTAGAAAATCAGCAGTATGCTCGGTAGCAAGCAGGTTGAAACCCATGGATTTCAGTATAGATATCATTGGCAATACCTTGCTCTTCATATCAGTACCTCCAACTGTAATCAGTGCTGATCCCTTTGTAGGCAAGGCATAGCCAGCTGCAATCAGGGCTTTTGAAAGTGCGTCGTAAAATGTATTTCCAAAGCATGCAACCTCGCCAGTTGACTGCATCTCTACACCTAACACTATATCAGCACCTTCGAGCTGCATGAAGGAAAACTGCGGCACTTTGACGCCAAAGCCAGTAGTTTTTAGCCATGCATCTTCAGCTTCCTTCGGTATTGACTTGCCTGTCATGACCCTTGCAGCCAACGCAATAAGGTTCAGCCCAACAAACTTTGATACGAATGGCATGGAACGTGATGCCCGCACGTTACACTCTATAACATACACATTTTCATCTTTCACAATGTACTGCATGTTAAACGGCCCCTTGATCTTCAAAGCCTTGGCAATCTTGCTTGAATAATCTGTTATCGTTTCCATGATCTTCCTTGTCAATCGCCATGTAGGGATTACCATCATAGCGTCGCCAGAATGTATGCCAGCGGTTTCTATATGCTCTATTATCGAACCTGTAACAATTTTTGAGCCATCAGAAACTGCATCGACCTCTACTTCAAGAGCGTCGAGCATGAACTTGCTTATCACAACAGGATATTCCGGACTGACATTTGATGCCTCGGTAAGGTACTGCTTGAGCTGTCGTTCATCCCAAACAACCTTCATGGCTGCCCCGCTCAACACATACGAGGGCCTTACCAGCACAGGATAACCAACGCTCTTTGAAAATGTCTTGGCATCGTCAAGGTTTATGAACTTCTGCCATGCCGGTTGTTTTATATGCAATTGATCAAGAAGATTGCTAAACTTTGATCTATCTTCTGCTTTATCGACATCTTCGTTACTAGTTCCAATTATTTTTACACCACTCTTGGCAAGCTTTGGTGTCAAGTTGTTGGCAACCTGCCCTCCAACACAAGTCACTACACCATCAGCCTTCTCCTTTTCATAAATATCCAATACTCGTTCATGCGTAAGTTCCTCAAAGTATAATCTGTCACAAACGTCATAGTCAGTTGAAACTGTCTCTGGATTGCAGTTAACCACAGCAACTTCCTTGACACCGTTGTCCTTCAACCCCCAGACCATGTTCACGGTACCCCAGTCAAACTCAACACTGCTGCCAATTCTGTACGGACCCGCACCTAGAACAACTGCTCTGCCGCCGTTCTTTTCTAAAACTACATCATCAGTCGAACCGCCATAAGTCATGTAAAGATAGTTTGTCTTTGCAGGCCATTCAGCTGCGAGCGTGTCTATCTGCTTTACAACAGGCATGATATTTGCCTGTTTCCTGAACTCTCTTACCTTTATCTCATCCATGCCTACATACCTAGCTATCTGTTTATCAGAAAATCCCAGTCTCTTTGCTTCCTTTATGAGATCGGCGTTTAGTTCTGACTGTTTGAGTTTCTTCTCCATCTCAACTATGTTCTCCAGCCTTGCGATAAACCACGGATCTATCGTTGACACCTTGCTTATGCGCTCAATCGTGATACCTTTCCGCAGTGAATTGATAACGGTGAAAATTATTTCATCGTCAGGATTTAGCAACCTGTCTTCAAGTTCCTCGATCTGCACATTCTCTAATCCATTGCCACTTACGGTTACACCATCGATTCCAATATCTAGCATTCTTACTGCCTTCTGAATAGCTTCCTCAAAATTTCTTCCAACTGCCATGACCTCGCCAACAGATTTCATCTGTGTGCCGATCTTCCTGTTCACCATCTCGAACTTCTTGAAATCCCACCTTGGAAACTTCACGACAATATAATCAAGCGATGGTTCGAAGCATGCCGTAGTAACTTTAGTTATCCTGTTTACCAACTCAGGTAAAGTATAACCCAACCCAATCTTTGCTGCCATGTAAGCAAGTGGATAGCCGGTTGCTTTCGACGCAAGTGCAGATGATCTTGAAAGCCTGGCGTTGATCTCGATCGCATCATATCGTTCAGATGTTGGCTGTAACGCAAACTGAATATTGCATTCACCAACTACTTCGCATGTTCTAGTTGCTCTAATTGCGGCCGTTCTCAGCATATGATATTCATGATTGTTTATTGTCTGTGATGGAGCAACAACAATGTTGTCGCCAGTGTGAACTTTCATACCCAATACATTTTCCATATTGCAAACTATGACGCTATTGTCCTTGTAATCACGCATTACTTCATACTCTATCTGCTTCCAATCTCCGATGTATTCTTCAATGAGCACCTGATGAACCATGCTTAACGCTAAACCCCTCTGCACAATTTCATGAAGTTCGTATTCATTATGTGCAACGCCTCCTCCCCTCCCACCAAGTGTGTATGCAACACGTATCATTGCAGGATAGCCTACGTCTTTGACAACCTTCAGGGCATCTTCGATGCTGTAGGCAATGCTGCTCTTTGCTACTGGAACATCACACTTCTGCATCGTTTCCTTGAATAGTTCTCTATCTTCTGTTACCTCGATTCCATGGATCGGCGTTCCTAAAACATTCATGCTGTATTTCTGAAGCATGCCTTGCTTTGACAGTGCAACGCCACAGTTCAATGCAGTCTGTCCGCCAAACCCGAGCATTATGCCATCTGGTCTTTCTTGTTCAATCACTCTAGTGACAAAACTAGGTGTTACTGGAAGCAAGTACACTTTGTCAGCTAACCTAGTGTCAGTCTGTATGGTCGCCACGTTTGGATTGATCAGAATACTCTGGACTTCCTCTTCCTTCAGCGCTTTCAGGCACTGGCTACCGGAGTAGTCGAACTTGCGGTCTCTTTAGAGACTTTCGCCTGCCTCTCCGATCTTTATTGCACCACTGCCCAATACAAGCACTTTCTTGACAGATTCATGCTTTGGCAACTTTTTCACCTCTGATCATCTTAACAAGCATGTCGAAGACGAACATGCAATCGTAAGGACCTGGGGAAGCTTCTGGGTGGAACTGCACGGCAATTACTGGTTTGTCCTCATGCATTATTCCTTCTACTGTATTGTCATCTGCGTTCTTGAACCATAACTTGAAACCAGTTCCCTTCAATGAATCAGGATTTATACAATAACCATGGTTTTGACTGGTAACGTATGCGTTTCCATCGCGCATATCTACACACGGCTTGTTCTGGCCCCTATGTCCATACTTTAACTTGTAAGTATCAGCACCAGACGCTAACGCAAGTATCTGGTTACCCAAACATATGCCCAGAGTTGGAATCTCTCTTTCAAGCAGGCCTTTGGACAATTGTATAGTTTCCTTGCAGAATTTTGGATCGCCTGGGCCGTTACTTAACACAACTCCCTTTGGGTTGTATGACATTACTTGTTTTATGTCAGCAGTATATGGCAGCCTTACAACCCTGTAACCTGTGCGCATTATATTTCGGGCTATGCTGTACTTTGTGCCGGTATCGATCAACACGATACATTCTTTCTGCTCACCGTAAGTCTGTGCAGTCTTTGTAGAAACCTCTGGCATGAAGTTGATGTCATCATATCTTACGCTATTTTTCAGTTCCTTGAACAAAGATTCTTCCTTAATTTTGTCTTTAGAAACTTCCATCGCTCCCATCATCACACCCTTTACTCTGATCCTCTTGGTGAGTTCCCGCGTGTCTATGCCGTGAATGCCTGGTATCTCTTCATCATGCAACCATTCGTCTAACGTTCTCTCGCATGCCCAATGGCTTGCCAACGGTGAAAGCTCATAAATGATGAGTGCTTTTGGCTGTATGTGTTCTGCTTCAAAATACTTTGGAAGGCCAAAGCTGTCTTTTACATTATAACTAGGCACGCCGTAATTACCAACCAATGGATAAGTCAAGCAGAGCAACTGACCTCGATAGGACGGGTCTGTAAGCGCCTCTGTGTAACCAACCATACCCGTGTTGAAAACAACCTCGCCTACTATCCTGCGCGTAAAACCAAAGCCAATACCACTGAATATACTTCCATCCTCGAGCACGAGTTTTGCCTTGAAGCCATCGTGCTTAGGTCGCATAGTTGGAATTTATGAACCCTCGTCCACTTGTAATCGAACTAGATATAAGTATTTTGGTTACAACAGTTGTTTTCCGTGAAAGTGGTCTAAGATTGACTGCAGCGCGTTTAGTACATCATTTTTGTTCAATTTTACTGGGCCCTCGAACTTTATGCCAAGCAAGATACTTAGCATGTCTGGATCTGAATGCGATTTTCTTGCTGTTGCAGATATTACTTGAGGAATTTCACCTATACATTCATTCCATCTTTTTGTTCTCTCTAATGATGTCTCGAGGCTATCCATAACTTGCTCCAAATCATAATCTGCATCTTCGCTAACCAAGTTAAGTTTCAGTAACGGAACATAAAGAAACCCGCCGTAAACATTGTCCTGCCGCTTCAGCATTTCTTGTATTATCTCTTCTTCTTTTTCTGCAGGATATATCTTGCCAAAATCCGGCTGGAAGTAACCTGCAAGTTCGTCATGCGAATCGTATATTTTGTAGTAATACTCCTCCTCGTCGATCTTCCACTTCGCCATGCCTCTGCTAAGATGAAGCGCTAAATATTAATGCCTTTTTAAGCAAGCACATCAACTAATATCATAGTGTGTAACTAAAGTAACTCACAAATAGATAGAAATTCTAGAGTCCATATCTCTATTGAGAATGGGTGCATTGAAGAGAAGCTGCGCGGTATTTCTAGCGTTATTACTGGTGCTAGTGATCGCAAGTTTTGGCATTATGCAAGTTGCATTTGTTAATGCTGCAGAGACACTGATTGTGGACATAGACATCAAGCCAAATAAAGATCCCAACAAGATAAGCTGCAAATCCACGGATGGAAGTGTTAACATAGCCATATTTGGCAGCGATAACTTTGTTGTACATAACATTGATGCATCAAGTCTTAAACTCCAAGGCAAATCAGTGACAGAGATTCATGGTAAGATTCATCAGAAAAATCTTAACGGAGATAGTAATCCTGATGGTTTAGTTCATCTTAGCAAGGCTGATGTATGTAATGCGATCAACGGTCTTCCTGCAGGTCAATTTGTGTCAGTAACGCTGACTGGCTTAATGACCACAGGGCAACTGTTCGAAGGTGCAGATACGATCAAAACAGATTCCTCTACTAAACCAATTGAAGAACCTGCCCCAAACCCACCAGTTCAAGATCCCGGTCTGCAGCCAAATGAAGTGGAATTGGAGATACACAAGTTAGTAAATGAGGAAAGGACAAAGGCAGGACTGCAAACATTGCAATGGAACGAGCGACTGGCAGAGTTGGCAAGGCAGCATAGCACTGACATGCGAGATAACAACTACTTTAACCATGGTAATTTTGCTCAACGTATTCGCACCGTATGTGCAGGAGCTGCAGGTGAAAACATATTTTATTCATTCGGCAAAGATTCGAGCCAGATTGCAGAGGCAGCTGTTACTGCATGGATGAACAGTTCAGGACATAAAGCGAACATATTATCGTCATTTTATCACAGTGAAGGCGTAGGTATTGCGGTATCAGAAACTAAAGTGTATGTAACGCAAGATTTCTGTCAATAAAGTTAATATATTTTCTATATATACGGTGTCTCCCCTAGACTTTTGCAAGCAGGCGTAGGTTTACGATCCATTATTATTCACTGAAAACATCACTTACATCACTTACACTTACTAGCTCATGATCCAAGACTTTCGATCTGACGCAATAGAGTTTTATATCAAGATCCTTTCATACAGTAAAGTTGAAGACACCTGTTGTAATGTCTGGTAACGGAATTATTGTAGAGCATAACGAAAAAAGAATCGCGCTTGATCCAAACAAGAGCATCGACACAGAGGTTACCTTTGTATCGCATGCCCATATAGATCATTTGCACAAGCCAGAGAACGGAGAGCAGGTTCTAACATCAGCAGAAACTTCGAAACTTGCCACGGTAAGAGGCTATAGCATGGAAAACTGCAGTGAATCATTAGATGGCTTTGAGCTCATAGACTCTGGACATATACTCGGTTCGAGGGGATTGCTGATTGATGACAAAATATTCTATACAGGAGACGTAAGCCTAAGGGACAGGGCGTTCCTGAAAGGTGCGAAGATACCAAGATGTGAAACACTGATCCTAGAGTCTACTTATGGCAAGCCAGAGTTCAAGTTTCCAAGTATAGATGAGGTTGCAAATAATGCAAACAAGATAATATCGAACCTGTACTCAATGGGTGTTCCTGTAATTCTCATGGGTTATCCATTGGGAAAGGCACAGGTATTGACAAGCATGTTCAAGCACTGGGAACCATTGTACGTGCATGATTCTGTATACAAGATGAACAAGGTTTACAGTGATTTAGGAATAGATTTGGGAGATGCCATACCATACTCGCAAGCCGAGCATTACAACCTCCTTGCAAAGAAGCCATGGATAATGGTAGCACCGAAGATGAGTGCAAGTTCGGCTTTGCTTTCAGAAATGAAGGACAGGTACAATGCCGTAACTATGGGCTTTAGCGGATGGGCATTGGCAAACTGGTACAGGTATTCATCAACAATGGATTATGCATTACCGTTGAGCGATCACTGCGACTTTCAAGAACTAATTTCCATAGTGAAAGCATGCAGCCCGTCAAAAGTGTACACGTTTCATGGTTATGCAGCCGAGCTCGCGATGCAATTAAATAAGCTCGGCTACGATGCAGAACCTCTGGCAAGAGATTCACTTCTCTCTTATGAACGGTGATTAATTTGATCATGATCGCAGAGAAAGAGTTTAGCAAGCAGAAGATTCTTTCCACGCTAGATCCTCTAGTAGCAAGATGGTTTACCAGCGAGTTCAAGGATCTAACACCTCCGCAAAGACATGCTATAGTTAACATACATCAAGGTAAGAATACGTTAATTGCAAGCCCGACTGGTTCTGGCAAAACTATGAGCGCTTTTCTTAGCATAATAAGCGAATTGGTAAAGTTGGCAAAGAACGGAAAGCTGGAGGAACAGGTTTACTGCATCTACATTAGCCCAATGCGTTCACTGAACAACGATATCGCAAAGAATCTTAGAGGACCGCTGGAAGAACTAGCGAAGATCGACGAATGCGTATCGCAGATAAGGATTGGCGTAAGAACTGGCGATACTCCGCAAAGCGAGCGATCAAAGATGCTAAGAAAACCTCCGCATATACTAATTACAACGCCAGAAAGCATAGCGATAATACTGTGTGCTCCAAAGTTCAGGGAGCGGCTAAAGAATGCGAGATGGCTCATAGTGGATGAGATACATGAGTTATGCTCGTCCAAGAGAGGCGTCCATTTAAGTTTAAGTTTGGAAAGGATGGAAGAGTTATGTAACAAACCATTCGCTAGGATAGGCTTAAGCGCTACCATACACCCTTTGGATGAGATCGCAAAGTTTCTGGTCGGATACAAGAATGGCAAGGGGAGGAACTGCGTGATAGTTGACACAAGATTTGTAAAACCATTGAAATTAGAGACATCATGTCCAGTTTCGGATCTGATTCACGCATCATCATTAGTAATAAACAGGAAGATGTATGCAAGGATCAGAGATCTGATAAAAAAGAATAGAACCACCCTTATCTTCACAAACACGAGGTCCGGTACGGAGAGGGTTGTTTACCATCTGTCAAAGGCGAAGATCGTTGATGCAGATGAGCTTGCGGCTCACCATAGCTCATTGTCAAGGGATACTCGATTTGATGTAGAAGATAGATTAAAGAATGGAAAGATGCGCGCAGTGGTTACAAGCACCAGCCTTGAACTTGGCATAGATATAGGAAGCATAGATGTAGTAGCACAGATAGGCTCACCAAAATCGATCGCGAGATGCATACAGCGCATTGGTAGATCTGGACATTCACTGGACAGGATATCAAAGGGATACCTTATCGCAATGGAACGTGACGCGCTTGTAGAGAATGCTGTCATATGCATGCACGCCATGAAAGGAAATTTGGACAGTGCATACATACCAAAGGGCTCACTGGATGTTCTTGCTCAACATATAGTAGGCATGGCTGTAGAGAAGCGGTGGAAAGTCGAGCGGGCTTACAAGGTTGTAAAGCGAAGTTACTGCTATAACCAACTTGACATAGAAACGTTCAGGAGAGTCCTGAAGTATCTTTCTGGTGGTTATCAGGGTCTTGACAGGCATAGAGTGTATGGAAAGATATGGTATGACGAGAATCAGGACGAGTTTGGAAGAAAAGGCTACATGGTGAGGGTGATCTACTGCACAAACATAGGCACGATACCTGACGAGGTTGCGGTCAAGGTTTACACGCTGGATGGCAAGTGGGTTGGAAACATAGAAGAAGAGTTTCTTGAAAGATTATCTAGAGGTGATATTTTTGTACTGGGAGGAAGGACGCATGAATTCATCTCGGCCAAGGGTTTCAGGGCATATGTCAGGAAAGTAGAAGGCATGAAACCCACGATCCCAAGCTGGTTCAGCGAAATGCTGCCCTTGAGCTTTGATCTAGGCGAAGCAATCGGAAGGTTGAGGAGTCAGATATTTGACTTGTTCGAACAGAATTATACAATGAAAAAAATAATGTCGTTGATCAAGGCAGAAACATTCTCCGATGACAAGGCAGCAAACGCAATAGTATCATACATGAAGGCAGAATATGATTTTCTCAAGATGCTGGGATTGAGAGAGTTCCCTAACGATAAAAATATCGTCATTGAAAATTTCACTGACAGCTTTGGCAAGCAGAATATTATTTTCCATTGCGTGTTTGGCAGGCGCATAAACGATGCATTAGCAAGGGCATATGCAAACGCAGCGAAAAAGATGATCAATAGAAATGTCCTAGTTACTGTAAGCGATAGTGCTTTCATGCTCACTCTAGCAGGGAGCAGCATGATTGATGTTAGTATGTTGTTGAGGAGAATAAATTCAAAAAACGTTAGACCCATGCTTCTTGATGCTCTTAAACACACGGAGATGGTTAGGCGGAGGTTCAGACATTGCTCGACAAGATCATTCATGGTTCTCAAGAACTACAAGGGATGGGAGATTACTGTGGCAAAACAACAGACAAATGCAGAGATATTGATGAGGTTGTGCGAAGGACTTGATAAATTCCCAGTGTTAGAAGAAGCGTATAGAGAAGTCATCGAAGATCTGATGGACGTAAATACTGCAGCGAAGGTATTGGAAGAGGTAGAAGATGGAACAAGGAAATTTGTTATGTGTAATGAAAGTGATGTACCATCACCCTTCAGTCATGATCTGATTGTCATGGGCTATACCGATGTTGTACTTATGCACGACAGAAAAGAATTGTTGGAGAGCTTGCATGACATGGTCATGCAGCGCATAAAGGGACAGACAGTACAGCCGCTAATACTAAAGAAAAGGAACAGGCAGTGACGTATGCTCGAAGAAAGAATAAGGATAGCAAAGGATGTTAGCATCGTAAGTCCTTGGCCCTGTATATACTTGGAAAATGAAGATATTTTGCTGGTCAGTGATATACATCTAGGTCTGGAAGATCAGCGTGAAAAAGTTGGCATGCACATACCTGGTTCTATAATGACGCAAATCCTAGAATGCATAGTTACACCAATCAAATCATTGAATTGCAAGCGAATCGTGCTATTAGGTGATGTTAAACATGAATTTGGAAGACCGAGCGAAGCTGAATGGTTCTCTGTCAAGAAGTTTATCAAGGCTTTGAGGGACATTGATTGCGAGCCAGAGGTAGTGCGAGGCAATCACGATAATTACATAGTTTATGTGTTGAAGGAACTTGGAATAAAATTACACGACCCCTCGCTTCGATTAGGAGACTACTACCTGACGCACGGCCATCAGGACCTGGAGAACGATTACGGGGATGCAAAGCACATCTTCATGGGCCATGAGCATCCTGCGGTAGTAGTGAAAGATGATGTCGGGGTAAAGCATAGGTTCAAGGCATTCCTATCGGGAACAATAAACAACCTAACAGTTACAGTATTACCTTCTATATCACCCTTGTCATACGGGAATCCAATGAACGAGATGTCCAGAAACCAGTATATGACACATATGCTGAGAAAATATGGCGTAGATAATTTTACCCCGTACCTCATAGAGATTGGAAAGACGGTAAAGAAATTTCCCGCTATGAAATATCTAAATCAGACATTCGTCACCCAAGCATTTGAGAAGGAGGACTAACTCTTGTGGTCCTTGAAGTATGGCAAAACTTCGTTTCCGAAGTGTTCAATGTTCTTGTAGTAACCCTTTCCCCAGAATCGTATTACAAAGTGTTTCACGCCAGCTTTGATGAAACGCTCAAACACTGGTATGATATCATCAGGTCTACCTAGAGCTAGCGCAGAACGTGCGACATCATCAGGAATTCTCTGAGCCTCTTCCCTCATCTTCTTTATGAGATCAGGGTTTGACATCGAGTATTCAGTAAAATATTTCCTGAAATCGAACTCTGCCTTTACATTTATGTTATGAACCTTGAGGATCTCAGGCTTGTACAGACTAACCTTGAGGGGGTTCTTCAGTTTCGCCCAAGCTTCTTCAGGATCATCTGAAAAGTATACATCGATATCTAGTGCAAGTTCCAGTTTTTTTGGATCGCGGTCAGCTTCTTTTGCGGCATCATTAATTACCTTCGCGTGATGCTCATAAAGTTCTGGTGTATATGCAATGGGCAGCCATCCATCTCCATATTTTCCTACTAGCGAAAGTGTTCTGGGAGCACCTGCCGCTAAAAACATTGGCGGCCTGGGTTTTCTGACAGCTTTGGTCTGAAGACACGCGTTACTCAGTTTGTAAAACTGACCCTCGAAATTCACTTTTTTTTCTGGCGAAGATTGAAAGAGCAATGATATCATCTGCAGCTGTTCCTCAAAACGCCCCACCGGCTTGTCCCACTGGATACCAAAATCGTTTATGTTTTGCGCTTCACCAGCTCCTATGCCGAGTATCGCTCTTCCCTGAGACAATCTGTCAAGGGTTATAGTCTGAAGAGCAACTGTTGATGGGTGTCTTCTTACGGCGTCTGTGACACATGTACCAAGTTCAACATTTTTCGTAACCTGCGAAACCGCAGCAAGAAAGATCCACGCATCGTTTATTATTGCTGTGGACCACTGTGGAACATTTGTATGGTCCATTATCCATACAGAATCGTAACCTAACTTATCGGCGATCATGCACGCTGTTAGCTGTTGATCTTCGTTAAGCCCCAGCCTCGCAACATTCAACCCCTGCTGAACCCCAAACTTAACCATGGATAAGACGTAAGAGATCGAAAACCAGACTATTTAAGTATTGTAAACAAGGATAAATATTTCCGATGATTTTCCTCTTGTTCTAATAGTCTGGATATAACTTACGGTATTTTGATTATCGCTCTGCCCATTATTCCGCCTTTTTCAAGTTTCTCAAAGGCTTCATTTATCTCTTCCAACTTGTACTCTGCAGAAACGGCCTCATTGACATTTATTATTCCCTTGCGTGCAAGTGATATTATCTCTGGCAGATCAATTCGTGGCTTTGCACCATACGAACCTATGATCTTCACACCCCTTCTAACTACAGAGTTTATCTCGAAGCTAGCTTCTGAACCCTTTGAGGAGAGGCCCACCAGCGCAGCCCTCCCGCCCGATCTTACAGATTTTATGGCTGCGTTTATGGTATCCTTTACACCTATAACCTCGATGGCAGCATCTACGCCCTTGCCATCTGTCATGTCTAGTATTGATTTTACCGGATCTTCTTTCTTTGGGTTTATAGTTCCTATAGCACCTATGCTCTTGGCATACTCAAGTTTCTCATCATTCAGATCAATTGCAATAACGTCTGCACGAAACACCTTAGTGGCGATCTGCACCACGTTCACGCCAACACCACCAACACCAAAGACAGCGACAGTTTCTGCTGCTTTTATGCTGGCATTCTTACATACACCATACGCAGTCATGATTGCACAGCCGAGTATTGCGGATTTTTCGTGGTTAAGATTGTCTGGTACCTTGAATACCGAAGTGGATGGAATTACAGAATATTCCGCATGTGCAGCCATGGAGTACATGTGGATAGGTTCTCCAGAAGGAGTGAAGAGCCTAGTCTTACCGTCGTAGTATACACCTTTCAATCTGTTATAATTATAGAATTTTTCGCAGAGGTCTTCTTGACCATGCATGCAATAGCTGCACTTGCCGCATGGAAGGATAAATGGTCCCACCACCTTGTCGCCAACTTGAACATTGTCAACACCATTTCCCACTTTTGTTACTGTACCTGCAACTTCGTGACCAAGAACCGCAGGCAATGGAAATGGTATATGCCCCTTCAATACATGCAGATCCGAATGGCAAACACCAACAGAATTTACTTTGATTAGCACCTCGTCTGCCTCTGGTTTAGGTTCTCTTAATTCTTCAATGTTTAGTGTCCCAACTGTTCTTAGAACTGCAGCTTTCAAATTATATCAGCGTAATGTAAAAAACATCTTTT
>Ga0187894_10005219_pt1 | contig 13424 bp, 10 predicted proteins | sample GBC1701081metaG_FD_136650 | JGI IMG/M metagenome (GOLD analysis project Ga0187894, IMG submission 136650) | White microbial mat communities from a lava cave in the Kipuka Kanohina Cave System on the Island of Hawaii, USA - GBC170108-1 metaG ... | reverse complement strand
CTGGCCGGATCGCAATCTGGCCCGATCTTGGCATAGCTCGCAGCGTAGTGATGAGGATACCATGCCGGACGACTCTGTTTTCAATACCCTCGTGCGGTCGTTTGAATCACGCCGCGAAACGGCTATGTCGCTGTCGGAGTACCTCGAGGCCTGCCGCAGCGACCCGATGCTGTACGCCAGCGCGACGGACCGCCTGCTCGCCGCGATCGGCGAGCCTGAAATCATCGACACCGCCAAAGATCCGCGCCTGGGCCGGATCTTCCTGAACAGGACCATCCGTACCTACCCCGCTTTCACGGGTTTCTACGGCATGGAAGAGACGATCGAACGCATCGTCTCGTTCCTGCGCCACGCGGCGCAGGGCCTGGAGGAGCGCAAGCAGATGCTCTATCTGCTGGGCCCCGTCGGCGGCGGCAAGTCGTCCCTCGCTGAACGCTTGAAATCGTTGATGGAAGTCCATCCGATTTACGTGCTGAAGGCGGGCGACGAGCTGAGCCCTGTGTTCGAGAGCCCGCTCGGCCTCTTCGATCCCGATGCCATGGGCGCCCTGCTGGAAGAGCGTTACGGTATCCCACGGCGGCGGCTGACCGGGCTGATGAGCCCGTGGTGCCTCAAGCGGCTGGAAGAGTTCGGCGGCGACATCTCACGCTTCCGCGTCGCGCGCATCCAGCCGTCGCGGTTGCGGCAGATCGCCGTCGCCAAGACCGAGCCCGGCGACGAGAACAACCAGGACATCTCCTCCCTGGTCGGCAAGGTCGACATCCGCAAGCTCGAGGCCTTCGCCCAGAACGATCCCGACGCCTACAGCTACTCGGGCGGCCTGAACCGAGCCAACCAGGGCATTCTTGAGTTCGTCGAGATGTTCAAGGCGCCGATCAAGATGCTGCACCCGCTGCTCACGGCGACGCAGGAAGGCAACTACATCGGCTCTGAGAATATCGGCGCCATCCCCTTCTCGGGCATCATCCTGGCGCACTCGAACGAGGCCGAATGGCAGAGCTTCAAGAGCAACAAGAACAACGAGGCCTTCATCGACCGTATTTCCGTGGTCAAGGTGCCTTACTGCCTGCGGATCACCGAGGAAGCGAAGATCTATGAGAAGCTGATCAAGGGATCGGCGCTCACCACGGCGCCCTGCGCGCCCGCCACCATCGAAACGCTGGCGCGGTTCTCGGTGCTATCACGCCTGCGCCAGCATGAGAACTCGACGCTCCACGCCAAGATGCGGGTCTATGACGGCGAGACGCTGAAGGAGTCCGACCCCAAGGCCCGCAGCGTGCAGGAATACAAGGACGCCGCCGGCGTCGACGAGGGCATGGACGGCGTCTCGACGCGTTTTGCCTTCAAAGTGCTGGCCGCGACCTTCAACCACGACACCACGGAGATCGCCGCCGATCCAGTGCACCTGATGTACGTGCTGGAGCAGACCATCCGTCGCGATCAGCATTCGGACGAGATGGAGAAGCGCTATCTCGAGTTCATCAAGGGCGAGCTGGCGCCGCGTTACGCCGAATTCATCGGCAACGAGATCCAGAAGACCTACCTCGAATCCTACTCCGACTACGGGCAGAACCTGTTCGACCGCTATGTCGACTACGCCGATGCCTGGATCGAGGACCAGGACTTCAAGGATCCCGATACGGGTCAGCTGCTGAACCGGGAGCTTCTCAATCAGGAGCTGACCAAGGTCGAGAAGCCGGCCGGCATCGCCAACCCGAAGGACTTCCGCAACGAGATCGTCAAGTTCGCGCTGCGTACACGGGCGAACAACGCCGGCAAGAACCCGTCGTGGACGAGCTATGAGAAAATCCGCGAGGTCATCGAGAAGCGCATGTTCTCGCAGGTCGAGGACCTGCTTCCGGTCATCTCGTTCGGTTCGAAGAAGGACGGCGAGACCGAGAAGAAGCACGGAGAGTTCGTCAAACGCATGGTCGCCCGAGGCTACACCGAGCGTCAGGTCCGGCGTCTGGTCGAATGGTACATGCGGGTCAAGCAGGCCGGTTGATCTGTTTGATCCGCGTGCAGCCCGGAGCGGCTTGCCATGCAGATTCTTGACCGGCGCCTGAACCCGAGCGGCAAGAGCCTCGAGAACCGCCAGCGGTTCTTGAGGCGTGCCAAGGCGCACATCCAACGCGCAGTCCGCGAGGCATCGCAGGACCGCAACATCTCGGACATCCTTGACGGCGGCGAGATCAGCATCCCCGCGGATGGGCTGAGCGAGCCGCGTTTTCATCACGGTCCGGGCGGCATTCACGACAACGTGTTGCCCGGCAACAAGACGTTCTCGGAAGGCGACATCCTGCCGCGACCCGAAGGCGGCGGCGGGCGCGGTGCCGGCGGCGCCAGTGACGGCGGCGCCGATGCCGAGGATGCCTTCCGCTTCATGCTGACGCGGGAAGAATTTCTCGACCTGTTCCTGGAAGATCTCGAGCTGCCTGATCTCGCCAAGCGCAAACTGGCTAACGTGGAGCACGAAGGCATCCGCCGGGCCGGCTACTCGGTGTCGGGATCGCCGGTGAACCTGGCGGTGACGCGAACCAGCCGGTTGGCCCTGGCGCGCCGCATCGCGCTGCGCCGCCCAACGCCCAAAAGAATCGAAGAGCTCGAGGCGGAGCTGGCGGCGTGCGAGGACACCGAACGTCGCGCTGAAATGCGGGCCGAGATCGCCGCGCTCAAGACCCGGATGAAGCGCATTCCCTATATCGACCCGATCGATATCCGGTACCGTCGCTTCGAGAATGTGCCCAAGCCGGTGGCGCAGGCGGTCATGTTCTGCCTGATGGACGTGTCGGGCTCGATGTCGGAGCACATGAAGGACCTCGCCAAGCGGTTCTATATGCTGCTCTACGTTTTTCTCACACGACGTTACCGCCACGTCGAGATCGTCTTCATCCGTCATACCGACAAGGCCGAGGAGGTCGACGAGGAGACCTTTTTCCGCAGTCCGGCGACCGGCGGAACGGTGGTGTCGAGCGCACTGGAGGCGATGCGGCGCATCGTCCAGGACCGCTACCGCCCGCAGGACTGGAACATCTACGCCGCCCAGGCATCCGACGGCGATAACTCCTATGGCGATGGCGAGCTGACGGCGAGCCTGATCACGAACGCCATCCTGCCCGTCACCCAGTACTTCGCCTATCTCGAGGTCGGTGAAGCCGGCCAGCATGACAACCCGGTCATGCCGAACTCGGCACTGTGGGGCATCTATGAACGCCTGGCCACCGACGGCCAGGCTTTGGCCATGCGCAAGGTCAGCAATCGCAGCGAGATCTACCCGGTGTTCCGCGATCTTTTCCAGCGCCAACACGAAGGGAAGGCTGTGTAATGGAACGGCTGTACCAGGGCGCCGAGTGGGATTTTGCGACTCTGCAGCGAATCCACGACGCCTGCGAGGAGATCGGGCTGCGCGAACTGGGCCTGGACGTTTACCCGACGCAGATCGAGGTGATCACGACCGAGCAGATGGTCGATGCCTATTCCTCCATCGGCATGCCACTTTTTTATAAGCATTGGTCGTTCGGCAAGCACTTCACGCAGCACGAAGCCCTCTACCGTACCGGGCTACGCGGCCTGGCCTATGAGATCGTGATCAACAGTTCCCCCTGCGTCTGTTACCTGATGGGGGACAACACCGCGACCATGCAGGCGCTGGTCATCGCGCACGCGGCCTTCGGTCACAATCACTTCTTCAAGAACAACTACCTGTTCCGGCAGTGGACCGATGCCGAAGGCATCCTCGACTATCTGGAGTTCGCCAAAAAATATGTGGCGCGCTGCGAAGAGCGCTACGGCCATGCCCTGGTCGAACGAACCCTCGACGCCGCGCACGCGCTGATGGCCCAGAGCGTTGATCGCTATCCGGGCAAAAAGAAGCTGAACCTGCGCCAGGAGGAGGAGCGCGAACGTCGGCGGCGCAATCACAAGGAACGCAATTTCAACGATCTGTGGCGCACCGTGCCGGCAGGAGCGGGCAAGAACGTCGCCGAGCTCAGCATTGACCGGCGCCGGACGCTGCTGGGCCTGCCGCAGGAGAACATCCTGTACTTCCTCGAGAAGAACGGCCCGCGGCTGGCGCCCTGGCAGCGCGAGCTGCTGCGGATCGTGCGCCACATCGCGCAGTACTTCTATCCGCAGGGGCAGACCAAGGTCATGAACGAGGGCACGGCGACCTACGTGCACTATCGCATCATGAGCCGCCTGCATGAGCGCGGCGCCATCTCCGACGGGCATTACCTGGAATTCCTGCAGTCGCACACCAACGTCGTCTTCCAGCCGACCTGGGATGACCCGCGCTTTTCAGGCTTCAATCCCTACGCGCTGGGCTTCGCGATGATGCGCGACATCGAACGGATCGTCACCGACCCCAGCGACGAGGATCGGGAATGGTTTCCAGCCATCGCCGGCACCGGCGATGCGATGGCGGTGCTGCGCGACGTCTGGGCCAACTACCGCGACGAGAGTTTCATCGGCCAGTATCTCAGCCCGCGCCTGATGCGCGAAATGCGCATGTTCCAGCTGCACGACGATCCGGCCGAGAGCGAGGGCATCCTGGTCGAAGCGATCCAGAACGAGCCCGGCTATCAGCGCATCCGCCGCCAGCTGTCGCGACGCCACGATATCGGGTGGATGGATCCCAATATCGAGGTGGTCGACGTCGACCTCATGGGCGACCGGCGCCTGATCCTGCATCACAACGTTGTCAACGGCTGCGCGCTGGAAGAGACCGACGCCCAGCGTGTCCTGCAGCACCTGGCCAATCTCTGGGGTTACGACGTGCTGCTGCGCGAGATCGACTCGTCGGACACAGTTCTCAAGGAACACGTCTGCAGCCCGCGCAACGCCGTCCTCGCGGCGGCGTAGACTCCCTCCCCACGCAGTGGGGAGGTGCCCCGATACGACGTTTCGATGCGAAGCGTCGAAACGTCGGTGGGCGGAGGGGACCCCTCGTGGTCCCAGTAGCAAAGACCACGTCGGCTCCCCATCCGGCCTTCGGCCACCTTCCCCGCAAGCGGGGAAGGGACAAGCAATCACATCGCGGTCCAGCCGCCGTCGACGACGAGCTCGGCGCCGGTGACGTAGGACGCTTCGTCGGAGGCGAGGAAGAGGATGGCGTAGGCCACTTCGTTGACCTCGCCGGCGCGTCCCAACGGCACCCCCTTCAGCGTCTTGGCGCGCTGCGCCGGATCGGCCGTGCGGCCCGAGGTGATCATGGGCGGCATCAGGCCGGGATGGACCGAGTTGACGCGAATGTTGTCGCGGCCGTGCTGCACGGCGATGCCCTTGGTCAACAGCCGCACGGCGCCCTTGGACGCGTTGTAACCGACATGGATGCCGGGCTGGCCGACAATGCCAGAGACCGACGACAGGTTGATGATCGAGCCGCCGCCGGTCTTCTGCATCGCGGCGATGGCATGCTTGGTGCCGAGAAAGACTCCCGTTGCGTTGATCGCCATCAGCTTGTTCCAGGCGTCGGTGGCGAAGAGATCCTCGACCGCCGAGCCGCTGATACCGGCATTGTTCACCAGGACATCGAGCCGGCCATAAGCGGTCAGCGTCTTGTCGATCACCGCTTTCCACGCCGCCTCTTCGGTGACGTCCAGATGCATGTACGCCGCGCGGCCACCGGCTTTCTCGATGTCGGCCACTACCGCGGCACCGGGCGCGTCGAGCACATCCGCCACGACCACGGCCTTGGCGCCTTCGCGCGCGAACAGCCTGGCGGTGGCGGCGCCCATACCATTGGCGGCACCGGTGATCACCGCCACTTTGTCTTTCAGGCGCATGGTTTCCTCCTGCCCGGTGCCGGGACGCACCGTTTCTTGGTTGGCGCAACCGACGTAGAGTGCGCACGTCGCTTCAACGCCACATCATCCGTTTGCGCACGGCTGGCGTGACAGCACGTAAGTCATCGCGAACAGGAGGCACGCATGGATCATACGCCGCTGCCCGTCGCGCTTGTCGCAGCCCAGGGCCTGCCGCTGCCCGACGGCCGCCGTTCGGCCGAGGTGTTTCGCGATGGCGATCTCGAAGTCAGAATGGCCGCATCGCCGTCACGCGGCCCGCAGGTGCCGCATGATCGCGACGAACTCTACGTCGTCGCCGCCGGCAACGGCCACTATCGCGTCGGCGACACCGTCACCGCGGTGGGAACAGGCGATCTGCTGTTCGCGGCCCCCCGAGCACCCCACGGCTTCGAGGATTGCTCAGACGATTTTTCCGTGTGGGTGATCTTCTACGGACCTCGCAAATAGGCGACGGCGTATCCGTCAGCCGCCTTGCATGGTCTGAACCGCCGCCAGGATCTCGTCGCTGGAGGGAAACTTGCCAATACCCGCGACGCCGTCGCGGGCGCACTCGATGTTTGTCCAGCGAACGATGCTATCGCGGTCGATCAGGAACTGGCCCTTGAGCTGCGGCCATTGGCGTTCCACGTCGGCCTGATCGACCTGGTTTTCCGTATAACCGTCGAGCTTTGCCACCACGGCAGCCGCTTCCGGGATCGGCAGCGGTTCTGGCAGGATACCGTCGGGATTGATGCGTGTCGTTTCGAACGCCGCGACGAATTCTGGCGTCGCCGCAGGTTTGGGAACTCCGTACGCCCGGTGTGTGGTGAGTTCGGGATCGGCGGCCAAGCGCAGGCGGGTAGGACGAAACTTGAAATAGAGCCGCGCGTTCTCCGGCGACGTGGCCACAACGGCGAGCGTCTCGACACCCGAGGCCTTCAGCGCCTGCTCCGTCGTTGCGATCTGAGCAATCGCGCGCCGGCAGAACGGACACCACAGGCCGATGAAGAGCGCAAGGAACAGCGACGCCCTGCCGTGATAATCGGCCAGCGACACGATCCCGCCATCAGCGATGGCGGTAAGCGCGAAGTCAGGCGCCCGCTCACCGGGGGAAGCCGTCGGGCGCAGTTCGTCGCTGGTCATGTGGACCTCCCCGTCCAACAGCATTAACAAAGGAACGGCAGGACCAGCAGAGCCTCAGGCTCCAGGCCCGCCCGCTCACATACCTCTTGAGATTTGGCCAGGTAGACTTCCGCCATCGCGACGTCCCCGGCGTCGAGATTGAGGGTGGCAAGGCCATCATAGCAGGGAAACAGCAGCTGCGGCTCGCCAATCTGCTCGGCCAGTCGCAGCGCTTCCTCATAAGCGGCACGGGCCAGGACGTGATCGCCGTGGCATTGGTGGATCTGACCTAAAACGATCAGTGGCACGGCCAGGTGATCGAGCAACCCCAGACTGCGATCGAGATCGATCGCCATTTGCGCCGCCGCCATGCCCTCCGCCTCGCAGCGATCGGTCAGCGCACAGTAAGCAACCGCGAGGTTGGCATAGAGCCGCGACTGGAATCCGAGGTCGCCGACCTTCTTCGCGCTCTCGAGACCGCGCAGGCAGGTCTCGATGCTGCGCGGCGGGTCGAGCGAACTGTAGAGCACGCCAAGGTTGGTGTACCCACGACACGTCACCTGCAGCAGGTCATGCTGTTCGGCCAACGCAATGCTCTGCTCGATCCGACCAACCGCTTCCTGAAGGCGACCCGTGCGGGCAAGAGCCACGCCCAGTGTGTTGTAGGCCTGCGCGCGTGTTGTGGCCGTCTCACGGGTGTGTTCCGGATCGAGGATGGCGCCATCCTGGCGGGCCGCTTCGGCGAGTGACTGTTCCGCCCACGCGATGGCCTGCGCATTGTCGCCGGCACGAAAAGCCAGCCGGCCAAACTCCTGGAACAGCTGCGCGCGCTCGATGGGGCTGCCGTCCTCGCCCAGCTGCTCGAGCCCGGACGTGAAGCAGGCCTTGGCCCGCTCGCGATCGCCCGCTTCCCAATGCAGCGCGCCGAGCTTGCGGAACAGGCGCGCGACGCCCTCGCGATCCGCAACCTTCTCGAGCGCCAGCCGCCCTGTTTCATAGTGCGCCAGCGCCTCCGCCCTTTTCCCCGTCAGCGCCTGGACGTCGGCCAGCCGCTCGCGCACCCCCTGCGCCTGGCCATCGTCCGTCGGGTTCTCGGCCAGCGTCCGCAGGGCGCGCGCGTAGTGGCGGATCGCGTCATCGTTGGCATAGACGGTGCGCGACCGATCGCCGGCAGCCGTCAGGTAGCGGGCGCCCTTGGCCTTGTCCGCAGTCAGGCTCCAGTGATGGCCCAGCGCCTCCAGATCGGTCAGCCGCGACGGCATTGGGCCGACGGCGCGCTCCAATGCGCGGCCGGCCCGCTCGTGCAGTGCGCTGCGCCGCGCCATCAGCAGGTTCTCGTACACCACTTCGTGGACCAACGCGTGCGTGAAGCCATAGCGGCCACCATCGCGGCTGTGCCCGGCCGGGTGGATCAGGTCGGCCTCGACCAGGCGATCGAGGGCGGCGACGGTGCCTGGCGGGTCTGTCGCGATGGCGCGCAGCAACACCTCGTCGAAGATCGTGCCCAGCACCGCGGCCTCCTGGAGCAGGCGCCGGGCATCGGCGGCAAGCCTGTCGATCCGCGAGAGCAGCAATCCATGCAGCGTGGCCGGAATGTCCACGGCGCCGGCGCCCGCAGCGCATGTCCATCGATCGCGCCCGCGGATGAGCGTTCCCGCGGTCACCAGGCTGCGGATGATCTCCTCTACGAACAGCGGATTGCCGCCGGCCCGTGTCGCGATGACTTGCCGGATCTGGGCGAAAGCAGCGTCGTCCATTGGACCGAACAGGCCGCTCACCAGCGCCTGCGTCTCATCCGGTGATAGCGGGCCAAGCCGGATGGTCGTATGCGCCGCGCGGTCCACCAGGGGCGGACTCGCGTCAGGCCGCAGCGAGATCACCATCATCAGCGGCCGTTGCGCCAGGTCGTCGAGAATCTCGCGCAGCAGATCCACCGAGGCGGCGTCGGCCCAGTGGAGGTCCTCGATGACAAAGAGGAGCGGGCTTTGCTCCAGGCGCCGCTCGATCAGCAACCGCGCCGCCAGAGCGATCTGACGCCTGACTTGCGCGGGATCAAGGTCGCCGGAACGCCCCTCCTCGACGCCCAGCACATAGCTCAGCACCGGCATGATCGCTGCCGCCGTGTCGGCCTCGGCACCCAGTGCATGCAGGCCCGCAGTGAGCTTTTGCCGCGCAACATCGACCGAGTCGTCAGAGTCTACCCCGTACCCCTCGCGGAAGAGCGTCGCGAAGACACCATAGGCCGGCTCGCCCATGGACGAGCAGCCGACCCGGCGAACAGCGGTGCGGATGAATCGGTCGTCATCCGCCAGATGCTGCAGGAACGCTGCCATCAGCCGCGACTTGCCGGTACCGGCCTCGCCGACCAGGCTCACCATCTGTGCGCCGCCGCCCTGCATCCGATCGAAGGCCGCCAGCAACTGACCAAGCTCCGCGCTGCGGCCGACGAGCGGCGCGGCCAGCCCGTACGCCGAAAGTCCACGCGCCGATTGCGGTTCGGCAAGCGCGCCCAGCAACTGGTGGACCACGATCGGCTCGGCCTTGCCGCGCAACGTGACGTCACCGGCTGGTTCGAAGGCGAAGCGATGCCGGGTCAAGGCGTGGGTGGCCGCCGAGACCAGGATCGTCCCGGGTGCCGCGGCACCCAGCAGGCGGGAGGCCGTGTTCACGGCATCGCCCGTCACGTCGTACGCCGCGCTGGCGAGGGCACTGAAACTGCCCGCCACCACCGGCCCCGTGTCCACGGCGATGTGCAGCGCCACCGGCTGGCCAAGTCGCGCCTCCCATTGATCGTTCAGCGTCCGGCCGACGCCGAGCATGGTCAGGGCCGCATCGAGCGCGCGCTGCGGATCATCCTCATGCGCCACCGGCGCGCCGAAGAGCGCCAGCACGGCGTCGCCGATGAACTTCGCCACGAAGCCGTCGTAGCGAGTGATCGCCCGGCTCAGCGCCTCGAACAACGCGTCCTGGAAGGCCCGCACGTCCTCGGGATCCAGGCGTTCGGACAGCGCCGTAAACCCGCAAAGGTCGGCGAAGAGGATCGTGACCTGCCGACGATCGGCCTCCCGGTGCGGGCTCGGCGCCGCAGGCAGCGGTTCGGCCGCCGGCGCTGTGCCGGCCTGGGTAGCAGGCTGTCGAAGGCCGCAGTGCGGGCAGAAGGCGAAACCCGGCGATAGCTCCTGGCCGCAGCCGATGCACGTCATCGAGAGGCTCACCATGCCGCGCAGAACAGCCATTACCATAGCACCAGGGCCGGTAAGCGCTCCAGCGCTAGGCAGGATCGACGCCGTCAGCCTAGCATCGGCACTGCGGTCCGCCGGGGAGTCTGATCCATGCGCCAGCCCATATCGTTCTACAGTGAAGGCGTAAAGCTCGACGGCGATCTCTTCCTGCCCGACGACCTGAGGCCGGGCGAGAAACGGGCCGGGGTCGTGGTGCCACGGCTATACCGGCGTGAAGGACCTCTACCTGCCCGACAACGCCGCGGCCCTGAACCAGGTCGGCTATGTCGTGCTGACGTTCGACTACAAAGGCTGGGGCAAGAGCGAGGGTGCGCGCAGCCGGCTGGCCCCGTTCAGCCGGGTCGCCGACGTGCAGGCCGCGATCACCTTCCTCGGTCTCCAGCCGTCATGCGACAAGCAGCGCATCGGGCTCTACGGCACCAGCTACGGCTGCGCCACGGTGGTGTTCACCGCCGCTATCGACAAGCGCGTGACGTTCACGGTCGGCGTCGTCGGCATGGGCCATGGCGGGCGCTGGATGCGCAGCGTGCGGCGACCCGACGAATGGTTCGACCTGCTGGCGCGTGCCGAGAGGGATCGCGAGCGGCGCGTGCTGACGGGCGAATCCCAGTTCGTCGCCCGCGAGGACGTGCTGCTGCCGGATCGCCAGTCGGCCGAACTCGCAGCCAGGGCCCGCGCCGCCAATCCCAACGCCGTCGGCACGATCCCGCTGGAGCACATCGACGACACCTTGTCGTTCCACCCTGAGTGGGTGGTGGACAAGATCGCGCCGCGGCCGTTGCTGCTGATCGCCGCCGGTGATGATCGCCTGGTACCGCCGGAGGATTGCCGGTCGCTGTTCGACAAAGCGGGCGAACCCAAGAAGCTGGTGGTGCTGCCGGGCGTCGGCCACTACGAGGTCTACAGCCGGCCCGCCTTCGATGACGTCATGCGCGAAACCAACGCCTGGTTCCGCCAACACCTGCCGGCGGTCCGCCAATAGCGTGCTGGCCCGCGGTTTTGGATGACAATGCCGGAACTGGCGGTAGAGTTCGGACCAGGAGGAATTGCCATGGCCGAGATCAGGTTCGCGGCCGGCGCACCGCATGCGCCGGGTTTGATCGGGTTGATGCAGACGGCACCGGGCCCGGTCAGGGACGTGGTGGTCCACACCTACCGCAGCCTTGGCGAGGCGGTTGCTTCGTCTGCTATCGACGTGCTGATCATTTTCGCCAATGACCATCTCGCCAACAGCCGCATCCGCGCCTATCCCGACTTCCTGATCGGCATGGCGGCCGAGCATCGCGGTCCTTACGAGTGGTTCAAGCCGTGGATCGGCTGCCGGGACTACACGGTGAAAGGCGCGCCGGATGTTGCCGCGGCGCTGTTCAGCGGCATGACGAAGCGCGGCATCCGCATGTTCGCGCAGCACGAGAACCTGAAGTTCGACGACAACATCTCGGTGCCGGTGCTGCTGACCGATATCGAGGGGTCCGGCGTTCCGATCGTGCCGGTGCTGCAGAACTGCACCGTGCCGCCGATCCCCGATCAGCACCGCTGCTACGCCGCGGGCAAGGCGCTGGGCGATTTCATCCGCGACGACCTGCCCGCCGACATGCGGGTGGGCCTGCTGGGCTCCGGCGGCTTGAGCCACGAGCCGGGCGGCTCGCGCTACTATTTCATCGACGAGGAATTCGACCGCTGGTTCCTCGATCTCGTGGCGTCCGGCGATCACGACCGGCTGCTGCGCGAGCTGACCTTGGAGAAGATGGAAGCGGCGGGCTCGAGCGGCACGGCGGAACTTCTGGCATGGGTCGTGGTGCTGGGTGCGATCGGCCCGCGGCCGGGCAAGAGCTTCGGCTATGCCGCCCACCGCGAGTTCAAGTGCGGCGTCGGTGCCGTGCAATGGGATATGGACGCCAACCAGCCCAAGCTGCGTGCCGCAGCCGAGTGAGGATGCCATGGGCCTCGAAAAATTCGATCCGTCGCTGGCGACACACGACCTGGTCCAGGACCTGAAATGGTCGCCCGCGCTCCGTGAAGAGTTTGCTGCCAACGAAGCGGCCGTGCTCGATCGCTACCCGCTGCGCCCGGACGAGCGGCATGCGATCGAGACCCGCGACTTCCGTACGCTGTACGACATCGGCCTGCATCCCTATCTCGGCGGCCAGCTCGCCCGCCTGATCTTCGGCAACGAAGCCGGCAAAGGCGCCACCGTCGCCGTCAACAAGCTGGTCGAATCGCTGCAGGGAAAGGGGCCGGTATCCTGACAGCCGGGCGCGCGACCCGGCGTGAAAGCGACCGACCGCCCCGCGGAACGTGACAACCTGCATGCCGGCATTACGCGTTTGACGACCCACGCGGCCGCAGCGATTTGTATGGTATCGCTGCCGGATGCCGGGAGGGTTGGTCATGCAATTCAGTTTCACGCACGAGCAGGAGGAATTCCGCACCATCGTGCGGCGGTTGCTGGATGCACGCTCCCCCGTATCGGAAGTCCGGCGCCTGATGGCGACCGACGCGGGCTTCGACCGCGACGGCTGGAAGACGCTCAATCAGGAGCTGGGGCTCACGGCGATCCTCATCCCGGAAGTCTTTGGTGGCCAGGGTTTCGGCCATGCAGAGCTCGCCATCGTGCTGGAGGAGATGGGGCGTGGCCTGTTGTGCGCGCCGTTCTTCTCGACCGCGGTGCTGGCGACGACGGCGATCCTCAATGCCGCGAGCGAGGCGCAGAAGCAGGCGCTGCTGCCGCCGATCGCCAGCGGCGACGTCACTGCGACGCTGGCGTTCTCGGAAGACGATGGCCGCAACGACGGCGCCAGCGTCACCATGACGGCGACTCCGTCGGGCAGCGCGTGGCGACTGGAGGGCAGCAAAAGCTTCGTGCTGGACGGCCACACGGCCGACCTGATCGTCGTGCTGGCCCGCAGCCCTGGATCGAGCGGCGAGAACGGCCTGTCGTTCTTCACCGTCTCAGGTGATGCCAACGGCCTCACGCGGCGGCGGCTCAAGACCATGGACGAGACCCGCAAGCTGGCACGGCTGGAGTTCGCGGGCGTCGAGGCCCAGCTGCTGGGCGTTTCAGGCGAAGCGGCGGGGCCCTTCGCCAAGACCATGCAGCAGGCCAACGTGCTGCTGGCCAACGAAATGGTGGGCGGCGCCGAAAAGCTGCGCGAGGCCGCGCTGGACTACGTCAAGATGCGCATGCAGTTCGGCCGCTCGATCGCCTCGTTCCAGACCACCAAGAACAAGGCGGCCGACATGCTGGTCGACGTCGAGCTGGCGAAGTCGGCCGCCT